>Ga0209474_10000006_pt1 | contig 298484 bp, 299 predicted proteins | sample GraSoiAngelo_145_FD_185902 | JGI IMG/M metagenome (GOLD analysis project Ga0209474, IMG submission 185902) | Grasslands soil microbial communities from the Angelo Coastal Reserve, California, USA - 14_1009_05_20cm (SPAdes) (version 2) | ecosystem: Environmental > Terrestrial > Soil >... | reverse complement strand
TGACGTCGTGGATCGACTCCGGCGCGCGCCGCGTCGTGAAGACGCACTCATCAGGCTCTATCGACGCAACGATGACGCTCAATATGGCGGCCGGCGCCACGACGCCCGGCCTGACGGGTCCGATCACGTTCAAGGGCACGCAGACCACGGACATGAACCCTGCCTGACCCCGACGCGCCGCAAACCTAGCCGGGGACGATCAAGACCTAGAGGCTTCCCGAATGCGGTCGAGAGTCCGCATGTTGGCGATCGATTCGGCCGGTGGGATCGCGACCGGCCTGTCGTTCAACACGCTGTCCCCGAACGACTCGACCATCAGCTGGTATGGGTCTTGCGGGTCGCGGTGGGCGGTGAAGGGGCGCTCCCGGCGGTGCACGCCGCCGGCGGCGACCACGGTGAGGTTCTCTGCTCCCGGCGATTCGAGGCTGGCCCACACGGATGCCGTCCGGTCACCATCGAACATGAGCAGCCCCGAGGTCGTCATATCGATATCCCGTTCGATCCTGGCCCGCGCGAAAATCTCACCCGGCTCACCGAGAATCCAGCGCGAAACGCTGACCGCGTAGGAGCCGACGTCGAGCAGCGCACCGCCCCCGAAAGGCGCCTGGAGCCGGATGTCCGATGGATCCTTCGCCGTGAACCCGAAGGTCGCCTCCACATGGATCGGGTCACGCAGCTGCTCGACGAAGGCTCGCATCGCGGGATGGAACCGGTACATGAAGGCTTCCATCACGTGCTTGCCGGACGCCTTAGCCGCCGATGCCATCTCCTCAGCCTCGATCGCGTTCATCGCGAATGGCTTCTCGCAGAGAACGTGCTTGCCCGCTTCGAGCGCGCGGATCGTCCACTCCTTGTGCAGGTGGTTGGGCAGCGGGTTGTAGATGACGTCCACCTCTGGGTCGGCGAGCAGCGCCTCGTACGACTCGGTGACCCGGGCGTCGGGATAAGGCGCAAGCATCGCTCCGGCGCGCTCGGGGCTGCGACTTGCCATCGCCACCAGGCGGCCGTTGGCCGAGGCCGCGATCGCCGCGAGCACCGCGCGGCGCGCGATGTCGGCCGCCCCGAGCACGCCCCAGCCGAGACGGGTGGCTATATGTTCACCGAGATCTGGGCGCCACCCCGCGCGATCGATTCGGTCGCCGCTTCCATGACGGCCACCGTGCGGCGCGCCTCCTCGGCGGTCACCGCGAGCGGTTCGCCCCAGGCGAGATGATCGGCGAGGCTGCGGTAGAAGCCGTGCTCGTCGCGGCGCCGAAGATTCAGCGCCTCCTCGCCCGACCGCCTCAATACCCTCACCCTGGCGGGGAAGTCCGCGGGCAGAGGCTCCTGTGCCCATTCGCCGATCACTGCTCCGTCTGTGCCCAGCAGGTACCACTTCGGTTTGCGAGCGGCCGCGATGTCCGACTGCAGGAACGTTGCCTGCGCTCCCCCAGCAAACGTGATGTCGACGCGCACCTGGTCTGCGTTGGTCACGTCGTGCCACACGCGCTTGTGCGCGTGGGCCGCGACAGTGCGCACAGTGTCTGGAAACAGCTGCAAGATCCAGTCGAAGTAGTGCGATCCCCAGTCATAGATCATTCCCCCCGAGATCGGCTCGTGGCTGTGCCATAAGTCGCAGGGATGATCGTGGCCGCCGATGAACGACTCCATGTAGAAGGGTTCGCCGATGCTGCCGGATCGAACAACATCGCGCATCGCCAGGTAATCGGGATCCCATCGCCGGCTCTGAAAAACGCTCAGCACGAGATCGCGCGATGTCGCGGCGTCGATCATCCGATCAGCATCGGCTACCCGTACGGCGAATGGTTTCTCACACACAACGTGCTTGCCGGCGTGCAGCGCCGCAAGGACCGGATCCAGATGCGTGCTTGGCGGCGTGCCGACCACGACGAGACCAACCTCCGGGTCGTCGAGCATCTCCTCCTGACGGGCGTGCACGCGAACAGGCCATTCGCGCGCGGCTGTCTGGCGACGCTCCTCCGACAGGTCGCAGACCGATACCAGTCGCAGGCCGCTGACCGCGTCGATCGAAGCCGCGTGTTCGCGACCGATCGCACCGTAACCAATCAGGCCGACTCCGACCGGCGGGGCTGCCTCCCTACCTGCCGCGTGCAGGACCATTCTGCCGAGGACCTTCTGGAACGTCGGGTCTTGATAAGTCGACGGATGATGGCCGAGTCCCATGTAGACGAACCTGCCGTCGCCGTAGGCGCGCTCATATGCGACGACCTGCTCGGTGAATCGCCAGCTGGTGCTCAGCAGGACGTCCGCATCGAGCGGAGGGCCTTCGCTGAGGTAGAGCTCGTCGCTCACCTTCCACTCCACATCGATGCGCTGCGTGACCGGATGCCTCGGATCAGGCCGGACGATCAGCTCGGTCAGTGGACCCGGGCCACTCGGAATCCAACCCGCGAGCTCGCGTATCGCCTCAGACGAGGACCACGCGGCAAGCGTGCTGTGCAGCAGAACCAGCCCGCCTCCCCGTCGGACGAAGTTGCGCAGGGCCGACGCCTGGCGTGAAACGAGTGGTTGATCTGTGGCGACCAGAACGACATCGTGATCACCGGACGGCGAGAAGGAACCGAAGTCAACATCGAAGAGTCTCTGCTCGAGCTGCAGTTGGGCGTAGTCGTGCTTTCCGTTTTCGAGCACGGCCTGGACTGAAATCCTCACTAGGCGGCCTTCCTTTCTCTTGTGGTGCCGATGCGGCGCAGCACGTCGAGCGTGCGCTCGGCGGCGTTCGCCCATGTGTAACTGCGCGCGCGGCGAATGCCTTCCTCGCCCAGCTTCCTGCGCAGACCCTCGTCGGCGAGCAGCCTCTCCAGGCCGCCGGCGATCGCCCCGGCGTCCTCGGCGTTGACGGTGATCGCCGATCCGACCGCGAGCTCCGGCAGCGCACCCGTAGCGCCAACCACGGCGGGCACGCCTCGCGTCATCGCCTCGAGCAGCGGGAGGCCGAAGCCCTCGTAAAGACTCGGGAACGCGAGCACAGAAGCAGATTCGTACAGAGCGGCCAGCGTCGGCTCGTCCACATGGCCCAGGTAGCGGACGCCGGGCTCGGCCGCGATCCGCTGCAGCGTGTCGCCATAAGCCCATCCGGCCCGACCCGCGATCACGAGCTGGGGTACGCCGGGGCGGCCGTTGATGATGAAAGGCAGGGCGCCCCGGTGCCCGCGAAGCTGGCGATAGGCGGCCAGCAGCCGCTGATAGTTTTTGCGAGGCTCGACCGTGCCCACCGCCAGGATGAATCCTGGCTCGACCCCGTCGGGCAGCGGCCCGGCGGCCACCGCCGGTGGAACGCCTTCGGGTATGACCTCGACCTTGTGCTCGAGGCCCGGAACCTTGTACAGCTGGAGCAGATCACGGCGCGTCGACTCCGAGGGCACGATGACGGCGGCCGCCTGGCGCAGCGCCCGCGGAAGCACGGCGCGGAAGTACATCCGCTGCTGCCACGGCACCTCCTGGGGCCGGATCCGGAACGCAAGGTCGTGGACGAAGATGGCCGCGGGCGGCGCTCCGGCGTGCCGGAAGGGTGGGCTGGGCCAGTACGGATAAAGGATGGCGTCGGTTTCGAGCTGCGGCTCGACCACCGGGAGCCACCTCGCCTTCATCACGAGCTCGTGGCGGTAGGGCGCCAACACGGCCTCGCAGTCGAGCTCCCGAAGGGACACAGGTCGATCGCGGCTGCACAGGAGGATGAACCGGTCGCCGGAGCTGCCTTCAACCAGGGCTCGCGAGAGCTCGACCGCCACCGTCAGCATCCCCACGCGCTGCGGCCGCCAGCATGCCGTGACGTCGATCGCGAACCGGCTCACCACATGAATGTAGAGCGGAAAGATCCCCGCGCGCCCTCAGCCGGGCGGGGGTAACATGGGAGCTAAGCCGTAAGTTGCCCTCCCTCCTTTCTGAAGGTCCTCTGCCCCCCGGTGGAGGGCCTTCCCTCTATCGAGGCTTAGCTGGTTTCTGAGGCTCGGATGGCGAAGGCGCAGTCGAACGTCCCCGTCACCGACCCGCACTCGACCTCTTCCACGTACCAGTCGTTGGCGAGACCCGCCCAACGCAGGATCGTCTCGATGGATGACGTCCACACATGGCATGACTTCACCGTCTTGATCCTTCCCAGCGCGAACATGTTCGAGAAGTTGACGAGCCAGAACTGGTGCTCGTCCACCTGCAGCCACGCATGCGTGTGCTCGCCACGAACGTTGTCCATCGCCTCGGAAAAGTTCTTGACGACGCCGGCGAGCTTGCGCTGACGGCCCGGCACGAAACGCCGAGCACCGCCCAATCCGTGCCGGCCGTCGGCGAGCCAACGCTCCGTGGCGCGCCGAGCCCAAGCGCGGATCATGTCCTCGGACTCCGGACCGTAGATCGTCTCGAACGCCTCGTTGAGCCGGCTCAACGACTCGACCGGCGACGACAGCTGGTCGTCATGAGGCGCGTCCTGCTCGATGTACTGGACCAGGCCTGCGGCGTAAGCCACCTCGGGCCACCGATCGCCGGTCACGTCTCGAGCGACATGGACGAAGTTGCTGAAGTGGGAGTTGAGGATGAAACGACCCCTCGCCCTTGCCGGCCGCACGCCCATCAGCTCCAGCGTCCGGATCGTCGACGCGCCGGCGGCCGTCGGCGTGGGAAGCGGCGAGCCGTGGAGGATCGTGGGCGGCGGCGCCGCCGATGGCATCGCGCGCATCGAGGCGGTGTCTGGCCCATTTGATGTCGTGGCCGGTCGGGACAGGACCGCCACTCCACCGGCTGGGGTAGCGGACGCCGCAGCCGCGGGCGCCGCCCGACGCTGAGGCAGGCGTGCCATCTGCGCGAGCAGCTCCCGAACCGTTTGCGGCCGCTGCGCCGGGTCTTTCGCAAGCACCTTCTGCAGGAGCTGGTCGAGCTCGTCTGGAAGGTTCGGGTTGATCTTCACCACGGACGGGATCGGCGTGTTCACCGTGGCGTAGGCGACTTCCATCCGGTTGGAGCCGATGAAGGGAAGCCGCCCGGTCAGCATCTCGAAGGTCAGCACGCCCATCGCATAGATGTCCGCGCGCTTGTCCACGTCGTGACCCATGACCTGCTCGGGCGCCATGTAGCCGGGCGTGCCGATGGCAAGGCCGATCGTCGTCAGGTGTGTGGGCTGACCGGCTCCGCGCGCGAGGCCGAAGTCCGCGAGCATCGCGCGGCCGTCTGTGTGGATCAGGACGTTGGTGGGCTTCAGGTCGCGGTGCACGATCCCCGCGTCGTGGGCGTGCTGCAAGCCGTCGCCGATCTCGCGCAGGTATCGCCAGGCCGTCAGCGCGTCGACGGGTCCGCGGTTCAGCACGTCGCGCAGCGTTCCGCCGCGGATGAGCGGCATGGTCAGAAACGCATTGCCTTCCATGACCTCGAAGTCGTAGATCGGCAGGATGTTCGGATGGTCGAGCTTGGCCAGCGTCTTGGCCTCGGTCTCGAATCGCTTGACGAAACCGTCATCCTGGAACAGCTCCGACGACAGTGCCTTTAAAGCGATCTCGCGGCCCAGAGGCTGCTGCACCGCGCGGTAGACGACCGCCATCCCGCCGCCGCCGAGGCGCTCGACGATCTCGTACTGGCCCAGCCGGGTCCCGGTCAGGTCTTTCATCTCGCCGCCGCCAGCTGCGCCACGATCGTGATCAGGTCGGAGAGCTTGAAGGGCTTGCTCAACACGTTGTCGGCGCCCGCGGCAAGAAACCGCTCGCGGTCGCTGGCCATGGAGTGGGCGCTGGCGATGACGATCGGCATGGCCGGGATCTCGGCTTTGATCCGGCGCATCGCCTCGAGCCCGTCGATGCCGGGCATGGCGACGTCCATCAGGATCATTGCCGGCCGCTGGTTCAGCGCGATGTCCACCGCCTGAAGCCCGTCAGCCGCGATCAAGACCGGGTACCCCGCCTTCTCGAGCACGCGCTTGCAGAGGCGCTGGGCAACCTCGTTGTCGTCCGCCACCAACACCCTGAAGGCGCCATCACCCGTGATCTCCTCAGGCATGCCGGAGCTGCAGGGTTTTGGCGTCCTCAGCGACCAGGGGGATGGTGAAGTGGAAAGACGAACCGTGCCCGACCGCGCTCTCCACCCAGATCTTGCCCCCGTGCATCTCCACGATCTGCTTAACGATCGTGAGGCCCAGGCCAGTCCCGGGGATCGATTGCGCGGCGCCGCTGCGGACGCGGCGGAACCGCTCGAAGACGTGGCTGATCTCGTCTTGAGGGATCCCGATGCCGGTGTCGCTGACGCTGACCAGGCCGAACTGGCCCTCGACGCGGCTCGAAAGCGTGACGGTCCCGCCTTCAGGCGAGTACTTGACCGCGTTGTTGACGAGGTTGCTGATGACCTGGATCAGCCGGTCCCGATCGCCGGTGACCACGGGCAGGCGTGGGTCGAGGTCTGACTTGAACTCGACCGAGACCGCCGACGGCGCCGCTCGCGAGATCGCCTCCATGAGCAGGTCGTTGACGTCGACGTCCGTCGCGCGCATGGACATCCGACCCGACTCCATGCGGTCCAGGTCGAGCATGTCGCCGATCAACCGGTTGACTCGCTCCGCGTCGTTGAATATGTAGCCGCCATAGGCGCGCACCTCATCGGGCTCGAGGCCGCCGTCGCGGATGAGCTCGCTGAAGCCCTGGATGCCTGTCAGCGCAGTGCGAAACTCGTGGCTGACGATGCTCAGGAACTCGCTTTTGGTGCGGTCGATCTTCTCGAGGTTGACGTTGGCGTCGCGCTGAGCTTCGAGGGCCTCGGCCAGCTTGTCAGACGTCTCGCGCACCGCCGTGACGTCCTCGATCATCACCAGCACGTGCTCTGGCCTGCCTGACGCATCGGGAATGGAGGTCGCAGTCAGCTGCAGCCACAACCATTTGCCGGCGCCGGTCGCGGCGCGGACCTGCACGCTGCGGCCGTCGCTGATGCCGGCGAGGAACGGCGCCTTGTGCTGGCGCGCTGCGGCTTGGTCGTAGGCCCGAAGCAGGTCGGGCCAGGCGCTTGCGCGCATCGTCTCTTCGTCGTGCTCGAGCATGAGGAGGAGGGCCGGATTGGCTTCGAGGATCTCTCCGCCGCTGCTGATTCGCGCGATGCCGATCGGCGAACGTTCGTAGATCGCTCGGTGATCAGCCTCGCTCCGCCTCAGCGCTTGCGCGATCTCTGTGCGGCGGATGAACTGGCCGATCTCGACACCCGCCGTCACCAGCATCGTCACCTCATCGTCCTGGAGCCCGCGCGCTCGGACTGACGCCAGCTCGATGACGCCCACCGCCTCGCCGCCGGCGACCACCGGAAACGCAACGACAGAGCGAAGGCCGGCGGACTGCGCGACGGCAAGGCGCTCGTAATCATTGACGTCGTTGAGGTCTTCCTCCGCGCCCAACACGCCGGATCGCCACACTCGCCCGATAAGTCCCGTCCCCTGCACGACGGCCTCCGTGCGGCTCGCGTCCAAGAATCCGTCCAGCGCCTCCCCCGAGGCGTTCCACGCGTTGTGCACGCGCATCGCCCGCTGATCCGAATCGACGGCCCAGTACTGCGCGACATCCCAACCGAGATAGCCGCAGAACGTCCTCAGAAGCTGAGGCAGCGCTCCATCAAGGCCCGCCGAGGAGACGACGACCTGACGCACCGCGGCGACGCAATCCCGGAGCGAATCCGCGTGCGTGCGGGCCGAGATATCGGCGAGTTGGACGAGCAATGACTCATCGCCCGAGATCGGATTGGGGAGCCTCGCCATGAACAGCCCGACCGGCAAAAGCGATGCGTCCGGCCGCACCACGTGGATGTCGGCGTCCCAGCGGACGATGTCACCGCCGCCCAGCAGCTCCAGCCCTCCGGCGAGCGCCTCGCGATCGCTGTCCGCGGTGACGTCGGCGAGCGATGTCCCGAGCAGTGCTTCGCGGCTGCGACCGAGCACGACGGCCAGCGGCTCGTTTGTCTCGAGCAGGGTCCCATCGGGGCCGGCGAGGGCAAGCCCGACGGCGGCCGATTCCAGGGTGGCGCGCAGGCGCCGCTCGCTCGCGGCGAGGTCGTCCACCCTCTGCTGCGCGGCGGCGGCGGCCTCACGCGAGTGCCTCGTCAGCTCGTTCATTGCGACGGCCACGGCGACCAGCACGGCGGAGAGCAGAACCGCGGGCGCGACATCGGCCGCCTGGCCGGCGGTCGCCAGCGGCCGGATGAGCAGCGCAATGGCCGCGACGATTGCGACCGCCACCGACTCGGCCCGGTCCTGCTGCAGCGAGACCAACAGCACGACGGTCAGGTAGAGCGGGAAGGCGACGACCGGCTCGGCGCTGGCCAGGGCCTGGACCGCGAAGACGGCCGCCAGCGCGGCAAACGGCGTGGCTCGGCGTACCAGGGTCCCCGTCCACGAGGTCGATCCTCGGCGTAGCGGACCGGTTCCTGGCAGCTCCCCGGAAGCCTCGCCCCCCCTGGCGGGATGGAAGGTGCGCAGGGGCCAAAGTGTAGTGGCGGACCTCGCGCCTGCAGCAGTCTTAACCGCAGTCAAACTGCCGTCCTGCGCCAAGCGGCGGGCAACTGACGAGAAGTTGCTTTAAAGTGCTGGCCGGCCGCCAGCTTGAACCATCCCAGCACTCCCCTCCAGGCAGAAGGACTGAGCCGGCGCGTCTACCCGTTCATCGGGCTCGCCATCGTCGGCCTGGTCAGCGTCCACGGCTTCGCGGCCGTCACCAACTCGCTTGCGCTCAGCGGCGCGATGGCGGTCGGCGTCGCGCTTGTCTTGATCCCGCTGGCCCAGATCGATACGCCGGCGAAGAGCGTGATCGTCACCGCGATACCGGTTGTCGGCGGCTTTGTGCTTGCTCTCCACCCGCTGTGGGCCGACGGGACGGTGTTCGGCGTCGTCGCCTCGGCCGTGATCACGATCCTCGGCGGCGCGCTCGTCCTTCTTCCGTGGGAGCGAATCCCACGGTACCTCCACGCCGTCTCGCCGATCGGAGCGCTCGCGGTGGCGTTTGCCCTCGAGATTCAGTTCGGCCTGAGCATCGTGCGTGCTTTTCCCTTCGTGCTCCTGCCGCTGATCTTTCTCGCTCTGTACTACACGACCATCGAGTTTGCGATCGGTGCAGCGCTCGCGGTCGCCGACCTCATCCTCGTCACCGGGATCAACCCCGCGTCCGGCGATCCGGCCGCCGCTCTGCTCGAAGGCCTGCTCCTTGTCGCGTTCGGCATCCTCGTGCGCCGCGTCGTGACGCAGCTCGAGGCGAACCGAGAAGCCGCCGTCATGGCCGAGGCTCAGAAGTCGGTGCTCCTGTCCGATCTGTCGCAGCGCAACCAGGACCTTCAGGAGCTGACGCGTCTCAAGTCCGAGTTCCTGGCCACGATGAGCCACGAGATCCGCACTCCGCTGAGCGGTGTCATCGGCATGACGGGCCTCCTGATGGAGACGGAGCTCACGCCCGAGCAGCGCGAATATGTGGAGACCATCCACACGTCCGGCGACGCGCTGCTCGAGATCATCAACGATATCCTCGACTTCTCCCGGATCGAGGCTGGGCGGGTCCGGCTGGAGACCGTTGACTTCAGTCCTCGCTACGTCGTCGAGGAGGCTGTCGAGCTGTTCGCCGAAGCCGCGGCCAACAAGGGCATCGAGCTCGTGCTGGATGTGGCCGCCGATGTGCCCGAGGCCGTGATCGGAGACCCAGGAAGGGTGCGCCAGGTGCTGATCAACCTCATCGGCAACGCGGTCAAGTTCACAGAGGCGGGAGAGATTGTCGTGCGCGCCGGCAAGCGGGAGGCCAAGGGCCCAGGGGTGGCGGTTCACTTCGAGGTCATCGACACCGGCGTTGGTTTGACGCGCGAGGAGGCGGATCGCATCTTCGCCGTCTACTCTCAGCTCGACAGCTCGACCACCCGGCGCCACGGCGGCGCCGGTCTCGGGCTCGCCATCGCCCGCATGCTCACCGAGCTCATGGGCGGCGAGATGGGCGTCGACAGCGAGAAGGGGAAAGGAAGCCGGTTCTGGTTCACGGCGCTGTTCCGCGAGGCGGCGCAGAAGGTGCGGCGGCCGCAAACCACCGCGCCCCTTGCCGGGCTGAGCGTCGCGATCATCGACGACAACCGAACCAACCGAACGATCCTCGAGCGCTATGTCACGTCGTGGGGGATGCGCGGGCGAAGCTTTGACAGCGGTCACGAGGCTCTGCGTGAGATGCGTCGGGCATCGCATGGCGAGGACCCGTTCGAGGTCGCGATCGTCGACCTGATGATGCCCGAGCTGGACGGCGCTGCGGTCGCCGCCGCGGTGCGGTCGGATGAAGCGTTGCGCAGCCTCGCCGTCATCCTCCTCACCTCCGCCGGGAAATCCGAGAAGGACATCCCGGGCGTCGACGCTGAGATGGTCAAGCCGGTGCGCCCCTCGCAGCTCTTCGACGTGCTGCAGACCGTGCTCGGGGAACGGCCTTCGCACGGCGCGGCGGAAGCCTTGGCGCGCGCGCCGGTCATTCGGGGTCAGGGCGCTCGCGTGCTTGTGGTCGACGACAACGCGGCGAACCAGAAAGTCGCGCTGCGAATGATCGAGCGCCTCGGCTATCGTGGCGACGTCGCGGGCACCGGGGCGGAGGCGACGGCGATGGTCGGCCGCGGCCATTACGACGCTGTGCTGATGGATTGCCAGATGCCCGAGATGGACGGCTACGAGGCGAGCCGCCAGATTCGCCACAACGAGCGAGGCGGCAGGCGTATGCCGATCATCGCCATGACCGCCGACGCGGTCGCGGACGAGCGCGACCGATGCCTCGCCGCCGGCATGGACGACTACATAACCAAGCCGATCAAGCTGCACGTCGTCGCGGCGGTCCTCGAACGCTGGCTCACAAAAGAAGCTGTGTAAAGCGCGTCTAAATACGCTTTAGCGCCACCACCGTCACGTCGTCGAACAGCTCCTTGTCTCTCGCTCCGGAGGCGAGAATGTCCACCATCTCCTGCGCCGACGCCGCGCGCCGGGCATCCGAGGGCAGGTGCACGTCCTTGGTCGCGAGGTCGGGCCTGAGGTCGAGCAGGCCGTCCGAGAACACGACCAGCGAATCGCCTGGCTCGAGCGTGACCTTGCCCACCAGGAACTTGGTGTCGGGAAAGATGCCGATAGGCGCGCTTCGCTCAGGAAGCACCTCCTGATCCGCCGCGCCGCGCAGCAGCCGCGCGTGCCCGTGGCCTGCGTCCACATACTCGACCTCTCCGGTCCGCGGGTCGAAGGTGCAGTGGAAAACCGTCACATAGGCGTGGTTGACCTCGAGCGCCGCCGACATCACGGCTGCAGCCTGCTTGATGCCGGCCTCGAGCGGTTCGACGCCGGCGACTCCGCGCAGCGCGGCTCGCGCGGTGGCCATCATCAGCGAAGCGGGCAATCCCTTGCCCATGACGTCGCCCAGGGTGACGGTGAGGCGGCCATCCGTCGCGCGATACCAATCGTAGAAATCTCCGCTGATCTCGCGCGCCGCCGTGAAATGGGCGGCGACCTCGAACCCGTTCTCCTTATAAGGTGTTGGCGGCAGCATGCCGGCCTGGAGCTCCGCAGCGCGGCGCATCTGCTCGGCGCGCTCCGCGACCATTCCCTCGAGTCTGTCCAGGCTGGCCCGATGGGTCATCTCCAGGCTGCGGCGCTGAAGGTTGTTGACGACCAGCAGGTAGAGCTGTGTCGCGCCGACCGGCTTGACGTGGTAGGCGAAGGCTCCGTGGTCGAGCGCGGCCCTGCCGAGCTCCGGGTCGTCGACGCCCGAGATCATGACCACGGCGATGTTGGGCCGGGTCGCCCTCAGCTCCTCGAGCAGGCCGTATCCAGACTCGTCCGGTAGGCGCACGTCCAGGAGGGCCACGGCGTAGTCCTTGACCTCGACCATGCGCCTGGCCTCGGAGCCCGTCAGCGCGACGTCGCACTCGAAACCCCGGCTGCGCAGGATCCGCGCCATGACGCGTGCCAGGGGCTCGTCGTCATCCACGACGAGTACACGTTCGCTTCCGGGTGATCCGGCCACGGCCATGCAGTGTAGAGAGGCTAAAGTCCCTACTTTCTGCCATATGCTCTTCCGGCTGTGGCTTTGGAAGTCGAGACCCGCCAGGCGGAGAACGGCGTCACCGTGGTCGCCCCCACCGGGCGGCTCGACGTGGCCGGGGCTCCGGCGCTCAAGGACGCGATCTCGGAGGTCGTGAAAAACAGCCCGCCGAGGGTCGTCATCGACATGGAGGGAGTCAGCTTCGTCGATTCCACCGGCCTGGGTTCGGTCATCGCGGTGCTGAAGCAGATTCGCGGCAGCGAGGGCGGTGAGCTTCGCCTGGCCGCCCCCAACCAGCAGGTTCGCGTGGTCCTGGAGCTCACCACCCTCGATCGGGTCTTTCCTTATTACGCAACAGTCGAGGAAGCCCTCACCGGCTTTTAGCCGATGAGGTCCAATCACCGCCGCTTTGAGTTCACCGCGACGTTCACCGGCCTTGATGAAGGATTGGACATCCTGCACGGATCCATCCAGCGGCTGCGGGAGGCGATCGGTCGCCCCCAAGACGATCGCTCGCTCATCTTTTTCGAAACGGCGCTCGGCGAGATCGGAAGCAACGTCCTCACCCACGGCCGTCCGGCGGGCACTGAGCGACCGGTCGATTACACGCTTCGCTTCGATGGCGTCACGGTCGAGGCGTCGCTCAGCGACTCGGGCGTCCCGGTCCACGAGCACCTCACGCGCGAGATGCCGGCGCATGACAGCGAAGCGGGTCGCGGCCTCGCCATGGCGCGCTCACTTCTCGACGAGCTCGGCTACGAACGCGAGGGCGAGGTCAACAAATGGCGGCTGGTGAAACGGCTGTGAACGCGCGGCTGCCCGAGGATTCCGGCCGGGCGCTCATCCACGAGTTCCGCAACCTGCTCGCGGTGATCGTCAACTACAGCGAGCTGATCGCCGAAGAGACCAACGACCCGGAAGCGGTCAAGGCCGACATCCAGGAAGTACGCACGGCCGCGGAGCGCGCCATCCTCCTCACGGACAAATTGCCGCGCCCAGGGAGTACGGCATGACAGTTGCGAGAAGGGCGGGCTCGCCGACGGACCGGCCCCACTCCGCGTTGGTCCACCGCGACATCGCGCTCGTCGTCGACGACGACGAGCAGGTGCTGCGGCTCGTCAAGCGCGTTCTCGATCGCGCCGGCATCGAGTGCGTGACGGTCAACGACGGAGCCACGGCACACGACGCCGCAGTCGAGTGGCGGCCAGACATCATCCTGCTCGACCTGATGCTCGGCGACACGACAGGAGACCAGATCATGGCCGAGCTTCGCGAGGACTTCCGCACCCGCCTGATCCCTGTCGTGTTTCTGACGGTGCGCGATTCGCTCAAAGACAAAGTCGAGCACCTGCTCTCCGGCGCCGACGACTACGTGACCAAGCCGTTCGTGCCCGAAGAGCTCGTGGCCAGGCTGCGAGCTGTGATGTCACGCTCGACAACCACGCGCGGGCTGAGCCCGCTCACCGGCATGAGCGGCAACAGCGACATCCTGCGCGAGATCAGCCGGCGCCTGGCTCAAAACCAACGCTTCGCCGTGCTCTATCCGGACATCGACTCTTTCAAGAGCTACAACGACCACTACGGATTCCTGCGCGGCGACGATGTGATCAAGACGCTCGCCACGATCATTCTCGAGGTCCTCGAAGAGGATCACTCGCCTCAGCACTTTGCCGGGCACGTCGGCGGCGACGACTTCGTGGTCCTGACCGAGCCAAGCATGGCGGAGACGATCGCCACCGAGATCACCAGGCGTTTCGACGAAGCGATCCCCGCCCTCTATGACCCGATCGATCGAGAGCGCGGGTGGATCGAGTCCGAGGAGCGGAGCGGCAGCGTGCTGCGGACGCCACTCGTGTCGGTGTCGATCGGCATCGTGATCGCGGAAGCCGGCAGCTACGGCAGCGCCGCCGCGGTGGCCGCCCGCGCGTCCGAGGTCAAGGGCGTGGCCAAGCGCATGCCCGGATCGAAGTGGGTGCTCGACCGCCGCCGCCCGCCGGAGCGTTTCAGCTGATGCGACCGGGAGCCTTTGCCAGTTGGACGGACGGTAGCCCGGTGCTAGCATCCGGCGGGACAGCGCAATGAGCGAGGTCATAACGGAGACGCTCCAGGCGCCGGATCAGCGGCCACCGCGGGTCAAGGTCGTGGTTCACCGCCTCGACGGTGGGCTCGAGGAAGGGGAGTCGGACGCTCGTTCGATTTCCTCCGAGGGGTTCCCTCTCTATTCCAGCGGTGACTCCCAGCGCGCGCGCATGGTCCCCACCCGGGACATCAAGTACATCGTCTTCGGCTCCCTCGACGACTCGGCGCTCGAAGCCGATCCCGGCGACAAGTCGACCTCGCGCAAAGCAATCCTGCGGTTCCGCGACGGCGAGTGGATCGCCGCCTACATCGACCAGGGCGTGCAGCAGGAGGGCGAGGGCATCGCGATCAAGATCCGCCTCACCGAGCTGCAGAGGGTGATCCCCGCCGTGGCCGCGTCGCCGTCCCTGCTCGAGATGCAGTTCGTCGACATGTGGACCACGACGACAAGACCGCCGGGGCAACCGCAGCGCCGCCGCTCCGACATCCTCGAGGCAGCCGCGCGGCAGGGCCGCGACCTCAACAAGCTCGCCAACGATTTTCGCGACCGCCTCGCGATGATCCGCGACGTCGGCCTCACGACGGGTGACACGCTCGCTTTCTCCCGAGCGGTGCGCACGCACCTCGACCGCTTCCTGCTCGAGGACGGCATCAGCCTCAACTCGCAGGAGAAATCGGCCCTGGCCGACATCATCCTTCGCGCTGCGGTCGGCTATGGACCGCTGGACAGCCTTCTCCACGACCGATCGGTGAGCGAGATCATGGTCAACGGTCCCGATCAGGTCTTCATCGAGCGGCGCGGCGTCCTGACCAAGGCCGACGTCCGTTTCGAGGACGAGAACCAGCTGCTCGAGACGATCCGCCGCATGGTGGCCACCACCGGGCGCCACATCGACGGGCTCAACCCGATGGTCGACGCGCGACTGCCCGACGGCAGCCGTGTCAACGCGATCATCCGGCCCGCCGCGATCCACGGTCCGGCGCTGACGATTCGCAAGTTCAAGGACGCGGTGCTCGGCGTCGACGATCTGAAACACGAAGGTAGCTTGAGCCCGGCGATGGCGGAGTTCCTCCAGGCCGCCGTGCTGGGCCGTATGAACATCCTGGTCTCCGGGGGCACCGGCTCAGGTAAGACCACCACGCTCAACGTGGTCGCGCGGTTCATCCCGCACAACCAGCGCGTGATCACGATCGAGGACGCGGCCGAGCTGCAGATCGACCACCCGCACGTCATCGCTCTCGAGCACCGCCCCGCCAACGTTGAGGGGAGGGGCGAGCTGACCATCCGGCAGCTCCTCCGCAACAGCCTCCGGATGCGCCCCGACCGAATCCTGGTCGGTGAGGTCCGCGGCGCGGAGGCCCTCGACATGCTGCAGGCGATGAACACCGGTCACGACGGTTCGATGTCGACCATCCACTCCAACTCCGCGCGGGACGCGCTGTCTCGTCTCGAGACGATGGTGATGATGGCCTCGATCGACATACCGTTTGAGGCTGTACGAGCTCAGATCGCGTCCGCGGTCAACCTCATCGTCCATCAGGCCCGCATGCCGGACGGCCGGCGGAAAGTCGCGCAGATTGCCGAGGTCGTCGGCTATGACTCGAACGGACCGATCCTGCGCGACATCTTCCTGCTCGGCATGGGCCCCGACCTGAGGCTGGAGTACAACGCGACCGGCTACGTGCCGACTGCGCTCGACAAGGCGGCGTTCTACGGGGTCCAGGTCAACCGGGATCTGTTCGACCCGGTCAAGTCGCGCTTCATCCCCGCGGGCTCCGACAGCATGATGCCCGTCGTCAAGGACCCGTTGATGTCCGGCCAGGCCAAAACCGAAAACGTGGTCCGGCAGGTGGTGGTTGTCCCGTTCAGCTCCGACCGCCCGGCGGCGGCCTCGCCCGCGCCGTCGGCTCAGGCCGCTGCTCCGGCGCAGACGCCTGAGATGCAGGAGGAGATGCGCAAGCTGATCGACGCGGCTCGCGCCGCGGTGGCCGACCTCCAGGCGGCGGCGCCGGCTGAGCGCCCCGAGGTTCCGCAGGCGCAGGGTGCGCCCGTCACGTATCCCTCCCAGCCGTATCCAGCGCAGCCTTATCCCGGCCCGCCGCTGCCCGAAGGCGCCACGCCCCCGCCCTACTACGGGCAGGTGCCGGACCTCCACGCCCACCAGGCGCTCGAGGCCGCAACCGCGATGGCACGCGCGACGACCGCCCTCGGCCAGCTGGCAGCTGCTTCCAACGGATTCAGCGGCATGCTCCCCACCGTCCGCGGGACGGAGGGCGCGCCCGGTCCCGCAGGCGCCTCGCGGCGCATCCAGGCGGTGATCGAAAGCATCATCACAAGGCGGGGCCTCAGCCTCCGTCTGGCACCGCCTCTGACCGAGGCGTTCGAAGGCGCCGAGCTGAAGGCGAGCGATTACGCATCCCAGAACAAGATCAGCAAGGATTCCGCGGGCCGCGAGATGCGCCTCGCGGCAGAGGCGGGACTGCTGCAGACGGTGCGGTATCCGCAGGGCGAAGCCGGCTTTCGCGCTTCACAGGGCCTGCTGCGAGAGATCGCCGAAGGCCTCGGACAGCCCATCAACGCAGCGGCTCCTCTGACCGCTGAGACGATCATCGGCAGCCTCGCGGTGGGCCAGACCGAGGGCACCGTGACGATCATGTTCACCGATGTCGAGGAATCGACACGGTTGCTTTCCACGCGCGGCTTCACCGCGTCGCACGAGATCATGCGGGCGTACGAGACGATCATCGACGAGCGCGTCGCGGAGCACAGCGGCCGCCGGATCAAAGGTCTCGGCGACGGCTTCATGATCAGCTTCGGGTCGGCGCGTCACGGCGTGGAATGCGCGATCGACATCCAGCGCGCGATCGCCGAATACAGCAAGCAGAACCCGGAACGGAAGCTCAAGATCCGCATCGGCCTCAACACAGGCGAGGTGGTCGAAGAAGCCGGCGACATCTTCGGCGCGGCGGTCAACGTCGCGGCTCGCGTTGCGGGAAAGGCCAAGGGCGGAGAGATCCTCGTTTCCGAAATTGTCCGCCAGCTCGTCGGCCCCACCTCCGAGATGAAGTTCGACTTCCGGGGCCGCTACAAGCTCAAGGGATTCCCAGACCGCTGGCGGCTGCATCAGGTCACGCCTGGCGAAGTCAAAGAAACGCAGCACGTGATGACGACTGACGACGGTTTTGTCGATCGCGCGCAGGAACGTCTCGACATCCGCCTGGTCATGGATCGCGCCGCCATGGGCAGCGGTTCACTCGTCTTCCTGACCGGCACTCCAGGCATCGGGGCGTCGAGGCTGGCATCCGAGGTCGCCACCGATGCGGCGGCCAAGGGCTGGCTCGTATTGACCGGCCGCTCTCTCGAAAAGGACGGCGAGCCGTATGGACCCTTCCGGGATGTACTGGCCGGGGGGATCGCGGGCGCCACAGCCAAGGTCTTGAATGAAGCCGTCGGGCGCCACGGTCCCTTGCTCGCGACGCTCGTGCCGAGCTTGCGGCAGAAGGTCCGCGGCATGGCGGCCGCTCACGAGGTCGCGGCCGACAAAGTTCGCGAGCAGCTCTTCAAAGCGATCTACGGCCTCCTCACCGGCGTGCAGGCGAACAAGCCGATGCTGATCGTGCTCGACGACCTGCAGTGGGCGGATGAAGCGACGGTGATGCTCCTTCGCGACCTCGCCGAGCGCGTCAACGGAAGCCGGATTGTCATCCTCGGCACGTGTTGGGACACGGAGCTGGACTCGGGTCGGCCAATCACCACCATCCTCACCCGCCTGCTCCGGCGCCGCCGCGCGCAGCGTCTCGTGCTCGGCCGCCTGTCGGACCATGATGTCGAGCGCATCGTCGCCGGCCTGGCCGAAACGCCGCTGACGCCGGTGCAGCTGCTCGGCATCCAGGCCGCCAGCGAAGGCAATCCGCTTTTTGTCGAGCACTCCTTCCTCTACATGGCGGAGTCGGAGAGCATGCTCGAAGGCGGAGCACGCCAGCAGGCCAGCTTCACGGAAGAAGACCTCGAGCTTGCGCAGAGCGTGCGCGGGCTCATCGGACGGCGCATCCAGCGACTGAGCGAGCCGGCGCAGCGCATGCTCGTGGCGGCCGGGGTGATCGGACGCGATTTCGACATCCCGCTGCTCGAGGCGTTCGGCGAGCTCTCGGGCCATGAGCTGCGCGACGCGCTCGACGAGGCCACGCGCGGCCACTTCCTGGCCTCGGCGGGCAAGCAGAGCTATCGTTTTGCACACGACCTCGTGCGCCAGCGGGCCCTGGCGACCCTGCCCCTCCCGCGCCTCCAGGCCTATCACCTGGCGGTGGCCGACACCCTCCAGCGCGTTTATGGCAAGTTCGTCAACGAGCACGCCGCGGAGATCGGCTATCACCTCTACCAGGCCGGCACCGCGGCGGATCCTTTCCGGACGGCGACGTTCCTCGGCCAGGCCGCGCAGAACGCGCTGGCTGTGGGCGCGTTCGAGGAAGTGCTGCGCCTTGTCGACTCCACGCTCCAGCTCCTGCCGCCGGACAAGATCGCCGAACGCGCGCAGGCCCTCGCCAGCCGGGCCACCGCCATGTGGGGGTTGGGCAGGCTCGAGGAAGCCAAAGCGGCGTGGAATGGGGCGGTCGAGCGCTACGAGGAGCTTGGCGACGGGAAGGCGGCAAGCACGATGCATCGCCGGATTGCACACCTCGAAGCGCGCCACGAGCAGGGCGACCACAACGGGTCGGCGCCGGTCGAGGATCGGACGCCCGAAGCCGAGCCGGTCAGCTAGCTGGTGAGGCGACTCGCCGGTGGAACCGGCGCGTAGCTGGCGTTGTAGGTGATGCTCGGCATGGTGCCCGTGAAGGTCACCCTGCTCGCGATCAACCCGCCCACGCCCGCGGATTCGAACGTATAGGGCGAGCTCACCGTCGCTGTGGCCGAAGGCATGTAGACGAGGCCGATGTAGGCGGAGTTGCTCGTCGCTCCCAATGTGTTGGCGCACGCGTTGGCGGGCGGCTCGAAGACGGCGACCCAGTTGTACTGGTAGCCGGTGAAGATGTAGGTGTCCGCGCTGTTTGACGTACTCAGGCATCCGCCCGAAGGAACGAAGAACTCGACCGCTCCCGGCGTGATCGGCCCAGAGCACGTGATGTACACGCCCGCCGTCGACTCGCAGTTGTTCTCGTTGGCCCGGTCCCCCGCGGAGCCCGCTCGGCGTGGTGGGTTCTGGTTGGGAAGGCCGGCACCGAGCGGCGCGGTCTCGCTGTCCGGCGGATAGGCGCCGGAGACGCCGGCCTGGGCGAGGAGGTTGGGCACAAACAGCGGTCCGAGCTGGATGGCGTTGAAGACCGCATCCTCACCGCCCAGCGAGCAGTTGTCGCCGTTGTTGCCGTTGCCGTTGCCGTGCCCGTTCCCCTGGGCGCTTCCAAACGGACAACCGCTCGTGTCGTTGTTGCGAACCGGGACGGCGACAGCAATGGAGCCCGCCAGGCCGAAGGGTCCTGCGCAACCGTTCGGCGGCAGCGACGCATAGACGTTGAAGGAGGTCGCGCCGGGCACGTTGCTCAACTGGACCTGGATCGCCTGCCCGGTCGACACCGACACGGTCCTGCACATCGAGGGCGCGCTCTCGCGTGTGTAGGTCAGGCCGTTGTGGCTATCCGTGCGGACCGACGTGATCTCGATCGCCCACGTGCCGCGCTGGATCGCGAGCCCGCCGCCGACGCCCTGGGCCGCCAGCATGAACGAGCCGGCGCAGTTGACCCCGTCGCCGTTCCAGAACTGGCGTGGGGCGGCATTCTGGTTGTTCGAAGAGCTTGGTTCGTCCGGAGGCTTGAGCTCATTGCTGACGAGCGCCGCGCTGTTGGCGTAACCCGCCTGCCAGGCGTAAACCCCGCCACCCAGGAAGTAACACACGTTGGTGGTGAGGTTCGGATTCACCGCGTATGTGCCCGCTGAGAGGTTGACGTCGCGTCCCGGACGCGACTCGGAGGAACCGACCACGGTGGGCGCCGGGTAGTTGGGGTCGGCAAGCCGGAACCCAGATCGCGTGGCCCCGACGATGTCGGGATAAGCGCACGGACTCGATGCGCCGCTCGGATAGCAAGCTGTCGTCGCGCCTGCCACGGATGACTGGCATCGCGAGTACACGTCGCCCGCGACCCGCAGCGCTCCCGTGGCGACTGTGATCGACCCGTTGGCGACGACATCGCCGTTCACGTTGAGGGTGCCGCTGCCGCTGAGCGTGATCGCCGTGCCTCCGGCCCCACCACAGCCCCCCGGGCCCAGCGCCGCCACCGCCGGTGTGTAGACGAGATTGTTCACGTTGCCCATCGCGGAGCTGCCGAGCACCGGGCTCGTGCCGTTGCTCAGGATGCGCGCGAACTCCAGCTGGAGTGACCGCGTTGCCGAGATGGTGAACTGGCTGCCCTGCGGACCCGCGGCCCGGACGACCTCCGTGATGGCTGTGCCATCGGAATACGTGCAGGTCACCGTCCAGGGCGTCGCGCCTGGAGCCCCGAAACCGGGTGAGCACGAGGGTCCGGTGTAGAGGCGAACGTTGCTGGCGAACACGTCCGCAGCCGCCTGCTCCGCGGTCGCGTAGTTCCCTGTTTGCTGCAGCTTGTCCGCGGCCGCCAGCGCCGCCGAATCGACGGCGGCCTGGAGGTCGCGCCGGAGGGCGTACGCGCGGGCGCCGTCGATCGCGATCGCGGTCATTCCGATGAGGACGGTGAGCATGATGGCGATGAGGACGATCGCCTGCCCTGATTGGCCTCCTGGCTTCCCCGCTGCCGACATCAGTATTCCGTCCTGAACACCGCCGCGGCGGAGATCACGATGTGGTCCGCGGTCGCCTGCGCGAAGATCGGCGTGACGAGCACGAGGTTGAAGCGAACCGTCACCTGAAGCTGCGCGTTGCCTCCCGCGGGGTTGACAGCGCTGCATCCCCCGCTCGCGTTCGCCGAATATTCCCCCCCCGGGGCGTTCGGCGGAGGCGTGGTCTCGATCGACGTCGGTGGGTTCGGCTCTGTGATGAAGAGCCACGCCGCGTTGGCGGGTGGCGTCGCCCCGGTCAGCGGCCCTTGCGGGCACGGCGCTGTCACGGGCGCCCCCAGCATCTGGCTGCTGACCTTGGTCAGCACATCGCCGTTGTTGGGCAGCTGGTTCGAGGCTCGAACGGCGACCCGGGCACCCTCCCGCGCGGCGTGGTTGATGGTGTCGTAGTAGAAGATCGCGCGCCCGATGTCGACGATGCCGAACAACAGGAGCAGGAGCACCGGCGAGACGAGGGCGAACTCGATCAAGGCCTGAGACCGCTGACTTCTCTTCCCGGCCGGCCGGGGCCGCATCAGCTTCCTTGCACCGTCATGTGCTGGTTTGCCGCCAGCTCAAAGGCGCCGAACTGCGACGTGACCAGCGGGGTCAGCGGTCCGTACTTGTACAGGACGATCACATTGACGTCGAGCTGGCCCAGGTTCGACGCCGGACTCGTGTAGTCGAGACCGGGCGAGTTGTTGTAGCAGATGTACAGCCAGCTTTGGTTGGCCGTCGACGGGTAAGCCGACGACACGAAGGGAGGGTTGTGCAGGCTGTTGCCGTCGCTCGAGCTCGGGCAGGTCGTGCTCGGGTTCTTCAGGATGGAGGCGGGCAGCGAGATCGAGGCAAGCTCGGAGTCCACGGCGGCCTTGATCTGCGCGTCGAAAAGGTAGGGATGTGAGAGGTTCGGCGCGTCGTACCAGGCGCCGTGCCGGGCCCCCTCCCGGGCCGCATTCGAGAGGGCTTCGGTGATGAAGATCGAGCGCCCGATGTCGACCAGCCCGCCGACGAGCAAGAGCAGCACCACGGAGGACACCGCGAACTCGACGAGGGACTGTCCTCGCTGCGCCGGATGTGGTGTTTTGAGTATCAAGTAAGGGGGGCTCGACACCGGGATATCTTGCCTATGATTGGTCGGCCTTGCGGACCTTTAGCGCAATTACCTCACGCCGCCCGTTCACCCTGCTCGGCATCTTGCTGGCGCTCATCGTCATTGTTGCCTTCGTCCTCGTAGCTCTCAACGCCAGCCAATCGGGAACCAGTCCCCTCCAGACCGTCGTTGTGGCGAGCAAAGACCTGGCGCCGAGGATTCCGATCTCGGCCGACTCGCTGACGACCCGCTCGATCCCGCTGCCCGGGACCTATCCCAAGATCTACTTCACCCGGATCCAGGACGTCCAGGGCATGGTGCCCCTCGTCTCCATCACGTCGGGCCAGGCCGTGGCGTCGAACGACGTGGCCAGACCGAACCAGGCGTTGGGCTCCCAGTCCGAGTACCTGCCGATTCCGAAGGGCTTCGTCGCGCTCACCATCCCGACGAGCGAGCAGCAGGGGGTGGCCGACTACATCCAGCCCGGCGACTACATCTCCGTCATTGCGACCGTATCGTCGGCCGGCAAGGTGGCCGCCAAGACGATCTTCACGCAGCTGCACGTCATCAAAGTGGGTGCGCTAGGCGCCACCGGCAACGGCAACGCGAGCAGCCTCACCGTCGTGATCACTCAATGCCAGGCAGAGATCATCACGTGGTTCATCACCTACGCGGCCCTCAAGTATTCGCTCGAGTCGTACAAGGACTATCAGCCTGGAGAGCAGGCGCCAGATCCCAACTGCCAAACAGTCGAAGACGCCCACGGCGTGACTCTGCAGTTCATCCAGACCAACTACCCCAGCCTGTTCAAGTGAACCTGCCACCGGAAACCGTCGTCGCGATCCCGATGGCCGCGGCGATCATCGTCTTTTTCTGGGCACTCGACAGGGTCCGCAAAGAGCGTCGAGTATCACCTGCGCCGCAGCCGGTGGCGCGGGCGACGCCGCGTGAGCTCGTGGAGCGGCTGCTGAAGCCCGCAGCCGAAAACCTCAGCCAGCGCCGCAGGGTCCAGGGCAAGCCGACGTTGAGCGAAGACCTCGCGCGCGCAGGGCTGAACCTCACACCGCCCGAGTACTTGCTGATCCGCATCGGCGCGGTCGCTCTCGGCGCGCTGATCGGCCTCTTCCGATTCGGCTTTTCCATCGGCCCGATCATCCTGGGCGTGGTCGGCTTCGTGATCCCGCCGCTCGTCGTCGCGTACCTCCAGCGGCGGCGCACGAAGCTCTTCAACGAGCAGCTCGCCAGCATGCTGCAGCTTCTTTCCAACTCTCTGAAGACTGGATACGCGATCGACCGCGCACTCGAGACTGTGGCTGCGAAGTCGCAACCGCCGGTCTCCACCGAATTCGAGCGCGTGGCGACCGAGATCACGCTCGGCACCTCGGTCGAGGACGCGCTGAGCGCGCTGCTCCTCCGCATCAACAGCGCTGACCTCGAGTTCATCGTGACCGCCATCCTGCTGCACATTCGAGTCGGCGGAAACCTGGCAGAGGTCCTCGACACGATTTCCGACACCCTGCGCGACCGGCTGCAGACCAAGCGCGACATGAGCGTTCTCACCGCGCAATCGCGCGCTTCGGCAAGCATCATCACCGGCCTGCCGATCCTGCTCGCGCTTGGTCTCTATGTCTTCGTCCCCGGCTATTACGCGCCGATGACCACGACGTGGATCGGCTACGTGATGCTGGGCTTCGCGGCCTTCATGATCCTCCTCGGCAACCTGATCATCCAGCGCATGACCGCGCTGGAATCCTAGGTTGGCGGGCCGCTAGCGGTGATGCAGCTCGCGATCGCCGCCGGGATCATCTGCGGCGGAATCGTCTTCGCCTACTTCATCGCCCTCGACCAGTTCCGTGCGGCGGCGGCGAATGGCGGCGTCGTATCGGGCGCCCAACGCCCCACGTTCATCAAGCGGCTCGAGACGCTGCTCCGGCCGGTTTCCCGACTGCCCGCCAGAACGGCGATCCAGGTCCGGCAGAAGCTCAGCCAGGCCGGTAACCCCGGGAACCTGACGCCGGCCGGCTTCCAGGCGGTGCGCTACAGTCTCGCCGCACTGCTGGCCATCGCGGGCCTCGCGATCGGCTTGATCCTGCCGCTCGGAGTGTCCGACCTCATCTCGGCGCCGCTCACCGGTATCGTGTTCGCCCTGCTCGGGTACCTGGCGCCGAGCCTGTGGCTGGAGCAGCGGATATCGGTGCGCCGCCGCCAGATCCAGCGCTCGCTGGCCGAAGCGACCGACCTGCTGACGCTGGTGGTTGAGTCAGGGATGAGTCTTGACGAAGGCTTGCTGAGCATCGTGGAACGCTTCCACAACGCGCTCGGAGACGAGATCGGCAAGGTCCTGCGGGAGATCCGCCTGGGCCGGCCGCGTATGGCCGCCCTCGAGCACATGGCGGACACGGCCGGCGTGCCAGACCTCCACCACCTCGTCGAGTCGATCGTGCAGTCGGATCAGATGGGCGTGCCGATCGCACGCCTCTTGCGCGTGCAGGCGACTGAGATGCGGCGCCGCCAGCGCCAGGGCGCGCAGGAACGGGCTGCGCAGGCCTCATCTCGAATGGTGTTCCCGATGGTGGGCTGCATCTTTCCGGTTCTCTGGGTCGTGCTGCTCGGACCGGCCATCATCCAGGTTCTGAAATCCCTCAAGTAATGGCGGCCAACAACCGGGGCCCGCGAAGCCATCACCAATCCTTCAGCGATATGGACAAGCCGCTGTATACGATCAGCGTCGCGGCTGAGATCCTGGAAACCCATCCGCGCACTCTGATGCTGTACGAGGATGCGCAGCTCATCGAGCCGCATCGCACCCTCACCAACCGGCGTCGCTATTCGCAGCGGGACATCAGCAAGGTACAGGTCATCCAGAACCTGACGCGGGAGAAGGGCGTCACGCTTGCGGGCGTGCGCCACATCTTGAGTCTGTTCGATGTGATGAAAAAGCACCGCGTCGAACCGCCGGCCGAGCTTCGCGAGATCTACGACCGCTACGCCCAACTTATCTAGGGCCTAAGCCGAGGCTGCTTTTCTCCGCCGCTTCGCCGCCGGCGCCCACAAAGCCTCCAGGTCGTAGTACGAACGCTCGCCAGGCAGGAAGACGTGTGCGAGCACCGAGTCGAAATCAAGAAGGATCCAGCCCGCGTCGTCGTAGCCGTCCACCGCGAGCGGTCTCAGGTCTTTGGCCTTCGCGGCTTCCACCATCCCGTCGGCGATGGCACGCACCTGACGATCCGTCTCGCCCTCGCAGATGACGAAGTAGTCGGCGACTGAGGTCTGGTCGCGGACGTCGATGACGACCGGATCCCACGCTTTCTTCTCGGCTGCGGCGCTCCGCAGCAGGCGGGCCAGCTGCAGCGGAGTGGGTCGCCTGGTCCGTTGAGCAGCCAACTTAACGATTATCCCCATAGAGGCCCTTTTGGGCGATGTACTGCTCCACGGCGGCGGGCAGCCTGTCGCCGACCGGCTCTCTGTTCGCGATGGCACGCCGCAGCGCGCTCCCCGAAATGTCCGGCGTCGATCGAACGCAGAGGATCGTCTTCGCCGGATCGAGGCCGGCTGATTGCAGCGCGGCGGGCTCGGGCGAACCGCTCCCCGGCCGGGTGACCACCACGACCGCGGCGAGGTGCCGGATCTCTTCTGGCACACGCCAGGTCGCGAACAACCTGGCGGCGTCCCAGCCCAGGATGAGGAACAGCTCGTTGTGCGGGTAGATCCGCTTCAGCTCCTTCAATGTCTCGGCCGTGTACGAGACGCCGCCCCTGCGGATCTCCACATCCGACACCTCGAGCGTCTTATCCGTGCCGATCGCAAGCCGGCACATCTCCAGCCGCTGCTCGGCGCTGGCCACTGCGGCGCTTCGATGCGGTGGCTGGCCCGTCGGAATCAGCAGAACGCGGTCCAGGTCGGCGCATTCGATGGCGGCGCGGGCGGCCGCCAGGTGGCCGAGGTGGATCGGATCGAAAGTGCCGCCGAGGATGCCGATCCTCACGGCTGGTACTCGAACTCCACCCCGGCGATCGTGACGGTTTCACCCGGCGTCACGCCCGCGGCTTCCAGAGCTGTGTTCACGCCGAGGCGATCCAGCGCCGCTTGAAACCTGGCGAGGCCGCCCTCGGATTCGAGGTCGGTCCGCTCCACCAAACTCTCCACACGCTCGCCGCGCACAACGAAGCCGGTCGGCGTCCGCTCCACGACGAGGTCCGCTCGTCGGAGGACGGGCAGTCGTGTCACCCTGAGAGGCGCCGGCGCAGGAGGTTCGGGTGCCGACGTCACGAGCTTTGCGATCGCCTCCATCAGCGTCGGCAGGCCTTCCCCGGCCAGCGCAGAGACGAAGTGCACGCCCGCACGCCTGCTGCGCGAACGCAGCCTTCGCGCCGGCTCGAGGTCGACCTTGTTCACCGCGATCAGGTGAGGCCGCTTGGCGAGCTCGGCCGAGAACTGCGCGACCTCTTGCCGCACCGTCTCGAGATCCTTCCAGGGGTCCGCTGACGAACCATCCAGAACGTAAACCAGCGCCTTGGTGCGCTCCACGTGGCGCAGGAATCGCTGCCCAAGCCCGGCGCCTTGAGCAGCGCCTTCGATCAAACCCGGGATGTCCGCCAGCACCATGCGATGGCCATCGACCTCGGCCACGCCCAGTTCCGGATCGAGGGTGGTGAACGGATAGTCGGCGACCTTCGGTCGTGCCGCGGTCAATGCCCGCAGCAGCGAAGACTTGCCCGCGTTCGGAGGTCCGACCAGACCCACGTCCGCGATCAGCTTGAGGTCGAGCAGGATCTCGAGCTCGTCCCCTTTCAGTCCTGGCTCCGCGTAGTCGGGAGCGTGTCGAGTCGAGCTCTTGAAATGGACATTGCCCCGACCGCCGGCGCCGCCTCGCGCGATCACGACGCGCGCGTCGGGTCGGTCCAGGTCGGCGATCAGCGACCCGTCTGGGTCGAGCGCGAGGGTTCCCACGGGAACTTTGAGGACGATGTCAGAGCCGCCGCGCCCTGTCTTCCGCACCCCGGCGCCGTTTGCTCCGGGCTCGGCGTGCCACTGCCGCCGCTGTTTGTATAGAGAGAGATCGCTGACGTCGTGCGACGCTTCGAGGATTACCGAGCCGCCGCGGCCGCCGTCGCCGCCGTCGGGACCGCCGCGAGGTGTGAAGGGCTCACGCCTGAACGAGGCCGAGCCTTTGCCACCGTGACCGCCGCGCACCACGATGCGGGCGGAGTCGACGAAGTGTCTGCCGTCAGCTTTCCTGGGCGTTCTGAATTTTCACGCGACGGCGGTCCTTGCCCACGCGCTCGTACTTGACCTGGCCGGGGACCAGCGCGAACAGCGTGTCATCGCGGCCGACGCCGACGCCTTCTCCAGGCGCGATCTTCGTCCCGCGCTGGCGGACAAGGATGGCGCCCGCGCTGACGACCTGGCCGCCGTAGATCTTGACCCCGAGCATCTGCGGGTTCGAGTCGCGGCCGTTGCGCGACGAGCCGCCGCCTTTCTTGTGAGCCAACTACTTCGTCTCCTTCTTGGTCCGCCGCGTCGTCTTCTTGGGCGTCTCAACATCCTCTTCGACAACCTCGGCCTTGGCCTCGCCAGCCTTGGCCTTCGACGCGGTCACCTTCTTCTTCGGCGCGGCCTCGGCGCGGCCCTTCGGCTTGGCCTTGTCCTTCGCTTCCTTGCCTTCCTTCTCTTCGACCGGGAGACCGATGCCGCCGACGGCGATGATCTCGAGTGCGGTCTGGTGAGCGCGGCCGCCATGGTGCACGCGCACGCGCTTCTTCGACTTGTAGCGGATGCTTTCGAGGCGTGGGCCGCGGCGGTGCGCGATCACCTTGGCGTCGATGTCGAGGCCGTCCACCGCCGGATTACCTACCTTGATCTCGGCGCCGTCGTTGAAGAGCAGCACGCGGCCGAGCTTCACCGAGGAACCCGGCTCCGCGGCGAGCCTGTCGACCAGGATTCGGTCGCCGGGGGCCACGCGGTACTGCTTGCCGCCGCTGACGACGACGGCCGACAGCGAACTATCAGGCTTGGGCACGGCGAGTGATTGTACCAAGAGGCGGATGAGCACCCTCCCCGCGCCGGCTGTTGGTTGGAGGCTGAGCTTCTACTTCATCAAGATCGACGTCGCCATGACGGTCACGAGCACGAGACCAGCGAAAGGTGTGACCACGCGCGTGTAGGTTCCGCGCACGACGCCCGCCCCACGTCTCTGGACCACGATCCCGGCCACGATCACAACCGCCGCGACGACAACGGTCAAACCGAAAAACCGTAGAAGGCCGGGAGCATCGTCCCCTTGAGGCGGAAAGTAAAGCGTCGTGAAAAGGCCGCAGTAAGGAAACCACGTGAGAACGCGGCGCGCGTCCAACCTCCGCCGGCCGCGCCGTTCGGTTGGTGGCGCGAGCGGCCACAGGCGCATGAGCGCCGGCAGGCACAACAGATAAAGGAATGCGCAGGCGAGCTTCACAGGCAGCAGTCCGGGGACGAGCACGTTGCCAAGCACCTGCGGGCGCAGGCTCTCAGGCTGCACTGCCGGGCCGAGCACGGCGAGCAGCCAGCACATCTGGATGACCAGCAGCAGGCCAGGCTCGGCCACGAACTCGACCGTTAGCGCAAGCTCGGCCCACACTGTGAAGGCGAGCCCCACGGCGGCCAGCACGATGCTGCGCTCCTCCCCGGGGACCAGGTTGTAGGGCGCAGCAAGCTGGACCGACGCGAGGATCGCGCCCACGGCGATGGTGCCGGCTACAGGAGTGGGCCGGCGCCGTGAAAGCTCGGGCCATCCGGGCTCAGGCACGCTCAGTCGCATCCACACGAGCTCGACCAGGCCGCCGAACGCGAGAATCGCGGCCAGGCCCGGGTAAAGGAGAAGCGCCACCGCGTGGGTCGCCACGCCCGAGAGGATCTGGATCATTGCCCGGCGGCCTGGAGCAGAGGAAGCGGATACAGGCCGACCGCGACGTTGAGCGCAAGCACGAGGGCCACACCAAGCGCCCGGCGGCCGCGGGGAAGACCCAGGCTTCGACCGAGCCTCAGGGACCCGGGAAGCCAGAGCAGCATCGCGATGGCCAGCACGAGTCCCAACGGCCAGAACATCTGCGTCGCGCCGCGAAGGAGTAGGACGCGGGCCGCAAATCCGGCAAAAGGCGCCGACCCGGCGAGGGCGGCCGCGACGACGAGGTTGACCGGCCGCTCCGTCAAAGCCTTCTCGCGGAGCGCCTGGCGGGAGGCGACGTACAGCGGTAGACGGCACAGAACGATGCTGAATATGACAAGCAACGCGGCGCGCCGGCCATCGGCCACGGTGAGGCCGAACCCGCACAGCGCCAGGCCCCAGTCGGCGATGAACGAGTAACGCCAGGCGGCGATCGTGTTTTCCGTGGACCACGCCGCCACGCCGCCCCACGCCACGTTGACAAGGCCAACGCCGACGAGCGTCGCGCCGAAGGCGCCGCCGGCATCCGGTCCGAGCACGCCGTGTGTGCCCGCGACGACCACGACCGCCAGCACAGGGCCGATGAAGGCAAACCACGCAATTGGCGATGCGCTTACGGGGTCCTCAGGGTCGAAGGGATGGAGGTAAGGGAGCAAACCGATCCCGGCGGCAAGTCCCGCGACGAGTCCCACCGCGGCAAAGCGGCCGAGCACGTCCGATCCCTGAGCGCGCGCGAGCACGAGTGCAAGCGCAAGCAATGCCACCGCCAGCACGGGCGCCCTGAGGCGCGTTGCGAACGATTGCTTTCCATTCACTGCCGCATGAAGGACGCCGAGCACCAGCAGGGCGAGCAGCGACAGCTCGAAGGTTGGGACCGTAGCGATCGCGATCGTGCCGGCCAGGCCCACGCCACCACGGAACATGAGCGAGCGCCGCTGCGTGGGCGCGGGCGCAAAGGTCAACGCGAATGCAAGGGCAAACGCGGTGAAGACAACGACCTCGGCCGACTCAGGCCACATTTGCCGTCCTCACTGGAAGCCATCCGGCAAGCGCCGCGACCAGCGCGGCCGCGATGTACGGCCACTCGGACTGAGTCACCGCGCCGAGGCCGTGCGCCACGCTGCCGATGCCCACCGTTGCAGCAATCCCAAGGGCAAGGAGGGCAATAGCGGTCAATAGGGTCGACGGCTCGTCGCTCGAAAGCACCCGAGCGACTGAAAGACCCAGGACCGTGAGGATGACAAAACGCAATGCACCGTCTCCGGCCGTGGTGGCTGAAAAAGAGATCCACAGCACGAGGATGCCTGCCGCCACGCAAAGCACGACACGAGGCGTCGAACCCGGAGGCATGACCCGCCAACCGCTCGGACCATGGGTCAGCCGCCTCAGCGCCGCAGCCGCGCCGCCCACACCGAGCGCGCCGGCGGCGATGGGGCCCGCGCCCTGGAAAACGATCACCGCGAGACCGGCGGTGACCAGCACGATGCCTAGTGCAAGGCCACGCCGCCCGTCGGCAAGCACGACGACCGACATGCCCAGCCAGGCGACAAACGCCGCCCCCGCTTCGAGCAACTAGCGCGTCACTGCGAAACCGAGGGCGACCAGCGCGGCCAGCCAGAACACGGGGCTTCCGCCGGCTGCGGCGGCTTCCAGCTGCTTCAGGTTCAGGATCGTCCGGTACTGGTCAGGGACGCTGGCGGCGCGGACCGCTGCGCGGAAGCGCTCGAGCGAGGCCGCCGCGGGAATCCGGAAGATGGCCGGCCGCGCCTGGGTTCGAATCGCGGAGATGTCGGTCAACGCGTAAATCACGACGCCGATCAAGAGCAGCGGTACGAACAGGGTGACGACCGGCAGGACGCTGGAAACGGTGACGACCGCAACGCGTCCTCCGGTGAGCGTCCCGGCGGTCGCCTGCATCACCTCCGCGGCAACGGGGTTCGCCATGCCGAACTGAATTACGGCAAGGGCGGGGCCCGCAACCAGGGTCAACGTGGCGATCAACATCGCCACGCCCGCAAACGTCTCGCTGGCCGGACGGCCGCGACCACCCGGCAGCCCGATCGCTCGCGCGCCGGCGACCATCCAGGTCGCCCAGGCGGCGGCGCTCGCGACCCCGATCAAGCCGAGGAAGTCGCCGGCCTCGAACGTCGCTTCGACGCCGACGACGCGCGCGCCGAAGGCAAGCCCTGGCGGTAGGCCGACGGCGGCGGCGACCGCCACGACGGAAGCGATTCCGGCGCGGTCGGGCAGCAGCGCAAGGCAGGCGACCAAGGCTGAGGCTGTGGCCAGAAGGATGAGACCGGCGACGAGTCCCAGTGGCGTCCCAATCGCGATGGCGGTGAGAGCGAATCCGCCAAAGCCCGGGATGACCTCGCCGAAAAACTCGCGACGGGTGGCGGCCGCTTGCGCCCGTGCTGCGGCCGCAAAGGCCGCGGCGATCCCTAGGACGGCGAGCCCGACGTTGAAGAGTGGATGTGGATAGCGGCCGTCGCCAAGCTCGTACGCCCTGATGAGTAGATAGAAGCCGAGGGGATAGACGGTCGCGATCGTGACGGCCGCCGCGCGGAGCGAAGGACGCCTCCAAAGCACCGCGAGCCACGTCCGCCATGGAAAAAGACATGAAGCAATCACAGCCGAGGCGGCGAGGACGGCAAACACAGGGCCGGTGATGGCCGCCACAGGCACCGCCGTGTACACAGCGGTGCCGCCGACGACCTGCAGGATCACGCCGACCCACGCGACTCCCAGCCAGCCGGCCAGCAGCAGGGCCCAGCTCGGCCGCGGCGCGCGTGGATCTTCGGTTTCGAGCATGACGACGGCGAGGGTGGCCACCGTTCCGCCGGCGATTGCCGTCAGGACCACGCCTCCCGCCTCGACCGCCGCCATCGCCGCGGCCAGCGCCAGCAGCGACAGCGCCGTCTGGGGCCAGGCGCGGGGCTGCAGCGTGAGAAGAACGGCGATCGGTACGGCGATCATCAGGCCGAATGCGAACGTGACGCCGTCGATCCGCAGGTCGAGCGCCGAGCCGTAACCCAGCTGTCCGAGAATCAGTTCGACCGACGAGCGGACCGGCAGCCACAGCGCGAGCAGGGCGGCCACGCAGCCCCACGCTCCGCCGGCGCCCGCCGTGCGCCCCAGGTCAAAACGCGCGAGCCCGACAGCCGCAATGACGGCGGCTGCGAGCAGGGGTATGACCACCGGTCCGAGGACCGCGGCTGACGGCATGCGCCGTCTATTGTCCGGTGGTCAGCCTCTCGAGCGCCGCCCGGGCCGCGACCGCCCGCTCTTCCAGGTTCGCCACGACCTCGGGCGGCGCTTTGGCCTGGAAGTCGGGGTTGGCGAGCTTTGCCTCCACCTTGGCGAGATCGTCGGCAAGACGCTTGCGTTCCTTGTCTCGTCTCGCGTCGCCAGATCCCGCAGGGAACGCCACGCGTCCCGGGGCGACGGCGAGCGGCGTGCCCTGGGCGTCCAGGACGTCGACCAGCTCCACGTGTGCGAGTCGCGCCGCAAGACGGGCGATTGAGTCGTTGCTGGAACGGTCGAGGTGCAGCTTGCCACCGCGGGCCGGCGCGCCCGCGGCCTGGCGATGACCGCGCACTTCCTCGACGATCGCCATTACCTTCTGGAACTCCTCTTCGGCGCCTGGATCGACAAAGCGGTCATGCAAGTCCGGCCAACCGACGCGCATCAAGTAATCGCGCTCGCCAGGAAGCCGCGACCACAGCTCCTCCGTAACAAACGGCATGAAGGGGTGGAGCAGCCGAAACAGGTTGTCGAGACAGAAGTACGCGACGTCCTGCGCGACCGGGTCGCCGTCGCGTAGTCGATCCTTCACCGCTTCCAGGTACCAATCGCAAAGCTCGTTCCAGGCGAAGCCGTACGCCGAGTTGATCGAGTCCTGAAATGTGAAGCTTTCGATACCCGCGGTGATGTCTCGGGCGGCCGCGGACAATCGGGAAAGAATCCAGCGATCTTCCAGATACTCACGAGCCTCGAGCGTCCCAGGAGCCCGGGCGGTCGGGGTTCCCGGCGACCTGAGCAGCAGTCGGGTCGCGTTCCACAGCTTGTTGCAGAAGCGGCGGTAGCCCTCAACGCGAGTCTCGTCGAAGCGCACGTCCTGGCTCGACATGGCGACCGACGCGGCCCATGCGCGTAGCGCATCGGTGCCGTACTTCGTGATCAGGTCGCGCGGATCGACGCCGGTGCCGAGCGACTTTGACATTCGGCGCCCATCCGCGGCCTGGACCTGGCAGTGGATGACGACGTCCGAGAATGGCACCTCGCCCATGAACTCGATCCCGGTCATGATCATGCGGCTCACCCAGAGGTTGATGATCTCTCGAGCGGTGCAGTTCATGTCCGTCGGGTAAAAGGCCTCGAGGTCTTCGGTGTCGTCGGGCCAGCCGAGGGTGGCAAACGGCCACAGAGCCGACGAAAACCACGTGTCGAGGACGTCGGGATCCTGGATCAAACTCGTGCTTCTGCACTCAGGACACTCGCCTGGAGGATCCACCGTCACGACCACGTGGCCGTTGTCGCAGCGGTAGACCGGCACGCGATGGCCGAGCCATAGCTGGCGGCCGATGTTCCAGTCGCGCAGGCCGCGCAGCCAGTCGAGATATGTCCGCTCGTAGCGCTCGGGATGCCAGCGCACTTTGCCGGCCGCCGACGCGACCAGGGCTTTGTCGCGCATCTCATCCATGCGCAGCCACCACTGTTCGCTGATCAGCGGCTCGATGACGGCGTGGCATCGGTCGCAATGCCCGACCTCGTGGCTGTAGGGCTCCTCCTTGACCAGCAAGCCCTGGGCTTTCAACTCGTCGACGATGCGCTTGCGTGCCTCGAGCGCGGGCATGCCGTCGTATGGCAGTCCCGGCACGTTCATGCTGCCGTCCTCGTGCATGCCGTTGAGGATCTCCAGCCCGTGGCGCTGCCCGATCTCGTAATCCATCGGGTCATGGCCTGGCGTCACCTTGAGCGCGCCCGTGCCGAAGTCTTTCTCCACCGCATCGTCGGCGACGATCGGCAACTTGCGCCCGACGAGCGGCAGCAGCGCGGTCTTACCCACCAGGTGCCGGTATCGCTGGTCCTCTGGGTTGACGGCGACGCCCGTGTCAGCGAGCATCGTCTCGGGCCTGACGGTGGCGATGACCACCTCCCCGCCGCCTTCCACCGGGTAGCGGATGTAATAGAGGGTGTCCTGATGCTCCTCCCACTCGATCTCGAGGTCTGAGATCGCAGAGCGGTCGTGTGGACACCAGTTCACGATGCGCGGCGCGCGGTAGATCCAATCCCTCTCGTAAAAAGCGACGAAGGCGGTCATCACGGAGCGGACATATTGCGAGTCCATCGTGAAACGCAGACGGGTCCAGTCCATCGATGCCCCGAGCAGACGAAGCTGGTTGATGATCGTGGCGCCTACCTGCTCGTACCACGCCTCGACCCGCGCGGCAAAACGCTCGCGTCCCAGCTCCTCTTTGGTCGTGCCTTCGCGAGCGAGCTGCTTCTCGATGACGTTCTGGGTTGCGATCGCCGCGTGGTCGTAGCCAGGCAGAAACAGCACCTCTTGCCCCGTCATGCGCTTGAAGCGCGCGATCAGGTCGTAGATCGCTGTTTGCAGCGCATGGCCCATATGAAGCTCGCCCGTGATGTTGGGCGGCGGAAAGCACATCGTGAACTTCGGCTTGTCGCTGGTCGGGTCCGCCACAAACAGCGCGTCTGCTTCCCAGCGCGCGTACCAGCCGGCCTCGACGGCCTGCGGGTCGAACGCCTTGGGCATATCACTTTGGGTCGTGGACACGTGTTTCATCCTCTTGACTGGTTAGGTGACGCCGGCGCGATGGTCGCGGTTAGCGCGAGCGAGCCGGCGAGGGTACGGATACGTGCTCTGCGCGGCTCATGATTTTCGGAATTCTACCGTTTGTCGCGTTGGCGCTCGTCGAGATCCTCATTGGACCGCGTGGCGCCCATCCACCGAGCAGTGGTCGCGAACACTCCCGGCGTCAAGGCCTGCAGCTTGAGCACGGTCCTGAGCTGGATCGGCACGACGTCGACCTCTCGCCTGTTCCGGGTGATCGCGGACCACACGGCGTCTGCCACCTGAGCCGGGGAGACCTCGCCCGCGATGGGGTGAGGCTTCAGACCCGTGACCGCCCACATCCCGGCCTCGCTCACGAACGTCGGACTGATCACGGAAACTCCAACGCCGGTTCCCCACAGCTCCTCACGAAGAGCGAGGCCAAATCCACGTATGCCGAACTTGGTCGCGTTGTACATCGATTCACCGCCAGACGGCAGCTTGCCTGCGATGGAAGACATGAAAACCATGTGGCCGGACTTGCGTTCGAGCATCCCCGGCAGCAGCTTCGCGGCCAGGACGATTCCGGCCCGAAGATTGACCGCAATCGCGCGGTCGATCTGCTCGATCTTGAACGTGGTGAGGCGTCCCGTCGCGGGGATGCCGGCGTTGGAGACGAGCACGTCGACAGGGCCCGCTTCTTGGGCCAGCCGCTCCGGTTCACCGGGACGAGAGAGGTCCGCGACGATGATCCGCGAATGGCCGAGCTCGCCGGCGAGCGCGTTCAGCGCCTCTTCGCTGCGTGCCGAAAGGACGAACTTCGCACCAGCGCGATGCAAGCGGCGCGCGATGTAGGGCCCGAGGCCGGTCGATGCGCCAGTGAGAAGAACCGTCTTCCCGCGGAGTTCAACCATCGTCTAATGCAACCAGGGCTCCTGTTCGGATAGTCCGGACGGACCAGCCATTGGTTGAGCGAACCTCTCGGATAGTCCGGACTATCCGGGGATTGGGAGGCTAGGCGGACTCCCCGACGGCCCGGACTGGGCCCTCGGTCTCGTCGGCGACCTCGAACTCAGGCTCCAGCGCGTCGCGAATGGAGCGCTCAGAGATGATGCAGCGTTTGATCTCCGGCCGGGACGGAATCTCGAACATCGAGTTGAGCAGCGATTCCTCGATGATCGACTTCAGGGCGCGCGCGCCGGTGCCGCGCAGCAGAGCGAGCTCCGCGATCGCGTCGAGTGAGCCCTTCTGGAACACCAGCTCTACGTTGTCGAGCGAGAAGAACTTCTGGTACTGCTTCACGAGCGCGTTCTTCGGCTCGGTGAGGATCCGCACGATGTCCTGCTGGTCGAGGTGGTGCAGGGTGACGATGATCGGCAGGCGGCCGATGAACTCGGGGATGAAGCCGTACTTCAAGAGGTCCTGGGGCTGCAGGTGCTTGAGCGTCTCGGAAACCGCCTTGCGCTCGACCCTCGTGTGCGGTGCTCCGAAACCGATCGCCCGGCGGCCGATGCGCTGCTCGACAACCTTCTCCAGTCCGTCGAAGGCGCCACCGCAGATGAAAAGGATGTTGGTCGTGTTGATCTGGATGAAGTCCTGGTGGGGGTGCTTGCGGCCCCCCTGCGGCGGAACGTTGGCGACCGTGCCCTCGAGGATCTTCAACAGCGCCTGCTGAACGCCTTCGCCGCTGACGTCCCGCGTGATCGACGGGTTGTCCGACTTGCGCGCGATCTTGTCGATCTCATCGATGTAGATGATCCCGCGCTCCGCGCGGCTGATATCGAAGTCCGCGGCCTGGATGAGCCGCAGCAAGATGTTCTCCACGTCCTCGCCGACGTAGCCGGCCTCGGTGAGGCTGGTCGCGTCCGCGATGGCGAATGGGACGTCCAGGATCTTCGCGAGCGTCTGCGCGAGGTAGGTCTTGCCGCAGCCCGTCGGTCCGACGAGAAGTACGTTCGACTTGGTCAGCTCGACGTCGCCGACCGACTTCGAAGCGCTTATGCGCTTGTAGTGGTTGTACACCTGGACCGAGAGCACCTTCTTGGCGCGCTCCTGGCCGATCACGTACTGGTCGAGAGCCGCGCAGATGGTCTTGGGGTTGGGGATGAAGCCGGTCTTTTGCTTCTTCGTCCCGGCGGATCGGTTGTCGTCCTCGAGAACCTCCTGGCAGAGGTCGATGCACTGGTCGCAGATGAACACGCCGGGGCCGGCGACCAGCTTGCGCACCTGGTCCTGGCCCTTGCCGCAGAAGCTGCAGCGGGTGTAGCGGCGGCGGTCTTCTCGTTCGTTCATCGATTCTTCTTCGTGTCCTTAAGGGGATGCGGGCGCCGGGGGATTATGGCCCCACAGAATCTCGTTGGCAAGGCTTATGCACTCGCTGCAGATGAAGACTCCCGGGCCGGCCACGAGGCGGATGCCTCGATCGCCTTGCTCCTTGCCGCAGAACGAACATTTCGCACGGTGTCTTTGGACCTCGTCGCGCTTCGTTCTGCGTCGGAAGATCATCCGGCGGCCACCTTCTCCTTCACTTTTTCTGCGTCTTGATTTTCGGTCTTGCCCTTCTCGCCAGGCTTGGTCGGCGTGAGGATGATGTCGTCGATCAGCCCGTACTCCTTCGCCGCTTCGGCGGTGAGGAAGTAGTCACGCTCAGTGTCGAGGGTCACCTTTTCGATCTTCTGGCCCGTATGCCGCGCGAGGATCTGGTTCAGCTGCTCGCGCGTGCGAAGGATTTCCTTGGCGTGGATCTGAATGTCGGTCGCCTGCCCCTGCATGCCACCCCACGGCTGATGGATGAGGATGTTGGCGTGCGGCAGCGCGAAGCGCATGCCGTGCGCGCCACCGGCGAGCAGCACGGCGGCCATCGAGTAGGCCATGCCGATGCAGATCGTGGAAACCGGGGGGCGGATGTACTGCATGGTGTCGTAGATGGCGAGGCCGGCGGTCACCTGGCCGCCAGGGCTGTTGATGTACAGGGCAATTTCCTTCTCGGGGTCTTCTGACTGCAAGAAGAGCAGCTGCGCCACGACCAGGTTTGCGACCTGGTCGTCGATCGGCGTGCCGATGAAAACGATGCGCTCCTTGAGGAGCCGAGAGTAGATATCGAAGGCGCGCTCACCGCGGCCCGTGTTCTCGACCACCATGGGGACGAGATAGCTGGATGGATGCTGCGAAGGGTTCATTTTGGGCACAACGTCATTCTAGACACGGGTCGCCCCGATTCAGTCAAGACCCGGCGTTCTGGACGAGGTGGTCCAGGACCCGGCGCCGCCTCAGGCGCGAGCCAAAGTAGCTCCGGGCCGTCCGGTTTTGCTTGAGCTCGGCGACCTGGCCCTTGAGCTCGTCGTCCGCCCCTGCCTGCTCCTCGAGGAACTTGTCCACCTCCTCGTCGGACGGCTCCAAACCTTCACGGCGCGCGTACTCGGCGAGCACGAGATCGATCCTGAGCCTTGCTTCCGCGTCCGGGCGCTGATCCGCCATCCATTGCTCGATCGACTTGCCGAGGTACTCCAGGTAGCGGTCCAGCTTCAACCCCTGCCGGTTCACGGTTCGCTCCAGCGACTCGAGCTCGCTGGTCAGCTCGCGGTCGATGAGCGCCTCCGGGACCTCGACCGACGACGCTTCGACGAGGGCTTTGACGACCGCTTGCTCGCGGTCAACCTTCTCCACCGCGTGCGCGGATTCCTCGAGCTCCTCGCGGACGGCCTGGCGGTAGGCCTCCACGGTTACCTGCTTTCCGTTGGTCAGGCTCTTCACCAGGGCGTCGTCGAGCACGGGTAGAACCTTTTCCTTGACACCGCGGACAGTGACCCGAATCGTCGCCTCCTTCCCCGCCAGCTCAGGGTTGCTGTAGCTCTCGGGAAAGGTCACCTTCGCTTCGCGGGTCTCGCCGGCGAAGGTGCCTGGCAAGACGGCGTTGAGCTCGGGAAGCAGTACGCCCTCTTTCACCTCGGCCTCGGTCGACTTGCGCGTCTCGGACTCGACGATCTGGCCGTCGGCCTCCACATCGATGTCGATGACCGCGATGTCACCCGTGCGAACCTCTCGCTCGACGGGTGTGATCTCCGCCATCGGGTCGCGGAGGTCCTCCAGTCGACGCTCGACCATCTCGTCAGTGACCTCGTGCGTATGGTCCGGCGGCTCGACCTTGAGCTTCGTCAGTTCGGCAAGAGTGACCTCGGGCATCACGCTGATGGTCGCTTTCAGCTTCGCCGGCCGCCCGCGCTCCAGCTCCAGCACCTCGACGTCAGGGTTGTCGATCGGGTCGATCGCCTTTTCGTCGAGCGCCTGGCGCACGACCTCGGGCACCATCGTCTCGACGACCTCCTCGCGCAGTACGGCCGGGCCGATGCGCGCTTCGACCAGCGCGCGCGGCGCCTTGCCGGGGCGAAAGCCTTCGATCTTGGCCCGAGAAGCAAGTCGGCTCAGGACGCGGTCGTACGTCGCGTCGACGACGTCGGCGGGGACCTCGATCGTCATGCCGACCTGGCTCTTGGGCAAGCGCTCGGTCACGACGGAGAGCGACTCAGGCACGAGCCCGAATTCTACGGGCGGTCCGAGCTCGAACTCAGATCAGGGGCAGTGGGCTGGAGGCGGAAGTGCTGGAGTCGGACACACGATGGGCGGGGCGGTGGGGTTCGCCAGCACGGGACCCGTGCCCGGATCCGGAGGCACGACGTAGACCGGAGCGCTCGGCGTCGGGCTCGGCGGGTTATCGCCCGGCAGCTTCTCGATGCGAGTCGTGTCGGCCAGGTACCAGCTGTTGCCCGGCCCGGAGACGACGCCTGGCGGAGGTGTGTACCACCGGTTGCCGTCAACGCCGGCCAGGGCACGCTGGACGAACTCATGCACACCAGGCGAAGCGACGAAGACGCCGTCGGACCCACTGATCATCGTGAACTGGTTGCCCTTGATGTCCCCGACCCAGAGGCCAGTCGCCAGGTCGGGTGTGAACGCGATCGTCACCGCGTCCTTGAAGTTGTCTGTGGTTCCGGTCTTCGCGGCGACGATGCGGTCCTTCCAGTGGAGCGCGCTGTTGCAGCCGAAGATCATGCATCGGTTCTGGTCGTCGGCCATGATCTGGGCCATGATGAAAGCCACGCCGGGATCGATCGCCAGCCGCGCGCGCTGGTCGGGATGGGTCTTGTACAGCTCCTTGCCGTGCGAGTCCGTGACCTGGAGGATGGCCTCGGGCGAGTGATAGACGCCCTTGTCGGCGTAGGTGGCGATCCCTTCCACGTGCTCGAGCAGAGTGATCGGATAACCGCCCAGGGTGAGAGAGGGGCCGTACTGATCCCCGGGCGCATTCGCATCGTAGCCGCCGAACGAACCATCCGGGTTGGCGATCACGTAACGCGGGCGCACGTTCATGCTCCGCATCCAGGAGAGGACGGCCGGCACTCCGATCGACAGCTCGACTTTGACCGCGGCGATGTTGAGCGAGTTGCCCATCGCCTTCTTGAGCGGCAGCACGCCATGCGACTTGCCGTCGTAGTTATAGATCTTGGTGGTGCTGTACGCGTCCTTGTAGACGAGCGGCGACGGGCCGTCGTACACCGGCGTGTCCACCGTCGCGGCGCGAGCGTTGATCACCGCGCCGTACGTATAGGGCTTCATCGAGGAGCCCATGTTGCGTGGGATCGTCGTGTAGTTGATCTGCCCGCCATCCGCGTTGTAGTTGGGCGATCCGACCATCACCTCGATGTTCCCTGTCAGCGGGTCGACCGCCACCAGCCCCGACGAAAGTACGCCTCTCGGGTCGCATCCATAGTTGCTGTGGCGCGCGTTGCAGACGGTGCGGGCCATGTTGTTGGCCACGGTCGACTCGCCGATCTGCTGCATGTTCCAGTCGAGCGTCGTTTTGACATTCAGTTGCTGGATGCCAGGCTGGAAACCGAGCTGGCGCAGCTCGGCCAGCACGTAGTCGACGAAGTGCGGGGCGTTGAACTTGTTGACGGGGGCGTAGTACGTCAGCTTCTCCGCCTCCGCCTTGTCCATCTGCTCTTGCGCGATGAAGTTCGAGCGCACCATCGCGCGAAGGACCTCGGCCTGGCGCAGCTTGGCCGAGTCGGGATGAAGCACCGGGTTCCACTCCGTCGGAGCCTGAGGCAAGCCCGCCAGCATTGCCGCCTGCGCGAGGTCGAGCTTCGACGCGGGGATCTGGAAGTAGCTTTCCGCCGCGGCCTCGATGCCGTATGACTGCGAGCCGTAGAAGCTCTTGTTCAGGTAGAGCTCCATGATCTGGTCCTTGCTGTAGGTCTGGCTCAGCTCATATGCGAGCGCCAGCTCCTTGATCTTTCGGCTGACCGTCTGGTCCGGGGTCAGGAACTGCTGCTTGGCAAGCTGCTGCGTGATGGTGCTGCCGCCGCCCACGATGTGGCCCGATCGGATGTTGTCGAAGGCCGCGCGGATGATGCCCTGGAAATCTATGCCGGGGTTTGTGTAGAAGCCCTTGTCCTCGATGGCGACCGTCGCCTGGACGGCCACCGGGGATACGTCTTTCAGCTTCACTGCAAGGCGGTGGTCGCCATGGTTGCCGACGTCGGCCAGGACGACCTTGCCCGTGCTGTCGGTGATCAGCGTGTCGCCCGCGAACGTCGCGCTGTCCAGCCCCTGGATCGACGGCAGGCTGTCAAAGAAGGACTGCGCGTAGGCGTCCGCGGCCAGCCCGATCACGAGGAGCACGGCCAGGGCGCCTCCGAGGCCGCGCAGAAGGGCCGTGCGGCGCATCTTCTGGCCGATCGGCGACCACGCGGCGTGGATCCGCGCGCGAGGGCTGTGCCCCGCCTTTGTTTTGATTCGCTCAGGTACGTTTCGAGCCATGGTTGGAGGCGCGCAGGATTCTACGCTTTCCAGCACCTCCCAACGGCGGGCAAAGGACGAGGGTTACGGCGCGGTTCGCATATTCGTACTGCTTGGCGACCTCACCCCGTGGCCGGCTCGCGGGGGCGGGCATACACCTCGTCGGCTGGGACCAAGCGCTCTTGGCGCGTGCCTGGAAAATGAACTCGAACGCCAGGCCGACCCGGGCTTCCAAGCTCCCATCCGGCGGCGTAGAGGCGGGCCGCCGCGGCCAGGTCGGCGGCGTTGGCGATGTTGACCCCGTCGGTGAAGGTCAGGCTCTGCGACCTTGCCCCCGGAAAGCCAAGCCGAACCTGCCCGCCGGTCTTGAGGTTGTAGACGTAGTCGTCCAGCGGACCAGCCTCGCTGCTCGCCACGAGCTCGGCGATCGAGGGCAGCTCCCCTTCCCGCATCGAGGCCTTCAGGTCGGCGCGAGTCGTGCGCTCGGCGAGCCGGCGGCGCCGGCGAAGCTCGGTGAGAAGCAAGTCGCGCTCGCCTCGAAGGACCGCCAGGTCCTGCTCAAGCGGGCGCATCCGGTCGCGAATCGCGGCGACGCGGGTCTCGAGCTCCGATGCCTCGACCTGGGTCAGATCCTCGGGCACGGCAGAACCTTAAGACTCGTGCTCGGCCGGCCGATTGCGGAAAGCCCCGAAAAGCGCCAGGTCGTACAAGATCTTCAACCCGCCGCCGGCGTAAAAGGGCAACCCGAAAGCGGCCGCGCCGATGGCGACGCCGGCCAGCACCGGACCGAATGCCTGCGCCACGCCGCGCACGGCGCCGGTCAGAGCCACCGCCGCAGCCCTGTCTTCCGGCGGCACGATGGAGACGATGTATGCCTGACGCGCGGGCACGTCCATCTGGGACAGGAGGAATCGCGCGAGAAGCAAGCCGACCGCCCAGACCAGGCTCGGGCTGAAGGCCACAATCAGGAGCAGCACGTTGCTCGGCAGGTGCGTGAAAACCATCGTGTTGATCAGACCGATCCGGCTGGACAGCCGCGCCGAGATCTCGTAGGAGATTGACTGGACGAACGCCACAGCGGCGAACACCGGACCCAGGACCTGGGGGCCGGCTCCGAATCGAACGTGCAGCCAGTAGCTGATGACGGCATTCGCGACGAATCCCCCGGCAAATGAGTCGAGGGCGAACAGCGCCGCGAGCCCGGCCAGGACTCTTCTGGTCTCCGGGCGGCGAAGCGAACCGAAGGCGGGTGCGCGGACATCGGATTCGGCGCGCGGGCTCATGAGCGCGGGGAGGATCGCGGTCGCGAGGCCGATCACCGCATAGAGAAGGAAGAAGCCCCGCAGGCTTCCGCTGCCGGCGGTGCCGGCCGCCAAACCTCCGGACGCGTTGAACAGCCCGCCGACCAGTGCGTAGCGGCCAAAGGCTAGATTGCGTTGCTTCGGCGTCGCGACCTCGGCCAGCGAGGCTTGCTCCAGCGGCGAGAAGGGTCCGAGGTCGACGCCGGCCACGCCAAGCATTCCGGTGACGCCGGCCAGGACCAAGAGAGATGGCTGCGAGGCAAGGCTCAGGTCCAGCCCGGTGATGACCATCAGCAGTCCGGTCGCGGCCATCACCGCCCGACGGCCGAATCTCGCGGCCAGCACGACGGAGCCCAACCCGCTGAGCGAAGCCGCCGCCAGGCTGACTCCAAGGGCCAGACCGATCAACCCGGGTGCGAGTCCGGCGCGCTCGAGGTGAAGGCCTATCAGCACCGCCGAGAAGCCGAAGCCAAAGGCCCTCAGCCCCCTCGCCGCGAGGAGAAGCGCCCGGTCGGAAGTCAGCGGCGCCGCAGCAGGGCCACCGCGATTCCGGCGCCCGCGGCCGCCGCCACGCCGGCGACCAGGATCACGACCGCGAGCGGCAATCCGCCCGACCCTGAGCCCGATGCGGTCGCCGTCGAGGCGAGCGTCGGGCGGGCGCTCGGGCTGGGTGACGCTTGATTGCTCAAGGTGAACACGAGGTGACCCTCGCCGTGGGCGGTGCTCGGAGCTCCGACCACCACGGACACGTGGCAGGTCGGGTCGCACCGAACGTCGATCATCGTCGCTCCGCCTTCTGTGACCGCCAGCATGTCGCCCTCCTGGACGCCTCCCCCCATGAGGTCCGCGCTCGACATCCGCAGCACGCTGTCGGTCCCCGGGTGCGGATTGCCAGGCGTCTTGCGGTCGGAGTAGTAGAGGTAACCGCCCTTGCCGAATCCGGGTGGCACGAATCCGACAGATTCGACCCCGATGTCGCCGCCCTTGGGCAACCCGGAGTCGACGACCTTGCTCGCGTTCCCCTGCGGTGAGATCGCCCAGATGACCCCGCTCAGCTCGTCGGGGGCGATGAGGTAACCGCCGAAGGATCCGAAGTTCGTCGGCGCCACGGCGATGCCCCCTTCCAACGTGGGCGCGACGCTGGTGATCACCTGAGTTGCGCCTGCGCAGTCGACGGCAACCACCTGCATCTTGCCGTTGGTGGAGCCGGTTGCGATCAGACGGTGGTCAAACGAGCCGACAGTGTCGAAAGCGACTCCGTTGAGACTTGGCAGCGCAAGGTTGGTGAAGGATCCGGTTGCCTCTCCGCTCTTGTCCACCCGCGTGATGCCAATGGGAGTGTGCAATCGCAGGATGAAGATGTCGTCGCGCCCGAAGGTGCAGCCGGCGCTCGCGACTTTCTGACCGGGCGACAGGGCGAAATAAGCCTCTGCACTTGGATCTTCGCGGTACCCGCCTGGGCCTCGGGCAAATGGCGTCAGGTCTCCCGCCGGGGTGAGCGTATAGAGCGCCGCTGAGCCGGCGACGACGAGCGAGCCGTCGGCCCGGGGACCGCCGAGGTCGAAAACCCCCTGCACGGACTTCCACTGCTCCCACGCCGGGGCAGCCGCCACCCCCGACATGGGAAGCAGCGCAAGGAGGGCAAGAGCCAGGACAGCGAACCGCGCCCGCATCGGGCCGAAGGGTACGCTGCGCCGGGCGGTTATTTCAACGGCGCTGTTGAAAAACTCCTAGACTGGAGGCATGGATTCCAGGCGTGAGGTGATCCTCGCCTTTCTGAAGACGCACGGCCCGGCCACGCTGGCCGAGATCGCCGCCCACCTCGAGGTCTCCAAGCAAGGCGCGCTGCGCCACCTGGAGGTTCTGGAGGGCTCGGGGCTGGCCACCGTCGCCACGGCGGACAGCCACCGGCGCGGCCGGCCCGAGAACGTCTACAAGCTGACGGCGGCGGCGGGCGATCACTTTCCTGACGGGCACCGCGAGCTGACCGGCGAGCTCGTCGATTTCATGACCAACGAGCAGCTGAAGCAGTTCTTCCAGCGGCGCGCGGAGAAGCTCGAGGCCGAATATGCGCCCCGACTGGCGGGCCTAGACTTTGCAGCGCGAGTTCGCGAGCTGGCCCGGCTCGCCTCCGAGCACGGGCACATGGCCGAGGTGGTCGAGCTTGGGGACGGCGGGCTGGCGATCCGCCACTGCAACTGCCCCATCCAGGACGTCGCCGCCCGCACCGGGCTGCCGTGCGTCAACGAGCAGCAGATGTATGAGCGGCTTCTCGGAACCGACGTGGCTCGAACGACCTGGATGGCTGAAGCGAACGATGACTGCACTTACGTGATGAAGGAGAAGGAAAAGCAAATTGGCTGACTTCGAGATCAAAGACCTGCGCGCAAGCGTCGAGGGACGCCAGATCCTGAAGGGCGTATCGCTGGGCATCTCGAAAGGCGAGGTGCACGCGGTGATGGGGCCAAACGGCTCAGGCAAGTCGACGCTGTCGCACACGCTGATGGGTCACCCGGGTTACACGGTGGACGGCGGCGAGGTGCTGTTCAAAGGGCAGAACGTCCTCGAGCTGGAGACTGATGAGCGCGCGCGCCTGGGCATGTTCCTGGCGCTCCAGTACCCCGTGGTCGTACCCGGGATCTCGATGGCCAACTTCCTCCGCACCGCGATCAACTCCAAGCGCGGTTACGACGGCAAGGACAAATCGAAGCAGGTGACGCCGAAAGAGTTTCGGTCGATGCTCAAGGGCGAGCTCGAGGTCCTGCACATGGACGACTCGTTCCTGCCCCGCTACGTCAACGACGGTTTCTCGGGTGGCGAGAAGAAGCGCGCCGAGATCCTGCAGATGGCGATGCTGAAGCCCGAGATCGCGATCCTCGACGAGACCGATTCAGGGCTCGACATCGATTCGATCAAGTTCGTGGCTGAGGCGGTGAACCGCATGCGCGGACCGGAGCTCGGCATCCTGATCATCACGCATTACACGCGGGTCCTCGAGTTCATCAAGCCCGACTTCGTGCATGTGCTCGTCGACGGGAAGTTTGTGCTGTCCGGCGGGCCAGAGGTTGCGGCCAGCCTCGAGAAGACCGGTTACTCGGAGTGGGGCGCTGAAGCAGAGCCGAAGGAGGTTGCCTGATGGCCACCGTACCGAAAGTTGAAGTCGGCACCGATTACAAGGAGAAGTACGGCTTCTTCGTGCCCGAGGAGTACGTCTTCAAGGCCAAGCGAGGCTTGAACCCCGAGATCGTCAAAGAGATCTCGTGGATGAAGCAGGAGCCCGAGTGGATGACGAAGATGCGCCTGCGCTCGCTGGAGATCTTCCGCAAGAAGCCGATGCCCAGGTGGGGCGCCGACCTCTCCGTCATCGACTTCGAGAACATCTTTTACTACCTCAAGGCTTCGGACAAGCAGTCGAAGACCTGGGAGGAGCTCCCGCCGGACATCAAGGCGACATACGACCGGCTCGGCGTCCCCGAGGCGGAGCGCAAGTTCCTCGCCGGCGTTTCAGCGCAGTACGAGTCGGAGGTCGTCTACCACTCGCTGCAGGAAGAGCTGACGAAGAAGGGCGTCATCTTCACGGACACCGATTCAGCTCTTCGCGACCACCCTGAGCTCTTCAAGGAGTACTTCGGAACGGTGATCCCGCCGGCGGACAACAAGTTCTCGGCGCTGAACACTGCGGTGTGGTCGGGCGGGTCGTTCATCTACGTGCCAAAGGGCGTTCGCGTGGACATCCCGCTCCAGGCCTACTTCCGGATCAACGCCGAGAACATGGGCCAGTTCGAGCGGACGCTGATCATCTGCGACGAGGGATCGTTTGTGCACTACATCGAGGGCTGCACCGCCCCCATCTACACCACGGACTCGCTGCACAGCGCGGTGGTCGAGATCATCGTGAAGAAGAACGCGCGCTGCCGCTACACGACGATTCAGAACTGGTCGACCAACGTGTTCAACCTGGTGACCAAGCGCGCGATGGCTTACGCCGACGCGACGATGGAGTGGGTCGACGGCAACCTCGGTTCGCAGATCACGATGAAGTACCCGAGCGTCTACCTGATGGAGCCGGGCGCCAAGGGCGACGTGCTCTCGGTCGCGTTTGCGGGCAAGGGCCAGCACCAGGACGCAGGCGGCAAGATGATCCACGTCGCGCCGAATACGACGTCGACCATCACCTCGAAGTCGATCTCCAAGGGCGGCGGCCGGACCTCATATCGCGGCCACATCAAGATCTATCCCGGCGCCAACAACTGCAAGTCGTTCGTCAAGTGCGACGCGCTGCTGCTCGACGACGAGTCGCGCTCGGACACGTATCCCTACAACGACGTCGACGCCGAGAACGTGACCCTGGGCCACGAGGCGACTGTGAGCAAGGTCTCGGACGAGCAGCTCTTCTACCTGATGAGCCGCGGCATAACGCGCAATGAGGCAGAGACGATGATCGTCAACGGCTTCATCGAGCCGTTCACCAAGGAGCTCCCGCTGGAGTACGCGGTGGAGCTGAACCGCCTCATCCAGCTCGAGATGGAGGGCTCGGTAGGGTAGCGATGGGATTCACCGCCGAATCCCTGGGGGTGCTCCAGGGGGAGCCCGACTGGCTGCGCGCGCGCAGGCAAAGCGCGCTGCACAGCTTCGAAGGCCTGCCCGTCCCGAGCAAGACCGATGAGGAGTGGCGGCGCACCGACGTCAGCCGGTTCGACCCGAGCCAGTTCTCGAAGCTCGAGCACCTGGACGGCCAGAAGCTTGTCCTTCCGTCTGCGCTGCCTAAGGGTGTGATCCTCAAACCCCTGCGCCAGGCCGCCAAGGATCACCCCGAGCTGGTCGAACCGCGCCTGTTCTCTTTGGTCCGCGCCGACCGCGATCGATTCACCGCGCTGCACGCGGCGTTCTTCACCGGCGGGACCTTTCTTTATGTGCCGGACGGCGTGGTGATCGACACCCCCATCCTGGGCCAGCACTTTTCGCATGAAGGCGGGACCAGCGTCTTGCCGCATACGCTGATCGTCGCCGGCAAGAACACACAGTTCAACTACCTCGACGAATACATCGCCGAAAACGACTCTGAGACCGGCTATCGCAGCGGCTCGACCGAGATCTTCCTGGGTGATGGCTCGCAGGTCGGCTACGTCGCGGTCCAGAAATGGGGCCGGAACGTCTGGCACTTCGCCGACCAGCGCGCCGAGCTGCAGAAGGACTCGACCCTACGGCTCTTCAACGTCACGCTCGGCGGCAAGTTCTCGAAGACGCGTGTCGAGGCATCGCTTGCGGGCGAGGGCTCGAACGCCGAGCTCAAGGCGATCTACTTCGCGTCCGGCGAACAGTTCTTCGACTTCCACACCCTGCAGGATCACCGCGTCGGGAACACGCGCTCCGACCTGCTCTTCAAAGGCGCGCTGCAGGACGTGTCGCGCGCGGTGTACGCCGGGCTGATCAAGATCGAGAAGCATGCCGCTCGGTCCGACGCCTACCAGGCCAACCGCAACCTCGTCCTCTCGGACAAGGCCAAGGCGACCTCCATCCCGATGCTCGAGATTGACAACAACGACGTTCGCTGCACGCACGGCGCTACGGTGGGTCCGGTCGACCCGGAGCACCTCTTCTACCTGCGCTCGCGCGGCATCCCCGAGCCGACCGCGAAGCGGATGCTCATCCAGGGCTTCTTCGGCGATGTGCTCGACCGCATCCCGTTCGAGCACGCGCGCAAGCTGGTCGAAGCGGAGCTGGAGTCCCGCATTGGCTAGCTACCGTGTCGCCTCGGTCGACGACCTTCCTGGCGAGACGATGAAGCGAGTTGAAGCGGGTGACATTCCGGTGTGCCTCGCCCACGCCGAAGACGGCAACTTCTACGCCCTCAACGACGTCTGCACCCACGAGGAGTTCTCTCTTTGCGACGGCGAGCTGTGGGGCATGGACGTGGAATGCCCCCAGCACGGATCGCGGTTCAACCTCGCGACGGGCAAGGTCACCGGCCTGCCGGCCGTGATCCCGGCCCAGACCTACCCCGTGAGGGTGGAAGGCTCGGACATCTACGTCGAGGTGCCTGAATGACGATGGCGACCCGAACCCTCGACGTCGCAGCGATTCGGAAGGACTTCCCGATCTTCGAGACGGGCATCGCCTACCTCGATTCTGCGAACACCTCGCAGAGGCCGAAGCAGGTGACCGGGGCGATGCTGGATTACTTCGAGAAGTTCAACTCCAACATCCACCGCGCCGCTTACCGCATCGCGGAGGAGGCGACGGTCCGCTACGAGGCGACTCGCGAGAAGGTGAGGGCGTTCATCAACGCGGCCTCGACCAAGGAGATCATCTACACCCGCGGCACGACCGAGGCGATCAACCTCGTCGCGTACTCATGGGGCCGCAGGAACATCAGGTCGGGCGACCTTATCGTTCTGACCATCCTCGACCACCACTCGAACATCGTGCCGTGGCAGATCCTCGCCGCCGAGAAGGACGCGAAGATCGAGTACGTCGACATCGACGAAAGGGGCGAGCTTCGACAGGACCAGCTCGCCGCGCTCCTGGCGCGTGGGCCGAAGCTGGTGGCGTTCAACCTGGTCAGCAACGCGCTCGGCACCATCAACCCCGCGCGCGACATGGTGGCCGCCGCCAAGAAGGCCGGCGCGACGGTGCTCGTCGACGGTGCGCAGAGCACGCCGCACCAACCGGTCGACGTGCGCGCCCTCGGCTGCGACTTCTACGCCTTCAGCGGCCACAAGATGCTGGGACCGACCGGGGCCGGCATCCTTTACGGGAGGCGCGAGCTGCTCGAGGCGATGGACCCCTTCATGGCGGGCGGCGACATGATCAAGGCGGTCCGCGTCGAAGGCACCACGTACCACGACCTGCCGTGGAAGTTCGAGGCGGGAACGCAGGCGATCGCCGAGGTCATCGGCCTTGGCGCCGCGGTGGATTACCTCGGCGGCCTCGGCATGGACGCCGTGCGAGCGCACGAGCTCGAGATCACCGAGTACGCGTACGAGGCGCTGAGCGATGTGGAGGGACTGACGGTCTACGGACCGCCGCCTTCACGCCGGGCGGGCGTCATCTCGTTCTCTCTCGATGGAATCCACCCGCACGATCTCGCGACCATCGCCGACCGAGACCAGGTCTGCCTGCGGGCCGGGCATCACTGCGCGATGCCGCTGATGACCCGGCTCGGAATCCCGGCGACGGCACGGGCCTCCTTCTACGTGTACACGTTGAAAGAGGAAGTCGACCGGCTCGTAAGCTCCATCGGGGAAGCGCAGAGGATCTTTGCTTGATGGCCACAGCTGACGACCAGTTCTATCGCGAGTACATCCTCGACCACTACAAGAACCCGCGAAACTACGGTCGCCTCGAGAACCCCGACATCAGCCACGAAGAGGACAACCCGCTCTGCGGCGACGTCGTTGGGATGGATTTCCGCGTCAACGAAGGCGTGATCGAAGACATCCGGTTTCACGGACGAGGCTGCGCCATCTCGCAGGCTGCGGCGTCGCTGCTCACAGAGCGCCTGAAGGGATTGCCCCTCGAAGAGGCGAAGAAGATCAACAAGGACGACGTCCTGGGCGAGCTCGGGATCGAGATCTCGCCCGCCCGGATCAAGTGCGCGCTGCTTTCGCTGAAGGTGTTGAAGGTCGGGGCCTATGGATTGGCCGGTGACGATGAGGAGTAATAGATAGGTATGACGCAACAGGAAACTTCGTTCCGCGATCTGCAGCTGGATGAAGTCAAGAAGCTGATCGACGACGGCTACGACGTGGTCGACGTCCGAGAGGACTGGGAGTGGAACAAGGGGCATGTGCCCGGAGCGAGGCACGTTGTGCTGAATTCCATCCTGGCCAACCCGACGGCCCAGAAGTTCCAGGACAAGACCGTCTTCGTCTGCCAGGCGGGTGAGCGCTCGGCGGTTGCATCCGAGATGGCGGTGGCGCTCGGGGTCAAGGATGTCGTCAACTTCCGGGGCGGCACCAAGGCGTGGAAAGACGCCGGTCTTCCACTGGAGAAGCCGTGACGGAGCAGCCCGCCGTCACGACCGAGGTCGCGCCCGACGCGACTGTGAAGCCGGAGGACGTGATCGAGGTGCTGCGCCAGTGCTTCGACCCCGAGATCCCGGTCAACATCATCGACCTCGGACTCGTCTACGACATCGCGATCAAGCCCGAGCGGATCGACGTGAAGATGACGTTGACCGCGCTCGGCTGCCCGATGGCCGCGGACGTCATGGCTGACGTGCGCGACCACCTGCTGACGCTGCCGGGGATCGCGGACGCCGGCGTCGACATCGTCTACGAGCCGGTCTGGACCCCAGAGCGCATGTCGGAAGAGGCGCGCTGGGAGCTGGGGATGGTCTGACCCCGAGCCGGCAAGCGGATTACCTCCCCGTGATCTCAACCCCCGCGACCAAAAAGCCGATGGCCATCAGCGCGGCGCCAAGGCCGGCGAGCCGCCTCAGGGCGGTGCCCGGCTGGCGACTGGTGCGGCTAAGCGCCACCGTCATCAGCACGCCGGCGACCACAAGCGGCAGCCCTATGGAAAAGGCGGCCAGGAAACCCAATGTCAAAAGCCCGCCGGCGGCAGCGGCCCGCATGGGGATGCGGATCTGGACGATCTCACGCCGCGGCAGCAGGGCGATGGCGATGACAGCGGCCATGACCGCGAGATAGCTCGCGACGAAGCGCGGTACGTAGGGCTGGAAATCCGGCCCTTGCGCCCCAATGAAGCCGATATACAGGATGTCCGTCGCCAGCACGATCGCGAAGGCGACCAGCGACGTGACACGGATCAAGAGCCGCTCCATCGGTGCGCACTCTAGACCGGTCGACAAACGGGTCCACCTACACTTATTTCCGAAGTGGCGGAGTTCAGCCCCGGGCTGGAAGGTGTTGTGGCTGCTGAAACCGCCGTCAGCGAAGTCGACGGCGCCAACGGCCGTCTCATCTATCGCGGCGGATACCTGATCGAGGACCTCGTGCCGGTCGCGACATATGAAGAGGTCGCGTACCTGCTTTGGCACGGCGACCTGCCGAACGAAAAAGAGCTCGAAGCGCTGCGGAAGCAGATGGCCGGGGCGCGGAGGCTCAACCCGTCGGCGCGCGGAACGCTGATGGCGATGGATGCGCAGACGGATCCGATGGACGTCCTCCGCACGGTGGTATCGGCGCAGGGCGCGGCGAAGTCGTTGACCAAGCCGACGCTGGACGAGGCGATCGCCCTGACCGCGATCTTCCCGACCATTGTCGGCGCCGCGTGGCGGCGCCGCCAGGGCAAGGAGCCAGTCGAGCCGCGAGACGACCTGGGCCACGCGGCCAACTTGCTCTGGATGATGGAAGGAAAAGAGCCGGACACGGAGCGAGCACGCTGGGTCGACACCTACCTCGTCCTGCTCGCCGATCACGGCCTCAACGCCTCGACGTTCGCGGCGCGCGTGGTCGCATCGACCGGGAGCGACCTGGCGTCGTGCGTCGTCGGGGCGATCGCGGCGCTGAAGGGTCCGGCTCACGGCGGCGCGACCTTCGCGGCCCGATCCATGCTGGACAAGATCGGCTCCGCGCAGAACGCGGAGCAATGGCTGGCCGACGCGCATGCCCGCCACGAGCGCTTCTCCGGATTCGGCCACCGCGTGTACCGGACCTATGACCCGCGCGCAAAGATCCTGCGCGAGATGGCTGAGACGGCGGCACCTGACCTGTACAAGACCGCGGCGCGAACCGAGGAGGTCGCTTTGAAGATCCTCCACGAGGCGCACCCCGAGCGGCCCAACGCGACCAACGTCGACTTCTGGGCCTCGGTGGTGTTGAGCGGGGCGGGCATTCCGAAAGAGCTGTTCACCACGTTGTTCGCGACCTCGCGCGTGTCGGGGTGGACGGCTCACGTCCTCGAGTCACTCGCCGACCTGCGCATAATCCGGCCGGCCTCGCGCTGGATCGGGCCTCAGCCCGGGAAGAAACCCCTGCAACTCGCCAAGCGATGACCAGCGCTTACGTCCCGGGTCTGGAAGGCATCGTCGCATCGCAGACCGGAATCTCCATGGTCGACGGTCAGAACGGAAGGCTGGTCTACCAGGGCTACGTCATCGCCGACCTCGCCGAGCAAATGTCCTTCGAGGAGGTCGCATTCCTGCTCTGGGAGGGCCGCCTCCCGACGCGCGCCGAGCTCGAGGCGCTGTCGTTGGAGCTCGCCGGCCACCGCTCGCTGACGCAGGCCGCCACGATCGCGCTGGACGCCCTGCCCATGGACACGGACCCGATGGACATCCTCCGCAGCGTGGTCTCGGTTCAGGGCGCAGAGCACAAGCTCGAGAAACCCAGCGTGCCGCTCGCGATCCGCGCCACGGCGTCCTTCCCGACGATCCTCGCGATGTTCAATCGAAGGCAGCTCGGCCTGGAACCGATCAAGTCGCGGCGCGAGCTGGGCCATGCCGCCAACTACCTCTACATGCTGAACGGCAAAGAGTCGAGCCCGGAGATCGTCCGCGCGCTCAACACCTATCTCGTGCTGCTGGCCGACCACGGCATGAACGCCTCAACGTTTGCCGCCCGCGTGATCGCGTCGACCGAGTCAGACCTCATCTCCGCGCTGGTCGGCGCCATCGGAGCGCTCAAGGGACCGGCGCACGGCGGAGCACCCGCTGCGGTGATCGAGCAGCTGGAGCTCATCGGCACCGCGGACAGGGCCGAGCAGTGGATGCGCGACGCGCGCAAGCGAAAGGTCAAGTTCATGGGCTTCGGCCACCGCATCTACCGGGTGTACGACCCGCGCGCGGCGATCCTCAAAGAGATGTGCCGGCGCATGAACCCGAAGTTCTACGAACTCGCGACCCGCGTCGAGGAGGTCGCGCTGCAGATCCTCCACGAGGAGCATCCCGAGCGACCCCAGTCGACCAACGTCGAGTTCTATTCGGCGGGGGTGCTGCAAGCGATCGGCCTGCCCAAGGAGTTCTTCACCCCCACCTTCGCCGTCTCCCGCGTGGCAGGCTGGAGCGCTCACGTGCTCGAGCAGGCGGCCAACAACCGCATAATCCGGCCGCAATCGGAATACATCGGACCGGAACCGCGGAAACCCGTGCCCCTGGCCGAACGCGCCTAACCGCCTCGCGCGACTCACGGTTTTGGCGCAACCTGGGCGCCGCTGCGCTTGCCTGGTTCCTGCTCATCGCATTTGCCCTGACCGGGTGGTTCGTGGTGGTGGTTCCTCTCCGCGCGGACATCCTCGACAACGACATGACCCTCATCTACATCGGGGTGCGAATCGGCGTTGAGCACGGATGGAGTCACATCTACTCGCTTCCGCTGCAACATGACCTCTTCGCGCAGCTCCGGCCGCACGCCGTCTTCAACGACGGTGAGCGATTCCTATCGCCGCCACCATTTGGGTGGCTGATCCTGCCGTTCAGCGTTCTGGGCCCTACGGGCACGGTGTACGCGTGGCTCGTGCTCTCACTGCTTGCTCTGGTTGGCGCGTGGTGGCTGGCGGCGCCAGGCGCTTGGCCCCGGCGCGGGCTGTGGCTGCTGGCCGCCATGACCTGGTACCCCATCCTCTATGGCTTCAGCCTGGCGCAGCCCGACCTGGTGATCATGCTGATCGCGGCAGCGGGGTGGAAGCTCGCCGAAGCAAAAAAGCCGTACGCGGCCGGAATCGTGCTCGGCCTGTCGGTGATCAAGCCTCAGCTGACCTTGCTGTTGCCGCTTGTCCTGCTGATGGCGGGTCGATGGAAGATCGCCGCGGCGTGGGCCGCCACCGCGGCTGTGCTCGCCATCGCCTCTGTGGCCCTGATCGGCACGCAGGGCCTGGAGGACTACACGGCGCTGCTGAATGAAGCGCAGCACGTCACCAACAACCGCTACTTCACCCTGGCTTACATCCTCGGCCCCGGGATTCTCAGCTACATCGCGCAAGCGATCGTTGTCGCGGCCAGTGTCGTGGGTGCGTATGTGAATCGGCACGCGAGTCATGCGCGCGTCTTCGCTCTTGGCCTCGTCGCGACGGCCCTCGGTGCGACCTACTGGCACCTTCAGGACTTCACGATCCTGGTTCTGGCGGCCTGGCTCTTCTGGCGCGACGCACCACCTCGGTGGCAGCGATGGTGGCTTCTCGTGATCGCGGTCGCCGGCGAGTTCGCCTGGCCCCTGACGCCGCTGCCTTTGCTGCTGGGCGTCGCGGTCTGGTACATCGGCCTCGTCCGCAAGCCAAAGGTCTCAACGGTCATAGCGTGATGAGCGCCGCGGATGTGCGCGTTCCGCGCGCGCCGATGATCGTCGCGGCAGCGGCGTTGATCGTTTGCGCGGCCATCCTTTGGTTCGCCCGCGACTTCACCTTTTACTTCGACGAGTGGTCCTTCATCGTCACCGCCCCCGACTGGACCTTCGCCACCTACTTCACGCCCCACAACGAGCACCCTTCGATGCTGTTCCGTGCGATCTATGCCGCGCTGCTCAACACGGCAGGACTGCGCACATACCTGCCCTACATGGCCGTTCTGCTGTTGTTTCACCTCGCCAACGTGCTCTTGCTTTTCGCGTTGGTGCGGCGTCACGCGGGCGACCTCATCGCAATGTGCGCCGCCGCCCTCCTGCTGACGCTCGGCGGCGGTTGGGAGGACATCCTGTGGGCCTTTCAGATGGCGTGGCTCGCTTCGATCGCGTGCGGCCTGGGCGCCCTGCTGCTCATCGAGTCGCCGTCAAGGGTTCCGGTGGCGATCGGGCTCCTGGTCGCCTCTCTGGCCTTCTCGAGCATTGGCCTTCTGTTCGCGATCGCCGTCGGCGTGCAGCTGCTCCTGAAGCCTGGCCGCCGACGCGACCTGGCGTGGCTGTCTCCTTTGGCTGTCGCCCTGCTGGCCTGGTATATCGCCTTCGGGCGGTTCGGGGTGCACCCCAACCCGCAGCCGGCTCCGGGCAACGTGCTCGTCGACCCGCTTTACGCCGCGTGGGGCCTGGGCCAGAGCGCCGCCGCGTTGGTCGGGAAGGGGGGCCAGTACGGCCCTCCGGCCCTCATCGCCGCTGTCGCCGTGATCGCCTGGCGGTGGAAGCGCCACGGGGCCGACCCCTTTGCGCTCAGCGTGGCGGTGGCGCTGGTCGCCTTCTACCTGATCACCGGACTCACCCGCGCTCAGCTCGGCTACCACCAGTCAGGGGCGTCGCGGTACGTCTACATCGGCGCGGTTCTCTGGCTGATCCTTCTGTCCGACGCCGCGCGCGGCCTGCCCTGGCGCGGCAGCTGGCGCCCGGCTCTTTTGGCCTTGGTATTCGTCGCCTGGTTCAGCAGCAGCGTCCTGCTCTTCAGCTTCGCCATCGCCAGGCCCGTGGTCATGGAGCAGCAGGTCGCCGACTACTTCGCGCTGGCGGCCATGCGCTCGGATCCCTGCCTCGATCCAGATGGCGCCGTGGACCGGCTCGTCATGCCGGTCGAGACGAGGCCGGCGCTCTACTACCGCGCCGTGGACAGGTACGGAGACCCGCGAGCCGGCAGACCCCTCCTCGACAATGCCTCCTATGAGGCCGGTGTGCGCCATTTGCGCAGGGCCGACTGCTAAAGCTTCCTACTATTAACCCAGTGCCCGATTTCGACTTTGACGTAGTCATCCTGGGAGGCGGTATGGGCGGTTATCCGGCCGCCATCCGAGCCTCGCAGCTGGGCTTGAAGGTCGCGCTCGTCGAGTCCGACAAGCTGGGCGGGACCTGCCTCCACGTGGGCTGCATCCCGACCAAGGCTCTGCTCGAGTCGTCGGAGCTGTATCACCGGGTAGCCACCCGGGGGACCGAGTTCGGCCTCAAGGCTGAGGTGGTCGGGTTCGATTACCCGCGCATCGCGGCGCGTCGCGACGCGGTGGTCGGCCAGCTGTACAAGGGCGTCCAGTACCTGATGAAGAAAAACAAGATCGAGGTGGTTCAGGGCAAGGGCCGTCTGACCGACCGCAACACGATTGGCGTCGATTCCAAGCAGGTCAAAGGCAAGAACCTGATCGTCGCGACGGGGTCTGTCGTCAAGTCACTGCCCGGCCTCGAGATCGACGGCGAATACATCATCTCGTCCGACCACGCGGTGCGCTCGAAGAGCGTCCCGGAGTCGATCTGCATCATCGGCGCCGGCGCGGTGGGGGTCGAGTTCGCGACGTTCTACAGCCAGCTCGGCGTGAAGGTGACGCTGCTCGAGGCGCTGGATCGACTGGTCCCGCTCGAGGACGAAGACGTCTCGACCGAGATGCTGTCCGCTTTCAAGAAGGCCGGCATCGAATGCCGCACGGGAATCAAGGTCAGCGGCGCCAAGAAGGCTCGCGGCGGCGTGAGCGTCGCCACGGACCAGGGCGAGGTGTGGGCCAACCAGCTCCTGGTTGCGGTCGGCCGGGCGGCCGTATCGAAAGAGCTGGGCCTGGAGCAGGTGGGCGTGCAGATGCAACCCAACGGGTTCATCAAGGTCGATGAGTGGATGCGCACCTCGGCCGAGTCGATCCACGCCATCGGTGACGTGGTGGGCGGCTACCTGCTGGCGCACGCTGCATCACACGAAGGTATCGTGGCCGCCGAGGACATCGCCGGGCAGCGGCTGGCGCCGATGGAGCAAGCCCTGGTCACGCGGTGCACGTACTCGCACCCGCAGGTCGCCTCAGTAGGTTTGACCGAGATGCAGGCGCGAGAAAAAGGACACGAGGTGAAAATCGGAAAATTTCCGTTTTCGGCGATCGGCCGGGCGCAGATCCACGGCGAGACAGGCGGTTTCGTCAAGATCGTTGCCGACGCCAAGTCGGGACAGCTCCTCGGCACGCACATCGTGGGCGCCAACGCCACTGAGCTGATCGCCGAGCCGGCTCTCACGCAGCTCTTCCAGGGCGACGCCTGGGAGCTCGGTCGCAACATCCACCCCCACCCCACCCTCAGCGAGGCCGTGATGGAGGCGGCGATGGCCGTGGACGGCCACGCCATCCACTTCTAGAAGGGCCGTGGCTCAAATCACAAAGACGAAAGATCCTTCGTTCAGCCCGGACTGGCGTTTCCAGGAACCGGTCGCGTGGCGCGACACAGACATCGACGAAAAGACGCTGAAGGAATGGTTCCGGTACATCCTCCTCGGAAGACAGATCGACTACCGCTTCCAGGTCCTGAACCGGCAGGGTCGCGCTCCCTTCATCATCTCGTGCGCCGGTCACGAGGCGGCGCAGATAGGCGTCAGCTGGCCACTCCAACCCAAGCACGACTGGGTCGCGCCCTACTACCGCGACGTCGTGCTCTGCATGCGGATGGGGATGACACCGCTCGATCTCATGCTCTCCGTGCTCGCGAAGGCCGACGACCCCGCCTCAGGCGGCAAGCAGACGCCCGGCCACTTCTCGGACTCGCGACACAACATCACCTCGGGCGGCTCGCCCGTCGCGACGCAGATGGTGCGCGGCGCCGGCGTCGCGTACGCGCTGAAGATGGACGGCACAGACAAGGTGCTCATGACCTGCTATGGCGAGGGCGCGGGCGCCGAAGGCGACGCGCACGAAGCTTTCAACTTCGCCGCGATCTACAAGCTGCCCGAGGTCTTCGTCTGCGAGAACAACGGCTTTGCCATCTCGACCCCTTTCCGCAAGGAGTACGCCATCGACTTTGTAGCGCAGCGCGCGGCGGGGTATGGGTTTCCGGGGGTGACCGTCGACGGACGCGACCCGGTCACCTGCTACACGGTCGCGAAGGAGGCGATAGCGCGCGCCCGTGCGGGCGAAGGCCCGACGCTCATCGAATGTCTGGTCGACCGCCTGGGCGCCCACTCCTCAGAGGACGACCAGCGCCGCTACCGGACCCAGGAAGAGATCGAAACGCTCGCCGAAAGCGACTGCCTCGAGCGCTTCAAGAAGCGACTTCTCGAAGAGGGCATCCTGACCGCGAAGCAGGTCGCGGAGTACGAGGAGGCGGTCAAAGAGGAGGTCACCAGAGCCACCAAGGAGGGCATGGATTCCGCGGACCCGGCTCCCGAGGACGCGCTGACGAACGTGTATGCGACCGAGGCGCCGAAGGCGATCGAGCCCGCCGCCGACGTCGAAACCGAGGACATGAACATGGTCGCGGCGCTCCGTTCGTGTCTCGCCGAGGAGATGGAGCGCGACGAGCGGGTCATGGTCCTGGGCGAGGACGTCGGCAAGAAAGGTGGCGTGTTCCTCGTGACCGACGGGCTGCGCGCTCGCTTCGGCGAGGCGCGCGTTATCGACTCTCCGCTCGCCGAGTCATCGATCGCCGGCGTCGCCTTGGGCCTTGCCATAGCGGGCAAGCGGCCTGTGGCTGAGATGCAGTTCGCCGACTTCGCGCACATGGCGTTCAACTCGATCACGAACGAGATCGCGAAGTACCGCTACCGCAGCGACGGCGACTGGTCGGTGCCGCTGGTCGTGCGCGCGCCGATGGGCGGCCACGCGCACGGCGCGCTCTATCACTCACAGTCGATCGAAGCGCGATTCGCCACGCCGGGGTTGAAGATAGTGGTCCCATCGACACCCTATGAGGCGAAGGGCCTTTTGCTCGCGGCCATCCGCGATTCCGACCCGGTGCTCTTCTTCGAGCACAAGCGGCTCTACCGCATGTTCAAGGAACCGGTGCCGAAGGGCGAGTATCTGATCCCGCTGCAGGTCGCGCGGACCGCGCGTGAGGGAACCGACATCTCGGTCTTCTGCTACGGGCTGATGGTGCACTACGCCACGGAGGCGGCCAAGAACCTCGAGGCCGAGGGCGTAAGCGTCGAGATCGTCGATTTGCGCACGGTCTATCCGCTCGACCGAGAGGCGATCATCGCCTCCGCGCGCAAGACAGGCAAATGCCTTGTCCTCTATGAGGACAACTTCAGCGTCTCGGTTGGATCGGAGGTCGCGGCGCTCATCGCCGACGAGGCGTGGCGCTGGCTCGACGCCCCGGTGAAGCGATTCGGCGGGCTTGACGTACCGTCGATGCCGTACGCCGTGCCGATGGAGGAGTACTTCATGCCGACGCCGGACAAGATCACCAAAGTCCTGAAGGACCTGGCGGCATACTGACGTGGCAGGCAAAACAACCCGTGTGGTGATGCCGCAGCTGGGCGAGTCGGTCCACGAAGGCACCATCTCGCGCTGGCTCGTGAAGCCGGGAGACAAGGTGGTCGAGTTCGAGCCGATGCTCGAAGTGGACACGGACAAGGTCAACGCCGAGGTGCCTGCCCCGGTGTCGGGCATCTTGCGCGAGATCCTGGCCAAGGAAGGTGAGACCGTTCAGGCGGGCGCCGAGATCGCGGTCGTCGAGACGGGCGATGGCGCGGTGACGGCCACACCCGAAGCACCGGCCCCGGCCCCCAAACCCGAGCAACTTCTCCCCACCGGTGGGGAGGTGCCGGCGAAGCCGGCGGAGGGGCCGACTGCAGATTCCGGCCCGCACCGCTACTCGCCCGGCGTGCAGATGGCCGCCTCCGAGCTGAAGGTCGATCTGTCGAAGGTGACCGGGACGGGTCTCGGTGGCCGGGTCACCAAGAAGGACGTCCAGGACTTCGCCGCGAAAGCCAAGGCCGCGCCGGCTCCTGCGCCGCAAGCTGCACCGGCCGGGCCGGGCCAGGGCGACGAGGTCGTGCAGCTGACGAGGGTGCGCCGCCTGATCGCCGAGAACATGACGCGCTCGAAGCAGACCATCCCTCACGCGTGGCAGACACAGGAAGTGGACATGTCAGGCGTGGTCGCCAGCCGCACGGCGAACAAGGGCGGCTTCCAGAAGCAGGAGGGCTTCTCGCTGACCTACCTGCCTTACGTCATGGCGGCGGCGATCTCGGCTCTGCGCGAGCATCCCGAGGCCAACTCGACCTTCAACGAGACCGAGCTGATCGTCCACCACGACATCAACCTCGGGGTCTCGGTCGGGCTGGAGGACACGCTGCTGGTTCCCGTGGTCCGGCGCGCGGACGGACTCTCCATCGCGGGCCTCGCCCGTGCCGTCAACGACCTGGCGACGCGCGCCCGGGGCAAGCAGCTGAAGGCCGACGAGCTTACCGGGGGCACGTTTACCGTGAACAACTCGGGCACGTTCGGCACGCTGTTCAGCTACTCGGTGATCAACCCGGGACAGGCGGGCATCCTCACCATGGAGGCCATCGTCGACAGGCCGATGGCGATCAGCGGCATGATCGGGATCAAGCCGATGATGTACCTCTGTTTCTCGTTCGACCACCGGGTGCTCGACGGGCTGCAGGCCGCGCGCTTTCTGACCTCTTGCCGCAAGTGGCTCGAGGCCGTATCCGCCGAGACGCCAATCTACTGAACTAGCGGCGCAACACCCCAAAATGTGCCGCCATGCGGCACGACACATCGGTTCGCCAGGCCAGGCCGGCCAATCTGCCGCCCCTGTGGCTCTCCGCATCAGCTCTGGCGGCCGGCATCACCGTGGCCTTTGGCGTCGTTCGGTGGATCAGTCACTTCACCTTGGATCCGAACGCCCAGGACACGCGGGTGTGGATCGTGGCCGCGCGAATCGGGCTGACGTACGGCTGGTCGCACATCTACGACCTGGACCTGGAGCGAGTCGCCTCAGCCGGTCTCGGCCCGACCGGAAGCCTGATCGACTCGATGCACCTGTACCTCAGCCCACCCCCTGCGGCGTGGCTTGTGATCCCGCTCGCCTGGCTGCCCATTCCCGCGAGCTACCTGATCTGGACCATCGTCAACCTGGCCGCCTTCATCGCGATTTGCTGGCTGGTCTGTCCGGGGCCTCGATTCGTGCGTCTGACTGTGCTCCTGGTCTCGCTGGCGATCTGGCCTGTCCACTACCAGTTCTGGCTCGGCCAGTGGGTGGTGGCTGACCTCTTCTTCCTCGGCCTTGCCTGGTGGCTGCTCGAACGTGGCCGCTGGCAGCTGGCGGGCGTCATGCTGGCGATTCCATTTTTCTTCAAGCCGCAGGACGCCTTGCTGGTCCCCGTCGCGCTCCTGGTCAGCGGGCGCTGGCGCCCCGTGGCTGTTTTTGGGCTCACGTGCGCCGTCCTGGCCGCTCTGTCATTTGCGTCGTTGGGGCCCGCGGGTGTCACCGCCTGGCTGAACGATCTGTCGCTCGCCAGGGCGGATCCACATACGGCCCCGATGACGTACTCGTATCTGGTCGGGCAGCCCGCCGCCGGCGCCGTCGAGATCGCCCTGGCATTCGCGGCGCTCAGCCTCGCCTGGCTGCGCCGCGACCGTCTGGACCTGGTTTTCGCCCTGGGCCTGGTCGGCACCACCGCTTCGGCCACCTACCTGCACGAGGACGACGTGGCGATCCTCGCTCTGGCGGCCTGGATCGTACTGCGCGCCCAACCGAGTCTCGTGCAGCGGGGGTGGTTGCTCGTCGGGATCGCGGCCGCACAGTTCATCGCTATCGGCCTGCCCCTCCCGATGCTCTTGTGGGAGCCGCTCTGGCTGGCGCTGCTCGGCCTCGAGCCGCGTCTGAGTCAACTCAAGATGCGGATTAAGAGGCAGCCGGAAGCCGCCTTTTCGGGCAGCAGGGAATGAGCGGTTTGGCAGGGCAGCCGGCTTCCGGGCGGCGTCCGCCACTCTGGCTGGCGGCGGCCGCGGTGGGGTGCGGATGGGCAGCCCTGTACAACACCGCGAGCTGGATCTCGACGTATGTGGTGCGATCCCCGGCGCACGAGGACGTGCTGATGTACTACACCGCCGCCGAGCTGGGCCTTCGCCATGGCTGGGCCGCCATGTACGACCAGGGCTTGTTCAGGTCCGTCTCCCCGGCCGTGGCCCGCATCGTCGACCTGCCGGCACCGTTCGCCAGCCCTCCACTTGTGGCCTGGTTGTTCGCTCCCTTCACCGTGTTTCCGGAACCGGTGGCGTACGTGCTGTGGACGCTGCTGTCGCTCGCCGCGCTTGCGCTCGCCTGGCATCTGGCCGCGCCCTATACGGGCGTGGCCAAGATCGCCCTCTTGTTGCTGGCCGTGGGCCTGTGGCCGGTCTGGGTGAGCTTCTATCTCGGCCAGCCGAACGCAATCCTGCTCGCCCTGGTTGCGCTCTGCTGGTGGTTCAGCTCCAAGGAACGGCCGCTGCTGGCGGGAGCCGCCCTTGCGGTCGCGACCGTCCTCAAACCCCAGGACGTGCTGCTTGTTCCGGTGGCGCTGCTGATCGCCGGCCGCTATCGCGCCGTGTCGAGCTGGGCGGTCGGGTGCGCAGTCCTTGGCGGGGCGACGTTGATCGCCCTTGGACAGACAGGACTCATCGGGTGGTGGCACGCGATCCAGGAAGTGCAGGGGCTGCCGGTGGACACGGATTACACCCTCGCGCATCTGCTTGGCGCCGGACCCCTGACCTATCTCCTCTGGGCCCTTCAAGTTGCGGCCGCCCTGGCGATCGTCTGGTGGCGCCGGCGGGAGCTCGAGATCGTCTTCGCGGCCGGCCTTCTCGGCACGGCGGCCGCGGCATCTTATTTTCACGAGTACGACTACACCAACCTGGTGCTGGCGGCCTGGCTGATCCTTCGGACCTCGCCGCCGTTGTGGCACCGTCTATGGCTTCTCGTTGGGGTTTTGACGATGCAGCTGATGGACTACGACCGGGATGCCCTGGCCGCTGTTACCTGGCACACCCCGCAGCTGATCTGGGACGCTGCCTGGTTGGGAATTCTCCTCCTCACCAGCTATCCAGCAACACGAGCGTGGCTCATGCGAGCCGAAGCGCATCCACACCGCGCAGCGTTGCCTGCGGCCGAATCCGGGGAGGCGGGTCAGCTGGGGTAGTGCAGACAACGATCGCGGCGGCGGAGGCTGTGGGCAATCGACCGATGTGGGAGCGACGGCCACCGCTCTGGCTGGCGGCAGCGGCCGTGGCCGGCGGATGGGCGGCCCTGTACTCGATCGGACGCTGGCTCCTTCTGTTTGCTCTTGGGCCAGTGCACGAGGACGTGCTCATGTACTACGCGGCCGCCCAGGTGGGCATTCGCCACGGTTGGTCGGCCATCTACAACCAGGCGCTGTTCGGGTCCGTGTCTCCGGCGGCGGCCGAGATCGTCGACCTGCACCGACCGTTCGCCAGCCCGCCGCTCCTTGCCTGGCTGTTTGCTCCTCTCACCGTCTTTCCGGAGCCGGTGGCCTTCGCGGTGTGGACGGCGTTGTCACTCGTCGCCCTCGTCATCGCCTGGCGCCTTGTCGCGCCGTACGAAGGCCTGGCCAAAGTCGCGCTCCTGCTGGTCGCCATCGGGCTCTGGCCCGTGCTGCTCGTCTTCTATTTCGGCCAGCCGACCATGTTCCTGATCGCTCTGGTCGCGGCGGCGTGGTGGCTGTGCGGGCACGACCGTCCCGCGACAGCGGGGGTGGTGTTGGCTGTGGCCACCTTCCTGAAGCCTCAGGCTCTGCTGCTTCTTCCAGTTGCGCTCATGTTCAGCGGGCGCATTCGGGCCGTGGCCGGCTGGGCCGCTGGATGCGGCGCCCTGGGCGTCGCGACCGTCATCACACTTGGACCTTCGGGATTGAGCGCGTGGGAGACAGCGCTCAAAGAGGTGCAGGGCTTGCCAGTGGATACCGAATACACCCTGACTCATCTGCTGGGCACCGGTCTTGCGACATACATGCTGTGGGGCCTTCAAGGCGCGGTGGCATTGGGGATCGCTTGGGCGCACCGGGACAGGCTCGAGATCGTGTTCGCGGCGGGCCTTCTGGGAACCGCGGCGACCGCGTCATATTTCCACGAGGCGGACTACAGCATCTTGCTCCTGGCCGCGTGGCTCGTCCTTCGGACAGGGCCGCCTGTCTGGCATCGTCTGTATCTGCTCGCAGGGGTGATCCCGATGCAGCTGATGACGTTTGGGGCGGGTAACCTCCCTGTGCCACTGGACATCGCCGTGCACGCGCCTCAACTGATCTGGAACGCGGGCTGGCTTGCCATCCTCGGATTGAGCGCACGTCGCGCCAGGGCGGCGCCCTAGACGCGATCCGGTTCGTCGTCCATGCCCAGGATGCTGAGAAAGAAGCTGGCAAATATTGTCTGCACACCCAGAGTGAGCAGAACCGCCGCGGGAATCACCTCGCGCATCGTCAGTCGGGGGTCGAGATTCCCAAAACCAACGGCGCCCCAGCTCAACACCGCGACCACAGTGCCCGCGACCCCGAGCAGGAACAGCAATGCGCCCACCGCGAGCCCCGTCTCGAGCTGCACGTAGCGGAACAACGCGCGGTAGCCAGGGTTGGGCGGATGAAACCCCTGCTCCATGGCGAAGACCTTGGTGAATACGGCGAAAACGATGAGCTGATATCCGATCAAGCAGGCAAACGCGGCCAGGAGCAGCGTGTGGATGTCAAAGTTCACCGCACCGATATGCTTCGGGCCGGTCTCGAGCACGGCGCCGGCGGCGCCGCCCGCGACGAACAGCGCGAGCCCTGGGTAGAGGAAGAGCCAGCGCGGGCTGAACAGGAGCATGAAGCGAAGATGGCGCCACCCGTCGCGCCAGGTGCGCAGATGCGGCGGCCGGGACCTGCCGTCCGGGCTCAGCGTGACCGGGACCTCCGCGATCTTCATCCGCCTCAGGGACGCCTTGATCACCATCTCGCTCGCGAACTCCATGCCCGTCGCACGAAGGCGCAGCTGGTCAAAAGCATCCTTGCGAAATCCACGAAGGCCGCAGTGCATATCGCCGACCGGCGTGTGAAAGAAGATGCGACTGATGAACGTAAGCGCGGGGTTGCCCACCCAGCGATGCGACCAAACCATGGCTCCGGGTTCGATCCCGCCCGCGAATCGGTTGCCCATCACCAGGTCATAGCCCTCGCGCAGCTTCTCGATGAGCGGGCCGATGGCGGTGAAGTCGTAACTGTCATCGGCGTCGCCCATGATCACGAACCGGCCGCGCGCGGCTCCGATACCGGCGATAAGCGCGCTGCCGTACCCACGCCTGTGGACTGAGACCACCCGGGCGCCGAGCTGTGCGGCGATCATCGGCGAACCATCGGTGCTGCCGTTGTCGGCAACGATGATCTCAGCTTCGACACCCTCGTTCGCGATCGCCTCACGCGCCTTGCGGATGCAGGCGGCAAGCGTCTCCACCTCGTTGAGGCAGGGCATCACGATCGAGAGCTCCACCGCCGTCTCCGGCTCGCGCTCAGCGTGCTTCCGTGGGCGCTCGGCGACGCTCATGGTCGGTGCAGCGTAACGCCGTGGTCGGCAGTTGATTGCCAACCAAAAAAGAAATGACCCCGACGGATCGCCTCTTGGGAGCCGGCACACGGCCTTGCGGCCCTGTTCCTGCCCCCTTGAACGTTTCCCTCGGGGCCGTGCGGAAATGTAAGCGCAGGCGGTCATGGGCGCAAGGGCGAAAGTCAGTTCGCCGCCAACCGTTAAGAAGTAGCCTCAGAAGAGAGGCTGGTACAGGACGTTCTTGCCGCCATCGATCACCAGGTCCTGGCCGGTGACGATGTCATTTTCGAGCAACGCGATGACGGCCTGTGCGACATCGTCCGGCGTCGCGATCTTCCGCAAGGGCGTCGCCTTCGCAAACGCTTGCTCCTGCGCAGCGGCCGCTTCGTCCCCAAAGCTCTTGCTGAACCACCTGGTCGAGACGAGGCCCGGTGAAACCGAGTTGACCCGGATCTCGGGGGCCAAAGCGAGCGCGAGCGAGCGCGTGAGCTGTACGACGGCGGCCTTGGAAACTGCATACGCGATCGAGGAGCCCGACGCGCGCTGGGCCGCGATCGAGGCGATGTTGACGATCGCTCCGCCTGCCTTTTTGAGCTCAGGCGCCGCAGCCCGGCAGCAGAAGAACGTGCCCAGGAGATTCACGCTCAGGATGTCGTTCCAGACCTCATCGGTCAGCGCATCCAGGTCGGGGTGCGGGATGAAATGAGTGGTGCCCGCATTGTTGACCAGCACGTCGAGTCTCCCGTACCGCTCCACCGTCGATCCAACCATGGCCTTGACCATCGACTCGTCAGAGACGTCGGCTCGATACTGGACCGCCTCGGCGCCGAGGGCGCGCAGCTCTTCCGCCGTCTTTTCGGCATCCCCGGCTGAGCGCGAGTAGTTGATCACGACGGCCTTCACGCCGGACTTCGCCAGACGTATCGAGGTCGCGCGACCGATGCCCGTACCGCCACCGGTGACGATCGCGACTCGGCCGCTGAGGTCCATGCGAGACTAGAGCCTAATGCCGGTGACGTTCGTCGAGGCGCAAAAGCTCATCGCCGGAGCGCACGCCAAGGCCGGGCAGCTGGACATTCGGGTCACGGTTGCCGTCGTCGACGAAGGCGGCATGCTGATCGCGCTCGGGCGGATGGACGGCGCCGGTGCGCTAACTCCGCAAATCGCGGAAGCGAAGGCGGTCGGAGCCGCGATGCTCCAGCGCGACGGCGCCGGGCTTGCCGACCTGGCCAAGGAACGGCCTGGATTCTTCAGCGTGGCCGACCGCCTCGTCCGGGTCCCGATCGTTCCGGGCCTGGGTTCTGTCCTGATCCGGCGCGACGGCAAGGTCCTCGGGGCCGTGGGCGTGAGCGGCGGGCGGCCGGAACAGGACGTGGAGTGCGCGGAGGTCGGCCTCAGCTCAATCTGATTCGGCTGATGGGCTCGTACACCGAGCCTGCGCGACCGAGGTGGCTCCGATAGAGGATCAGCTCGTCGGCCTGCCAGGCGTCGAGCTCGGGCGCCGGGCCAAGCTCAGGGAGCGGTGCGCCGTCACGCGCCCGGGCTCTCGCGAGCGTGAGGTGGGCGTTGAACCGGCGCGCCTCCCGCTCCAGGCCCGCCCGCTCGCACTCCGCCTCCACCTTCGCCGCCAGCGCGGCGATCTCTTCCGCCCCTGAGGTCAGGCCCAGCCACACGACGCGCGCGAGGCGGCCGCGCTTGAACGTCCCCGTCTCGCCGAGCCTCAGGTCGAACGATCGCAGGTCCGCCTCGGCGAGGCGGTCGGCGATGCCCTCGGCCAGGGACGCGTCTACGTGACCCAGAAATCGCACCGTCAGGTGGAGGTTGGCGGCGGGCGCCCAGCGAAACTCGGGAGCGCGCGCGGCGCAGTCCCGGAGGTATGTGTCGAGCATCTGGCGCTGGGCTTCGGGCAGAGGCAGCCCAAAAAAAGCCCGGACGTTTACCGGCGGGGTTTCTTCGCCCAGTTGACTGGCGCCCAGGAGCTGGGCGCGGTCGGCCTCCAGCCGAACTGCGAGCTGACAGAGTCGATTCCGGCAGCCAGGTTGTCGACCTGGATCATGTTGACCTCGTCAGGCGTGATCGGCGGGTTGGTGGAGATCGCCTCCAGCGCGACGGCCGGTGCGATCAGCAGCGGCACGGGAAGCTTGAGCTTCGCCTTCTTGATGTTCCGTGCTTGTAGGAACCAATCGAAGATCGCTTCGTAGGTCACGACCTCTGGGCCTCCGAGCTCGATGATGTGGCCGAGCAGCTCGGGACGCGCGATCGCCTCGACGATGCAGCGCGCGGCGTCCTCGCGCAGGATCGGCTGCATCTTCGCCTGGCCGCTGCCCGGGATGATCGCGAAAGGCCCGATGAGGGCGCGCTCGAAGTCATTGAGAATCCCGCCTTCTTCCGCAAGCACGAACGAGAACCGAAGGATCGTCCCCGCCACCCCTGTCTTGGCGAGCTCCTGCTCGCCCATCCAGCGCGACGTGTAGTACTTGTAGTGAGGGTCGAGCTTGGCGCCGATCGCGCTGACGAAGACGACCGAGCGAACGCCGGCCGCCTGCGCCGCCTGACCGAGGATGCGGGGGCCGTCGACGTTCACCGCGAGGTACGACTGCGGCCGGTTCCGGCGAACGGCGATCAGGCTGATGATGTGCTCGGTGCCTTGGGCGGCCTGCGTCACGGCCGCGGCGTCGAGCGCATCGCCGACGACCACCTGGGCGCCGCGGACCTTGAACGCGGCGGCCTTCATGGGATCGCGCACGAGCACGCGCAGCTGATGACCCAGATCGAGGATCTTGTGGGCCACTCCGCGCCCCACAAATCCGGTCGAGCCGAGGAGAAGGATCCTTGCCACGGGTCAGAATCCTATCTGGACAGTCTGCATACTGAGGCGAAGTGGCAGGCGCGACATCCAACGGACTCCTGCTTGGGGTCTTCGCGCTACTGCTGGGAATCGGGGCGATTGCGGCCGCTCTGCGTCGACGCCGCCACCGCGAACGCTATGCGGAAACGTACGCGGCGAGCGGAGGGATGCTCTACACCGCGGTCCAGATGGGGTGCGGCGGAGTGCTCCTCCTGGCCGGCGTCGGCCTGATGATCCTGGCCCTGGTCTTCAAACACTAGTCAGGCGCCGGAGGGGCCGAATCTAGATCACGTTCCGCTCGTGCACGAGCGCGCCTTTCGCGAACCGCGTGAACCCGAACGGGCTGATGTCGATTTCAGAGTGGTGATCGAGGAGCTGCTGCGCCAGGAGTAGAGCCGCGGCGGGCGCCTGCATGAATCCGTGACCGCTGAACCCGGCCGCGCACCAGAACCCCTCGACCTCCGGCACGGGCCCGAGGATCGCCTGGTGGTCCGGCGTCGTTTCGTACAGGCCCGCCCACGCGGTCTTGATCCCCGCGTTCGCGAGCGCCGGCGCCCGCCGCGCGGCCTGCTCCAGCATCTTCTCCAGGAATTCCCAGTTCACGTCGGTGACGTAGCCAGGAGCCTCCAGTCGGTCGCTCATTCCGATCAGTACCCCGTCTCCTTCCGGGTGGAAGTAGGCCGAGGTCTGGAAATCCACAGTCATCGGGTTGTTCCGCGGGACGGCCGGAAATGTCCCGGTGACGGCGATGTGGCGGCGGTAAGGAAGGACCGGGATCTCGAGGCCGGCCATGCGCCCGATGGACGACGACCACGCCCCGGCGCAGTTGAAAACGAGTCGCGTCGCGACGTCGCCCGCCGTCGTCCGCACGCCCTGCACCCTGCCGCCGGCGATGTCGATAGCGATGACCTCCATGCCTTCTTTCAAGCGCGCGCCGTGCCTGCGCGCCGCCGCCACGTAGCCAGCGGTCACGTCCGCGGGGCTGGCGAGCCCATCGGTCGGACAGAACGTGCATCCAAGCACGTCTTCGACGTTGAGCACAGGCACCATACGCGCCGCCTCAGCCGGGTCGACCCACCGCGCCTCGGTCAGGCCGACGCGATGCCACATCTCCATGTTGGTCCGGAAGTCCTCGACCTGCTGCGGGAGCGTGAGCACGAAGAGGTATCCGATCTGCCGAAAGTCAGCCGGGTGGCCTGTCTCATGCTCGAAGTCCTCGAACAGCTGGACGGAAAGCCGCTGCAGGCGGACGTTGGCTTCCATCGAGAACTGCTGCCGCACCCCGCCGGCGCATTTGCCTGTCGACTGTGAGCCGAGCGTCTCACGCTCCAGGAGCAGGACGTCGACATCGCGCCGAGCCAGCTGGTAGGCAAGCGCGCAGCCCATGATGCCGCCGCCTGCGATGACTACGTCAGCGCTTTCCACGGATTTGATCCGCTGCGTGCGGGACGCTTGACTTGGGCGCTGCCTTCACTCTTCCCCACGTTTCGAAGATCACCTTGAGCGCCGCGAAGGTCGTGATGTCTCCGTTGTCGAAGGGCGGTGAGACCTCGACTATGTCGAGCCCGACAAGCCGGGACCGTGCGGTCGCCGACCGCAGGAGCTCCAGCGCCTGTCGCGTGGAAAGACCGCCGGACGATGGGATCTCGGTTCCGGGCGCAAAGGCCGGATCCAGCACATCGATATCGAAAGAGACATGGACATTCTCCCCGGCAAGCCTGTCCGCGACCTTTCTCGCGGCGCCGTCAAGGTCCCGGGCGATCTCCACCGCGGAGACCAACAGCATTCCGTTCGCGGCGATGAACTCGAGCTCTTCCGGGTCGTAGTCGCGGCCGCCCGCGATGACAACTCGCGCCGGCTCGATGCCTGATGCCTCCAGGGCACGCCTCAGCGCGCACCCACAGGTCCAGTGGCCCCCACGTGAGAAGTCGCACAGGTCGGGATGCGCGTCGACCCAAAGCACCGACAGGCCCGGGTGCCTCCGCACCTGAGCGGCCAGCGTGGCGATCGCGGTGCAGTGGTCGCCCCCGAGCACGGTCAGGAAAGCGTTGGGCGAGACCCGGGCGAGCCGCTCCATGGGCCGCATCCAGCCGGCCTCGATATCGCCGCCCGCGTCGAGGTCGCCGATGTCCTGGACGTGGAGGCCCGCCAGGAGGTGGCCCTCTTCGGTGACCGGGGGCATGGCCGCCGAGAGCTGGCGGATGCGCTGAGGCGCGACAGCCGCCCCCTTGCGATACACCGCCGAGCCGTCGTAAGGAATGCCCGCGACCACGAAGTCGGCAGGCTCACCGCCCCCCAAGCCTCCCCATGGGCGCAGTCCGTCCAGGTTCACACCCGTCTCCTCTCCGGCACTTTGAGGATGCTAAGCGACCCGATCACAAACCACACCACGAAGAGGCCGAAGACGACGGGAAAACCACCCGGAAGCCCGAGCAGCCGCGGTCCGGCGTTGAAGGTGTCGAGGATTGGCCCGCCGATGAACACCGCGATGATGCCCGCGCCGGCTGTGGCGATGTTCGAGAAGCCCATGTAGAGGCCGCCCTCGTTCGGCGGAATTATGTCCTGGATGAAAGCCCAGTCCACCGAGAAGAAAACGCCAAGCCCGAGGCCGATGACCAGGCCGCTGAGCGTGGCCTGGGCGGCCAGGTCCGGGACCTTGAGCAAGCGTGCAAGGGGCGACAGCAAGCCTTCCGGGACCCACAAGAAGTGACTGAACACGAGGAGCAGCGTGCCGGCAGCTCCAAAAAGGCCGGAGGTGAAGATGAGCGGCTTGCGTCCGATGCGATCGGAGAGCCTGGATGCGGGCCATGTGATCAGCGCCGCGACGCCGATCGAAAGCCCCAACAACGTTGAAGCGGCGATGGTCGTGGCCTTGCGGTCATGTTGAAAGAAAACGTTGTCGAAGTAGAAGAAAGCGAAGTTCTGAAGTCCGCCAAAGCCCATGAAGATGAGCAGTCGCGAGACCATGAGCCACAGGAAGTCCCGATTGCGAAACGGAACCGCGAACGTTTTCGACAGCAGCTCACGTGCGCTGCGAAACTGCCCTTCGACCGGTGCCGCACGGTCCGGCACGACAAGCACTGTCACGAGCATCGTTGTGACGAGAACCACGACGATCGACGTCACCGCCGCGCTCCGCCCGAAATGCGCGAGCAGCAGGCCCGCGCCGACTGTGCCGCTCGCGATACCGACGAGGTTGGCTACGCCGTAGTAGCCGGACGCCGTGCCGCGCTGCTCGACGGGCACCACATCAGGGAGCAGCCCCTGATACGGAGCCTGCGCGGTGTTGGACGCCAGCTGCAGCAGGAAGTAGCACGCGACCAGCCACCAGTAGTTGCCCGCGAGCGCGATTCCGGTCAGGAAGAGCACGTCGCCGGCCGTGCCGGCGACGATGAAGGGACGCCGGCGTCCCCACGGAGTGATGGTGCGGTCAGAAATGCCTCCGATTGCCGGCTGCCACAGGATCGCCACCAGCGTCCCGAGTGATTTGAGAAAGCTCGCGGCCAGGCCCTCATGTTCCCGGCCGACGAGCTGGATGATCAGGTCAGGGAGGATCAGCGCGGTCAGGCTGTTCCACAGGTACCCGATCGCCACCCAGTAGAGCGAGAGAACGACGAAATCGAAATGGTTCAGCCGCTTCGGCGGCGCAGCCGCAGCCGCGACCGTCAATCCGGTTGGTAAGGGGGCAGCGACCTCTTGACGGGCCGGTCCTCGCGATAGCCAAGCGCGTACTCCCCCTGCAGGATCGTGTGCACCTCGCGCGTGCCCTCGTAGATGATCGGCGCGCGGGCGTTGCGCAGGAAACGTTCGACCGGGTACTCCGCCGAATATCCATACGCGCCGTGCACCTCGATCGCGTCATGCGCGGCGTTGAATGCGGCATCCGTCGCGTACTGCTTGGCCATCGAGACCTGGCGTGTGTGCCGTGCGCCGGTGTTCTTCATCCACGCGACCTTGAAATAGAGAAGCCTGGAGATCTCGAGGTCTCGTGACATGCGCGCAATCATCTGCTGGACCAGCTGGTAGCGCCCGATCTCCTGGCCAAACGTTTTGCGCTCGCGCGCGTACTTGACCGAGGCGTCGAGGCACGCCCGCACGGTACCGGTCGCGCCGGCGGCGACCGTGTAGCGCCCGTTGTCGAGGCAGCTCATCGCGATCTTGAAGCCGTCGCCCTCGTCACCGATGCGGTTTGTCTCCGGAATCTCGAGGTCGCTCATGAAGATCGAACCGACGTCCCCCGCACGAATGCCGAGCCGGTTTTCGATCGGCTCGGTGCGCAGGGCATTGCCACACGCTTCGCGGTCGAGCATGAAGGCCGATACGCCGCGGCCGCCGGCTTTCGAATCGGTCTTCGCGAACACGAGCATGTAGTCGGCCGTGTCCGCATCAGACACCCAGACCTTCTGCCCGTTCAGGATGTAAGCGTCGCCGCGGCGGCGCGCGGTGGACTGCATCGAGGCGACATCCGAGCCGGCGTTCGGTTCGGTCAAGCCGTAGCACGCAAGCTTCTTGCCGGAGGCCATGGGCACGAGCCACCGCTGCTTCTGGTCCTCGGTGGCCCATGTGTAGAGACCCATCCCTACCAGGCCGACATGCACAGAGAGGACGGTCCGGTAGACGGTGTCGACGTACTCGAGCTCTTCACATACGAGACCCAGCGACAGGTAATCGAGACCGTAGCCGCCGTAACGCTGGGGGAAGCAAACTCCGGGCAGCCCCAGCGACGCAAGCTTGGCGAAGATCTCCGGGTCGTGGTGCCCGGCGCGGTCGTCGGCGGCGATCCGGGGCGCGAACTCCCGGGCGCAGAAATCGCGGACGGCGGCAACCAATTGCTCCTGGTCAGGAGTGAGGGCTAGGTCGAGCACGCGACTAAGTTACTTCGTCGGCGTAGGAGTCGGACACACGACGGGCGTGGGACTTGTTTTGGGACTGGGGCTGGGCGTCGCGCCGGCCTTGGGCGTAGGCGACGGGCAGGTCGCGGGGCTGCTGGTCGGAATCGGCTTGAGATCGTCCGGACCGACGCGACCGATGAACGGCAGCCGGTGGCCGATGCTCAGGACGAATGTGGCCGTCCTCGAGCCATGGAGCTGCGGCTGCAGGAAGTCGGTGTAGATCTGCTGCAGCTGGTGGATGCCGCCGACCGAGTCGAGGTGGGCGGCGTTGTTCTTGGCCGCGGCGGCCTTGAGAGCCTGCAGATCCGATTTGGAGACCATCGCGGCCGTGATCGGGTTGGAGAGGATCTTGCTCTCGAGGTCGTTGACCTGCGCGACGGTGAGGTTGGCGGTGCGCAGGGCGGGCTCGAATGCATTGTCGAGTGTGACCAGGGCCGACAGGGCCAGGTAGATCACGACCAGGCTCACCGCCACATGGACGAAGACCCCGAGCAGCCCGTCCACCCCTCGGATCGCCTCCATGCGGTGAAAGGCGCCCCCGATGGCTCCCCCGACCGCTCCCAGCACCACCGCGATGATCAGGGCCACGAACACGCTCAACACGGGCGTGAGGTGCAGCAGCTTCTGCATCTCATTCGTGTACTGCTCGTGGAACCGAAAAACCACGAGCAATGTGCCGAAGAAAAAGATCTCGGCCATCAGCGGCTGGATTACGCCGCGCTGGAATCCGGTGATGAGCGCGATCACCAGCACCAGGACGACGAGGATGTCGATGATCACAGGTCGGGCGCCATTCTAGATGACGGGCCCCGGAACCCCTTCTTGCCGATCTTCAGTTAGACTCGCATCGCTCTTGGCCCGAACGATCGCCGTCGCGATGCAGAAGGGCGGGGTTGGCAAGACCACCACCGCCGTCAACCTGGGCGCAGCACTGGCCGAGGTCGGACAGCGCGTCCTCCTCATCGACCTCGACGCACAGGGCCACCTGACGCTCTACATGAAACCGTCCGGCGAACTCGAGAAGACGATCTACCACCTTCTGGTCGACCCTGAGACCACGGTGACCGACGTCGTCCAGGAGGCGCCGCAGATGGGCGTCCACTACATCCCCGCCGATATCGAGCTTGCGGGCGCGGAAAACCAGCTCATCAACGAGATCGGGCGTGAGAGCATCCTTCGCGACAAGCTCGAAGCCGCGAAGGGGCGCTACGACTTCATCATCATCGACTGCCCGCCGTCGCTTGACCTCATCGTCATCAATGCGCTGGTTGCGGCGGACGAGGTGCTCGTCCCGTTGCAGGCTGAGTTCCTCGCCCTCAAAGGCATGCAGGAGCTGCTCATCACGATGGAGCGGGTGAAGCGCAGGCTCAATCCGAGGCTGGAGCTGATCGGGATCTTGCCGACGCTATACAAGCACCGCGCGCTGCACTCGCAAGAGGTGCTGGCCGCGGTGCGGGAGAAGTACGGCGACAAGGTGTACGACTTCGGAGTGACCGACTCGATCCGCTTTGCGGAAACGCCGCTCGCAGGGCAGTCGATACTTCAGTACGCGAAGGAGTCCGATGGAGCCAAGGCGTATCGCGCGTTGGCGGCGAAGGTAATTGAGAATCACCGAGTCCAGGATTAAAGGGGTCAACTGAAGAAATGCCGACATTCAAGCGCGTAGCACTGGTTGGTTCGGAGGACCTCTTCAGGCCCACGCGGCCGCAGGTGGTGTCCGACACCGACGACGTGATCAAGGATGCAGTCGACCGCCCCGGCAAAGTAAAGGAGGAGCCCGTCGTCCTCAAGACCATGAACTTCTCGCCGGACGAGATCGAGCTGCTGCTCGAGGCGGTCCAGGTTGCCAAGTACCCCGACCGCCCGCGCGCCAAGCCACCGCTGGACAAGTTCGATTCGCTTGACGCCCTTCGGCTGAGGATCCAGGAAGCCCTGGAGCACTAGCCGGCGGCTCGTCGCTGCTCCTCGGGAGGTGTCCGGCGAAGCCGGACGGAGGGTCCTAGGAACGCTTTCTCGAACGGCGCCTGAAGTAGCCGTACGTCCAGTACGCGCAGATCAAGAGCAGCAAGATCGCAAAGCCAACCACCGCTGCGCGCTCCATTTGCGGTAAATACTGATCTGTGGCCAAGCTCAGCATCGTCAAGGTCAAGCTCGACCGTGAGGTCAACTCTTACATCGTCTCGGACGCGAGCTCCAAAGAAGCGGTTGTGATCGACCCAGGCCAGCCTGCCGACAAGATCGTCGAGCAGGCGGCCGGCCTGACCATCAAGTACATCCTGGCGACGCACGGACACCCCGGCCACGTTGGCGGAAAAGACGGTGTCAAAGCCGCGACCGGAGGTGAGACGGGGATCCACTCCGCCGACGCCAAGCAGTTCCTTCGCTCAGCCGACCGCTACCTGGTGGACGGCGACGAGCTGGACTTCGGCGACCTCAAAGTTCAGGTCCTCCACACGCCCGGGCATACGCCGGGCAGCCTGTGCTTTGTGATCGCCAACCACGCGTTCGTCGGCGACACGATCCTGGCGGGCGGCATCGGACGGCAGATGCCCGAAACCGATCTTCGCCGTCAGATGATGAGCATCGGCACCAAGCTCCTCCGCCTGCCACCCTCCACGGCGCTCTACCCCGGCCACGGCCCGGCCACGAGCCTGGAGAGGGAGCTGGCCCAGAATCCGATCTTCAGGGGTGCCGGAGCGAGAGCCTAGCGAGCTAGCGCGGCATCACCAGGGTCATCAGGATCTTGGTCACGCCCGACGAGGTGCCGGCCGACAGGGTGCCCGAAACGCGGGAATTGCTCTTGCGCGCGAACGTCCCCTTGAACGAGCCTGGTGGGCTGTCCGCAAACTTGACCAGCCAGTCACCCTGGTTGAGCTGCTTGGCGTAAAAGGGCTGAACCTTGGCGACGCCGTCCAGCGTCTGCCACTCCATCCCCCACGCCTCCTGGCCCGTCGACGTAAAGCCGGCGCCCGCGGTCAGGCGAGCACCGGGATAGATCGGAACGTCCGTTGGGAAATCCGGCGGCATCGGAACCTGCGCGCCAAGCGAGCCTGAGGCTTTGGCGAGCGGTGTGCCCGGCGGGCTCCCGGAGGCTGCAGGGGACGCGGTTGAGGCGCCGGGGATCGAGCAGGCCAATGTCAATATCACCCCGGCAACGCCAAGGAGCAGGATCTTCATCCCGCGACCATCGCCGGGCGAACCATCCGACCCCGGGTTCTGGATCCGCGCGTGACCGGCTCGCCGCGCAGGAAAACCTCCTTGACCTCGAAATCGAACTCCTTGCCGGCGAGGGCGGCATGGCGCTGGCGGGAGCGCATGTGCTCGGCCTGGACGCTGGTCTTGCCTCTGGGATCGACGATCACGATGTCCGCGTCAAATCCCGGCGCGATCGCTCCCTTGTGTTCGCCCAGCCCGACGAGCTCCGCGGGGGCCTGGCTGGCCCATCGCGGCGCCCTCCACACATCGCCCAGGTCTTTCGCCAGCTGCAAGCAGCTCAGATACAGCGTCTGCACGCCCGGGCTGCCGGCAGGCGCCCGCTCGAAGTCCTGCGACTTCTCCTCGTCGGTGTGCGGCGCATGGTCGGTGCTCACGATGCTGATGACGCCTCTCCTCAACCCGTCTACGAGAGCGTCGCGGTCGGCCGCGGTTCGGATCGGCGGAAGCATCTTCATCGCCGTCCCAACCCGATCGAAGTCCTGCGAGGTCAGGAGCAGGAACTGCGGGCAGGTCTCGAGGCTCATCGAGGTGCCAACTTGCATCGCATCTTCCGCCGCCTGCAATCCGAGCGCGCTGGAGAGATGCGCGATGTGAAGGTGAACGCCAGATTCCCTGGCTACGGCTGCCGCCGCCGAGACCGCCACTGCTTCGGCGTCGGGCGGCCGCGATTCGAGAAGGTCGTCGTAGGTGAGCAGCGGCCGCCGAAACGCGGCAAGAACCGTCGGATCTTCGGCGTGGATTGCAAGCGGCAGGCCGAGCTGCGCGACCACCGGCGCGAGGCGGGCCAGCGTGCCGTAATCGGCGGGCGCTTCGAGGTCGGGATCCTCGACGCCAGGTGAGTAGAGGACCTGCTTGCGACTCAGGCTGAACGAGTAGGCCAGGTAGGCCTTGAAACCGACCGCCCCCGCGGCGGCCATGTCCTCCAGCTGCTCGGGCGTCGTGCCCGACCGCAGCAGGCCCCACAGCCCAAAGTCGACACGCGCCTTGCTGTGGGCCATCGCCGCCTTTGACTCCAGCACCCCCGCGCTGTCGACGGCCGGCACGGTGTTCGGCATATCCACCACGGTGGTGACGCCGCCGGCTGCCGCGGCTGCGGTCAGCGTTCCAAAGTCCTCCTTCTCGGTAAACCCGGGATCGCGGCTGTGGACGTGGACGTCGACGGCGCCCGGCAGAACGTACATGCCAGTGGCGTCGACGGCCTTGCCGTTCGCGGCGAGCCGAGGTTCCACGCGAGTGATCACGCCATCGGTCACGTGCACATCCGCCTGGCGCGGGCCGTCGGGCGTATAAACGGTCCCACCCCGAATCAGAAGCTCAGTCAAGTTCAAGGTCTTGAATGCGGAAGAGCGGCGCGTATGGGATGCCGGCCTCGCGGATGTTTTCTTCGCCACCCTCACCTCGATCGAGGACCACGATCAGGTGGATCACCTCGAGGCCCGCCTCGCGCAGAGCTTGCACCGAGCGCAGCGAATCACCGCCGGTGGTGACGATGTCCTCGATCACGCTGACGCGCTCGCCTTCGGTGAAGCGGCCCTCGAGCTGTTTCGCGGTGCCGTAGCCTTTCGCCTCCTTGCGCACGAGCAGAAGAGGCAAGCCGGTCTCCATCGACACCGCGCCACCTAGCAAAACCGCACCCAGCTCCGGCGCGGCGAGGCGCCGCGTCTCTTGGGGCACGAGCCCCGCGAGATGATGTCCCAGTCGCTTGAGCAGCACAGGGTCGGTTTCGAACAGAAACTTGTCGAAGTAGCGATTCGAGCGGCGGCCTGACCGCAGCACGAAATCGCCTTTGAGGTATGAAGCCTTCACCAGGTCGCGCCCAAGCTCGCGCAACTCAGCCCCCGCCTTCACCGACCTAATCTAGCTGAAGGATGCCTGCTGCCCTGACGGTCGGACTCATGCGCGTCGTCATCCACATGCCCGAAAGCGGATCCCTGAAATCGAAGCGGCAGGTGATCAGCGGGCTGCTTCGCCGCCTGCGTCAGGAGCTGAAGGTGGCGGCGGCCGAAGTCGGTGAGCTGGATCGCTGGCAGCTGGCGGAGATCGCGATAGCGACCGTCAGCGGTGACGCTCGCCAGGCGGATCGCGTCCTGGCAGCCGCGCTCACGTATATCGAGGCGCACGCCGACGGCGCCCGGATCACCGACGTCTCCACGGAGCGGGTTCCGCTGTGAAAGCAATCGAGTCGCTGATCGAAGAGTTCGAGGAATCGCTGCCCTTCAACCTCGATCCTTTCCAGCGCGAAGCCATCGAGAAGCTCGATCGTGGGCAAGGCGGGGTGCTGGTCAGCGCGCCGACCTCGAGCGGCAAGACGATCGTGGCGGAATACGCGATCTTCAGGGCGCTCCGAGACGGCGGGAAAGTCCTTTACACCACTCCGCTCAAGGCGCTGAGCAATCAGAAGTATCACGACTTCGTCCGCGCCTACGGCGAAGGCACGGTCGGTCTCGTGACCGGCGAGAACACGATCAACGACGACGCGCCGGTCGTCGTGATGACGACGGAGATCCTGCGCAACCTCATCTACGAAGACCCCGCGCGCCTCGACCTGGTCCGTTACGTCGTGCTCGACGAGGTGCACTACATCGACGACTTCCCACGCGGGTCGGTGTGGGAGGAGATCGTCATCCAGGCGCCGCGCACGATCAAGCTCGTCGGCCTGTCGGCGACGATCGGCAACTACCGGGAGATCGCCGACTGGATGGCCGAAAACCGCGGCGGCATGGAGACGGTGTTCCACGATGTGCGTCCGGTCGAGCTGAAGATGTGGCTCGCGATCAACAACCGCTTCCATCCGCTGTTCAAGGACGACGGCGCCATCGACCAGCGCACCTGGAGCAGGGCGGCCCAGGAGGAGGAAGCGTCTTACCGGATAGGCGGATATCGCGGCCTTCCGTCGAACGACCTGCTGCACGTGATCCCTGAGCTGCGCCGCCTCGAGATGCTGCCGGCGATCTACTTCATCTTTTCGCGCCGTGGCTGCCGCGAAGCGCTTCAGCGGTGCGCGTATCACGAGCTCGACCTCACGACCGCGGCGGAGAAGGAAGCCATCGACCGCGTCGCCGCCGAGCGCTTGCAGGGGTTGAGGGACAAGGACGAAGAGGCGCTCTTCCGCCGCATGGTGGACGCGCGTTTGCTGCGGCGCGGCCTCGCCGAGCATCATGCGGGGCTGCTGCCGTACCACAAGGAGATGGTCGAGGAGCTGTTTCAGCGCGGACTGATCAAGGTCGTGTTCGCCACCGAGACGCTTTCGCTCGGCATCAACATGCCGGCACGTGGAGTGGTCGTCTCGTCATTCACAAAGTTCGACGGCGTCAACTTCTCGACCCTGACCACTGGCGAGCTGACGCAGTTGATGGGGCGGGCGGGGCGCCGCGGCATCGACGTAATCGGCCACGGCGCCATCCTCAAAGAGGCCGACGTCGAGGTCGGAACGATCTATGAGGTCGCGATGGGCCCGACGCTCGTCGTCGAGTCCAAGTTCCTTCCGAGCTACAACATGGCGCTCAACCTGCTTCGGGTCTACACGCCCGAGGAGGCCGAGGAGCTGATGCAGCGCTCGTTCGGACAGTTTCAGAAGAGGCTGGCCGCGTCCGACGCCGGGGAGCGGCTCGCCAACGTCCGCGAGCAGCTCGCGGACAGCAAACGAATGTGGGACGACCCGCAGATCTCGATCGAGGACGTCGCGCAATACTTCAAGATCGAGGACCGCCGGCGCGCGATCCGGATCGAGCTCAAGCGCTTGCGCCGCGAGGCCGGCGCCGAGAGACGGGGGCGCCGGGGGCGCCGGGACCGGTCGGCGGGCCACGCGGGCAGGGTGGCGCAGCGACTCGAGATCGAGGCCAAGGGCTTGCTCGAGCGCCAGCGCAAGCTGAAGGTGGTCCGCTCGCCACGATTCGGCGAGCTCCTGCAGAAATACGGCGAGATCCGCACCCTGCAGCAAGAGCTGGACAAAGGCCAGCGCGAGGTCACCGGCCAGATGGATGAGTACCCGCGCAAGCTGCGGCGTCTGGCGAGGATCCTTGACGAGGCCGGCTTCCTCCAGAAGAACAAGCCCACCGACAAGGGCCTGTTCGCAGCCCGCGTGTACGGCGAGAACACGATCCTGGTGGCGGAAGCTGTCTGGCTCGGTTGGTTCGAGGGGCTCACGCCTGAAGAGCTGTGCGGCGTGATGGTCATGCTGGCCGCCGAGGACAGGGAGCGGCGCGGGGACCGGCAGTCGCGCGGACCTCGTCGCTATCCGACGCCTGCGATCGCGCAAACCGCACGGCTCATCCGGTCCCTCTACTTCAGGTTCGCCGACATGGAGCGCGACCTGGATGAGCCCAACCTACGCTCGCCGTCGCACGACTACATCGACTTCGCGTACCGGTGGTCTTCGGGTGAGCCGCTCGACAAGATCCCGCTGCCGGCGAACGTCGACATCGGCGATGCCATCAAGGCGATGAAGGCCGTCTACTCGCTCCTGCGCCAGCTCGAGTTCGCGCTCAGACAGGCCAAATCGCCTCTTCTCGACAGCGCCTCGAAGGCCGTGATCCTCATGGAACGCGACGTCATCAAGCGAACGTACTGAGGCTGACGAGCAACTTCGGCCAAGCCGAACGGAGGGGCCCGCCTCATAGACTGGTGGGGTAGTGCCCTCAAAGAGAAGGCGGGTCCTCGTCACTGGGGTGGCGCGCTGGTGGGGCGCGCTGGTGGTGCAGCGCCTGGCGGAAGATCCCGACGTCGCGGACATCATCGGGATCGACATCCGGGAGCCTCGCTACGACCTCGGCCGCGCGGATTACCTGAAGCTCGACATCCGCCACTCTCTCATCGGCAAGCTCGTCCGCGCGGTGGGTATCGACACGGTCGTGCACACGCTGACGCGTGTCGACTCGTTCGATATGGACCCGGCGCGAGCGCACGAGATGAACGTCATCGGCACCCTGAACCTGCTCGCGGGCTGTGCCAGCGAGGGCAGCCCGGTACGTCGCTTCGTGCTGAAATCCTCAGGCCACGTGTACGGCTCGCGGTTCGACCTCCCGACAGGCCTGCGCGAGGATCACCGCCTCGACATCAACTCGCGGCACCAGTTCGTGCGCGACATCGTCGAGGTCGAGTCCTATGCGAGCGACTTCGCGGTGCGCAATCCGCATATCACCATCCTCGCCCTGAGGTTCGGCAACAGCCTGAACCCAGACGAGCCGCAGCCTCTTGCCCGGTACCTCGACCTCGAGGTGGTGCCAACGGTGATCGGCTACGACCCGCCGGTCCAGCTCATCCATCGCGACGACTGCATCGATGCGATGGTCCTGGCGACCAAGCGAGGACCGGGAGGGGCGTACAACATCGCGCCGGCGGGCAACGAGCCGCTGTCTACGCTGCTCGATTCAGCCGGCAAGCTGCATGCCCCGCTGCTCCCTCCTCTCGGGCTCGGCCTCGCCGCGTTGGCCATCCGCAGGGCGGGCATCGCCTTTCTCTCGCCCCAGCTGCTCGACCTGCTGCGCTGGGGACGCACCCTATCGACAGCCAAGGCCGCTCGCGAGCTTGGCTTTCGTGCCGCGCGCGACACCCGCGCCGCTTTCGAGGACTTCATCCAGCAGCGCCGCGTCCTTCGCTACGAGCCGGACCGACACGCTTACCAGTACGAGAAGGAGCTGGAAGACTTCATCCACAGCCGCCAGGTCGCATCGACGAATGGCGATGGTGAGGTCGGCGCTGATGCCGTTCTGGCCGCGGCGCCTGGCGAGGCTAAACCTCGCCGCCGCCTCCGTCCACGACGAGCACCTCACCGTTCACGTAGCTAGCCGCGTCGGAGGCCAGGAAGAGAACCGCCGCGGCGACCTCGCTGGGTACGCCGATCCGGCCCATCGGGTTCTGCGCCAGGACACGGTCGAGGATCTCCTGGTTGCCCCACAACGCTTCGGCGAATCGAGTTTTGACCAGGCCTGGCGCGACCGCGTTGACGCGCACCTGTCCGCCGAGCTCTCGGGCCAGCTGGCGGGTCAGCATGATCAAGGCCGCCTTGGAAACGTTGTAGACGCCAAGGCCAAGACCGGGCCGGATGCCGCCGATGCTCGCGATGTTGACGATGGCCCCGCCGTGCGCTTCCATCGAGGCCCGGTAGACCTGCTGCGTCAGGACAAAGATCCCGCGGAGGTTCACCTCGAAGGTCTTGTCCCATGCGCTCAGCTCGGCGCCCAGAACCGGCCCAAAGTAAGGGTTGGTGGCGGCGTTGTTGATCAGGATGTCGATCCGGGAGAAGCGCTCCATGGCCTGCTGGACGAGCCGCTCCAGGTCGTCCTGCTTGCCGGCGTGGGCGGCGATCGCCACGGCCTTCTCCGGGTACAGGGCGTTGATCCGCTCTGCTTCAGTGTCGAGGTCCGCCTGCTTGCGGCTCGAGAGGACGACCTGGGCTCCATGCTCGGCGAGGATCTCGGCGATCGCGCTTCCGATGCCACGGCTGGCTCCGGTCACCAGCGCGACACGCCCTGACAGGTCGAAAAGGGAGCCTGCGGGCACGACTGATACGATAGCCGCCACCTAATTAATTTTTCGACCAGGGGTTAGATGGCGATTACCGGCAAAGCGGCCGAGGACATCCTCGAGCGCATCTTCCAGCCCACCACCAAGCCCAGCGCGCGCGACCAGGCCGAAGAGACGCTGCGTCATCCGAAGCGGCTCGTCTACGTCGCGATGTCGAACAGGAGCTTTTACTGGCGCGCCCACATCCAGAAGTTCGTGCTCGACTCGGGGATGGTCCCGGTCAGCCCTTTCATGCTGTTCGACTACTACCTGATGCACACCGTGGACAAGGACGTCGTGCGCGAAGCGATGAACAACCTGCTGTCACGGAGCGACGAGGTGTGGGTGTTCGGACGGCTGTCGCTCGGCGTCAAGGTCCAGGTCGGGATCGCCAAGCGGCTCAACAAGCCGATCCGCTACTTCGACATCAGCGACCTGCCGGTCGCGGTGATGCCGATCAGCGAGGAAACGGCCCAGGAAGAGCTGAGGGACTAAGCGGAAGTCCGGCGGTACCACGCGTCCGGGTTGCCCAGCTCGTTGAGCTTCGGCATCGACTCCGGTCCGGACCACACCCGGTTCAGGACCTCCAGCCCGTGGCGATCGAAGACCGCCTGACAGAAGGCTTCTCCGCGCCGGTACTGCTGGAGCTTGAGATCGAGCCCGGTCAGCTTCCAGATCAGGACCTCGAGCGCGCTCTTGCCTGAGCTCCGCTCCCGGTAGGCCCGCTCGAGGCGCTCGAACCCCGGCAGGAGCTCCCGGCCGAGCTGGTTCATGACCAGGTTGCTGTAGCCCTCGATCACCGACATCGTGCCCTGAACCTGACGCACGACCCGCCACTGCGCCGGCAGCACCCCCGCGAAGGCGGCGAACCGCGCAACCGAGTTGCCGTTGCGCGTGACGGAGTCGATCAGCACCCTCATCGACTCCTCCATGTACGGGCGCAACCACGGGTGAGCGGCGAACTGCCAAGCGTGGGTCATCTCGTGGAGGATCAGCCAGCGACGGAGATCCTCATCCGGCAGGTTGGCGTGGCGCTGCCACTCTTCAACGTTCGTCTCGACCAGGTACAGTCCCTCGCCGCCGATCGGCTCCGCGCCCAGCAGCTGAGGGTCGTACTGGCCGAGGACGCGACGGCCGAGGAAGGCGAGCATGTAGCCGACGTACCGGTCGACGCCCATCCGGCCGACCTCGACGATCAAAGAGTTCGGCATGCGCCCAGCCTCGAGCACGGGATCGACGACGCGGCGAAGGATGGTGAGGTTCAGGTCGATCCAACCTTGCCGATCCAGAGCCTCGAACGAGGGCATCGAAGCACCCCGCGGCAGGCCCCCGACAAAGTTCAGCAACGGCCTTTCGAGTTTCTTGGCGTGGGACCGGTAGCCCATTGCGGAGTTGGCAAGCGCGCCGCGCTCCATGGTTGGATCGTCCAGGCGCGCTCGCGCCGTGCGGCGCACCTCGTCCCAGTCCAGGAGCAGCGTCGTGCCGCCGCGAGGACGAACCGCCTCGGCGACGGCGGCCGTCGCCAGACCGAACAGAACGCCGTAGAGGGCGGACCGGCCGAACCTCCTCATCGCCCTTTCAGGCTACGAGGTTGAGTCGATCCGAGGCTGGACTAGTAGATGTAAGGCCAGTGGCGGTTTCGTTTGAAGACGACCTTGCAGCCGTCGCATCGAAACACGATCTGAACGTGGCGCCGGCCGATCGCCTGGGCGTCGCGGCCGCAGACGGGGCACGAAGCGGTCTCTTCCATGTACATCGCCGGAATCGGGTCGACCTTGATCTCTAGACGCCTTCTTTTCTTTGACATTTCCCTCTAACCAGGTTTTTGCTTGATGTCGGGGCTCCCTCGATGCCTCTCAGAGCTCGAGCTGGGTCACGTCCACGCTCTTGAGCGCCTCCGGGGCATCTACTCCCGCGTTCTGCAGCCGTTTGAGCAGCGCGAGGATGTAGCGAACACCAGCGAGATTGACGTGATGCTCCCTTGTCAATGTCTGGATGGCCTGTAGCTTCATCACGTCTCGGCGCGAGTAGCGCCTGCGATTGGTAACGGTGCGCTTGGGCGAAATCATGCTCAAGTGCTCGTACATCATCAGGGTGCGGGGATGTACTTCGAGGATCTCGGAGGCCACGCTGAGCGTGAAAATTGGCTTGTCGAGATCGATCGAGCCGTCGTGTGTGGCCGCGACCGAGGTCGCGAATGCGTCGCGTGACTTGACCTTCATGGCTTTCTGGGGTGGGCGAATTGTCTGGTTTAAGCGATTGCGAGCCTAACTTTGGGTGACAGGATCGATTGCAGGTTCGGTGCAATTCTGATGGGCCCTAATGGGGCAGGCAAAGTATTTTTGTTAAAGAGTGCGGTCATATCGCCTAACACCTTGACGCCTGGCGGCCTTTTGTAGCCTCAATACACTTAGCCGGTGCACGCGCTCCTCAGCCTACTTCTGGTCAGCGTCTCCGTCGGCCTGAGCAACTTCGCCGGCGCGATCGGAATCGGCCTCAGCGGGATCGACGTCAAGACGCGGATCCGGGTTGGGCTCGCGTTCGGGTTCTTTGAGGCGTTGATGCCCGCGATCGGGCTCCTTCTCGGGCATCAGGTGGCCTGGTTGTTCGGCGGCTACGGGAAGTACGTCGGCGGAGCGATCCTGATCCTGACGGGCGGCTACACGATCTTCCACGAGCGGTTCCTCAAGAAAGACCAGACCCAGCACACGGAGATGACCGCCCGGAGCCTGCTGGTCACGGCGCTCGCGCTCAGCATCGACAACCTGGCCGTGGGATTTGCGCTGGCGGTTTACCCCGTCGACATCTGGCTGGCGGCAGTGACCTTCGGTGTGGTCAGCATCGTCATGTCGCTGGTGGGGCTCGAGGTTGGCCACTTCCTGGGCAAGCGGGTGGAAGAGTGGAGCGAAGAGATCGGGGGGGGCGTGCTGGTCTTGGTCGGCGTCGCGATCGCGGTCGGAGTTCTAGGCTAGTCCGGTGGCCGAGAAACCGAGCCTCGAGCAGGTGCTTCTTGCCGCGGATGGTCACATCGCGACCGTCACCCTCAACCGTCCCGACCAGCGCAACCCTCTCTCGGCGACGATGCTGCGGGATCTCGCCGCCGCCTTGCGATGGTGCCGCCAGGAGACCGACGTCCGGGTCGTCGTCCTGACGGGGGCTGGCCGCGTTTTCTGTGCGGGCGCCGACCTCAGCAGCTTCGACGGGGAGATGACGGGCCTCGAGCGCTACCGGAGCCGAGACCTTTTCGTCGAGCTGTTCATCCTCATGGCCGAGCTCGGCAAGCCGATCGTCGGCCGAATCAACGGCCACGCGCTCGCGGGCGGCCTCGGCCTGGCCTGCTCCTGCGACATCCTCGTCTCCATCGACACGGCGACGTTCGGCACGCCGGAGATCAACGTCGGGATCTGGCCGATGATGATCCAGGCCATCCTCTCCCGGAACATCCCCCGCAAGGTGCTGCTGGAGATGGAGATGCTCGGTGACCGCTGGACCGCCATCCAGCTGCAGTCGCTCGGCGTGATCAACCGCGTCGTGGCCCACGACCAGCTCGATCCAACGGTGAATGAGATCGCGAAGCAGCTCGCCAGGAAATCGCCGATCGCGATGCGGCTGGGTCGAGATTCGTTCTACCGCCAGGAGGACATGGACTTTCGCGCCGCGCTCCACTACCTGCACGGCCAGTTCCTGCTGGTGTCGCAGACAGAGGATTCGAAAGAGGGCATCAAGGCCTTCTTCGAGAAACGAGAGCCTGACTTCAAGGGCCGGTGACTGGTGGCTGATTCCCGGCAGCGTCAGCTACGCGGCAAAGCGCTGAAAGGTGGAACGCGATACCTGCCCAAGCTGCGCGAGCAGCACAAGCTCACCGCGCGCGAGCGCCTTGACCTGCTGCTCGACAAGGATTCGTTTGTCGAGGACGGGCTTTTCGCCAACGTCCTTGCCGAGGAGCTTCCGGCGGATGGCGTCGTGACCGGGCTCGGCACGATCGAAGGCCGGCAGGTCGCCGTGATGGCGAACGATCCGACCGTGAAGGCCGGCAGCTGGGGTGCGCGGACGGTGGAGAAGATCATCCGAATCCAGGAGACGGCAGGCCGAATCAGGGTGCCCCTCTTCTACCTTGTCGATTCAGCAGGTGCGCGCATCACCGACCAGATCGAAATGTTCCCCGGCCGGCGCCATGCGGGGCGCATCTTCTTCAACGAGGTGCAGCTGTCGGGCGTGGTGCCACAGATCTGCATGCTGTTCGGTCCGTCGGCGGCAGGCGGTGCCTACATCCCTGCTTTCTGCGACGTCGTGATCATGGTCGAAGGCAACGCCTCGATGTACCTCGGCTCTCCGCGCATGGTCGAGGTCGTGGTCGGCGAGAAAGTGACGCTCGAGGAGCTGGGCGGCGCTCGGATGCATGCCACCGACAGCGGCCTTGGGGATGCGCTGGTGGACGACGACAAGGGAGCGATCGAGTTCGCGAAGGCCTATTTCCGTTACATGCCGCAGCGAACCGGCGAGAAGCCGGCGCACTGCGACGCAAGAGAGGCGCGGCCCAGCCCTAAGCCGATCAGCGATTTGATCCCCGAAGAGCCGAACCGCGGCTATGACATGCGCAAGGTGATAGATGCGCTCATCGACGAGGGCAGCTGGGTCGAGATCAAAAAGCTGTTCGCCAGGGAGCTGCTGACCGGGTTCGCTCGGCTGGGCGGCCAGCCCGTCGGAATCGTCGCCAACCAGCCGATGCAAAAAGGCGGAGTGCTGTTCAACGATTCGGCTGACAAAGCGGCGCGCTTCATCTGGCTGTGCGACGCGTTTGAGATTCCGCTGCTCTTCCTCGCCGACGTGCCTGGTTTCATGATCGGTACCGACGTCGAGAAGCGGGGCATCATCCGGCATGGCGCGAAGATGATCAGCGCGGTCTCGGAGGCGACCGTGCCGAAGATCTCGGTCATTGTGCGCAAGGCTTACGGGGCGGGCCTGTACGCGATGGCGGGACCGGCGTTCGACTCTGACGCGGTGATAGCGCTTCCTTCCGCGCAGATCGCGGTCATGGGTCCGGAGCCCGCCGTCAATGCCGTTTTCTACAACAAGCTGGCCGAGCTGCCCGAGGACCAGCGCGAGGCTCGCCGCAAGCAGCTCGAAGATGAGTACCGCGAGAACGTCGACCTCTACAAGCTCGCGGCCAACCTGATCGTCGACGATGTGGTGGAGCCCGAGCAGCTTCGGGAGACGCTGATCGTGCGCTTTCGCGCTTACGCCACGCACGCCGAAAAGCGCGTGGAGCGCAAGCACGGCGTGTTCCCGGTCTAGAGAACCTTCGACGCGATAAGTCCAAGCCCGAGCAGAACGACGCCCCACGAAAACGCTCGCAGGGCGAGCTCGAGCGGCCTGAGCAAGGCGGGCTCGTCGAGATGCTGCTCGGAGCCGTCGTTGAGGATCAACGTTCCAGAGACCGAACGCGTCTTCCGGCGCAGCTGGCGCGCCGGCGTGCTCAGAGCGCGCTGTCCGTAAGCCAGCGCATAGGCGGCAGCGGCCACCGCGAACGCCCCGACTGAGATCCGACCTGTCTGCGCGAAATAGGCGGTCACAACCGGAAAGGCTCCCCACGACAGTGCAAACCAGTAGTCGCCGTGGAGACGTCCGCCGAGGAGCTCGAGGTTGTAGGCAAACACGAACAGGACACCGGCCGCGATGAAGGGCAGGAGTCCGATGCCGAGGGCCGATACCCCCGCAAGACCCAGTGCGACCGCGCCGGCGAGCCCCATGATCGCGGCGGTCCACAGGAAAGTTCCCGGCAATTCGGTCTGCAGCGGCCGTCCGCGCAGCTCATCGAGCGCGTGCGCGGAAACGCCAACGGCAAGAAAAAAAGCGAGCAGCGTGGCGACCAGCCGTGCGACGTCGAGTCTCGCCGCCAGGCCGGCCCCAAGCAAGACGTAGGAGAGGTGCCATGCCGTGTACGGCGGGTGCAGCAGCGCCCAGATGTCGCGGCGCCAACCTCTCGCGCGAGTCGCGTAGTACGCAGGCGCGAGGGTCGGAGCATCAGGCATGGTGCTTCCGGCCCCGCATCACGTAGCCGCCGCCGAGGCTCAGGATGCGTTCTTCGACGTCGACCAGGCCCGCTTCGCGCCACGCCTCGTACAGGCGGTGGCGCGGCCAGCGGCGGTAGAAGTCTTCGATGCTCGGACCGAGAAACCGCCCCGCCTTCCACCACGCGCGACCTCCGAGCGCGAATCCGGCCGACGGCATCAGGAGGCGCGTGTACAGGCGCCAGCCGGCGCGCCACACGGCGATCGGCGGCACGTAGAAGTCCAGGCTCGCCATCCCCCCCGCCGGGCGTAGGACCCGACCGAGCTCGGCCAGCGTCGCGGCCGGATCCGCGACATAACGCAGCAGGTACGTGAATGACACCGCGTCAAAGGAGGCGTCTGGAAAGGGCAGCTCCTCGGCTCGCCCAAGCCGCAGCCTGATCCGCTGGTCGAGCCCGGCGTCGTAGACGCGCCGGCGGCCGCGGTCGAGCATCGGCTCGCTGATGTCTATCCCGACGATGTCTGCATCCGTCGCATTGGCGAGCGCGATGGCAACCCCGGCCGTGCCAGTCGCCACGTCCAGGATGCGTCGCGGCTTGAAACGAGCGAGATGACGAACCAGCTCGCGGCGCCACCGGCCGTTCTGGCCCAGCGACAGGACCTCGGTCAGGCGGTCGTAGCGCGGCGGCAGATCCTCGAAGAGATTCGCCGCGACGGCGTTCTCCGGGCTTGCGGCCGCCGGGCCGGGCTCTCCCATGCGCGACTTCAGGGTACGGGTAGTCGGGTCGGCTTGGACGTTTGGGTTTGATGCGGTCAAGTGCCTTCGCGGCCGCGTTTGCCTTCGCCTCCATCGCCTGCTGAGCGGCATGGCCTCGTGGGCCGAATTCGAGACGGCGCAACCGGATTTCGCAAGGCGTGTTCGCAAGCTGATGTCCTCGCGCAAGCACCTGACGATGGCGACGCTGCGGAGCGACGGGTCGCCGCGGATCAGCGGCACGGAGGTGCAGTTTTCGGATGAGGAGCTGCAGATCGGATCGATGCCGCTGGCGGTCAAGGCCAAAGACCTGCTGCGTGATCCGCGCGTGGCGATCCACGGCCCGACACACGACCCGACGAGGGGCGGCGCGTGGCGCGGCGAGGCAAAGGTCGCAGGGAGGGCGGTCGAGGTCGCATCCGAGAGCGACGCCCATTCGTTTCGCATCGACATCGATGAGGTGGTCGTCACGCGGCTCAACGAGGCTCGCAACCGCCTGGTGATCGAGTCGTGGAGCCCCTCGCGCGGCTACCGCATGCGCGATCGCGCCTAGACGAAAAGCGGGTCGGCGTCGGTCCTCGTCAGGAGAGCCCGGTACGCCCGAACGGAGCCTTCGAGATCACTTCTCCACCTTGCACGCGTCGGGGCGGCCTGGCGCGCCCCCGGCTCGACAGGGTATTGTGGGTCGGCGTCAGTTCAATTCACGAGGAGGCGGCCAGTGGAGTTTTTCAACCTCAAGACGAAGCAGAAAGTCGAAATCCCGGACAACCAGCTCAAGAAGCGACGCAGCGTTCGCACCACAAGCGGCGGCAAGCGCCAGGAGCGCTACGCGGTGATCGCTGAAGTGCACGAGGGCGGCAAGCCGCTCCAGCTCTTCAAGTTCGTGAACAAGGAAACCTTCGACCGCCTGGACGTGCCCGAGTCGAACTAGCGCTCGGACGCCTTGTCAGCTGACCAGAGCTGCGATCTCCGTCCGGCCAAGTTCGCGCGCGAGCGCGGGCGCGTCCCGCCCGGTGTAGTCCGGCGCTGACGCGTCGGCGCCATGGCTCAGCAGGAGGCGCACCATTTCGCTGCTGCCGCCCATGACCGCGCCGTGAATCGGGGCGGCGGCCTGGGCTCTTGCGTTCACGTCCGCGCCGGCGGTGATCAATAGCCTGGCTACGGCTGTATCGCCGCCGATGGCGGCGAAATAGAGGGCCGGCAGGTCGTGCACACCTCGCGAGTTAGCGAGGCCGGGATTGGCTTTCAGCTCTCGGTCGGCCCGGTCGACCTCGCCGAGGACAAGGGCCGTGAAGAAGTCCACGGGCGCGCCGCGGGCGACCAGCTCATCGATGATCGCCCGGTTTCCCATCTGCGTGCCGGCCTCGATCGGGGTTTCGTCCCAGGTCGCTTTCGCGTTCAACAGTTCGGGATGCTGGGCGAGCAGCTCCTGGACCCGGGCGAGGTTGCCGTGGGCGTTGCCGACGAGCTCGTCAACCATTGCCTGCGCCGGTTGAGTGTCAGGCACCGTCGAGGAACGGGATCACGGCGGCGGAAAGCGCCGGCGCGACGTTGATGTCGTAGTGGGTCAAGCCGGGAAGGATCGCCAGCCGGTGTTGGGTCATCCCCGAACGGTCCCAGCCGGCGTCGTGCTTGCCACCCCCGAGCAGTTCGAAAAACTCGACAGCGTGCGATGGCGGTATTCCGTCCGCATCCCCGATCACGAGCATGACCGGCATCGCCAGGCGGGGAATCGCCGCGGACCAGTCGTAATCGATCTTCAGAGCTTCGACGAGCTGTCTGACGAGGACCGGCCAGTCCTCCACTTTCGGGGCGATCTGCTGGTACGCCTGGTACATCGGGCTGTTCATCAGGAATTGGGCAGTCTCCGGTCCCATCGCGTCCATGCCGGCGGTCATCTCCGGATGCCACCCCTTTCGTTTGAACGGAGTCGAGACAAGGACGAGGCGCTGGACGATGTCGGGGTGCTGGATCGCCGTCCGCAGCGCTACGGCTCCACCGAGGGAGAAGCCCATGATCGCGGCGCGCTCGAGGCCGAGGCTGTGGATGAGCTCCGCGATGTCGTCGGCCATCGTCTCGAAGCGCATCGGCCGGTCGGCGGCGGGTGATCGACCGTGCGACTGGAGATCCACGCCGATTACCTGGCGCTTGGCCGCGAGCAGATCCACGTTGGAACCGAACATCTCAACCGATCCAAATCCACCGTGCAGAAGGACGAGCGGTTCGCCTTTGCCTGTGATCTGGTAACCGAGCTCGATCCCGTTGACACGGGCGCGTTGCGTGGTTTTGGTTTCCAATTTCGTACCCCGCTGTATTTTTGGTGCGCCTGGCAGGAATCGAACCTGCTGCCTTTCGGTCCGGAGCCGAACGCTCTGTCCGGTGAGCTACAGGCGCGATAGGTCGTCCCCAGTCTAAACTCCGGCCCCCGTGGGCCGGTTCCTATCCGCGATCGTCGTGTTGGCCTCGCTGATGGCGTGTCAGAGCAACACGCATCCTGCCTTCAGCCCGATTCCCAGTCCGTCACCCCACACTCAGCCAACGGCCGCCGTCTTGCAATCAGGCGACGTGCCGGCCGGACTCGACGTTTGCGTTGGGTCGGGCCCGATGGACGTGTATCTGTCGGTGCTCGCAGGCGCCGATGCGGCGGTGGCGAGCCGTTTGAGCGAGCAGTGGAGCGTCATGCAGACTCAGGGCGCGACCGAGGGAGCCATCTCCACGTTCGCCACGAACCCGACCGCCTGCAGGGCCGAGCTGGGCGCGTCGACCAGCGTGCAAGCGATCTCGAGCTTCGTCGCACGGTTTGCGGATGAGGGCGAGGCGGATCGGGCGTGGCAGTCGGGCATATTGGGATTCTCCCCCCCGCCGCCGGGCTTGCTGTTGCCCGGGCTGACGAGAGGAACGAGCACCGGGCTCGGCCTCAGCTCGTTTACCTACGACCGGCCCTCGGTACGATTGGCATGCTGGCATCGCTCTGTGTTTGTCGCGTTGGTGGTGGTCAGCAACCTCGACCTCGGTGCGTTCAAGGCCGCGACGGCCGCGATTGACCCTCGCCTAAACTGAGCTTTCCTTAAGCGCCTGTAGCTCACCGGATAGAGCGCTTGCCTGCGGAGCAAGAGGCAGCAAGTTCGATTCTTGCCAGGCGCACCATCCGCGTTACGCCCAGACCCCGGGATCAGATCCCGGCCAAGCGTTCGGCGATGACGTCGTCGATGATCCGACGGCATATTGCCGCACGTTGAGGGTTGGTCTTCAGATCTTTGATCAGGGTGATCAGGGCTTTCCATAAGGCCCAGCCACGACCCCGTACCCAGGTCGCCTCATCCACCGGAAGGTTGGCCCGGAATGCTTCTCGGCCCTCCCCTGAGAAGAAGGTCCACGCGATCGTCGTGTCGCAGGCGGGATCGCCGACGGCCGCGCATCCAAAGTCGATGACGGCGCTCAGTTGACCATGCTCCACCAACAGGTTCTCGGCGCTGACGTCGCCGTGGACCCAGACGGCTGGGCCGTTCCAGGTCGCGGCCAAGGACGCCTCCCACAAGTCCGTCGCGGCGTCGGCATCGATGCGGCGACCCAGCACGTCGATCGCGTTCCGCGCCTCGGCGTCGTAGGTTGCAAGCGGCGCGCCGCGAAAGAAATTGTCATGCCCCGCCGGGGGTCCACCCGCCGGGTCGATTCGATACAGGGCAGCCAGAAAGTCCGCCAGTGTGGTCGCGAGCTCGACCTCATCTCCTATCGTCTGAACGCTCGCCGAAGAGCCGCCAAGCCATCGGTACACAGACCACGGCCACGGATAGCCGCTGCCGGGAGCTCCTCTGGCCAAGGGCTGCGGGATGGGCAGAGGCAGATGGCCGGCGAGGATCGGCAGCCATCGCTGCTCCTTGTCGACCTGCGCGACGTAGCGCTCGGCGCTTGGCAGGCGCACCGACATCTCTTCGCCGAGCCGGAAGGTCGTGTTGTCATTCCCGTCGACCTCAAGCCGCGTGATCGGAAGGCCGGCCCATTGGGGAAACTGAGCCGCGACCAAGCTGGAGACAAGGGCAGGCGTGATTTCCGCCTTTTCCATCGAGGGCATTGTCGGCACTCCCGGGCGAGGGTGGACGCTCGCTGGATGGGGCGCCGGTCAGGCGCCGCTGAAGTACTTCTGCAGACCCGCCCGCATCACCGACGCGACCCGCTGCTGACCTGCCGGGTCGGCGGCCAGTCGAGCCTCCGCCGGATTGGTCAGGAACATCGGCTCGATGAGCACCCCCGGCATCTCACTCGGGCTGTCGACCCAGCCCGTCGCCGCCGGGCCGAGCTCGATCAGGTGGCCGTATGTGCTGCCGGATGCGGTCAGGGTGGGCGCGGCCAGCTGGTCATCCGTCCAGACGCCTCGGTCGGTCGTCCCGAGACCCGACACAACGGCCGCCTGTAGATCGACGGCCAGGCGCTTGTTCTCCGCGGCAAACTTCCGCGCCGCGTCGTAGAACGTCTCGGTGCCTCCAACCGCAGGATCGTCGAACGCATCGAAATGCAGCGAGACAAGGACCGAGGCGTCGACCGAGTTGGCGCACAGCGTCCGCGTGACGAGGTCTCGGTGCACAGCCGATGCGGTCATCGCCCCGGCCACCGAGTCCGTCGCGGAGAGCTTTGTCACCGACGAATCCCCCGTGCGGGACAGCACGACTCGATAGCCATCAGCGCGAAGCAGGGCCGCCAGCCGAGTGCCGACGGCCAGCGTGACGTCCTTCTCCAGCACCTGGCGACCGCCAACGGTTCCGACCACGCCTGGATCCATCCCGCCGTGCCCAGGATCGATGAACACCGTCTTCCCCGCATTCGATCCGCTTGGGCTGAGGCTCATGCACGCGCCCGCCGCCAGACCGCTCAGCGCGACCTGGACCGGTGGAAGCCCGGCGCCGTCGGCCGACTGCGCGGGTCGCAGGGCACCCAGGACAACCGGGACGGCAAAGGCGCAGGACGCCGCCAGCGCAAGGACTAGCGCTGCGCGTAACAGGCTTGGAGATACCTGCCGGCGCCGAGTGCGGGCTTTGACGTTGGCGGGTTTTGCGATCGGCCGCGTCATTCTAGTGGGCCGCGCGCCACGCCCATGTAAAAGGAACTACTTCAGTCGCGCCGGCTACTTGATCCTGTCGTTCTCCGACGTCGCAACCTTCTTGGCGGCGGCCGCGTCGATGTTGAGGATCGCCAGGATGACCATGAACGTCTTCTTCTGCCAGACCGCGATGTAGTAGGTCTGGTTCGCGATCGGCGCGTTCAGGACGATGGAGTTGGCCGAAAGGCCGGTCTTCGTGCCCTCGACCACGGGTTGCCCGCTCGCGCGCAGCTCGGATGCGCTGACGTTGAATAGCTTCTCGCTCGTATAGCCCTTGGCCGCGCTCGACTCGTCTTTGAACTGGAGCACGAAGTTGACGACGAGCTTGTACGTGGCCGAGCCGATATCGGAGCCCTTTGCCTTGATCGCCGCGCAGTGCGCGGCGCTGTCCGTGTAAAACGCCGTGTACGCGGCAGTCGCGCCTTTGGACTTGGCGTCGTTCCACTCCGTTTTTGTCGACTGGTACGTCGCCGGATCGGCGCTCTTCTCTTTGTTCAGAAAACTATCGATGTCTCCCGTCAGGTCACATCGCACCATTCCACTCGGCAGATCGCTCTGCTGCATCGCGACGTTGGACGCTGACGGGCCCTGAACCAGCGGTGACGAGCCCCCGCAGGCGGCAGAGCAAAACGAGACGACGAGAACGGCAATCAGCGCCCGTGTCATCCATCCAGGCTAAAAGAAGATTGTCTGGCGGCGCGGCAGCAACTGGTAAACCGTCGATTGGATCCACTCCCGGACCTGCTCGCTCAGCTCCAGCACGAGACGGGCGTCGCCGGCCGCATCAGGACCATGCCGCTTGACCTCGAGCGGCTTGCCGAACGCGATGAACCATTTCGACGGCAGCGGAAGCAGGCCGCCGAGGCCAAGCCACGGAAACGTGGGCGTGATCGGCAGCGTGGGCAGACCGAAAAGACGCGCCAGAGGCTGGAGGTCCGCGATCACCGGGTGGATCTCCTCCGACCCGACCACGGCAACCGGGATGATCGGCGCTCCCGTGCGAAGCGCCACCTGGACGAAGCCGCCGCGGCCAAGCCGCTGGATTCGATAACGATCGCGGTATGACTTGGACGCCCCTTTCACGCCTTCGGGAAAAACACCAACGAGCTCGTCGCGCTCGAGGAGCGCCCTCGCATTCTCAGGGTGCGCGAGGACGTTGCCTGTCTTGACCAGAAGCATGTTGGTGAACGGCATGGCGAACGCCCAATCCACGACCAACATGCGTGCGTGGCGCGGATGCGAATGCTCCGCGATGATCGCGGTTCTGATCATCGCGCCGTCGTACGGAATGATTCCAGCGTGATTTGCGACGAGCAGCGCACGGCCGCGCGCAGGCACGTTTTCCACACCGTCGACCTCAACCCGCCAGTAGTTGCGGTAGAACCAGAGCGCAATTTTCTTGACGCGCTCGGTGAATTCGGGGTCAAAGCCGAAGCCGTCGCTCTCGAGTTCCAGCCGGCGGCTGGGACTCACTACGCGAAGGGCCCCCACCTCCCGTCAATTATCATGTGGCCGGCCTCGACATGCCAGACGACCTGCAGGCCACGGCGACGGAATATCTCGGCTGGCTACAACTCGAAGCCAACCGCAGCCCGAACACGGTTCGCGCTTATGAATCCGAGATCCGGAAACTGCTCGGATTTCTCGCCGGCCACGGCCACACCCTCAAGAGCGCTGATCTGCGTCACGAAGACCTGCGCGCGTACCAGCGCCATCTCGCCACGCGACTGAAGAGTCCCGCGTCGCGCGCCCGCGCGCTGGTCGCGATCCGCTCGTGGCTGCGCTGGATTGCGCGCGAAGGACTGATCGAGCGCGACCTCTCCAACGGAATCACGCTGCCGAAGCTCGAACAGCGACTTCCCAAGCCGATTGACCCCGACGAGCTGACGCGACTGCTGTCCGCACTTCCGCGTGACACGCCGCTCGAAAAGCGCGATCGTGCGCTCGTGCAGTTCCTCGTCAGCACCGGCTGCCGCATCTCCGAGGCGCTTGCCCTCGACCGCACCGACTTCCCACGCTCGGGCAACCGCCTCGTGGTCACAGGTAAGGGGTCGAAGCAGCGGAGCGTGTACCTCACCACCGACGCTCGTGACGCGATGGAGGAATACCTCAACGCGCGCGATGACGCGTGCCTTGCGATGTTCATCAACTTCGACCGCTCCGCCGGCGATGACCGCGAGCGACGCCTTACATCCGCGGGCGCGCGCTACATCGTGAAGCTGATCCGCAAGCAGGTCGGCGCGTGGTCGTTCAAATCTCCGCATGTGGCCCGGCATACCGCGGCCACGACGCTGCTCGAGGTGACGGGGGGCGACGTCCGCCTGGTGCAAGAGGTCCTCGGGCACGCCAACCTCAACACGCTGCAGGGCTATACGAAGATCGTCGACAGCCGCAAGCAGGAGGCATACCGCCTCTACCAGGCATTCCTGGACGGCAAGAAGAAGGTGCAGGAGTCGTAACCGCGGGCGGGCACTCCGCATACGACGAGGCGACCGGCCAGGTCGTCCTGTACGGCGGGTCGTCCGACCAACCGCAGCCGTTTTCAGAGACCTGGGTCAGGGACGGCTCGAGGTGGTCCTTGTGGAGTCCTGCGGCGGGCGCATAGTATTCGGGCGTGGTGGAGATCAAGCAGGCGAAGCTGTTCCAGGGTCTTCCCGACTCCGAGGTCCGCTCGATCGAGAAGCAGCTCAAGATCGTCAAGCACCCCGCCGGCCATGAGATCGTGCTGCGAGGCGAAGGCGGCGTCGGCTTCATGGTGATCACCGACGGGTCTGTCACTGTTAAGACCGGACAGGGCAAGACGCGAAAGCTCGCCGAGGGCGACTCATTCGGCGAGATGGCGCTTCTGGATCAGGAAGGCCGCAGCGCGACGGTCAAAGCGGACACCGATGTGACCCTGGCCACGATCCCGGAATGGAACTTCAAGCCGTTCCTCAAGGAGCACCCCGAGGTGGCCTACCGCCTGCTGCAGACCCTGAGCCGGCGGATCCGTCAGGCCGAGGCGGACTAGCGCGGCGGCCGGCTCAATTTTTGGTGACCAGGCCGATGACCTTCGTCACGGCGTTGAAATCGTTCGCCAACCGATTCTTGGTCATGGCAAAAGCGATCCCCGTGGCGGGGTCGCCGTAGGCAAAGCTGCCTCCGACTCCGCCGACGCCGAACGCCGTCTGGCTTTGAGGCGAGCCGCCGGGCACCCCAATCGAGTATCCGAGAGCCCAGGTCGTCGGCATGCCGAAGACCTCGTCGACTCCACTGACCGGTGCGGTCGTTGCCTCTCGCAAGCGCTCTGGCGTGAGAAGCCGTACCCCATCGACCTCACCCAGCAGCGCGGCGTACATCCGCGCGATCGCGCGGGCACTTGTTTTGCCGCCGGCCGGAATGTCCGCGGCCAGAGTGTCCGGGCGATTGCCGAACGCCGCGTTAGGCATCAACGACATGGGCGCGGCCTTGAACATCGGGAGGTCTGGCGGCACCGGCGGCATCTGGAAATCGGGCGGCATCGGCGCGTCCTCTTGCACAGCCAGTCTGTGGTGCTCCGACCGCGGCATGCCGAAGTAGAGCTCCTTTTCGACGCCAAGCGGGACCGAAAGCTCGTCGTGTAGAACCTGCGAGATGGGCTGGCCTGTAACACGGCGGATCATCTCGCCGACGATGTAACCGAACGTGTAGGCGTGATAGCCGATCTTGGTGCCCGGCTCCCACCAGAGCTCGGCGGCGGCGATCGCCGAGCACATCTTGTCCCAGTCGCAAAGATCTTCGATCGTCGTCGTCAGGGGGATGCCCGGCACGCCCGCGGTGTGGTTGAGGACGTGGCGGACGGTCACACCCTCCTTGCCATGAGCGCCAAACTCCGGCCAGAGCTCGGCGACCCTGGTCTCGTAGTCGAAGGCCCCGCGCTGGGCCAGCATGTGGACCAGGGTCGAGGCTGCCGCCTTGCAGACCGAGTAGCAGTAGACGGGAGTGTCCGGTGTAAACAGCCGGCCCGCTGCCGGATCCGCAACGCCCGCCACGGCGTCGACGATCTGCTCGTCACGTTCATAAATCGCGACCTGGAGTCCTCGCTCCGTCCCGGACTCGACCATCTCATCGATGGCCCGCTGAACTTGCTCCTGGAGGTCGGTGCCGGTCTTCATCTTGCTCATGCCTCTTCAGACGGTACCGACGCCCCAAACTCATCGCTGGCCTTACCTTGATCCCGCGCCGGCGGTTAGCTGCCCGCTGAGTATTTCGGCCATCGGCGTGAGCCTGACATCGGGAAAGCGGTGGCGAAGGTCAGATGCGTCAAAGGTCATGTCGACCGTGTCGAAGGCGATCCCGCCTTGAATCATGGTCGCAACATCCGGCTTGAGGGGTCGCATCACCAACGCCATCAGCCGCATCATCGGCAGGGGAACGTGTCTCACTGCAGCCTTCCGCCCCGCCGCTCGCTCGATCGCACCAACCAGCTCGTTTAAGGTCAGGTTCTCCGGGCCGCCAACGGAAAGAATCGTTCGGCTGAGCCCTGGATCGAAAAGAGCCAGCTCGATGAAACGAGCAACGTCTTTGGCCGAGTTGAAGTTGACCGGGTTGTCGCCGCGACCGAACACAGTCGCTTTGCCCTCCCTGAATATCGGCTCGCCGACGATCTCGGCCCACAGCTCCATGAAGGCGTTTGGACGCACGATGACCCAATTGAGCTGGCTGGCTCGGAGCGCTTCTTCAGCGCGATGCTTCATCCGCCAAAGCTCGATCGCGTGGTCGGCGGTAGCACCGTGGATCGAAACGAGCACGAAGCGGCGCACACCTGCCTTCTCCGCGGCTCTCATCAGGTTCAGATTGCCCTCGTAGTCGACCACCCGGGGCCCGGGGGCGCCGGGTCCAAAACCTGTCATCGCCGAAACCACCGTGTCGACCCCCTCCAGCGCCGCTTCCAACGTTTGAGGGTGCCGCGCGTCACCCTGGGCGACCTGCGGAGTCTCACCCAGGCGTTGGCGCGCGCGGGCGGGATCACGCGTGAGGACTCGGACAAGGTTGCCGCGGGCAGTCAGAAGAGGAACCAGCTCAATCCCCAGGTGGCCAGTGCCGCCGGCGACCAGGATCACTGCCGCACCGCCTGGTCGCGGATGAAGTCGTCGACGGTCGTCTCGCTCTCGTCTACCGGCTCGACATAGAAGCGAGCCCAGCGAATGGCGTCACCGTCCACGCCGAAGACGATGACGCCCCGCGTCCAATGAGGCTTCCCATCTCGGCGCGTGCCTCGCATCTCCCACTCGGTCCAGACGGTGTCGCCCATGGCGGCGCTCCGGAGCACCTCGACGTGGATGTCCGGGACAAACGCGAAGATCTGCTCCCAGTTCCGGCGCACCTGAGCCCGGCCGCGAAAGCCACGAGCCGGATGCGCCGGTGTCTCGTTGTGGTAGTCCTCGGAAAAACATGCTGCCATGGACTCGAGGTCATGTTGGTTCGTCGCGCGGACCAACCGATCGATGGTCGCCATTGGTCCCGTCATTGCCCTTTTCACCCCAATCTGCCTATTTCATTCCAGTACACTGGAACCAATGGCGAGTATGAGCCGCATCACGCGGTCTGTCAAGGGCAAGCGCTCCTATGACGCCAGCCAGCGCCGACAGAAGGCGCGTCGGAGCCGCGATCGGATCATCGAAATGGCCCAGCGACGCTTCCTCCGGGACGGCTACGGGCCCACCACGATCTCGGCCATCGCAGAGGACGCGGGCGTGTCGGTGGACACCATCTATAAATCATTCGGCGGCAAGCCGGGGCTGATCCGGGCCATGGGAGCCCGAGCGCTCGAGGGCAGGGGTCCGGTGCCTGCCGAGCAGCGCTCGGACGAACTGCAGGCCCTGGAGCGCGATCCTAGGAGGCTTATCTCGCGGTGGGGAATGTTCGTCACCGAGATCGCGCCCCTGGCTGCGCCGATCATGCTCCTGGTTCGCGATGCCGCCGGAAGTCATCCCGAGCTCCGGCCACTTCTAGAGGACATGCATGCGGACCGACTCCGCCGCATGACCGACAACGCGCGGCGCTTTTCCGCCGCCGGCCATCTTCGGCCGGGCATCACCGTGGCCGAGGCCGCAAATGTGCTGTGGACCTACAGCTCAATAGAGCTTTACGAGCTGTTGGTTCTGCGCCGGGGCATGCCACTGAAGACCTACGGTCGATTCGTCGCCGACGCCATGATCGCCGCCTTGCTGTAGCCAACAAAGAAAAAGCCGGGCCCCGAGAGCCCGGCCTTCTGTTTTCAGCTAAACAGGGTCTTACTCGTCCTCGATCTGGTTGTACATGAGGCTGTCCTGGATCTCGTACAGGGCATCCATCGCCTCCATCACCGAGGCCGGCTTCGCCTGGGCCAGAACGGTGACCTCCGGCGACTCCTCGATCACCTTGTTGATCGCGACCGAGAGGACGGGCGGCATCTGCCGCTGGTCGGCCAGGTTCAGCATCTCCAGCTCGTTCAGGAGCTTGTCGATGTAGTGCATCTTGTTCCGGCGGGCATACTTCGCCCGCTGGATCCGGCGCTCCCGAGCGGTCATGTGCTCAATGGCTCGGCTTGCCTGCTTGATCATTGGCATCCCTCTATCTCCTCCGCATACCAAGTTTAAAGGGCAAAGGCCTTTTGTCAAGGACCACCTGTAATAAATCGATTTAGCCGGTTTGGCCTGTGCTAGCATCCCGAACAAGCGACCGGATGTGCCCCTCATGATCGCCGGCCGTTCGACCCGCATGGAAGTCCTGGAGCTGCTGCGGCGCAAGGGACGCTGCAGCGCGGAAACCATCGCCAACGACCTCGGTGTGACGCCCAACGCCGTCCGCCAGCACCTCACCAACCTCGAGCGCGACGGCCTGGTCGTCAGCCAGCCTGAGCGCAGCGGCCGGGGCCGCCCCTCACTCCTCTTCGCCCTCACCGAGCGAGCCGACGCTGTCTTCCCGAAGCGCTACGGCCAGCTCGCGACCATGGTCCTCCAGGAGGTCCAGGACATGGGCGGGCCGGAGGCGCTGGACGAGGTTTTTGCCCGGGTCGCCGCTCGGCACGCCGGGGCGATAGAGAAGGACCTGGAGGGCCTGGACTTCGACGACAAGCTCCGCAAGGTGGTGAGCTGGATCGGCCGGGCCGGGACGCTGGTCGAGCAGTCGGACGGTCCCGAGGGCGTCCGGGTGACCATCCACAACTGCCCCTTCCGCAACACGGCGCTCAAGTTCCCCCAGGTGTGCACCATCACGCCGCAGCTCATCTCCCGCCTCACCGGAGCGGCCGTTTCGCAATCGGATTCGATCCATCGCCGCGACCCCTACTGCTCATTTGTCGTCCAGCGGCCTTCCAACTCTCAGTAGCGACCAGGTCAGACAGGTCGACTCGCTCGCTCAGGAGCGATTCGGCGTCACGGTGGACTGGCTCATGGAGGCGGCGGGCTGGCAGGTGGCTGGTTTCTGCGATCGACCCACCACGGTCATCTGCGGTGTTGGCAACAACGCAGGAGACGGCCTGGCCGCGGCCAGGCATCTGCATCGCTGGGGCAAGCTCGTCAAGGTCTGCTGCATCGACGCGTCGCGGTTGCGCGGCGCCGCGGCGCGCGAGCTCGACGCGCTTCAGCTCCTTGGGGTCGAGGTGGAGGACGAGCTGGCGGTGGCGGGCGCCGATCTTGTCGTGGACGCGATTTTCGGCACGGGGCTTTCACGCGCGCCCGAAGGGCGGTTTGCGGAATGGATCAGGGCGGTCGACGCATCGGGACAGCGCGTCGTGGCGGTCGATGTGCCCTCGGGACTCGACGCGGACACGGGTGTCGCCTACGCTCCAACTGTGCGGGCTGACGTCACGGTGACACTCGGGTTGCCCAAGCCCGGCCTCCTGACTGCTGACGGGCCCCGGCTTGCCGGGGAGGTGTGGGCGGTGGACATCGGCGTTCCGTTCGAGGCTTACGCCGCGGCGGGAGTCGAGGTTCCGTCCGGCCTGTATTCATCGGGAGCCCGCCTCCGGCTGTGACTCGACACGTTGTCTGGGATCACGGCGTCTCGCTGCCAGGACACCGGATGTGGCTTGACCCCCTGGTCGTCCGCAGCTTCGCTTTCATCTCGCACGCGCACACCGACCACGCCCGCCGGCACAAAGAGGCTCTGCTCACGCCGCAGACGTTGGCTCTCATCCCCGAATCGCGGCGGCCGCGTGGCTGGAGAATGCTGGGCTTCGGCGAGACCATGCGGCGTGGCGACGGCAAGGTCACCCTGTACCCGGCCGGCCACATGCTCGGCTCGGCACAGCTCCACTTCGAGCACGAGGGGACCTCCGTGCTCTACACCGGCGACATCAAGCTGCGCCAGCCGGGAGGCGCCCCGCCGACGCATGTGCCGAGGGCCGATGTGCTGATTCTCGAAAGCACGTACGGCAGGCCCCACTTCCGCTTCGGCGATCCCGACTCGACAGTGGAGGCCATCGCCCGCTGGTGCCGGCTGGCGCTGGACAGCCGCGCCACGCCGGTCCTCCTGTGCCACGCCCTCGGCAAGACCGAGGAGGTCATGCTGGCTCTGGCCCCCTATGGGTTCGAGTTCGCGCTGGAAAAGCGGTGCGCGCCCTGCGCCCGCGATTACGCAGCCGCCGGCCGCTCGCTGCCGAGCTGGGTCGAGCTGGACGGCGAGCCGGCGCCGGGCCGCGTCGTGATCGCGCCGCCATCAGGCAAGGACGAGATACGGCGACTGGGCCGCTACCGCACGGCGCTGGTTTCCGGCTGGGCCAAAGACGCCGACTTCGCGCGCCTCTTCGGCGCCGACGCCACGTTCGACCTGTCCGACCACTGCGACTTCGACGAGCTGGTTGAGGTCGTCGAGCGTTCAGGCGCCGACCAGGTCTACACCGTTCACGGCTACACCGAAGATTTCGCGCGCTTTTTGCGCAGGCGGGGCGTGCGTGCCTGGGCCCTGGAAGCGAACGAGCAGCTGGCGCTCGCGCTTTAGCGGAGGGCCCAGCCCGAGCGCAGGACCGCCCTGCGCAGGTCGTGGTCTTTTGCCGCCGCGTCGCTGAGCTTGGTCAGCAGGAGGTCGACCCAGGCGGCCAGCTCGACCGGCGGCGCAAGCTCGAGCGCCTCGTTTTTGACTTTGGCCCGGAAGCTGCGCCCGTCAACGTCGATGGCCACCTCGGTGATCGGGCCCCGATTCAGCGGCCCTCGCTTGGCGTGGGCGATGGGAAGCCGTTCGGTCAGGTAATCGAGCAGCTCCAGAGGTTCGTCGCGCTCGACCAGAGGCGCGTGACAGAACACGCAAGCCTCATCGATGGGCAGAGCCGGGGCGGAACAGACTGGGCAATTCATTTGTGTGGCGGGTAGGAATCCAGTTTCAGTCGGTGTAGCGGGTAATTGTGCGGTCCTCGCGCCGTTTTTCAGCCTGATATAACGGGCAATCCTCGAAATTACGTACGCAGATCGGTGGGCTGTCGCTCAGCGCGTACTTCTTTTTCGAGCGGTGGTCGACGTGGCAATCGAAGCGGTAGACCCGCAGCATGGCGTGCTGGTCTTTGACCAGCTCCTCGAGGTAAGGGCACCGCCGCATCCCGTCCTACGATAGACCGCCATGCTTGAGTTCTCCCAAGCCGGCGCCGCGGTCGGTGCGGCCTCCGCCACGCTCGAGAAGACGCGGACACTCGCCGCCTATTTCCGCACCCTCACCGAGGAAGATCTCCGTCGCGCCGCCGTGTACATGAGCGGACGAGCATTTCCGCCATCCCGGCGGCGAACCCTGGGCCTGGGCTGGTCGACGCTCAGCAAGGTGGTGTCCTCGGTTTCACGACGAGACGAGCAGGAGCTGGGCCGGATCTTTCGCAAGCACTCCGATCTCGGCGACTGGGCCGGCGAAGCCCTTGACGGGAGCACGCAGCCCGCTCCAATGACTTTGCAAGACGTCGAAGCGACGCTAGAGGCGATTCGCAACGCTCGTGGCAACGCCAAGGCGGCGCCGCTCGAAGCGATGTTGCGGCGTATGGACCCCGAATCGGCGCGCTTCTTCATCAAGATCATCTCCGGCGAGATGCGCATCGGCCTGAGCGAGGGGCTGGTCGAGGCTGCGATCGCCGAGGCTTTCGGCGTACCGATCACGCAGGTCAAGCGGCTCCACCTGGTCACCGGCGACATCGGCGAGACGGCCGCGCGCTGCAAGCGCGGTGAGTTCGAGGCCAGCACCATCACGTTGTTTCAGCCGGTTCGATTCATGCTCGCGAGCCCGGTCGAAACTCCAAACGAAGTGTTCGAACGCATGGGCGCCGACAAGGTCTGGACCGAAGAGAAGTACGACGGCGTCCGGTGCCAGATGCATCGCCAGGCGTCCCGGGTCGAGCTCTTCTCACGCGACCTGAAAGAAACGACCGCCGCATTTCCCGAGCTCATTGAAGCTGCGCCGTCAATTGGGCACGATGTGCTTTTCGACGCGGAGGTGCTGGCCCATCGCGATGGACGAGTGCTTCGGTTCTTCGAGCTTCAACGCCGGTTGGGACGCAAGCAGGTGGATCCCGAGCTAAGGCGCGAAGTACCCGTCGTGCTCGTGATCTTCGACCTGTTGTGGCTCGACGGGCGCACGCTCCTCGATGAACCGCTCACGACCCGTCGCAAGCTGCTCGAGGGGTTGGGACTCGAGCACCCATACCTGCTCGCGCGGCTGGAGGAGGCGACCGACCCGGACCACCTCGACCGGATCTTTGCCGAGACACGCGCTCGCGGCAACGAAGGGCTCATGGTCAAAGACCCGCTGAGCCCATACACGCCCGGGCGCCGCGGGCTGGCGTGGTTGAAGCTGAAGCGTCCCCTCGCCACCCTCGACGTCGTTGTCACGGCTGTCGAATGGGGCCACGGCAAGCGGAGAGGCGTGCTCTCGGACTACACCTTCGCCGTGAGGGATACGAGCAATGGGCGCCTGGTCAACGTCGGTAAGGCCTACACCGGCCTGACTGACGCCGAGATAGCCGAGTTCACAAAGCGGTTCCTCGACATGACCATCGAGGACCGCGGACACGTGAGGTTGGTTCGCCCGGAGGTCGTCCTCGAGGTCGCCTTCGACTCCATCCAGCACTCGGGCCGGCACCTCAGCGGATACGCCTTGCGGTTTCCGCGGATTGTGCGAATTCGCGAGGACAAGCCCGTCGAGGAGATCGACACGCTGGAACGCGTGGCCGAACTCTACGACCGGTACTTCGGAGAAAGATCCGAGGTGCCCCTGTCTGAAGTCGCGGAGACATGAGGCTGACGTTCATGGGGACCGCCGGCGCCAGGTTCATGGTGGCCAAGCAGGTCGCAGCGTCCGGTGGATTGTTCATCGAGGAGGGCAACACTCGAATCAGCCTCGACCCTGGCCCGGGCGCAGTCGTTCAGTACGCGAAGCGCGAGATCGATCTCACAACCCTTGACGCGATCGTGGTCAGCCACCGGCACCTGGATCACAGCGGCGATGTGAACGTGATGATCGAAGCGATGACGGACGGCGGCTTCGCGCATCACGGAAAGCTGTTCTGCCCATCAGACGCGCTAGATGAAGATCCAGTCGTGCTCAGGTATTTGCGCCGGTTTCCGCAAGAGATCATCCGGCTCGCGCCCGAGACCTCGTACTCGGTCAACGGCGTGACCTTCATGACGAGCGCCCGTCATGTCCACCAGGCCGAAACGTATGGGTTCCGTTTCGGTGAAAAGCTGGGCTGGATCACGGACTCCGCCTACTACGACGGCATCGCCGAGCAGCATCAGGCCGATGTGATGGTGATCCACACCGTCCTGCTGCACTGCCGCGCCGAGCTGCCTCATCTCTGCCTTGCCGACGCGGAGCGCATCATCCGCGACGCAAAGCCACGCCTGGCGTTCCTGACCCATTACGGGATGACCGTCTGGCGCGCCAACCCGCCGGAGATCGCGGCGGACATGACGCAGCGGCTGGGCATCGAGGTCCTGGCCGCGCGCGACGGTATGACGGTCGAGATATGACTCGATGGCGGTGGCGGGGCCACATCGCCCTGCTCGGCGTCGCGCTGGCGTTCGTCCTCTATCCGATCTTGCCTAACGAGGACGTAATCAACTCTGACTGGCCCGCCTTCGCCACCGGAGCCTTGATGATCGTCGACGATCCCGGGCAGCTCTACGACTTGCATGCTCAGTCCCGGTTCCAGGATCACGTAACCGGCGGCCGCCACCTGGTGACGCTCGGCATCGGCGGGATCCTGCCCTTCCTTGCCCCGGCCTGGGTGGCGCTGCTCGCGGTCCCGTTCGCAGCCTTGGGAACCGACCTCGGTGGGCGGCTGTGGATCCTGTTCGGCCTCCTCTGCCTCGGTGCCGGCCTCTACCTGGCGACGCGGCCGAAAGTTGGCTCCTCCCCATCTGTGGGGAGATGGCGCGCAGCGCCGGAGGGGCTCTTGCCGGCCTTTGCCGGCATCCCGACCGCATTGTTGCTGCTCAACGCCCAGCTCGACGGCGTCGTCGTCCTGGGCGTTGGCGGGGCGATCGCTCTCTGGTCGCGTCCGTATCTCGCCGGTCTGACCCTTGGCCTGACCCTCATGAAGCCCCAGCTGGTGCTGCCGCTCGGGGTGACCCTGGTCCTGGCCCGCCGGTGGACGGTCATCGCCGGCTGGGCGACAGCGGGGGCGGCCCTCCTGGTTCCGACATTGATCCTCAACCCCCACTGGATCCTTGACTGGCTCGGCCAGACCCGATCCACCGTGCAGGCGGGTGCCCGCGAGGTCGACCTGCCCCACCTCGCCGTTCTGCTTCCCGCTGCAATGCAGGGCGTTGTCCTTGCAACGCTGACCGCCCTGGCGGTGATCGGGGTGGTCGCCCTGGCCAGGATGCGCCGTGACCAGTTTCAGCCGGCCGCGGCGATCCTCATAGCGGGCGGGGTGCTGGCGGCGCCGCATGCTCTGCCGGCTGACCTCGTTCTGGTGGCGCTGGGGCTCGCGGTCTGGGGAGAGGCACGTTGGTGGGAGTGGCTGGGCCTGTCGGTGGTGGCGCTGGCCGCCGCGTTGATCGCGCCACCCGTCCCGACCATCATCGGCGTGATCGGGGTCGGCTGGGTCTGCCTGCGGGCGTCCGGTCTCCTTACTTGGGGGTCGCCAGAACCGGCACACGCGTCTGCTCGATGATGCCGTCGATCAGCCCGTACTCGACTGCCTCCTCCGGCGAGAGGAAGTAGTCACGGTCGGTATCGCGCTCGACGCGCTCCAAGGGCTGGCCCGTGTGCAAGGCGATGAGCTCGTTGAGTACCGTCCGGATCCGGATGATCTCCCGGGCGTGGATGTCCAGGTCGCTGGCTTGACCCTGGAGTCCCTTGCCCCCGATGAGGGGTTGGTGCATGTGGATCGAGGCGCTAGGCAGGGAGAACCGCTTGCCTTTCGCCCCCGCCATCAACACCACGGTGCCAAAGCTCGCGGCACGGCCGATGCATACGGTCGAGATGGGCGCCCGGACATACTGCATCGTGTCGTAGATGGCGAGGCCCGCGGTGACAGCGCCGCCGGGAGAGTTGATGTAGATCTGGATCTCCTTCTCCGGGTCGTCAGCCGCCAGGTACATGAGCTGAGCGACAACCAGGTTGGCGACGACGTCGTCGATCGGGCGGCCGATCAGGATGATCCGGTCTCTGAGCAGCCGAGAGTAGATGTCGAAAGTCCGCTCGCGGTTGCCGCCTTCGTTCTCGACGACGGTTGGTACGTAAGCCAATCTGGATGGCAGCTTACGAGAAAGCATTCGCGGGTGAGGCAGGCCTCCCCCGCGGGCCCCCTCCATGGCACGCCATGTCTGGGAGGGAATTCGCGGGTGAGGCAGGCCTCCCCCGCGGGCCGCCTCCATGGCATGCCATGTCTGGGAGGCGTCTGGAAGTTACGCTCGGGAGACGGCCGGAATAGATCCGGCCTACATCCCCACCTCGTCTACCGATAAATGTTGCTCTCTCCATCTGACTTCTTCGGCGGGCTGCGGAAGGGCCTGAAAGCCGGCCTGCCACCCGGGCTGCGGACGTTCCGCAGCGCGCGCGGGCGCGGGCGGCTCATGAAGGTTCACTTCGGGGAACCCGCGTTCCACTTCGAGGCCTGGCACCACACTGGAGCGGGTCGCATCGAGGTCGGGCTCCACTTCGAAGCCTCTGCTGACGAGAACCAGGCCGCGTTTGCCTACTTCCGTTCGCGCATGGTGGAGGTCAAGGCGAGCCTGCCGCACGCCGAGCTCGAGCCATGGGACCGGGGTTGGTCGAGGCTTTACGAGACGCTTCCCGCCGCGCGGCTTGACGACGCTGTTCTCCGCCACACTGTGGAGTGCATGGCTTTGTACGTCGTCATGCTCCAGCCGCTGCTCGAGCAGTTCTTGAGGAGTCGCGATGAGAACCGTTGAAGTGACAGACGAGCTGCAGGAATACATGGATGGGCTCTTGCCGAAGCGCGATCGCGTGCTGGCGCGCATGGAAGAGGAGGCGCATCGCGAGAACATCCCAATCGTCGACGCGCACGAGGGCATGCTGCTCTATCTCCTGGTCAAGATCGCCGGCGCCAAGCGAATCCTGGAGCTGGGGACGGCCATCGGCTACAGCGGCATCTGGCTGCTGCGCGGCAGCGAAGGTGGGTCGCTGACGACCTTCGAGGTCGACCACAAGCGCGCGGAGCGAGCCCGCGCGAACTTCACCGACGCCGGCCTCGAGAAGCAGGCCCTCGTCCTGGAGCAGGACGCGGTCGGGGGATTGGAAAAGCTCGACGAGCGATTCGACGCTTGTTTCATTGACCTGCTGAACGTGTTTCCCTCCGAGGACATGACTCGGCGGGCATTGGAGCTGTGCCTGGACCGGCTCCAGCCCGGCGCGCTGCTCATGGCGGACAACGCGCTCCGGCAGGGTGAGGTCGTACGGCCGAAGAACCAGCAGGCGCGTAACGTTGCCCACTTCAACGAGCTCGTGGCCAAGCATCCGCGCCTGGAAAGCGTGGTTATCCCGGTCCGTGACGGGGTGTCGATCGCGAGGGTCAAAGACTGAGCCCGGGAGGTCCGGGGCCGGTCAGGCCCCGGACTCGCCACCCGAAATCGTCAGCAGGCCTTGACGCGGTTGATGAAGACGCAGCGGTTGTCGTCTTGCGCCGACGGCTGCGCGCTGACGACGACGACTCGCGAAGGGCCGCTGATTACTGTCGTGGCCTTGAGCGCGTAACCAAGCTGCAGTCCGATGAGAAGCGCCGCCGCGACACCGAACGCGACCAGGATCCGAACCACCGAAAAGCGCTGAATCTCGAGTCTTGCCTGCATTTTTGTCGACCTCCTCCGGGTGGAATCTGATGCAAGCAGCTTTGCCTGAATCGCAGACGCAGACATCGGGAGAACTACCTACTTATGGGCGGTCTGGATACCTGAATTTTGTTCAGGCGGGCTTGGCTGCGTCTCCCTCGATCCAGTAGGTCCCGTCGGCGGCGTGCTCTTTCTTCCAGATCGGCACCGATTCCTTGAGCGTGTCGATGCCCCATTTGCACGCCGCGATGGCCTCCTCTCGATGGGGGGCAGAGACGCAAACCACGACCGAAACCTCGCCCACCTCCAGCTTTCCGGTCCTGTGGGCCATCGCCACGCGGGCTCCGGGCCAGCGGTCCTTGATCTCCTGGCCGATGTGGCGCATCTGGGGGACGGCCATCTCGGCAAATGCCTCGTAGTCGAGATGGGTCACGCTCTGTCCGCGTGAGTTGTCGCGGACGATGCCGGTGAAGGTGCAGATCGCCCCCGCGCCGGGGTGGGCGACGGCCGCCTCCAGCTCACGAGCGTCGATGGGGCCCGTCGTCACGTCGTAGCGCACTCAGAACCCTCCGCTGACGGGCGGGATGAAAGCGACCTCATCCCCTTGTGACACGACTGTGTCCCAGTCGCTGAACTCCTGGTTGACGGCGCCGCGGACCACGTCGCGGTTGGGCTCGAGGGCGGGATGGTTGCGGCGAAGGTTGTCGTAAACATCCCCGAGGGTCGAACCTGGAGCCACCTCGAGGGCTTCGGTCTCGAAGCCTGCCTGCTCGCGCAATCGCGCGAACAACCGCACTCGAACCGCGATCGCCACCGCCACAAGGCCATCTTAGTCAGCGACAAACTTGCAAGCTCGTAAGCCGGAAGGTGAGCAGCGGCGCGCGGCCGTCAGGGCGGGTCGGCTTCGCCGACTCCTCTCACTACAAAGACGTGGACCTCTTTGCCCGAATCCAGCGCTCGCTCCACAGTGGACCGCGTGCCTTTCGAGCTGCCGTCCCAAAACGCCACGAGGACATCACATGAGTCGACCAGGCGCTGGTTCCGCGCGGCCGCTTTGTTTGGGTCGGCCAGTTCATCGAACGATGCCGGGAGGACCTGGACCGGAATGCCCTTCTCGCGCGCGGCCTTGGTCGCCGCCGCGTCGACACCGCTTGCGCTTCCGGTGATGATCGAGGCCCGGGGCGGGAGCGACTTCACGTACTCGGTGACGCGAGCCAGATCCGAGAAGTGCCTGCTGCCTACTATCGCGGCTCGCAACTAACCGGCGGAGGACGCGCTCTTGCCGATCATATGGATGTTCCGCTCGAACATATCTTTGAGCTTCTGCGCCTGGCGGTCGTAGTCCTCAGGATTGGGCCAGCTGTCCCGCGTGTCAAGGACCTCGCGCGGCACGCCCGGAATCCGGTTCGGAATGTGCAGGCCGAAGATCGGGTCGATGTGGGTCGAAACGCCGCGCAGATCGCCTTCCAGGACCGCGCGCACGATCGCGCGCGTGTGCGCGATCGACATCCGCTCGCCCACGCCGTATCGGCCACCCACCCATCCGGTGTTCAGCATCCAGACCTCGACGTGGTGCCGCTTCACGCGCTCGATCAGCATGTCGGCGTAGCGCTCTGGGGGCAGCACCAGGAACGGTGCCGCGAAGCAGGTGCTGAAGATCGGCTCGGGCTCCGTCACACCGCGCTCGGTGCCGGCCACCTTGGCGGTGTATCCACTCAGGAAGTAGTGCCGGATCTGGTCTTCGTCCAGCCTCGCGACCGGCGGAAGCACCCCGTAGGCATCGGCCGAGAGAAACATGATGTTGTGCGGATGGCTGCCCATGCCGGTCAGCACCGCATTTGGGATCAGATCGATGGGGTAGGCCGCGCGCGTGTTCTCGGTCTTCGCATCGGAGTCGTAATCCGGTACGCGCGTGCGCGCGTCGTAAACGACGTTTTCTAGGATCGTGCCGAAGCTCTCGGTTGCCGCGTAGATTTCCGGCTCGGAGTCTTTGTGGATGCGGATTGTCTTCGCATAGCAACCACCCTCGAAGTTGAAGATGCCGCGGTCGCTCCATCCGTGCTCGTCATCCCCGATCAGTCGACGTGACGGATCGGCCGAGAGCGTCGTCTTGCCCGTTCCGCTCAGCCCGAAGAAAAGCGCCACGTCCGAACCGTTCTGATCGGTGTTGGCCGAGCAGTGCATCGGAAAGACGTTCTGGGCGGGGAGCAGATAGTTGAGCGCGGTGAAGATCGACTTCTTGATTTCCCCCGCGTAACCGGTGCCGCCGATGATCACGATCCTCCGGCCGAGGTTGACCAGGATGAATGTCTCGCTGTGCGTGCCGTCTCGTTCGGGCTCCGCATTGAAGGACGGGAGAGCGATGACCGTGAAGTCGGGCTCGAAGTTCATCAGCTCGTCCGCGTTCGGGCGGATGAACAGGTTGCGGGCGAAAAGGCTGTGCCATGCCAGCTCTGTGACGACGCGCACTCGGAGCCGAAAACGAGGGTCGGCGCAGGCAAAAACATCCTGCGTGTAGACCTCGTGCGACGCGACGTACTGCTCCATGCGAGCCAGCAGCTGGTCGAACTTGGCCGATGCGATCGGCTGGTTGCCGGGGTGCCACCAGACAGCGTCCTGGCTGGTCGGCTCCCTGACGAAGAACTTGTCTTTCGGGGAGCGGCCGGTGTGCTTGCCGGTCTCCGCGGTCAGGGCGCCGGTGGAGACGATCGCCGCCTCATCGCGCCGGATCGCGTGCTCGTAGAGGGCCGCCGGGCTGAGGTTTCCGCGCTCGACGGCAATCTCACTCTTCGCAGCCACCGTTTCAGGATAAGGAACGGGCCGCGCTGCGGGCTACGCGATACGAGCCCGCCGGTTGCTCGCGCGCCGGCGCTGCTTCCCGCTGACGTAGTCGACCAGGATGTACTCCCCCAGCCGATCAGGCGACACGAAAAAGGCGCGGCCTTTGTTGATCCGCGTCATCTGGTTGATGAACTCGGTCAGGTAAGGCCCTCTCTCGAGCATGAACGTGTTGATGACGATGCGATCGCGCGTGCAGCGCTTGACCTCACTCAACGTCTGCTGGATCGTCTTGTACGTCGGCGGATAGGCAAACGAAGCACGCCCGTTTTCCTCCAGGTGGGCGGTCGGTTCGCCGTCGGTGATCATGATCACCTGGCGGTTGCCGCGGTGCTTCGCGAGCAGAGAACGCGCCAGCTGGAACCCATGCTGCATGTTGGTGCCATAGACGTAGTCGTTGAGCGCCAGCTGCGGGAGCGTCTGCGGCTTCAGCTCCACGGCGTAGTTCGAAAAGCCGACCACGTAGAGCGAGTCGCGCGGATACTGGCTGCGGATCAACGAGTCGAGCGCGATCGCGACCTTCTTGGCAGCGAGGAAGCATCCGCGAAGGAACATCGAACGGCTCATGTCGATCATCAGGACCGTCGAGGCCTGCGTCATGTGTTCGGTGCGATGCACGACGAAGTCTCGCGCCGCCATCTTCACCGGGACCTTCGGACCCTCGCGCACGATCGAGTTGAAGAGCGTCTCCTTCATCTCGAGGAGGAATGGATCGCCGTACTCGTACTCCTTCAGGTCGTCGGAGGCATCGGTGCCGACGCCGCCGCGCCACAGCTGGTGCTGGCCCATGCGGGTCTTCTTGAGCTGGTCGAAGATGTCGCGCAACGCGGACTGGCCGATGCGTCGCATCCCACGCGGCGTCAGCTCCAGCCGGCGGCCCTTGCGTTCGACGTAGCCCGCCTTCTCCAGAAGGTCCGTGACCTGGCGAAGCTGGTCCAGAGCCTGGCGAGCCTCAGGGCCGAGGAGCTCCTGCGCGAGGGATCGATCGACATCGTCGGGCCGGAAGCTGCCGCGCTCGAGCTGCGACTCGAGGCGGTCCATCTGCTGCAGCCTTTCCATCAAGCCCATCGCCTCGCCCATGCTCAGAGGGTCCTCGCCGAAGAACGGGTATCTCTCGCTCAGCTCGGACGGCGGCATCATCGCCTGCATGAATCCGGACAGACGCGCCAGCTCGAGACGCAACGAGTCGTCCTGCAGCAGCGCGTCCATCATCTGACGAAGCTCTTCGCGCGCTTCCGGGCTCATGCTCTGGAGCAGCGATTGCATCTGCGCCATCTGCCGTTGCAGGTGCTCCATCAGCTCGTCCAGGCTGTTGATGCCAGGCGGAAACATGTCGCCGAATCGCTGCATGAAACCGTTGAAGTCAGGCGTCCGGCCCTCCATGCGCTGCTCGAGCATCTTGTTCAGCTCGCGCACCATGTCTCGAACCCGCGACAGGTCCTGGCCCTGCATCTGCTGCAGCGACCCTTTGATGCCCTGGAACATCTGATCGAGGATTTGCTTCTGCAGCTTTTGCATAAGCTCCTCGAACTTCTGGCGCGCCTCGTCGTCGACGAACTCGTAATCGCGCAGCGCCTTGACTCGCCCGCCCGTGTCGTCGGGCAGCCGGTCGAGCTGGTCGTTGCGCTGCCGCGCGATGCGGTCGAGCAGCTTGCGCGCCTCCGGCGTCGATTCCTTGAGTCGGCGCTCGATCCCGCTCCGCTCGGTGTCGATCACGTCCTGGACCTTCTGGCGCAGCTCCTCGACCGTCGAGTCGAGGTTGTAGCGACCTAGCTCGCGCTCACGCGCCTCGCGTAGCTGCTTGAGCAGCTGCTCGAGGCCGGGCATGTTGGGCGAGCCCCACCGCAGAAAGCGCTGCAGGGCGGCGTTCAGATCGCCGTAGTTCATCAGGTCGTCGGAGAGCGCGTCGAGGACGTCGCCCGCGTCCAGGTCGTCGAGCTTCTGCGTTCCGTCCCAGCGTGAGTAGCGAAACCTCACCCGACCACGCTAGCAGGCCGCCAGCCGCCCAGCGCCTTTTCGATCGCGCCCGCCGCGCGCAGCGCAAGGTCGTCGTGCCAGAGGCGCGCGACAACCTGGACGCCGATTGGCAGGTTCTCGGGCGACGTCCCGGCTCTCACCACCACGCATGGGTTGCCGGTGAGGCTGTACGGGATGGTGTAGGTGGCCTGGTGGTCTTGCGCCCCCCTCGGCCGGTACAGCGGCGCCACGGTTGGCGCGACAGGGCTGAGCACGATGTCGAAGCGGGTCATGAACTCGAGGATGGTCGAGCGAAATCCGTCCCAACGCCGGTAGAGGCGCTCGTGGCTCATGTGTTTGACGCCCCAGTAGGCGAGCGTCACGACATGCGCCTCGGGGAGACCGGGTGGACGCTCTTCGACGATCACGCACCCAGCATCCGCAAGGGCGCGGGCAGCTGCGCGCACCGTCGCGGCGATCGCCGGCGCCGGCTTGCTGATGCCGTCGTCGGCGTACCAGGCCACCTTGAGGCCGCGCAGCTTCGGAGTCCGTTTCGGCAGCGGAACCGGCACCACGCCCGAGTCGATTCCGTCGGGTCCCACCAGCACCGGCAGTGTCAGGCCGAGATCGGAAACAAATCGCGCCATCGGCCCGACCTGACTCCGTGGATCGCTGAGACCGCCGGGGAGGGCGTACGCGCCGGTCACCGGCACCAGGCCGGCGGTCGGCTTTAGCGCGGCGATGCCGCAGTAATGCGCGGGCATCCGGATGCTGCCACCGGAGTCGCTGCCGATGCCAAGCGGCGAGCCACCCGCAGCGATGATCGATGCCTCGCCGCTGCTGCTCCCGCCGGGTGAGCGGTTGATGTCATACGGGTTGCGCGTGCCGCCGTGAAGCGGGTTCCAGCTGTCGCTTCCAGCCCCGCCCGGAGGGCAGTTGGTCTTGCCGATCAGGATCGCGCCCGCCCCGCGCATGCGCGCAATCACGGTGGCGTCGTGGTCGGGGACGTGGCTCCGCATCATGCGCAGGCCGGCCGTCGTTGGCAGGCCCGCCGTGTTGAAGATGTCCTTGGCCGTGAACGGAACGCCGTGCAGCGGCCCGAGCGCGCTCGTCCGCTTGTTGTGTCGGTCGGCGGCACGCGCCTCCTTGATCGCGCTCTCCGCGGTGGCGAAGACGACCGCATTCAAGCGCGGGTTCACGGTGTGGATGTGCTCCAGATGCGCCCGGACCACCTCGAGCGATGACACTTTCCTGTCTCGAATGGCCCTCGCCAGCCAGCCGGCTGACGCGCCGATGACGTCTCTCACGCGGCGGAACGATAGTCGCTCCGAGCCCGAATTGAACTGGCTAGAGGACTAGACGGTGTCCCCTGGCTTGATGTCGAGGACTTTGACTCCCGGCCCCACAAGCTCCTGGAGCTGGTTGGGACGGCCGGTGAGGACCGGGAACGTCGCGAAGTGCATCGGTACGACCGTCTTCACGCCCAACAGCTCCACCGCCTTGGCAGCGCGTTCCGGGCCCATCGTGTAAAAGTCTCCGATCGGCAAAAAGGCGACATCGAATTTGCTCAGCTGGGCGATCAGGGCCATGTCGCCGAAAACGTCAGTGTCACCGGCAAAATAGATCGTGAATCCGTTCTCGAACTCGATCACGAGGCCGCACGCTTCGCCACCGTAGATGAGGTGGCCGTCCTCGGTGATGCCGCATGAGTGCTCGGCGTGAACCAATGTGACCTTGATGCCCTCGGCCTCGATGGTGCCGCCCTGGTTGCCGCCGACGATCTTCTCGCCGTCCAGTCCTTTGGATCCCAGCCAGACACTTATCTCGTGATTGCAAACGATCGTGGACTTGGTCTTGCGCGCGATCTCCAATGCGTCGTGAATGTGATCGAAGTGACCGTGCGTGATCAGCATGAGGTCGCACTTGTCGACCGTCTTCAACATCTCAGGAGCGGCGGGATTGTTCATGACCCACGGGTCGATGAGGATCTCTTTGCCCTTGGCGCTGCGGACCTTCCAGGTCCCGTGACCGACCCAGGTAAAGCTGACGTCAGGATTGAGCGCCATGCCTACTCCCCCATTGATGCTCTCGGCTCAGGGCGGAAAAGTTGATTCTCCCACAGGGCCAAAACGAAGATCCCGATCCCCGCGATGGTCCAGAGGTTCGGGAAGAACAATTCGCACGGCTGGCGCAGGAACCCGAGCATGAAGACACAAAGGAGCGCCAGCGTGACCTTTCGCCGCCGTTCGACTGCGCGCACCAGGAGGATCAGCGCGATTGGCAGCAGCGGAAGCCATTGGTACGGCCAGACCTCGTTCGGTATCAGGGCGCCTAGCGCGAAACCGAGCGACATGCCGTACGCCGCGTTCCAGCCGCTGCGCCAGGCCGCCCAGGCCGCGCCGCCTCCGAAGGCCAGGGCGCTCGCATAAGAAAGGAAAAGCGCCAGCCCGGCTAAGTGAAATGGCGAGCTGACGATCTCGTATCCGGTTGCCGATGGGACGGCGAAAGGTTCTCCGCCGATGGTGCGCATGAAGAGGGTGCGCACCGAGTCGTAGGCGCAGTCCGGGTTGTGCGAGCCGAGCGACGGCACCAGGACGTGCTGGTAGTAGAACAGCGTTCCACCGACACCGAGCGGGACAAATGTGGCCGCCGTCACGAGAACGAGCACGGCGAAGAGAACCAGTGCGTAGCGGATCCGATGCGAAGGACGCGGACCGATGATCATCGCCGCCGGGAAGTATTTGATCGCCGCCGCGACTCCACCGAGGGCGCCGGCCAGGGCCGGGCGGCCGCGCTCGAACCAGACCGAGACCATCGCCAGCGCCAGCAGGACACCACCGCGCTGCCCGGCGCTGACGTCGGCGAAAAGCGGTGGGAAGTACGCCGCCGCCAGCCAGAAGGCGGGTCGAGCCACGCGGTCCCTGGTCGCAAGCACGCGGTACAGGAGCCCGAGCGCCAGAACCAGTGCCGCAGCGTCGATCAAGGTCCACGCCTGGGCGCCTGCGCTCCTCGGCAGCCACGCGATGGTGACCGCGAGGAGCGCGACCGGCGGCGGGCTGACGAAGGCGTCGATCCCGCCAGGAGGCGCGATGATGTGCACCCGCGCGAGGTAATCCGCGGCCGCGTCATACATGTGCGACGGATTCGTAAGGTAGGCGTGAGCGCCTTCCCACATCCCTTCCGCGTCGTAGCGGCGCGGCGCGACGACCGTCCAGAACAATCGCTGCAGACCGAACAGGACAGCGATCGACCAGTAAAGCGCCGGCCGCGAGAGCACGTCGGCCGCGGCGCGCCGCAGGCGCTCGATCACCTAATCGGTGGGAGGGCGGACGCGACCGCGCGAACCGTTGCTCGAAAGCCAGCTCCTGTCCTGGAGGAAATCGATGAAGGCGCCCACCGACGCGGGCAGCTTCCGGCGCCGGAGATGAACGATGTGCCAGTCGCGGCGGATGGGAAAACCGCGAACGTCGAGCTCCACCAGGCGCCCGCTCGAAAACTCGAGCGCGCACGCGTACCGCGAGATGACGGCCAGGCCCAGGCCGGATTCGACAGCGTGCTTGATCGCGCCGTTCGAACCGAGCTCCATCGCGACCATCAGCCTGGCTCCTGCTTTGCGGGCGGCCTTCTCCAGCGACCACCTGCTGCCGGACGCCGCCTCGCGCATCACGAACGGCTGCGTCTCGAGATCCTTCAGGCTCAGGCCGCGCTTGCCCGTTAGCGGATGCCCGGCCGGCGCGATCACGACCAGCTCGTCGCTGAGAAACGGCATGATCGCGAGCTCAGGGTCTTGGAGCGCGGGACCAACCACCGCCAGGTCGAGCTCGTTGCGCAAGACCTGTTCCTGGACGCGGGCGCGCGTGCCGATCTCGAGCGAGATGACCAGCCCTGGATGCAGCTTCTTGAAAGCGCCCAGCGCCGCCGGCAAGAGGTAGATGCCGACGGTCGTGCTTGCCCCAACCCGCAGCGTGCCGCGCTTGATGCCACGCATCTCTTCGATTGCCACGGTGGCCTCGTCCAGCACGCCGAGCATCCGCCGCGCGTAGCCGTAAAGAAGAGTGCCCGCCTCGGTGAGCTGGACGCGCTTTCCAAGCCGGTCAAGCAGAGGCAAGCCAAGGGTTTCCTCGAGCTCCTTGACCTGGTAGGAGACTGACGGCTGGCTGAGCTTGAGCCGCCGCGCGGCGAGGCTGAAGCTGTTCAGGTCTGCGACCGTGGCGAACGTCCGGAGCTGCCGCAACGTGACCGCTCGGTCGAGATCGAGCTGAGCTTGGGCCCGCGGCACGGCGCCTACGATATGCGCTATGGCTGCCCGGAAACCTCGCTCTCTGTCGCCTATTCGGCGAACCACCCCGAGCCTTGAAGGAGTCGAAGCGCCGCAGCGCGAGGAGACGACGGTATCGGAGCAGAAGATCAACCAGTACCGCAAGCGTCGCTACCAGGCGCTGCACGCCGAGACAGAGGCCGCCAACAAACGCCGAGCGGCGGGCAAAGCGACGGCACGCGATCGGATCGAGATGCTGCTCGACGAAGGCTCGTTCGTGGAGCTGGACGTTTTCGCCACGCACCGAGCGCACGGGTTCGGCATGGAGGACCGGAAGATCGCGGGCGACGGCGTGGTCGCCGGCTTCGGCGAGATCGACCGCCGGCCCGTTGCCGTGTACGCGTACGACGCCACCGTATTCGGGGGCTCGCTCGGGGAGGTGACGGCCGAGAAGATCGTCAAGGTGCAGGAGCTGGCGCTGCGCAACCGCGTGCCGATCATCGGCATCAATGATTCCGGCGGAGCACGCATCCAGGAGGGCGTCGTCGCGCTCGCCGGTTACGCCGATATCTTCTTCCGCAACGTCCGCTCGTCCGGCGTCATCCCGCAGCTGAGCGTCATCGCGGGACCATGCACCGGCGGAGCCGTGTACTCGCCGGCGATCACAGATTTCATCTTCATCGTCGCCGGCCAGGGCTACATGTTCATCACCGGTCCGGAGGTGATCAAGGTGGTCACCGGAGAGGCGGTGTCGTTCGACGAGCTGGGCGGCGGGCACGTGCACAACGCAACCTCTGGCGTGGCGCATTTCCTGCCGCGAAGCGAGCAGGAATGCGCGGCGGGCGTGCGCAAGCTGCTGTCGTATTTGCCCTCGTCGAACGCCGAGCGACCGCCCTTCGTGCCGACGACCGATGACCTCGAGCGTGCCGACGCCGAGCTGCAGACGATCGTGCCGGAGTCGCCGAACAAGCCGTATGACATGCGCCAGGTCGTTTCACGCGTGCTCGACGGGCGCGAGTTCTTCGAGGTGCAGCCGTTCTTCGCCCCCAACATCATCGTCGGGCTCGGCCGGCTAGGCGGCCACGTGGTGGGCATCGTGGGGAACCAGCCAAAAGTGCTCGCGGGCGCGATCGACATCAACGCTTCGGTGAAGGCGGCGCGATTCATCCGGTTTTGCGACGCGTTCGGCATCCCGATCATCTCTTTCGTGGACGTGCCCGGATATCTACCCGGACGCGACCAGGAGCACGGTGGAATCATTCGCCACGGCGCCAAGCTGCTCTACGCGTACGCGGAGGCGACCGTGCCCAAGCTCGCAGTGATCACGCGCAAGAACTACGGCGGCGCGTACACGGTGATGTCGCCCAAGCAGATGGGCGCCGATCTAAATCTGGCGTGGCCGACCGCGGAGATCGCCGTGATGGGGCCGGAGGCAGCGGTCAACATCATCTACAAGCGAGACCTCGCCGCCGCGCGCGATCCCGCCGCGCGGCGCAAAGAGCTGGTCGCTGAGTACACGGCGCGATTCGCGAATCCCTACGTGGCCGCCGAGCGCGGCTACATCGACGATGTGATCGAGCCAAGCCAGACGCGCCGCGAGCTGGTCCGAGGCCTGCAGCTGTGTCTGCGCAAGACGGTGGAGCGGCCGCCGCGCAAGCACGGCAACATCCCCCTGTAAGAAGCAAACTCCTCCCCGCTTGTGGGGAGGTGGCGGCGAAGCCGCCGATTTGGCTATCCGGCGGTTCGACGAAGCCGCTCCGCCGCGCTGCAGTAGTCATCCACGGTCGCGATGAACTCGGCGTGCGACCACGTCAGCGGTGATACCGACAGAGGAGCGCCGGTGTGCGGGTCAAGCTGCTCCGAGAGCAGGCCGCCGGGCAGCTTGTGGCGCACCGCCCAATCGATCATGTCACGCGCCGGCTGCAGAGCGGCGGCGTTTTTGGCCGTCGCGAGGTACCACTGCGCCAGCCACATCGTGCACATGAACCACGGGTTCCCGGGAACCAACCTGGTATCCGGCTCGACTTTGAAGTAGTAGTCGTCGCTGTAGCGGGCGATGCCCCCGCACTCCGCCTTGTTGGAGAGCTGCTCGGCGATCGCCTTCATCGTGTCGACGATCCTCTTGTCGTCCGCGGGGTACATCCCGAATCGCCACAGCCCATAGATCGCGCTGTCCAGGACTGTGTCCACCGTCACCGACTCGTCGTCTTCGACAGTGATCCGGCGAGGGAAGCGGCCCAGCTCCGCGCTGTACAGGTTGGTATCGGAGGCCTCCCGCAGCCGCTCCGCCGCATCGCGGTAGCGCCCATAGGCGCGAACATCGCCGAACAGGTCGGCGAAACTGCGCGCCGCATCCAGCCCACCCCACACCGACCCGACCGTGAACGCATGCACACCCCACCTCTCCTCCCACAGATCCCATGAGGGGATGGGCAGCCCGTTGCGCTGGTCGACGTAGCTGACCATCCAGTCGGCCGCGGGAACGATGAGCGTCGAATACAGCCCGACGACGAAGTCGAGGTTGCGGTGGATGCGGTAGTGCTGCCACAGAGACCACAGCACGAGCCCGGTCTCGTCCTCCTGGATCGGGAGCGTCCTGACGCCGTGCGAGTCGACCCATGGCAGCCACGAGCTTCCGGGCTGTCCGTAGGGCGTGTACTTGTGCAGGAAGAAGCCCTCCTCGACCAGCGACTGCTGGCAGAAAAGGAAGAACTGGCGCGTCACGTCTTCGTGGCCGGCCCGGTCGAGCGCGTTGGCGACGAGCGCGCCGTCGCGCGGCCATGCATACGCATAGGTGTCACGCGCGAACTTTGTGATGTCGAAATCGGTCGAGGCGATGACCGCGCCGCGGTTGTCGACATGCGAGCGCGCCGTCAGCACGCTGCGCCGGTACAGATCAGTCACGTCCGTGCCCAGCTCTTCGTCGATGTGGCGGTGGTCTTTCTCCGACCAGACCTGCCAGTAGGTCAGCGTTCGATCTCGATATGTCTCCTGGCCCTTGCCGACGATCAGCTCCTGGCCGTAGGTGGTGACCTCGCTCAGTCGCGTGCCCATGCAGAGCCAGTGAGTCATGCCGCGCTGCTGGTCGGGACCGACGGAGCCCAGGTCGAATCCGATGGTGCAGTCGACGGAACCCTGCTCGATCGGATTCTTACCCAGCACGCCGTCCTCGGCGTCAACCCAAGTTCCTGCGAGCCCATTGCCCTTTTTGCCGTTGGCCCACGTGCTGATCCCGAAGGCGGAGTCACACTGGCCCCCGATGAGGAAGTACCGGTTCGCTTTGTAGGCGATCACCCCGCGGTGACGTGGGTCGTAAAGCACCGTGTTGCCGATATCGGAGCCTTCGATGAACCAGTCGTAATGAAAGAAGACGCGACCCACCTTGAAGCCGGCCGGTGAGGTCACGTTGATGTTGCGGATGAACCAGTTGCGCGCGAGGTCGACGTAGTCCTCGAACTTGACGGTGATGCCCAGTCCGGGATGGGCCGCCGTCACGTCGCTGACCAACGAGTCTTCGGCGTACCCAAGCTTTCGCTGCCACGCATCCGCGTCGAGCCAGGCGAACTTGCCGTCGATGAAGAATCCCACGCGGCAGACATTGCCCATCGTGTGGTTGGCGTCTCCAACGCGCGGGTAGTAGATGTCGCGTATCGAATACGTGGCATCGAAGCCCACCAGCGTGTTTCCGTTGCCGAGGACGAGGCTTCTAGGCAATGCTGTTGCGCGGAATCGTACGCCGGTAAAATTCGACCAGCGCTACAACAAACAACGGAGCAAACGTCTTGGAATCGAACCCAGAAGAACCCCGATTGCCAGTCCGCGTCATCACCTCGCGTAAGCGCCGCCGGACGGTGGCGGCCCGCCTGCGGTCAGGCGTTCTGGAGCTTCTCGTCCCCGCGTCGATGCCTCACGCGGAACGGGATCATTGGGCGGAGGTCATGAGCCGGCGCCTGCAGCGGCGCGCGGACCGAGCCCGCCCGTCAGACGAGCGGCTGATGGACAGGGCGGGCCGGCTGAACGAGCGCTACTTCCAGGGCAAGCTGCGCTGGAGCTCGATCCGGTTCGCCGAGATGGAGAAGCTGTGGGGCAGCTGCACGTTCACCGACGGGGCGATCCGCATCGCGCGCCGGGCCGCCGGGCTGCCGGACTGGGTGCTCGACCACCTGCTCGTGCATGAGCTCGCGCACCTCGTCCACAGCGACCATGGCGCGGCGTTTCATGAGCTGGAGAACCGCTACCCGCTCACCGAGCGCGCGAGAGGCTACTTGCTCGCCCTGGACTCCATGGCCTGACGCTACCCATTCCGCGCGGTCTACGGGGTCAGGACGATCTTCGTCGCTTCCCGCGCGTCGAACATGCGGTAGGCCTCTTCCGCCTGATCCAGCTTCATGCGGTGGCTGATGATCGTTTCCGGATGCAAACGGCCGGCCGCGATCAGATCGAGCAAGGGACGCATATAGGCCTGCACGTTGCACCAGCCCGCTCGAAAGCTCAACGACTTGAGCCACATGCGCATGTACGGAAAATCACCCTGCACGGCGCTCGGCACTCCGACCATCGAGATCGTGCCGCCCCCCCGCACGCACTGGATCGCCGTGTCGACCGCCGGCAGCAGTCCGACGCACTCGATGCTCGAATCGACGCCGATCCCCTCCGTCTCGGCCTCGATCGCCTGCACCGGATGGACGCGCCTGCTGTTGATGGGGATGCCGCCCAGCTCCTGCGCGACCTCGAGACGCGAGTCGACCATGTCGATGACGAACGTGCGCGCCGGCCCGAACAGCTGCGCGCACATGGTCGCCATCAGGCCTACGGGCCCAGCACCGACCACGGCAATGACATCCCCGGGCTTGATCTCGGCGCGTTCCGCACCAAAGAAGCCGGTGGCGAGGATGTCGCCGACGAAGATCGCCTGCTCGTCGGGCATGCCGGCGGGAATGAGCTCCATGGTGTGGTCCGCGTTCGGCACGACGACGTATTCGGCCTGGCCGCCACCGAGTCCGCCAAAGTATTCGCCGTGTCCGAAGGTCGCCTTGTCGACGCACTGGTTGAACCAACCTTTACGGCACAGAACGCAATGGCCGCAGGAGGTGAAAAAGCTGGACACGACGCGGTCGCCGGCCTTGAAGCGCTTGACCTCGCCGCCAACCTCCTCCACCACGCCGACAAACTCGTGGCCGAGCACGGCGCCAGGATTCATCGGGGTATGTCCGTGAAGGATGTGGAGGTCGGATCCGCAAACAGCCCCGAGCGTGACCCTGACCAGCGCTTCGTCCGACGCCTGGATGTCCGGTTTCGGCACGTCGATCACCTTGACGTCGCCCTCGGCCTGGAACGTCAGCGCTCTCATCGCGGTGAGCCGATTCTACGGCCCCCCATAAGCTAGCCAGATGCGCCTCAAGGGAGCCGTGGTCGTCGTCACCGGCGCCTCGAGCGGGATCGGCGCGGCCAGCGCGATCGCCTTCGCACGTGCCGGGGCGCGGCTGGAGCTGGGCGCCCGGCGCCTCGACAGGCTGGGCGCGGTCGCGGAGAGATGCCGCGCGGCCGGCTCGCCGGCGGTCAACGTGAGGCTGCTCGACGTCGGCGAGCGCGCCTCTGCTCGGACCTTCATCGCGGCCGCGAAGCGCGATCACGAGCGCCTCGACATCCTCGTCAACAACGCCGGCGTCGGCTGGCGCGGCGCGTTGCACGAAATGCCAGAGGAAAAGGTCGACGAGCTCATCGCCACGAACCTGAAGGGCGTCATCAACACGACCCAGAGCGTGCTGCCGTGGATGCTCGAGCGCCGTCGCGGCGTGATCATCAACGTCGCCTCGGTCGTAGGTTTTCGACCCGCGCCCTATTCGGCGGTGTATTCCGCGACCAAGCACGCCATCGTCGGCTTGTCGCACGCGCTGCGAGGCGAGCTCTCGGGCACCGGGGTCAAAGTTTGCGTCGTCTACCCAGGCGTGACCGCCGGGACGGAGTTTTTCAAGGATCCCGACCGCCCGGTCGGCTGGCAGTACCCCGCGTCGTGGGTGGCGAACCTCATCGTGCGCACAGCACGCTACCCAAGGCGGGACGCAATGGTTTTTCCACTCCGGCTCGCCCATCTCGCGGAGCCGGTCTTCGGCGGCTTGATGGATCACGCCCTGGGCGAGATCAGACGGCGCGACCTGCCTGACTGAGCCCTACTTCTGCCACGCCTCCAACAGCTTCTCGAGCTGCTGCGCGTTCTTCACCGAGTAATTCGAGTAGTTGTTGTTCATCAAGGCGTGGACGCGTCCGGCCGATCGTTCCATCTCTTTGATCCGCGGCACCCACTCGATCAGCTCAGCCGCGCTGTAGTCGTAGCGGAAGCGGACGTTTGGAGGCGCGCCTTTCAGGTCCCAGGTCTCGTGATTGCGGCCATGGAAGCGGACCACGGCGAGCTTCGAGGACGTGACATCGTGCACCGAAGGCATGCTGGTCCGATGGCCCTCCGGCACATCCACGGCAACGTATGGAATGTCGCGCGAACGCAGAAATGCCAGCGTTCCGTCACCGTGCCTGGCGTCGAGCCACTCGGGCTTACGGAACTCGACCGCGATCGGCAGGCCGAACATGCGCTCCTGGACCTGTTCGACGTACGCAAGCGAGCGCGAGGACGGCAAGAACCACGGCGGAAACTGAAAGAAGACGGCGCCCAGCTTCCCAGCCCCTCGCAATGGCTCCACCGCAGCCCTGAACCGCTCCCAGGTCTCGTCCAGGAGCTCATCCGGCATCTGCTCGAGGTAGATGTTCTTGTCCCGCAGGTTGGGGGGCAGCTGCTCCCGAATGTCAGGCGGGAGAGACATTGGCTTGGTCGGGTGGTTGGTGAAGAGCGAGAAGGACTTGACGTCGAACGTGAAGTCCGGCGGCGTCTGGGCCGCCCAGGCCTCGGCGTTCTCGGGCTTGGGGATTCCGTAGTAGCTGGAATCGACCTCGACAAGTGGAAACTGCGTCGCGTAGAAGCGCAGGCGGTCACCTGAAGTCTTGACCGATAGCGGGTAGAAGAGCTTTGAATCGATCAGCGACTTGTCGACCCATCCCGCGATGCCGCAAAGCACTGCCATCTCTCGATATATGATCCCGCCACCCTTGAGCCGCTACATCCGGTACTGGTACACGTACCGCACGGCCGTGGCTGTTCTGATCGCGCTGGTCCTGTCGGGCTCGATGTACTGGCTCTACACGCAACAGCTCACATGCGATGCCCACGCCACCGGCTGTCTGGTGAACATCTCGGTTCACCCGGAGGACCGATTTGCCAACCAGTACGACCCGGGAAAGCCGATGGACGGCGTGACCATCGTCGGCATCGACAACTCGAGCATTCAGGCCCTGCAGAAGTACCCGCTGCCGCGACACCTCTACGCGGACGCGCTGCGCAACCTGGAGAAGGCAGGAGCGCTGGTGGTCGCCTTTGACATCGGGTTCACGGATCCCAGCGGAGAGGAGGACAAGACCCTCGCGGCCGCGTTTGCGACCGCCTCCGTGCCTGTTGTGCTGGCCTACGGCGGGACGTCCGAGGTCGCCGGCGGGAAAGTCGGGCAGACGGGCGTCGACCAGATGCCCCTCAAAGCGTTTCGGTGCGCCGACGCCAACCCGGACGCACAGGTCGCGTGCGGCCGCCCCTTGCCCAACGTCGTCCTCGCCTCCACGGATCTCGTGCTCGACCGGGACGGAGTGGTCAGGCGGATTCCGCTGGCCGTTCAGCCCGCTTGTTTCGCCGCGGCGTCCTGCAGCACGCCTTTGATCGATACGTTCGGGTTTGCGGCCTACCGGGCTTATCAGCTCGGGGCTGATTTCCTGAGCGGGCCAGACCTCGCGGTGGCCGGCGGGACAGCGCGTTTTGGCCAGGCGTGGAGCACGCCGGTCGACTCTTCAGGTTCTGTCCTGGTGAACTACTCGGGTCCTCCAGGCAACTTCAAGGCGTACAGCCATTTCGTCAGCTTCGACAAGATCGTGGACGGCACCTTCGACGCGAGCAAGGTCAAGGACAAAATCGTGCTCGTCGGCTATTACGGCCTCACCGGCGTCAACGATGAGCAGCTCGTGACCACGAGCTTCGGGAGCAACACCACCGCAGCCATGGCCGGTGTGGAGATCCACGCCAACGTCACCCAGATGCTGCTGAACGCTGTTGCCACGCCTGTGGCCCCCTCGCGATTTCTCACCGCCGAGCCGGCATGGATGCTTCTTCTTCTGCTTCTTGTGCTCGGACTCGGGACTGGGGTTGGTGTCGCGCGCGTGACGGTGCTGTGGGGATTGATCGGCACAACGATCGCGTTGGTCGTGTTCACGCTGGGGATGTCCGCGCTTTCGTCATTCAACAACTGGGTGCCGGATCTCTTTCATCCCTGGCTTGCCATCGGGCTGACGTACACGGGAGTCACCGCTTACCGATTCCTCTACGAAGATCGCGAGAAGCGAAAGGTCACCGCGCTGTTCGGCACCTACCTGAAACCCGAGATCGTCGCCGAGCTGGCCAAGGACCGCCGAGGCGTCGCGGGCATCATGCGCGGCGGAGAGCGACGCGATATCACGCTGATGTTCGTCGACATACGTGGCTTCACGTCGATGTCGGAATCAATGGCCGCCGCGGATGTCACTGAGTGCGTGCAGCTCTACCTCGACCAGCTGAGCGAACTCATCTTCAGGTGGGACGGCACGGTCGACAAGTACGTGGGCGACGAGATCATGGCCTTCTGGAATGCGCCGCGCCCGCAGGAAAACCACGCATTGCTGGCTGTCCGCTGCGCGTACGACTGCATCAATCGAGCGCCGGAGCTCCAGCAGATGCTCCTCGCCAAAGGCCTGCCTCCGATTCGCTGGGGCATCGGCATCAACTCCGGTCTCGCGGTCGTCGGCAACATGGGCTCGCGCAGCCGGCTTCAGTACACCGCGTTAGGCGATACGGTCAACACCGCCGCCCGCTTCTGCGCGCATGCGCCGGCGTTCCAGGTCCTCATCGGCCAGCAGACTTACGAGATGTGTCGCGACTACATCGCTGTCGACCTGGTTCCGGGTGTGCAGCTGAAAGGGAAGTCGGCCGAAACCTTCCGCATCTACCAGGTCACCGCGATTCGAGAGACGCCTGAGTCACCGTGGGTTCAGTTCCCGACCCAGATCGCGACAGAGGCGCACTACACCTTCACTGGTCGGTACGCGCAGCAGACGGTGATCGCCGCCGGCGAGTCAGGGTCGAGCGACATCCTCGTCGGCGACGCGGCGCGGGAAGCGCTCGCGCGCCAGGCTCGGTCGCCGAACTAGCGGATCAGAGCCGCCGCCAAAAGCCACACACTCGCTGAGGCCACGAGCACCAGGCCCAACACGCTGAGGCAGCTCAGCGACCTCTTTGTCACCGGCTTGACAGGCGGCGTCGGGTTGTAGGCGATGTGCGGCGGCGGGATGGCGGTCGTGGGCTGGGCGATGGCCATGCCGATCGGGGTCGCAGGGATTGGCGTCGCCGGAGTCGCGACAGGCACCATGCGCGAAAGGTCAGCGCCCGGCTCGAGGCTGCGCTGCCAGCCGGGGCACATCTGGTCAGCGACGCGTGACATCGCAGCATCGAACTCCTGACCGGTCTGAAAGCGATCCTCGGGGCGCTTGGAGAGCGACGTCAGGATGACGTGCTCGAGGTCGAGGTTGAGGCCTGGCTGGAAGACCGAGGGCGGTTTCGGCGGCGCCTGGACGTGCTTGGCCATCAGCGTGAAGGGTCCATCCGCGTCCGACGCGGTGAAGGGGGGTTGGCCCGCGACCAGCTCGTAGAACATGATCCCGGCGGAGTAAAGGTCGCTGCGCCCGTCGACCTTGCTCGAAGAGACCTGCTCCGGCGACATGTACTGCGGGGTGCCGACCGTCGTCCCGGTCTTCGTCGCCGTCCCGCCGACGCCGGTGTCGTCCATCAGCCTCGCGATTCCGAAGTCCGCGACCTTAACCATCCCTTCATCGGAGATGAGCACGTTTTCTGGCTTCATGTCGCGATGCACGACGGCGTGGCGGTGGGCGTAATCCAGCGCCTGGAGCACTCCGTGCATGACCGCGAAGACCTGAGGCGGCGGAAGCGGGGCCTGGCTCATCCAGTTGCGTAGCGAGCGGCCTCGGACAAACTCGAGGACGAGGTAATTCACGTTTCCCTGCAGCTCTATGTCATGGACCTGGACCAGGTTGGGATGACTGGTCCGCGCCATCACCTGGGCCTCCTGCAGGAAACGCCGAAGCGAAGTTGGGTCGGCCGACTGGATGAGCTCCTTGATCGCCACCTCTCGGCCGAGGCCCGGCTGCTCCGCCAGGTAAACGGTGCCCATTCCGCCCCTGCCCAGCTCGCCCTTGACCCTGTACTTGCCGATGTAGCGCTCGCCAGGGAGCGGCGGCGGGGTGGTGATGGAGGCGATCGACGGCGGCGGGGTGGTCGGCGGCGGGACCGGGATGAGGCGCATGGTGGCCGCCGTTTCATCCGTGGGCTGCTGTCCAGGTTGCGTAGGTTGATTCGGGTCAGGGGTCGGAGCCCAGGGGGGAACCGGAGCCCCAGGCTTGGGCGGTTGACCGGGATCGGCCATCTCTCGGGGAGCCTACCAGAGTCATTCGAACTCGAATCGGGTGTGGCGTTTTGGCGTCAGTCGAGATAATCTGCCCGCAGCAGACAGCCCCAACAGGAGGAGTGTGATCTATGTCGCAGATGCCACCGCCGCCCAGCCAGCCGGCGCCGATGGGCGGATCTCCGAGCACATCGAGCAGCGCCAAGAACAATGTGATCCTGAGCTACTTGTTCTGGTGGATTTCTGGACTCATTTTCTTGTTCGTCGCAAAGAACGATCCGGACGTGAAGTGGAACGCGGCGCAGTCGGTGGTCATACTCGGCGGCCTCTGGTTGATCTCGGCGATCCTTTACGCGGTCACCCTGTGGCCGCTTGGTGCGCTCGTCTGGTTGATCGGGATGGTCTACTGGGTCATCTTCCTGGTGGGAGCTTTCAACTACCAGGGCGGTCGCATCAAAGCACCGGGAATCGGCCAGTTCACAGACCAGCTGACCGACCAGCTCGCGAACGCGGTCAAGTAACTGACCTCGGCGGCCCCGCCCTCGCGGCGGGGCCCTTTTTTACGCCTCCGAGCTGAGCTGCGCGAGGGCGCGCTGGATGCCCGCCCGGAGCTCATCACGCTCTTCCTGCAGTCGCGTGACCTCGGCGCGGGCCGACGCCAGCTGGTAGCGAAGGCGTTCGATCTCTTCTTGCCGCTCCCGGAGCCGTGGATCGGGCCCGCCCGCGTTCGCTCCGGCGTCAGCCAGCTCGAGCTTGAGTCTCTCGACGGCGACTTTCAGCTCGCGCCGCTCGGCGAGCAGGTCCTGGACGAGCGATTCAGACGGCTTGGTCTGCTCTTTCGACATACCGGCAAAAACCGGGTTGAAACTCGCGGAGCCGGAGATGCTCCATCTCGCCGCGGAGGAAGCGCGCCTTGATCTCCAGGCTCGTCATTCCTTTCACGGTCTCAAACGGAAAGCGGTAGAGCTTGCCCGAGTCGACCAGGATGCAGAGGCTCAGCTGCTCACCGTCTTTCTCGATCACATGCTTGAGGCAGGGCACGGTACGGCGGGCGATCTCCATCGTCTTGAAGCCGCCTATCCGGCCGGCCAGAACATCGATTGGACTGCGCATTCGTTGAATGCTAGTTCAGGAGGGTGAGCTGCTCGGGCTCTGGAGGCGGTTTGAGGATGACGCGACGCCGATCTGACACCCCATGCCGCGAGCGCAGCTTCGAGACGGTCTGCATCGTCGTGTCTCCAAACGATGGCGGAAGGTAGGCTCGGTCCCGGTAGGCCCGTTCGTAGCGCGGCACGAGCTCGGGCCAGTGGTGGGCAAGGACGGACATGAAGTGTTGGCGCGTCCCGTCTTTCAGGTGGAGCATTCCGGCCCACAATCCCGTGGCGCCGGCCGCCCGGGCGGCCTTGACGACTGCTTCGAGCTGTTCCGGCCGGTCGGTCAGCCCGGGCAGGATGGGCGCCATCCCAACTCCGACGTCGATCCCAGCCGCGACGAGTTTTTCTATCGCGCGCAATCGCTGTCGCGGGTGAGCTGTGCCAGGCTCCGTCTTGCGCCAGACGTCGTCGTCGATGGTCGGGATGCTGAAGGTGATGTGGAGCTTCGCCCGCCGCGCGAGACCCGCCAAGACATCGATGTCGCGCACGATCATCGGGCCGCGGGTGATCATCGCCGCCGGGTTCGAAAAATCGCGGAAAGTCTCCAGGCACTGGCGCGTGAGCCGGTACCGGCCTTCGGCTGGTTGGTAGGGGTCTGTCGCCGCGCCGATCACCACCGTCTCTTTGCGCCAGGAGCGACGCGACAGCTCGCTCCGCAGGACGGCCGCGATGTTGGTTTTGATCCGGACCGTCCGTCCGTAGCGACTGTCAGATGGACGATCAGCGCGAAGCTCAAACGCCCGGACGTAACAGAAGGCGCAGCGGTGCTCGCAGCCGGTATACGGGTTGAGCGACCAGGCGAAGCCCATGTTCTTTACGGGGTTGAGCGCTGACTTGCACTCGACCTCGAGGTAGTCGACGTCGACGAGCCTGGGCTCAGGCGCGGCCACCTGAACATGATAGAACAAATGTTCGCGAGGCCTTAACAGCCGGGCTTGCGGACGGCGTCGTCTTGCGGTTTGATGCCGGTCAGGCTGGCCGGTTGGGGGTGGGCACCGGCCGGGAGGAGGGTGGGCCCGCGACAGCAGCCGTGGCCCGGGTACGGCGGGGCTTGGGCCGGACAGTCGAAGAGGGACAGAAATCGTTGAGCACGCACTCTTCGCACCGCGGCCGGCGCGCGATGCAGACACGGCGCCCGTGCAGGATCAGGCGCAACGACAACCCGGTCCATTCCTCCGGCGGCACCATCGAACAGACCTGGTACTCGATTTTCACCGGGTCTTTGGTCCGGACCAGACCGAGCCTGTTGCTCAGCCTAATGACGTGCGTGTCAACCGCAAAACCCGGCACCCCGAAGCCAGCCCCGAGAATGACGTTGGCCGTCTTGCGGCCGATGCCGGGGATCTTGGTCAGGTCGTCGATGTTGGACGGCACCACGCCGCCGAACATTTCGACCAGCTTCCGGCTGGCGGCGATGATGCGCTTGGTCTTGGCGCGAAAGAATCCGGTCGGCTTGATCAGCGTTTCGACGGCGGCCGGGTCGGCCGCTGCAAGGTCCGCTGCGGTCGGATAGCGGCGAAACAGCTCGGGAGTGACCAGGTTCACCGAACGATCCGTCGTCTGGGCCGAAAGGATCGTTGCGATCAGTAGCTCGAACGGATTCTCATGTCGCAGCTCCGTGACGGCAGGATAGAGATCGCGCAACCTCTCCACCGTCAGCCGCGCTCGCGTCCTGGCGCCGCGCGGGGGCGACGGCACCATCCAGGATTTCTTGGGTTTAGGAGCCAAGCAACCTGCGCGCTACGGCAGCGACTTGATTTCCGTCCGCGCGGCCGGCAAGGCGAGCGGTCGCCGCCTTCATGACGAGGCCGAATCCTTTCGGACCATCAGGCTTGACCTCGGCGATCGCGGCGCGGACCTCGGCCTCGAGCTCCTGGTCGCTCATGACCGCCGGCAGGAAGCCTCGCAACACCGACATCTCGGCTTCCTCGCGCCTGGCCGATTCTTCGCGGCCGGCCTTGCGGTAGACGTCGATCGCCTCCTCGCGTCGCTTGACCTCCTTGCGTGCGACGCGCGTCACGAGGTCGTCGTCGATTTTTCCGGCGCTGCCACCTTCCTTGCTCGCGCGTACGAGCTCGCTCTTGAGGAGGGCCAGAGTGTCCAGCGCAACGTCGTCACGGCGCATGCGCGCGTCCACCATTTCCGACTGAACGCGGTCGTAAAGGGCCACTGTCGCGATTGTCACACATGATCAGCGTCCGCTTCCGAGCCCTCCCATCTGCATCGCTCTCGGGGGATCAGACACGGTGCCGATCCCCGATAATCGGCGCCTATGGCCTACCTCCTGGCCGGTCCGCTGGTGGCAGTCATCGGGATCGTGGCCGTCTTTTTTGTGCTGCGGCGCAAGTCTGTCGACAAGCGCTCCATGTATTCGGCGAGGCGTTCTCAGATCGAGCACAAGGTTCGAGCCGCGAGGCAGCGCACGATGGCGCCGCACGGCCACGCCGAGAAGCCTGCCGAGCCGGCTCCTGCGGCCGAATCCCAGTTCGCGCCGACACAGGTCCAGCAGGCCGCCACCTACCAGGCCCCGGCCTACGAGCCGCCGCCGGCCCGACCGGCTCCGCCTCCGTCGATGAAACCGCCGGAGGCTCCAGTCGCGCCGCCGTGGGAGCAGCCGAGCATTCCCGCCCCGGCGCCGAGCAGCTTCGACTTTCCGCCCGCCGCCGCGCCTGAGCCGTACACCCCCGCGCCGGCCGAACCCTTCCGTCCCGCGCCTGAGCCCACGCCCATGCCGTCCCCGAGCGAGCCGGCGTGGACGCCGGCGCCGCGACCGGCTGAACCTATGCCCATGGAGCCTGTCGCGCCGGCCGCGTCTGCCACATCGGCCGGCGCCTGGTCAGTCGTCAGCACAAGCAAGGATTCGGCAGCCGCGGAGCCTGAGTCGAAGAAGAAAGACAGGAGCGCGCCAGCCTCGTCGTGGCAGCTCGCCTCTGGCGATTCGCCCGTGCTGGACGCCGAAGAGCCTACGGCCAAGCGATCAAGCGGAACGTTGATGGCGGTCGCTCAATATGCCATCCTCGTTGTGGGCCTGGTGATGGTGCTCATCGGGGTCCTCGTCATGGTCGCGAACTCACACGTGACTTAGCCGCAGCACAGAATCGGCTAACTCGCGGCCGCCATCGCGCATGACGGTGTCGCAGACGATGGTGCGATACCCCAGCTCTTCTATCGCACCGGAAAGGTTGCTGTCGCGTTCGTCCAGCACGAAGGTGGCGGCCACGTCCTTGTACATACGCGCCACCTCGACGGCATCCGGTCGATGGCCTAGCGCCCGCATCATCTCAACGGTCGGTCCCTTCAAAGCGAGCCCGCCGATGATCGGCGTGACCGCGACCGTGCGCTCGCGCCGCAGCAGATCGCCGACGAGCTGGAGGACCGGAGCAATCGAAATCAGCGGGTTGGAGGGCCCGATGATCACGAGATCGGCGCTTCTCAGCGCGGACACAACTTCGACTGTCGGCCTCGCCGACTTGCCGCCCGCGAAAACGATGCCGCTAAGTTTCGGCTGCAAGCGCTCACGCACGAAGTACTCCTGGAACGAAAGCTCACCTCGGTCTGTCACGAAGCGCGTCCGCACGGAGTCATCAGTCATGGGAAGGACTAACGCATTGACGCCGAACCGCCGGCGCAGCTGAAGCGACGCTTCGGTCAGGGTCGCCCCTGTGCGTAACAGATCGCTGCGCAGCAAGTGCGTTGCAAAGTCCCGGTCACCGATCCGAAACCAGGTGTCCTCGCCTGCTTTCGCGAGGCTTTCGAGAACCGCGAAGGTGTCCTCCTTGATCCCATAGCCCGCCTTGTCGTTGAAGATCCCCGCGAGCCGGTAGATGACGGCGTCCACATCGGGACAGACGAGCAAGCCCCAGAACTCATCGTCGTCAGCGGTGTTCGCGATGACGGTGAGCTCGTGTTCTGGCGCGACGGCCTGGATGCCGGCGGCGAGCGCAGCGCCGCCTGTGCCTCCCGCCAGGACGACGATCTTCAGCGGAACAGATCCTCCGCCGGGGGGCGGATCAGCTCGCGTCCGGTGCCGTGTCCCTCGAGCCGTAGGCCGCGAGCCAGCACGACCGGCGTGCGGTCAGTCTTCCCCATCGCAAGGCCGGCGCCCGCGGCGAGCTCGTCCGCGACCGCGAGCACCGTCGCGTGGAGCGGACTGCCGTCGTCATCGAGGGTGCCGCGAAGATCGAGCATCGCCGGAAGACCCGCCACGCCGAGGGCCACGTTTACGATGCCGAGCCTCCAGGGTCTGCCAAAGGTGTCCGAGATGATGATGCCGACCTCCGCGCCCGTCAGTTGACCCAGCCGAGCCCTCAGGCGCTCGGCGCTGGCGTCAGGGTCGACAGGCAGCAGGGTGAGGGTATCCCGGCCGCCGGCGTTCGAGTGGTCGACCCCGGCGTTGGCGCAGACGTAACCGTGTCGCGTCTCGGTGATCAGCACCCGTTCCGAGCGAAGCACCCGGACGCTCTCGTTGAGCACGACCTGCACCATCCGGGGATCCGGTTTGGCGATGAGGCGGCCGGCGATTCGCACCGCCTCCGTGCCCGCAGTCACATCGTTGAGATCGATGAGCCTGCCTTCGGCCTTCGAAACGACCTTCTGCGCAACGACCAGGACATCGCCTGCGTCGAGCTCAGCGCGCGCGGCTATCAACTGGCCCAGGTCGTCGCCGGGCCTAACCTCGGGCAGGCCCTCGACACCGATCAGCTCGAGCCGCCTCACACCGCGCGGCTGAGTCGTTCCAGGTCGGAAGGCTCGTCGAGGTCCAGCGCGATGGCATCTGAGTGATGGATGACGAACTCGACTCCCTTTGCCTCGGCGTCCTCGCGGAATTTCACCAGCGAGTCGTCGCCGAAGTGCAGACCGATTGCATCAGGCGGGCGGAGATAAAGCGCGTTTGTACCGCCCCGGCCGATGGCCGGTACGGCGACGACGACGGGCGGCAACTGCTTTCCGGCCATCCGCAGGAGATCGCGAACAGCATCGTGGGTGATTAGCGGCAGGTCGCTTGAAAGCAGCAGCACAGCGTCTGCGCCCGACTCCACCGCACGTTTGAGGCCGCGTTTCGCGGCCACGTTCTGCCCTTCCTCGACCGGCTCGAGAAGCACCTGGGCCCCCCAGGCCGCCGCCACCTCTGACACTTCTTCGCCGCCCGCCACAACCAGCACGTGATCGCCCGCGGTCGCAGCCCGAACAGCGAGCAACGCGTTGCGTCGCGCCAGGGCGCGCCGAGATTTGTTCCCCAGGGCGGGGCGAAGCCGCTCTTTGGCTGAATCGAAGTCCTTGATCAGGACGACGACCCAGGTTTTCACGCCCGCTCCTTGCGCAGCCGCGGCAGGATCTGCTTGCCGTAGAGGTCGAGGAAGCGCGCCTGGCCGTCGCCCGGCGCGTGAAACACCAGGTGGTTGAAACCGAGCTCGAGGTACGGCCGGAGCTGCTCGACATGCTCGTCGGGGTCGCTGGACACGAGCCACCGTTGATGGGCCACATCCTCAACCGACTTGGCGAGGCGCTCCATCTCACGTGGATCGTCGATGCCCGCCTTCGCGTCGGCAGGCAGGGCAAGGGCGGCCCAGATCTTGGTGTCTTCCAAAGCCCGCTTGCGATCGGTGTCGTACGAGACCTTGACCTCGATCATCTTGTCGAGCTCAGTTGCGTCTCGCCCTGATTCCTTCGCGCCATCGCTGAACGACGGAAGCAACTGCTCGGAGTAGAGCTCCATTCCTTTGCCCGATGTGCAGATGAGGCCGTCACCGGACCGGCCCGCGTACTTCGCGACCTGGGGACCTCCGGCTCCGATGTAGATCGGAATGGGCTTCTCAGGGCGGTCGTAGATCGTCGCGTTGCGCGTGTGGTAGTAATCGCCGTCGAACGTCACAGACTGGTCGGTCCACAGCATGCGGATCAGCCGCACCGCCTCGCGCAGCCTGGCGAAACGCTCCTTGTTGTCGGGCCACTGGATGCCGAGGGCGCCTTCGTTGAGGTGCTCGCCCGTGCCGACACCGAGGATCATGCGCTCGGGATGGAGCGAACCCAGCGTGCCAAAGGCCTGCGCGACGATGGCCGGGTGATAACGAAAGGTCGGCGTGACCACGGACGTGCCGAGCGCGACCTTGCTGGTGCGCTCGCCTACTGCTGCCAGCCAGGCGAAGGCAAACGGCGCGTGCCCGTCGGAGTGACGCCAGGGTTGAAAATGGTCGCTCACGAACACCGAGTCAAACCCGTTCGCCTCGGCGGCCACGGCGAAGTCGAGGAGCTCGCGCGGACCGAACTGTTCGGCCGAGGCCTTATATCCGAGTCGCAGCTTGGGCAATCAGCTGCGCCTGCCGTAGCGCTTCCAGCTGAAGGCGACGCCGCCGATCGCGGCGGCCACGATCACCACCACCAGCGCGATCAGGCTGTGGCTGTCGAAGCTCGCGATACCAGCCGCGGTGAGCAGCACGAACGCGCCCACGGCGACCAGCATCATCACCACGAGCACGATCGCTCGATGGATCTTCATGGTCTCGCGTAGCTTACCGGCCGTGGGACAAGGGCCGGTTTTGCGTCTGGGCACAGTGACATCGACACAAGACGTCGCGCGGGATCTTGCGATCGGGACCATAGTTGTCGCAGATCACCAGACCGCCGGTCGCGGCCGCTCCGAGCGACGATGGGAGTCGCCATTCGGCACCGCGCTGCTCGTCTCGTTCGTCCTGCGGCCGAATCCGCTGCTCAGCCTGGCGGCTGGTGTCGCCGCCGCGGAGGCTTGCGGGTCTGAAGTGCGGCTGAAGTGGCCCAACGACATGCTGCTTGACGGCCGCAAGGTGGGAGGCATTCTGGTCGAGACGACGCCTCGAAAAGCGATCTGCGGCGTCGGCATCAACCTGACCTGGGCGCCCGCCGGCGCCGCAGAGCTCGACCAGCCTCGCGACGTCCTGTTCGAGCGCTTGAGCGAACGAATCGGGGTGCGGATCGCGTCGTCGGCGGACCAGGTGCTCGCCCGCTGGCGTCAGCTTTCGGCCACGCTCGGACGGAAGGTGCGAGTCGAGGTTTCAGGCCAGATCACAGAGGGCATCGCCGACGACATCGGGTCGGGCGGAGAGCTCATCGTCGACGGCGTGCCGTTCGTTGCGGGCAGCGTCATCCATTTATGAGCGATGCGATCTCCGGCAGGACTTCTCCTGACCGGCCCAGGATGACGACCTCCGCGAAGCTGTCGAAAGGAGTCGGTTCGGCGTTGACGACAATCATCCGCGCGCCCGATCGCACCGCGACCAGCGGAACCTCCGCCGCCGGGTAAACAACCAGCGACGAACCGACCACGAGCATCACGTCGGCCTGGCGGGCAAGCTCGTACGCCTCGTTGATAGCAGCCACGGGCATCGGTTCGCCGAAAAGGACCACCGTCGGTTTCAGGAAGATGCTTCCGCAGATCGGGCAGCGGGGCGGCATCTCAACTTCGAGTCGCGCCTGCACCTTCGCCCTCGCCTCGCGAGTCCCGCATTCGAGGCACTGCACCGTGCGCCCCGAACCGTGCAGCTCGATGACGCGCCTGCTGCCCGAATCCTGGTGCAGCCCGTCGGTGTTTTGGGTCACGACCGCCACCAGATGGCCCGCGGCCTCCATCCTGGCAAGCGCGAGGTGACCGGGGTTGGGCCGAGCGGCCAGCGCCACCGAGCCGCGCTCCTTCGACACCCTCCAGTACGAGGTGGGATCCGCCATGAAGCTGTCGATCGAGGAGACCTTCACGGGGTCGTACTTCGTCCACAGGCCGCCCTCGCCGCGAAACGTCGGAATCCCGCTCTCCGCCGAGACGCCCGCGCCGGTGAGCGCCACACCATGACGTGCGGTCGCAAGCATCTCCGCCGCCCGTTCGACTGTCATGCGAAGACGGACTGCGTCGCGTAGAGCTGCTTGTTGGCTTCGTAAGCGTGCGACGCCGCGTCGGTAGGCACAGGCACCCACGGCGATCCCTTCTGTTCCCGGATTGCGGTCACCTTGAAAACGCGGAAGGTCTCCGCCGATTTGCCCTTGAGCTGCATGCCGGGCAGCTCGTCCACCGCGATGTAGTCGGCGCATGCCTGATAGGTCGCGTACCCGATCAAGACATCGAACGCGCGGGCCGCGCCGCAGAAGCGCGCCGCGGTGTTCACGGTGTCGCCCAGCGCCGTGTACTGCAGGCGATCCTGGCTGCCGATGTTGCCGACGACGGCGGGACCGCTGTTGATGCCCACGCCCCACGCGATCGGAGGCAGTCCGCGCGCGGCGAGCTTCGCTTCCACCGCTGGTGCGTTGCGGATGAGCTCGTACGCGCAGCGAATCGCGAGCAGCGGGTGGTCGGCCTGCGCCAGTGGCACATTCCAGAGCGCCATGACCTCGTCGCCGACATACTTGTCGATCAGCCCGTCCCATTTCAGGATGAGCTTGCTCATCTCGTCAAGGTAATCCTGGATCACGGCCAGCACGTCGTCGGCGCGCATCGATTCCGACATGGACGTGAAGCCGCGGATGTCCATGAACAAGACCGTGAGATCGCGCCGTTCACCTCTTGAAATGAGCTCGTCCACCGAGCGCGTCGCCGCTAGCTGCCGCGCGACGCGTGGATCGATGTACTGGCCGAAGATGCGCTCGACCTTACGACGCTCCCGTTCTTCGAGCACGTAACGGGCGCCGAGCGAGAAGGTCGCCGCGACGACAATCGCAATGGGCGCGTAAAGCGGGTCGGCGAGGTAGCCCTGCCGGCCGAGGAGATAGATGCCTCCGTAGTAGGCGCCGAGCACCACCCCGGTCAGAAGCATGGCCGCGCGAAAGGACAGCAGATACACGATCAAGCCGACGATCGCCGCCAGCAGCAAGACCGCAAGCCGCATCGAGATCGGCGGCTGAACGTGAACGTATCGGTCGTTGAGGATCGTGCTCATCGCGTCGGCCTGGATTCGGTAGCCGTAGTTCTGGCTGTCCAGCATGCAGTTCGGCCTCCCACTCGAGCAGAAGGTCGGATCGTGCGCAAACCCGATCGCCTGCGGGTAGACGTCGCCCGCGTCGATCAGCTTGGTGCCCACGACCACGATGTGATCGGTGATCAGATCAGGGCGTGCGCAGCTCTCGTTGTAGGCGTCGACGTACGCGCAGCTCGTGCCTGACCCGCGTGTGAAGTTGATCAGCATCTGATTGCCGACCAGCGGGATTCGATGCTTACCGAAGCTCGCTTCGGACCCGCGGACCTGCAGCGGACTGTCTATCCCGCCGGCTATGCGCAGCGCGAGCAGGAAGGCCGGCTCGTCGCTCTCGTTTTGCGGGCAGGTCGATTTGGGGTCCGGCCGCAGCACGACCCCGCGAATCGCATTGGCATGGTCTGGATATCCCAAGCCCCGCTCACCGACCCCCGCAGCAACGGTTGAAAACTCACCTTTTGGTGCATCGTCCAGGGTGCACGCGAGAACGACGTTTCCCGCGTTCGTGATCGACTTCGTCAACAGCGCGTCGGTGTCCTCGCCGGTCTCGACGTCGTGGAACGTCAGGTGGTCGAGGACGATGTCGAACAGGATCACCTTTGGGTGCAGGCGCGCGAGGTAGTCGATCACCTTGGCGTGATATGCGTTGTTGAACGGATAAGCCCCAATGTCCTTCTGGCTCCTGGAATCGATCTCGACGAAGGAGATCTGCGAATCAGGTGCCGGCGCGGGAAAGAACTGATCCTGACCGACGTCGAATGTTCCGTTCGTGAGACCGGTTTGAGCAAGAGTGAGCACAAGCAGACCGGCAAGCGCGCCCACGAGCGCGAACCGCCAGGCGAGGCGCCAGTCGCCGACCCGCTCGCGGACCATGTCGCCGGTATGGTAGGGGCGGTGGCCCGGGCCGTCCCCGAATCGCGTCGCATGGTCTTCCTGTACGTGGCGGCCGGAGCGGTTTTCGCCACGATCGCGGCCCGCGGAGTCACCGTACCGCTGTACGCCCACGACCTTGGCGCAAGTCGATTCCAGGTCGGCGCTCTCTTCTCGGTCGCGACCATAGCCGCGGCGCTGCTCTCGCTTCCGTCAGGCCTGCTGGTCGATCGCTTCGGCGCCCGCACCCTGCTGGGCCTGTCGCTCGCGGCCACCGCCGCCTCGCAGCTCGCCACCGCCTTCACGGACAGCGTCGCTCCCCTGTTCCTGTGGCAGATCGTGGGCGGGCTCGCCGCGGGTGCTCAGCAATCGGCCCTGTTCAGCGCCGTCACGGAATCGGTGTCCAGGGGGCGGCTCGGCCGCGCGATGGGCTGGCTGACGCTATCGATGCAGGTCGGCTTCACGCTTGGGCCGGCCATCGCCGGTCTCGCTCTCAAGTGGATCGACCTGAGGACTGACATCGCCGTGACGACGGCGCTTCTGATCTTCACCATCCCCGGCGCCCTGGCGGCGAGCCAGACGCGCCAGCACACGGGCCAGGGGCTCGCGTTGCGCGAACCGCTTCGGGCGTTGGCAAGGCAGGCGGCTTTTGTGCCCGTCACGATCGGGCTCATCAGCATGACCCTCGTCTGGGGAACGTTCGGCGCCTTCGTCCCGATCTTTGCCAGAGAGAGCCTCGGGCTTCCCAGCTTCCAGGTTGGCCTGCTTCTCGGGTTGCAAGCCATTTTCAACGCAGGCTCGCGACCGGTGGCCGGGCGAATCGTCGACCGCGCCCGGCGCCGCTGGCCGATCGTGCTGACAGGAGTGGTGGTGTGGTCCGCCGCGACGATCGTGCTCGGTCACCTCAGCGGTTTCTTGCTGCCGGCGATCGTGATCGCTATCGGCACGCCCTTCATGGCGGCAGCGTTCGTCGCTATCGGAGTCGTGTTCGGGGATCTATCAGGCGCGTCCACGCGCGGGGTGACGATGGGCATGTACGGCACCGTCCTGTTCCTGGGGCTTTCGGCCGGGCCGCTGATCTTCGGCCCGATCGTCCAGGGTTACGGCTACGCGGCGGGGTTCACCCTTTGCGCCGCTGTCGCCGTGGCGCTGGCCCTGGTGATGGCGGCGATGCAGGTCGAGCCCCTGCGGCGGCGGTCAGAGGTTCCGGTCCCACCACCAGCTCCGGGGACCTGAGATAAGCGGCCAGCACAGCCTGGTGACTTGGAAAGGCGATCGGCGGTAGCCCGTCAAGTGGAAAGACGCGCACCTCGAGCATCTCCGGACCGGCGGTGATCGCGGCACCTTCGCTCAAGCGGCCGCGGTATGCGATCCCAACCATGCTCGACGTGGTGGTCTTGGCGACGTGATAGACGCCGATCAGTCCGGTGAGATCGACGCGCGCGTTGATCTCCTCCATGCACTCGCGCACCGCGGCCCCAGCGGGATCCTCGTCATGGTTGACGAACCCCCCGGGCAGGCACCATAGGCCGTAACCCGGTTCGATGCTGCGCCGGCCGAGCACGATTCCGCCTCCTGCCTCGACGACCACCGCCGTGGCGACCTTCGGGTCACGCCACAGTACGTAGTCATCGTTGGGACAAGCTTCGAGCTCGCGGCCTTCGATGGTTCGCGGCGCGAGCGGCGCGCCGCAGTTCACGCAGAAGTGGCTCACCCAGCCTGAGATTAGACGGGTTCGGCCTCCGGCTTGGCGGAATGCGGTTTGGGCGCGGGCGCCTTCATGTCGGCGACACGGACCTGGTTCCGGCCGCCCTGCTTGGCGGCGTAGAGCGCCTGGTCGGCGCGGTCGATGAGCTGTGTGAAGAGCGCAGGTTCGTCAGTCGCGGCCACGCCGACGCTGATCGTCAGCTTCAGGCCGCCGGGGAAGGTGGCCGCGGCGACTTTCGCGCGAATGCGCTCGGCGAGCGTGCGCGCACCCGGCTCGGTCGTCTCGTGAAGGATCAGGGCAAATTCCTCGCCACCGTAGCGGGCGCAAACATCTGACTCACGCGCACCGGTGACCAGGATCTGGGCCAGCTCCGCGAGCACCGCGTCGCCGTTCAGGTGTCCGTATGTGTCGTTGACCTGCTTGAAATGGTCGAGGTCGATCATCAGGAAGGCGATCGCGTTGTGGTGACGCCTGGCGCGCTGCATCTCCTGCAGGAACCGCTGGGCCAGGTGGCGGCGGTTGGGCAGCTTGGTGAGCTCATCTGTGAGCGCGTTCTCCTCCTGGGCCTGGAACAGCTGGGCGTGGCGAATCGCGATTGCGGCTTGCGAAGCGACTCCGTTCAAAAGGTCCGCCTGGTCGTCGCTGAGCTCGCGCCAGGCGTTGAGGTAGAGCTCCATGGCACCCATCAGTTGCCCAGAGCGCTGGATGGGGACGACCAGCGCGTGCTGCGGATGACCCCCCGCCTCCAGGCCTGGGGCCGTGTGCTCGTCGAGGTTGACGACCAGCGGCCGCATCACCGACAGGACGGTTTGCAGCGGTTCCTCGTCGATCTTCCGCACGCCGCCCCGGGCCCGGTTGGTGAGGTTGTAAGACGCCTCGCGGTACATCTCGGCCTTGCCGGATCTGACCAGGTACATCGCGCCGGCGACCGCGCCCATGATCCGGCCGGCGTGGGTCAGGGCGACGTTGAGCACCTCTTCGAGGGCAAGCGACGAGTTGACGGCGGAGGCTATCGCCAGGAGCAGGGCCGCCCGGTCGCGGGCGCCGCTCTCGTCGGCCAGCGTGACCTCGAGCTCGCGCGTCGTCCCGCGCAGGCGCATCAAGGAGACGGTCAGCAGGATGAAGGCGAGAACCAGCAAGACCGAAACGACGAGCAGTACGCCGGCGAGCTCCACCGAGGGGCCTCCTGGTTCTGAAGTTGCCATAGGTTAACGCGGGTACCTTGGAGTTGGTTCCCTAACGGGGCGGTGCAGGCGACCGCGCCTGAATTTGAAGTTGGCCCGCGGGCTATACTCGGCCCGATCTGGAGCCGCTTTCTTACGATGAGCTTCCCCTCGGCGGCGAATGGACGACGCGCCGCCGGACCATCTCCGAAGCCGAGATAACGCTGTTTGCAGGCGTGGCCGGCGACCTGTCGCCACTGACGATCGAGTCGTCGGGTGACGGCCGCCGGGAGGCGCCCCCCGCGCTTGTCGTCGCCATGGCCGTCGGCTTGGGCTCGGTCGACATGCCGGTGCCGGCCGTGGCCGAATGGGAGTGGTTGAACTGGAAGTTCCCGCGCGCGGTGCACGCGGGCGACACGATCTACACCCACTGGATGCTGACCCAGAAGCGGCCGCCGGTTGGCGGTGCGCCCTCCTCGATCGTGGTGTGGAGGGTCGACGTCCACACCAGCGACGGGACGCTCTGCGCCGAGGGCGAGATCGGCGCCAAGGTGAGGCGGGCCGCGGCTCGCGCCCGCGAGCGTGCGCCGGAGGTTGCGCCCACGCCGGCGGCCGGGCCGAGACGCCGGCGTCGGAGGTCCCGTCCCACCAACGGGGTGCTGCCGGAGCCGCCGGCGGTGGCCGCACCTCCAGCCGGCGAGGCCAAGCCGGAGCGCGCGGCCGGGCCCTCGCGGCGAAGACGGCGGCGGCGGTCGTCAGGGTCGGGGGCGCGAGAGGAGGAGCACGAGCCGAGAGCCGCTCACACCCCCGAAACCGATGCCCCTCCTGAGGCGGCGTCGGGCACATCCGAGCCCGCCACGCCTTCGCGCACCGCCGGCAGGAGAGGGATCGGCGGCGTCCTGCGCCGCCTGCGAGGCACCTAGGCCGGGGGCTCCAGCGCCTCCAGGTACTCGATGACCCTTCGCGTGAGCTGGGTCGGGGTGGAGGCGCCGCTGGTGACGCCGACCTTCTTCGCCCCGTTGAACCACGCCAGGTCGAGTTCTTTGAGGTCGTCGACCAGGTAGGCCGGTTTGTGGCCCAGCTTCTTGACCACCTCGACCAGACGCAGCGAGTTGGACGAGCGGGTGCTGCCCACCACGATGACGAGGTCGACTTCCTTCGCCGCCTCGACCGCCGCCTCCTGGCGCTCCTGGGTCGCCCGGCAGATCTCGTTGTAGACCTCGGCCTGCGGGTAGCGCGCCTTCACGCGGCCGATCAGGTCTTCGGTGTCCCAGACCGACAGCGTCGTCTGGCACGTGACGGCGATGCGGTCGCCGTCGAGCTCCAGCGCGTCGATGTCGTCGGGTTCCTGGACAAGGTGCACGTTCTCGGGCGCTTCGCCCATCACCCCCTCCGGCTCAGGGTGTCCCTTTCGCCCGATGTACACGACCTCGTAGCCCTTACGCGCGAGGTCCGCAACCAGCTCGTGGGTGCGCACCACGTCGGAGCACGTCGCGTCCACGGGCGTCAGCCCGAGCTCCACCGCGCGCTGCTTGACCTGAGGCGAGACGCCATGCGCGGTGAAGATCACAGTGCCTTCTTTGATGTGTTCGAGTCCTTCCAGCCTGTTCGGTTGGTCGATGAGCGCGACGCCTTGACGCTGCAGGTCGTCCGTGGCGTGGGTGTTGTGGACCAGCATGCCGAGCATATGGACGGGTCCCTGGGTCTCTTCGCGCACACGCTTGGCGATGCGGAACGCGTCCACCACGCCGTGGCAGTAGCCGCGCGGTGTGATCTTGAGAACCTGCATCGCGCTTCGAGTCTACGTGAGATGGTCTGCACCGCCATGGCCGTTGCGACGGTCTGTTTGCCTAGCTGATCCCCGCGAACAGATCGTCTTCAGGGAGCGAAGCGCCCGGCTTGCCCCTGGCCAGCTGGTAGTGCTCGGTGCCGAACGCGAGCTCGTAGACCTGACTCGCCATCGTCGTGAACCAAGAGTTCGGGTCGTTCTGGCTCACGTGGGCGCGGAACGCGTCACGCTTGCGGTCGACATACTCGTGCACGTCGACGTGGGTGGTGACGAGCTCATCGGGCGTCCCCGCGATCCGCATGTTGCCGCCCATCGCGCGCTGGGCGTCCTCCGGCATCTGCTGCACGAAGGACTCCATCATCGAGCGCGGAATCGCGGTGTAGTACAGCTTTCTCACCGGCGATCCGTCACGCGCGACGATATCGAGCGCGGCATTCGTCACGAAGTTAGCCTTGATGTGATCGGGGTGTCCGTAAACGCCGTCCTCCGCATACGTGACGACGACGTCCGGGCGCTCCTCGCGGATGAATACCGCGAGCTTCGCCGCCGCGTCCTCGAGCTTGGCCTGATGGAACGAGCGTGGGTCCTTGTTGTCCGCGGTGTCGACCATTCCAGAGTCTCGATAGCCGAGGAACTCCAGCCTGTCGACTTCGAGGATTTCCGCCGCGGCTTTCAGCTCCTGAGTCCGGATCTCGCCCAGGCGCGGCCGGGACGACGCCTCGTCCATGTTGTAGATCTCGCCCACCTCGCCGCGGGTGGCCGTGATGAGGACGACGCGATGGCCGTGCGCCTTCGCTTTCAACATCACCCCGCCCGTCGAGATTGCCTCGTCGTCCGGATGCGCGTGCACGAGCAGCAGGGTTGCCATCTAATAAAGGAATAGGTCGGCGAGCTGCTGGATTCCACCGTGACCTGGACGGGGGATCGTGCGGTCGGCGGCGGCGATCACCTCCGACGGCGACCCTTCCACTGCGACACCCAGCCCAGCCCAGGCGATCATCGTGGCGTCGTTGCGTCCATCGCCCACCGCGACCACTTCCATCCGCGAGATCCCCAGACGTTCCGAAACGAAGCCGAGCGCAGATGCCTTGTCGCTTTCCACGCTCGTGAACTCGAGGTAGTCGGGCGTCGAAGTCGCGGCGTTGAGCCTTCCGGCCCACCGGCGCCTGACGTCCGGCAGAAGCTCCTCGAGCATCGCAGGCTCGGAGACGATCACAAGCTTGGGCGTGGTCGGACCCATGGCCTGGTCGAGATCGCCGACGACGTAGATCTCCATCCCCGCATGTTCCGCATACCGATGCGCTTCGGGCCGGTCGCGCTCGACGATGAGCCGGTCGTCGCGATAAGCCTGCACATGCAGATCACGCTCCCGCGCAAAGCGGATGACCTCCATCGCGATGTCATGCGGCACCCCGTGGTCAAGCAGAACGCCCCCGTCGAGGGTCCTCACCTCCGCGCCCTGATAGCAGATGATCGGCCCCGCCAGCCCGAGTCGCTTCACCCATGGGAGCGCGCCAGGGAACGGGCGGCCGGTGCAGGCCACCACGGCGACGCCCGCGGCGAGGATGCGGCGGAGGGCTTCGAGGTCGCGCGGGTCGAGCCGTAGCTGCAGGTCGAGAATCGTCCCGTCCAGGTCCAGCGCCAGAAGGCGATAGCGAGTCGTTATCGCTATTTCTTGACCTCTGGGTTCACGAGGTTCGGCGGCCGTCCGCCCCGCACCGCCGTGGCCATGTTGCGTGCGGCCATCGCCGACATCTCCGATCGAGTCCGCACGGTGGCGCTCGCGATGTGTGGCGCGAGGACGACGTTGGGCATTGAGATCAGGCCCGGGTGGACCGCCGGTTCGCGCTCGTATACGTCGAGCCCTGCGCCCGCAAGCTTCTTTGCGGTCAGCGCCCCGACCAGCGCGGCCTCGTCCACCACTGGTCCCCGCGAGGTGTTGACGAGGATCGCGTTCCGCTTCATCGCGTTGAACTGAGCGGTGCTGAAGAGGTGGTGGGTCTCGTTGGTCAGCGGCACATGGACGGAGATGAAGTCGGACTCCGCGATGAGACGGTTGAGGTCGACGCGCGTCGCGCCGAGCTGTTCCTCGGCCTCCCGGGGCAAAGGCTGCGGGTCGTAGTAGAGGATGCGCATGTTGAAGCCTTTGGCCCGGTGCGCCACGCCCCGACCGATGCGTCCGACGCCGACGACGCCAAGCGTCGCGCCAAAAATGTCCTGGCCGAGCATCATATCGATCGCCCAGCCGCGGAAACGCCCCGAACGGGTGAAGCTGTCGGCCTCGACGATGCGTCGAGCAGTGGACATGAGCAGGGTGAAGGCAAAGTCGGCGGTCGCGTCGTCGAGCACGCCCGGCGTGTTGGTGATCATGACCTTGTGCGCCGTGGCCGCCGCGACGTCGATGTTGTCAAAGCCAACCGCCACATTGCTGACGCACCTCAGCCCGGGCGTCGAAAGCACCGCTTCGCGAATCGGGTCCATCAGCTGGCTGACGATGCCCACACATCCCTCGGCCGCCTGGCGGATGTTGGCCTCGTCGAGCGTTCGGTCGGGCGGATAGGGCAGGACCTCAGCCGCCTCGGCCAGGATCGCCGGACCTGGGTCGAGAATCGGATGCATCAGCAGAACTCGCGGCCGAGCGCCTGTGCTCATGGGTTCAGTCCAAGCTCCTGTGCAATCGGCTTCAGGGCATCGCGGACGAACTCCACGTGCTCGTCGAAGGGTATACCGAGGGCCTCGGCGCCCGCCACGAGCTCCTCTCGATGCACGCCCCGCGCAAAGGCCTTGTCTTTCATCTTCTTGCGCACGGTGCTCGCCTCGACCGAGCTCAGCGATCTGTCGGGCTTGACAAGCGCGCACGCGATGATGAATCCGCACATCTCGTCCACCGCGTTGAGCGCCTTGCGTGCATTCGTGTTCCGAGGAACGTCGAGGTAGTCGGCGTGCGAGGCGATATCGTCCAGGATGTCCTCGGGCCAACCCTTGTCGCGCAGCATCTGGATGCCGCGCATGGGATGCAGCTCAGCGGTCGGCCCCGACTCGTAGTCCCAGTCGTGGATGAGGCCGAGCACAGCCCAGCGCTCTTCGTCCTCGCCGAAACGGCGGGCGTAGGCGCGCATGGCGGCCTCGACGCTGCGCATGTGGCGGCGCAGCTGTTCCGACTTGGTCATAGAGGTGACGAGCTCCCATGCTTCGTCGCGTGTCGGTGCGGTCAAATGAGAATCTCCTTCAAGGCGGCCAGCAGCTTGTCGTGTTGGTCGCGTGTGCCAATCGTGGTCCGAATCCAACCCGCGATCGGCTCACGATCGTAATGGCGGACCAGGATCTTGCGCTCACGCAGCGCCGCAACTACGCCGGCCGCCGGCTTGGGCGGTTTGGCAAAGACGAAGTTAGTCGCCGAGGGAACGACGTCGAACCCGAGCCGCCCCAGGTCGCGGGTGAGATCCTCGCGATTCTCCACCACCGCCTCAACAAGCTTTCGGTGGTGGGCCTCGTCTTCAATCGCCGCGACCGCGCCCACGATGGCCAATCGGTCGAGGTTGTAAGAGTCTTTGACCGCGTCGAGCGACTCGATCAGCTCCGGTGCTCCCAAGGCAAAGCCGACGCGCAGTCCGGCCAGAGCATACGACTTGGAGAAGGTGCGGAGGATCAGAAGGTTCTCGTGTGACTTGAGCAGGTCCAGGCAGGACAGTGGAGCGAAGTCCACATAGGCCTCGTCGATCACCACGATGCCAGTCGACGCGGCGACCACTTCCGTCACGGCACCCTTGTCAAACAGCGCTCCGGTCGGCGAGTTCGGATTGACCACGAACTTGAGCGGCGAGGGATCCGGGCCCAGGCTGGGTGGAAGCTCCCAGTGCAGCTCGGTGGGATGGCGGGACGGGCTGACCTCGTGGATTCGGCACAGGGGGTCGAAGAGCGGATACGTCGGGGTGGGATAGGCCACCGTGTCGCCGGCCCCGGCAAACGCCCGGAAGCAAAGCTCGATCATCTCGTCGCCGCCGTTTCCAACCGTGACGTGGGTTGGATCCATGCCAAAATGCCGCGCGATAGCTCGGCGCGCTGGGGCGGCCGTCGGGCTCGGATAGAGCCGGAGCGATTCATCGGTGGCCGCCTTGATCGCCTGCAGGACTTTCGGCGATGGCGGCAGAGGCGACTCGTTGGTGTTGAGCTTGACCCAACCCTCGCCGTCGGGCGGCTGTTCACCCGGGGTGTATGGCTGGAAGCCCTCGAGGGCTTTCCTTACGACGCTTTTCGGCATTCGAGCAAGAACGTTTCCAGGGCAAGTCGCGGGCTCACGTTTTGCTCGAGGTAGCCGAGCGTGTCATACGAGAGCTCGACCAGCCGCGCCCACGTTCCCTGCTCGCGGCCGCGGGTGGCGAGCATGCGACGACGAAGCTCGATCTGCCAGCTCGCGATGGCAAACAAAGCCGGGTCTTCCTCATCCCCTTCGCTTCGCCGCCAGGCCATCTGCTCCGAGTCGAGCTGCGCCGCCAGCTGCAAGGGGACGTCGGCAGGCGACCCAAAAGTCTCTTCCAGGCGGCGGGTCCATACGTGGTGCAGCTCGATCACGCCCTCGTCCCTCGCGCGCCGCATCGCCCAACCCGGACGTCCGCCCGAAAGCTCGGACAGCAATTTCGATCGCTTGGCCTCGACGCCGTTCGAGACGAGAAGCTTTTCGATATCGAGTGCCGGAACAGGATGGAAGAAGAGGCGCTGGCAGCGCGAGACCACGGTGGGCAGCACGACGAAGGGATTGAGGCTCGGCGTCGTCAACACGATGACGCGATGAGGGTGCGGCTCCTCGAGGGTTTTGAGCAGTACGCCCTGGTCCTGGTCGCGGACCCGCCCGACATTCGTCACCACCACGACGCGGCGCCCCCCAATCGCCGGCTTGAGGTTCAAGAACGCCTGCAGCGAAAGCTCGTGAAACTCAGGCGGCTTGTCGGGCAGAAGGCGAATCTCGTTGATGGAGAGTGGCTTGATCCGGTCGTCCTCCCAGTAGTCGGGGTGCCGGGTCAGCGGCGCCTCGGGCAGAAGTGCGGACGCCAGCGCACGCGCGGTCATTGCCTTGCCGAGCCCAGACTCGCCAACGAAAAGGTACGCGTGGGCCAGCCGGTCGGTCCTGACCTGCGAGCGCAGCTGGTCGAGGGCCTGCGTGTGGCCGGCTACGGCTTCGAACGGATCGGTCATGGCGCCTGGTTGGTGGCGGCCCGCCGCGCCTTTGTCTCGCGCTCACGCTCGAGGCGCTGGGCTCGGCCCTGGAGCCACACCTCTCGGATGCGCTGCAGAGCGGTGATGTTGGTGACGATCGCCAGCAGGAACACGACGCCGTAAAGCACGTACCCGCCAACCAGCAGTCCGACGACCGTCACGACAACACGTTCTGGCCGCTGGAACAGACCCGTTTTGCAAACAAAACCGAGGCTCTGCGCGCGGGCGCGCACGTAGCTCACCAGGAACGAGCCGGCGAGCGCAGCCAGCGTAGCCAGGACGAGCCACTCTTGAAGCGGGCCGCCGACGGTGACGAAGTAAGCGGCAAGTCCAAGGTAAACGGCTCCCTCCGAATAGCGGTCCAGTGTCGAATCAAGAAAGGCGCCGTACGGATAGCTTGCGTGGGTCGAGCGCGCCAGTGCGCCGTCGAGGATGTCGCACGTGCCGGCGAAGATCAGCACGACCCCGGCCCATCGCAGGTGGCCAAAAGCCACAAGGCCGGCGGCGAGGAAGGTAAGTCCGAGGCCAACCACCGTGACCTGGTTGGGAGTGATGGGGCTGCGACCGAGCGCAGACACCAGCGCCTCCGCCTGGCGCCGGACCCAGGCCTCAAACCGCGTGGTGAACACCCGTCACCTCCAGTGTTGCCGCCGGTCGTGCGGCGAGTGCCTTACGCGCCTCCTGGTAGACCTCGATGACCTCAGATGCCACAAGCTCCCACGAGTAGCGTCTGGCCTTCTGAATCGCATAGTCGGAAAGCCTTCGCCGCAGCTCGGCGTCGCGCGCGAGGATGACCAGCGACGCAGCCAGCTCGCGCCAGTTTTTCGGCTGCACCGTGACGCTGTCGCGGCCGGACTCGAGCACGGACATGTAGCCCGGCACCTCGGTTGCGACAACCGGGAGACCGGACGCCAGGGCTTCAAGCAGCACGATGCCAAAGCTTTCGGCTCCCGTGGCGGGAGCGCAGAAGATGTCGGCGCTGTTGTAGTAGCGCGGCTTCACGCTGTCGGGCACGTAACCCGCCACGACGACGTTCGGGAGTCGATGCCTGGCCACGTACGACTCGACCCTGCCCCGGAGCGGCCCATCGCCGACGATGATCAGGCGCGTTTGCGGAATCCGCATGCTCATCGCGCGATAAGCCCTCAAAAGGTCGCCCAGGCCCTTGCGCTTCTCGAGCCTGCCGACGAAGAGCACGTTCAGGCATTCGTCGCGCAGATGGCGGATCGGCGCGAGACCCGGCCGGTAGACGCTGACGTCTACGCCGTTGGGAATCACACGCATCGGGAAGGCAGGGAAGTAGCGCTGCACAAATGCGCGCGCCGGCTCGCTTACAGCGATCGCCCGGTGCAGGTGCTCGAGGTAAGGCTGGAGCAGAGGCCGGCCGTAGAAATAGCCGACATTGGATCGCGCGAACGCATGAAAAGTCCCGACGTTGGCAGTGTTCGACATCCGGAGCATCGTGATCGGAAGCGCCGGCATCAGCGGCTCATGGAAATGAAGGACATCGAAGCCTTCGTCCGCGACGATCGCCGCCACCTGGTTGGCGAGGTGAAAGCTCAGCGTGATGCGCGCGACCGAATCGTTGACCGGAATCGCGATCGGCGACCCGATCCGGTAGAAGCGCGCGCTGTCGAAGTCGACGTCCGCGCGGCTGGAAGGCGCGAAGATGCGGGTTTCGTGGCCGAGCTGCTGGAGCTGGACGGCGAGGTGGCGGACGTGGTCATTCACTCCGCCAGGCGAGGCGAAATCGTACGGCGAAACAAGCCCGACCTTCATTGCGCGGTCATTCCGTGTCCGCCCAGATCCGGTGCGGGACATGCCACTGCTCCGGGTGCTGCTGGACAAAGCGCTCGATGTGCCGGAGCAGCTCCTGGGTTGTGCGAACCTGGTCGGCGCGTGCGTCGCCGGTCGACCTGGCGTAGACGAGCGGTGCTCCTTCGGCCACGTACGTATCGTCCGGCAATCGGTAAACGCATACGGGGAAGAGCGGCGTGCCGAGCCGCAGCGCGATCGCCGCCGGGCCCAAGGGGATCGGCGCCGGCTTGCCGAAGAAGGGCATCATCTGGCCCGTTCCCGTGATATCGCGGTCGATCGCCGTGATCACCATCTCCTGCTCGCGCAGAGCCTGCAGCACCTTGCGAATGCCTCCATGGTCGAGCGTGAGGACGCTGATCCCGAGCCTCGCCCGCGTGTCGCGGTACCACTCGAACAGCGCTCGAGGCTCGAGCTCTTCGGCGAAGAAGCTCACGGGCGACAGCGTCGCGGCCCAGATCGCGGACACAACCTCGTACGAGCCCATGTGGCAGGAGACGACCAGCACGCCCTTGCCGACGGCGCGTGCCTCCTCGAGATAGTCCAGGCCTTTCACCCTCAGCCTGGGCTGCAACGACTCGACCCTCGCCCGCGGAAGCTGCATCAGGTCCGCGTAAGCCTTGGCGTGATTCTGAAAGTTCAGCCAGGACAGTCGGCGCAGCGCGGCCGTGTCGTTCTCCAGCTCCGGGCAGGCGATCTTGAGGTTTCTCTCGAGACGCGGACGCGCGAGCGGGGAAAACAACCAGGCCACGCGCGCCGCCAGCACGGCCAGCGCGTATGCCCACGACCGGGGCAAGCGTTCGACCAGCGACTGCACGGCTTTGAACCCTCGCCATGTCCATTCGCCCATTCCTCAGCGGCCGAACATCGGCCGAAACGCGTACCACTGGTCGGGACGCTCCTTTATGAAATCCTCGAATCGGTTGATCACAGCCTGCATGAGGCTTTCCTTTGTGTCGCCTTCTCGCACGGCAAGCGGAGGGTCGAGATGCACGTGGTATCGGCCAGGGGCCGACGCGTACTGGCAGGCCGGCACCAGCGAAGCGCCTGTCTTGAGGGCAAAGGCCGCGGGTCCGCCCGGGACGGTGGCGCGCCGCCCGAAAAAGCTCACCGTGAGCCCCGGCCCCTGTTCCAGGTCGCAAAGGAGGGCGACACCTCCGTTCGCCTGCAGGGCTTCGGTGATGCCCCTCACCGCCGAGCGCCCCAGCATGATCACGTTCAAGCCGAAACGCTGACGGGTCGCCACCACCGCCTCGTTGAGAGACCCAGGGAAGCGCTCGGCTACCGCTGAGATTCGGTAGCCCAAGGCGCCCGCGTATGAGCCCGCCATATCCCATGAGCCCATGTGCGGCGTGGCCATGATCACGCCCTTGCCACGTGCCAACCCCGCGTCGAGATGCTCGAGCCCATCGACCGACATCCGCGCCATCAGCTCCTGCGGCGTGAGACTCCCCAGGAGCAGGAAGTCCATGAGCACGCGGCCATAGTTCTGGAAAGCACTCCTGGCCACGCGCGCGACCTCCGGGTCCGACCGCTCGCGACCTAGCGCGGCGGCGTAGTTGTCGAGCGCAGCGTTCCGCTGGGCGCGGCTGAGCCAGAACCATGCCGTGCCGCCCGGCGCGGCCGCGGCATGTCGCAGCCCAGCCGGAAACGCGCGCAGCACCCGCGCGCTCGCTTGGTAGCTAGCGCTTAGCAGCTGCGGCCGGCTTGGTGCGGGCGACGCGGCGGTCGCGCCCATTGACTCCCGCCTTATCACCTTCGATGAACTCCTCCACCAACTGCCTGGCCTCGTTGTCGCTGTACTGGACGGGCGGCGACTTCATGAAGTACGAGCTCGGACCTTCGAGCGCGCCACCGATGCCCCTGTCGATCGCCAGCTTGGCGCACCGCACCGCGTCGATGACGATGCCCGCCGAGTTGGGCGAATCCACGACCTCGAGCTTGAGCTCGACATTGAGAGGTACGTCGCCGAACGAGCGGCCCTCGAGCCGGATGTACGCCCACTTGCGATCGTTCAGCCAGGGCACATAGTCGGACGGGCCGATGTGGACATTGTCCTTACCGATGTCATAGTCGAGCTGCGACGTGACCGACCGCGTCTTGGAGATCTTCTTCGACATCAGCCGCTCCCGCTCGAGCATGTTCAGGAAGTCTGTGTTCCCGCCGAAGTTCAGCTGGTAGGTCCGTTCGAGCTTCACGCCGCGGTCACGGAAGAGGCGGGTCAAGACGCGGTGGATGATGGTCGCACCGACCTGGGACTTGATGTCGTCGCCGATGATAGGGAGGGTCTTGTCGAGGAAACGCTTCTGCCAGTAGGGCTCACGCGCGATGAAGACGGGGATACAGTTGACAAAACCGACGCCTGCGGTCAACGCCTGCTCCACGTACCACTTGGTCGCCTCTTCCGAGCCGACGGGCAGATAGCTCACGAGCACGTCCGCCTTCGTCTTCTTGAGGATGCCGACGACATCCGATGTCTCACCGGGGGCCTTTTGCACGACCTCGGAGAGGTACTTGCCGATGCCGTCATGTGTCATGCCGCGCTGGACCCTGACGCCGGTGCGCGGCACGTCCGCGAACTTAACCGTGTTGTTGGGCTTGGCGTCGATGGCCTCGGACAGGTCGAGCCCGACCTTGTTCTTGTCGATGTCGAACGCGGCGACGAAGTCGATGTCGCGGATGTGATAGCCGCCGAGGTCCACGTGCATCAGCCCAGGGACAGAGTCTTTGGGCGATGCGTCGCGGTAGTAGTGCACGCCCTGGACCAGCGAGGAAGCGCAGTTGCCGACGCCCACGATGGCCACCCGGACCTTCTTGTTGCGCTGACCGTTTCTGTGATTGGCGCTCATGCGCCCACCTCCTCACCGACTTTCATCTTCTGTGCCATGCCGAGCATCTGGTCCAGGCGCTCCCGATAGCGCCTGATGTTCTCCACGTCGAGCGAGCAATAGACCTGCCGGCCTTCGCGTCTGGTTCGGATCACCCCGCCCAGGCGGAGCATCCTTAGGTGCCAGGAGATGCGCGGCTGGCTCATGTGCAGGTGGAGAGCCAGGTCGTTGACGTTGACCTCGCCGAGCTTGGCCAGGCGCTCGAGGATGCGCAGGCGGGTGGGGTTGGCGAAGCCCAGGAAATGGTCGGGCAGCTCATTGCGCGGGTTCTGGAGAAACATAAAGGTTCCTTTATAAGCCAGTCTAAAGCATAAAGGCTGGTTTATGTGTTGGGCGCGATGTGCACAGCTACGACCCATGCCAGAGCGACCCGGTCCGTGGCATCCCGCCCGCGACCTGTGGGCCCCTCCAATTGCCCTCTCGGAGCTTACTTCCCTTTGACGAGGTCGAGAAACTCGGCTCGGGTGCGCGGGTCGCGCCGGAATGTGCCGAGCATGCAAGACGTGATCATCTGTCCGCCCGGCCTCTCGACTCCGCGCATCTCCATGCACAGGTGGCGCGCCTCGACGACCACCCCGACACCTTTCGGGGCGAGCACCGCGCTCAACGCCTCCGCGATCTCCTTGGTGAGCTTCTCCTGGATCTGAAGGCGGTGCGAGAAGACCTCGACCAGTCGGGGGATCTTGCTCAGCCCGACCACCTTGCCTTTCGGCAGGTAGCCGACATGAACATGCCCGAAGAAGGGCAGCATGTGATGCTCGCACAGGCTGTAGAACGCGATGTCCTTGACGACGACCATCTCGTCGTAGTCCTGGTCGAAGGTTGCGTCTGCGACGACATCTTCCGGGTTGACGCCATAGCCGTCGGTCAGCTCTCGCAAAGCGCGCGAGACGCGTTCCGGCGTCGCCTTCAGACCCTGGCGATGGGGGTCCTCGCCCAGCTCGACGAGCAGAGAGTCGACCAGCTCGGCGATCGGGTCAGCCGGCTTCGGCTTCGGCGCAGCCATGTTTGCTCACACAATTTACGGGTTGGAAGCGATCGAAGCGGCGCAGGTTCTGTCCGAGATCGGCTACCTGCTCCGGCAGGACCCCAAGGAGCGGTTTCGTGCCAAGGCGTTCTCCGCGGCCGCCTGGTCGCTCGCGCTTCAGCGGCCCGACCTGGCCGAGCTCCATCGCGCCGAGAAGCTGACCTCGATCGAAGGCGTCGGCGAAGGCATCGCCAGGGTGCTGTCCGATGTGATCCAGACCGGGGCGAGCCGTTATCTGAACCGCCTGCGCGAGCTGTCGAAGCAGCCTGAGCGAGGGGACGAGTCCGACCTCGACTTCGACGACTACCGGGGCGATATCCATTCCCACACGAACTGGAGCGACGGCCGGGCGACCATGCTCGAGATGGCGCGAGGCGCGCAGGCGCTTGGCTATAGCTACCTGGGCATCACCGACCACTCGCCCCGCATCACGGTGGTGCATGGCCTCAACGCGGAACGGCTGGTCGCGCAGTCGAGGGAGATGGCCGATGTGCAAAGCCAGGTCGATGGGATGACCCTGCTGCAGGGCATCGAGGTCGACATCCTGGAGGACGGCTCACTCGACCTCCCGGACGCTGTGCTGGAGATCCTTGACGTCGTTATCGCCTCGCCGCACGTGAAGCTGCGTCAGGAGCCCGCCGCCATGACCGAACGCATGATGCGCGCGGTCTCCCATCCGCACGTCGATGTGATCGGCCATCCGACTGGCCGCCGGCCGGGCTCGCGGGAGGGTGCGTCGTACGACTTCGAGCTGGTGTTCCGGGAAGCCGCCAAGCGCGGCGTTGCTCTGGAGATCGACTGCGACCCGGCGCGTATGGACCTTTCGCCAGAGATGGCGCGTCTTGCCTACGAGTACGGATGCAACTTTGCGATCGACGCCGACGCGCACGCGCCCGCGGAGTTTGCTTACGTGCCGATGGCGCTGTGGATGGCGCGGCGGGCGGGAATCGCGCGAGACCGCATCCTCAACTTCCGATCGCCCGATGAACTTACGATGACTCGCTGATGGCGCGGGTCGGGATCATGATCGAGGGCCAGGAGGGTCTGAGCTGGGACCGCTGGCGCAGGATCTGCCAGGACACCGACCGCCTGGGGTTCGCCTCGCTTCGGCGCAGCGACCATTTCGTATCGCTGAATGGGCGCCCCGACCTGGACTGCATCGAGTGCTGGATCTCGCTCGCGCTCGCGGCCGAGTGGACGAAGAACATCGAAATCGGCCCGATGGTCAGCCCGATGACGTTTCGCCCACCCGCTCTGCTCGCCCGCATGGCGGCGGCGGTCGACATCGTCGCGACCGGGCGACTCATCCTCGGGGTCGGCGCCGGATGGAACGAACATGAGCACCGAGAATTTGGGATTCCCTTTTATACGGAAAGACAGCGCTTCGACATGCTGGAGGCCGGCATCAAGGTGATTCGCGAGACCTGGAGCAAGTCGAACCCCAAGCCCGTACGCAACCCGATCCCTATTCTGCTCGGCGGCAAAGGCTTGAAGCGAACGCTTCCCCTCGTAGCGCGTGAAGCTTCGGAATGGAATTACTCCAAGCTCGACGCCGACGGTTACCGGCAGCGACGCGATTTGCTCGAGCAGCTCTGCCGTGACGCGGGACGTGACCCGACCAGCATTCGCCACTCCGTGATGACCAGCTTCCTCATCGGCCGCAACAGGAAAGAGTTGCTCGAACGGGCAGCCCAGGTCAGCGAGGTGATCGACGACCTGAACGGGATGACCCCCGAGGAAGTGCTCGAAAACCGCAAGGATGCATGGCTGGTGGGTACGCCCGAGCAGATCGCGGAGCGCATGCGAGAGTTCGCCCGGCTGGGGATCGACCTGTTCATGCTCCAGCACTTCCTGCTCGACGACGGGGACGCGCTGGAGCTGGTGGCGAAAGAGTTGATGCCGGCCGTCGCCTGACGGCGCCTTACACGAGCTTTACGTGGCGGTCCGGCGTTCTTCCGAGGGTAAGGTATCAGCGTGGATTTCGATCTGAGCGAGTCGGAGAAGGCGTTTCGTGACGAGGTGCGGGCCTGGCTGAAGGCAAACGCGCCGCTTGCAGACGGCTCGACCGACATGAAGGAATTCATCGACACGCGGCGCGCCTGGCAGAAAAAGCTCTATGAAGCGGGCTACGTCGGGATCACCTGGCCGAAGGAGTACGGCGGGCGCGGCGGCGGCTTCATGGACCAGCTGATCTTCAACGACGAGATGATCACGGCCCATGCTCCAGACCCGATAAACGTCATCGGCCTCGGCATGGGCGGGCCGGTGGTTATCGCGCATGGCACCGACGAGCAAAAGAAGCGATATCTGGCTCCGTTGCTGTCGGCGGCAGAGATCTGGTGTCAGGGCTTCAGCGAACCCAACGCCGGAAGCGACCTTTCAGGGCTGCAGACCCGGGCAGAGGACAAGGGCGACCACTACGTCGTCAACGGACAGAAGGTCTGGACGACGCTTGCCCATGTCGCGAAGTGGTGCATGCTCCTCGTCCGCGAACGCAAGGAAGCCAACCCGCGGGAAGGCCTGACCTATCTCCTGGTCGACATGGAGAGCCCCGGCATAGAGGTCCGGCCCCTGGTCCAGATCACGGGCGACGCCGAGTTCAACGAGATCTTCTTCAAGGACGTGATGGTGCCCAAATCGCAGATCCTGGGCGAGGCTGGGGGCGGATGGGCCGTCGCGATGACCACGCTGCTCCACGAGCGCGGCACCCTTGGTCTCGCGCTCGCGACGCGCGCTCAGATCACGGCTTCCGAGCTCGCGGAGCGTGCGCGCAAGCTCGGACGCGGCTCGGACCGGCTCGTCAGGCAGAAGATCGCCCAGCACACGATCGAAGCGCGCGCCCTGCAGCTCAACGGCTACCGCGCGGTGACGGCGGCCAAACGCAGCGGCATTCCCGGCCCCGAGGGTTCCATCCTCAAGCTCATGTGGTCCGAGCTGAACCAGCGGATGACGGAGACGGCGATGGACATCGGCGGGCCGGGATCGCAGGTCGGTGACGGGGACGGTTGGAAGTACCAGTTCTTGCGCTCGCGGGCCAACACGATCGAGGCCGGGACCTCGGAAGTTTTACGCAACATCCTGGCCGAAAGGGTCCTCGGTCTCCCGCGATCTCGGTAGATTAGGTCCGGTGACCGCTGTCGCCTCGAAGGCGGCCGGCGCAGGCGCGAAGACGGGCCTCGACCGCGGAGTCATGGCGGTCTTCGCCGGCTTGATGCTCGGCTCGCTGGTTGCATCTCTCAACATGACCCTGGTCGCGCCGGCGCTGCCGACCATCGTCGCGGAGCTGGGCGGGCTCGCGGACTACAGCTGGATCCCCATCTCGGCGATGCTCGCGTCCACAATCGTCGTGCCGGTCGCGGGCAAGCTCTCGGACATCTATGGGCGCAAGCCGCTCTACATGACAGGCATCGTCGTTTTCGCCGTGGGCTCTGCCCTGTCCGGAATGGCGCCGAACTTCTGGTTCCTCGTCTTCGCGCGCTTCGTGCAGGGCGCCGGAATGGGCTTCATCATGCCCCTCTCGCAGGCGATCATCGGCGACATCATCTCGCCGCGCGAACGCGGCAAGTACCAGGGCATGCTCGGCGCCTCTTTCGGGCTCGCGTCGATCGTCGGTCCCGCAGCGGGCGGATTCATCACCGAGCACTTCTCATGGCGATGGCTGTTCTTCGTCAACCTTCCGGTGGCTCTTGTGACGCTGGTCGTCGTCGGTCTGTTCATGCACGTACCCAATCCGCGGCGCAAGCACGCGATCGACGTCTGGGGAAGCGTGACGCTATCGGCGGGAATCACCTGTGCGCTGCTGGCGACGGTCTGGGGCGGCGTGCAGTACCCCTGGACGTCATGGCAGATCGTCGGCCTCTACGGCGCTGCCGCGTTGCTGCTCGGCGCTTTCGCGTGGGTCGAGACGCACGCGCCTGAGCCAGTCCTTCCGCTGCACCTGTTCAAGAGCAGCATCTTCACGTTCTCAAACATCGCCAGCGTCGGCGTCGCGATGTCGATGTTCGGGGCCATCTTCTTTCTTCCGGTCTTCGTCCAGGGCGTGATCGGCAACAGCGTCACGAACTCGGGCGCGATCCTCGTCCCGATGCTGGTGTCGATGATCGTGACCAGCGTTGCGAGTGGCTGGTTCATCTCTCGCACCGGGCGATACAAGGTCCCACTTCTCGGCGGTCTCTTGTCGATGGGCGCGGGTTACTACATGCTCGCCAACTTCACCATCGAGACGACCAATCAATCCGTCATCGTGGCGATGATCCTCATCGGCCTCGGTCTTGGCGTCACGATGCAGACGTACACGCTCGTCGTGCAGAACTCCGTCAGCCGGGAAGACCTGGCGGTGGCGACTTCGGCGACGCAGCTTTCCCGGTCGATGGGGGCAGCGATCGGGCTCGCGATCCTCGGCACGATCCTGACCCAGGGGATGCAGAGCTCGATGGCGAAATACCTGCCGGCTTCGGCCCTGCAAAGACTTCATTCATCGGACAGCGGCGCGGCTGCGACCGCGATCTTCGATCCGTCGCTGCTCGCCAAGCTGCCACCCGCGATCGCGGCGGGAATCAGGCACGGTCTGGCCGACGCGCTCCATCCCGTCTTCCTCGCGGGCTTGCCGATCATCGCGATCAGCTTCGTCGCGACGCTGTTCATCCGGGAGGTGCCGCTTCGCCAAACCGCGCACGTGACGGCCGGACGGCGCGGTCAAAATGCATTGGTGGAGCCTGAAGAAAGCGCTCTGATCTGATATTTGCTTGTCTTGCGGGGGCCATGCAGGACAGAATTCCGCACGTGAACGAAGCCCCTCGGCGAGACCGGCAGATGATCTGGGCCTTTTGGCTGGCCGCTGCCTTGGCAGCGAGCGCGGGCGTCCTTCCGTTTGCTTTCGGCGGCACGACGAGCCGCGTTGCGGTGGTGGCCATCCCTTTCGGGGTCGCGGCCCTGGCGCTGGGCGCCTGCGCCCTGCTGCGCGACGCGGGACGCACGATCACCTCAGGCCTGTACTTCGTCGCCGGACTCGCAATCGTCTACGGGCTTCTGTCGATGTTCTCGCTGCCCCTGCAGCAGGCCATCGGCGGCACCTGCCCGGTGCCGCCTCAGCCCTGCGCCCCCGGCCTGCAGCGGCCACTGACGGTCGCTGAGAACACGGGCATGGGGTTTGGCGCCGGGTTTGCGATCGCTTCCCTCCTGGTCGGATTCTTCGGTCTGCTGGTCTTTTATCGCCGGACCGTCCTGCCGCCATCCGCCCCGCCGGAGCGCAAGATCCCCGCGATCGCGCCGCCGCCGTCAGCCGTGCAGCCCGTCGCGGTGACCCCGACGCCGAACAGCTCCGCCGCCGAAAATGGGTCAGCGCCGGAAGACGAGCCTGAGCTGCCGGCGCATCAGGAAGACGAGAGGCCGGAGCTTCCGCCGCACGAGTCGACTCCACCCACAACTTAGACTCGGTCCGTGGATTTCGCGTTTTCGGAAGAGCAGGAAATGCTGCGCCGCTCGGCGCGCGGGTTCCTGGCCAAGGAATGCGGTCCAAAGGTCGTGCGCAGGGTGATGGAGAGCGCCGACGGCTACGACGCCGCACTCTGGAAGAAAATCTCTGACCTGGGCTGGACGGCGCTGGGCATCCCTGAGGAGTACGGCGGCGTCGGCACCTTCCTCGATCTCATCGTCGTGCTCGAAGAAGCCGGGCGCGCCCTGCTGCCCGGACCCTTCTTCTCGACCATGGGACTCGCGGTCCCCGTCCTCATCGAAGCCGGTACCGAGGCCCAGAAAAAGGATGCGCTGGGCGCCATCGCATCCGGATCCGCGAAGGCCACTCTTGCATTCACCGAGCCGTCCGGCCGGTGGGACGCGGACAGCATCGCGCTGGGCGCGCAGAAGAAGGGCGGCGGCTGGCAGCTGGACGGCGTGAAGCTCTTCGTGCCAGAAGCCGATGTGGCCGATTACACGGTCGTGGTGGCGCGCAGCCGCGGAACTGGCGAGGAAGGGATCACGCTCTTCCTGGTCAGGGGCAAGCCGAAAGGCATGACCGTCAAGCCGCTCGAGACCCTCGACATGACGCGGCGTTGGAGCGAAGTCCGGTTCGACGGCGTGGAGCTCGACGGAGACGCGGTCATGGGCACGGCGGACAAGGCTTGGCCGCAGCTGAAGCGCGGTCTCGAATGGGCGACCGCCGCGCTGTGCGCGGAGATGGTCGGGGGCATCCAGAAAGTCCTCGAGACGTCCACCGATTATGCGAAGACCCGTCATCAGTTCGGAAAACCGATCGGCATCTACCAAGCCGTGTCGCACAAGCTCGCGGACATGCTCGTGCTCTCCGAAAGTGGCAGATCGGCGACTTACTATGCGGCGTGGGCGGTCGACGCCGACGCGCCTGACCGGTCGCTTGCGTCGTCCATGGCCAAGGCTTACGTTTCGGACGCGTACCGCAAGGTCGCCGGCGATGGGATCCAGGTGCACGGCGGGATCGGCTTTACCTGGGAGCACGATATGCACCTCTACTTCAAGCGCGCCAAGTCGTCAGAGGTGACGCTCGGCGACGCCACTTACCACCGCGAGCTCGTCGCCCAAGCCCTCGATCTCTAAGCGCTCACTCACAGCTAGCCCGCCACAAGAAGGCGGAAGACCACCAACCCAAAGAGGGCACAGATCGGGATGACCAGGCCGCGGAACAGGGCCCAATAGTTCGACCACGCTTCTCGCAGCCGATCAAGGCGGCGGCCAGATCCGAACACGAGTGACCAGTAAATCGGCAGCGCGGCGCCCGTGTTGAGGGCCAGCGCAAGCAGGGCGATACCGCCGGCACCGGCCAGCCAGAGCTGCAGCGGGCCCGCGGATCCGAAGCCAAGCTGCACTCCCCAAACCGCGGCGCCGACCAGCAGGGCGGCCACCGCCGGAAAGCCGAGCAGAAAGAACGCAGCGAAGCTGAGGATGACCAGAATCAGCATCAGGGCGAGCGTCGCGACGATCCCGGACAGCCCCGCAGCAGCGACAGTCACCCCATTCGCCTGGGCAGGCGCGTCGTGGCTGACCACGGCTACTGGCGTTGGATCGATCGCCACCCCGCTCGCAGCCGCTCGCACGTCCGCCCAGGAGTGCCAGTGCTCATTCGCGCTGATGGCGCCCGAGATGCCGGCCGCCGCCACGGCCAGGACGACGCCCGCGACGACCGCGGCGGCGTTCCGGCGAATCACCCCGACCGGCAGCCACGATCGTTTGCGCCGGGTCCGTGCCAGTCCGGTCTCCATGAGCCTTTCGCGATCGAAGGTCCCGCCGCACAGGATCGTGAGGGCGACGCAGGCTGTGATGGGAAGCAGCAACGAGACGAGCGCCAGCGGCGACCGGAAGACGAACAGGGCCAGAGGCAGATCGGCCACCGCCGCCGAAACGGGCGAGAGCAAGAACGACCAGGCGCCGCCGGCCGCACCCTCGCGCGGGAACAGCATGAAGCCGAGCATCCGGCCCATCGCGGCCCAGTAGGAGGTGACCGCCGCGACAAAGCCGAAGACGGGGAGCAGATCCCACGGCGCGGCTTCGCCGAACAGGCTGAGAAGCGCCAGCCCGGCCGCGGTCCACAAGGTCACCCATACGGTGCTGACGATCGCGCCCGGCAGCACCTCGAGCCAGATGATGGAAGGATCGTCGACCGGCGTGTAAAGCAACACCTCGAGCGAGCCCTGGGCTTTCTCCCACCAGATGCCGATCGAGCTCTTGATCGATTCGAGAAGTGCGAACGACAGAAAAAATAGAGGCAGCAGCAAGCCTGCCTGCAAGGCATTGCCGCCCGCTAAGTGCTGGGCCACCTGACCGGCGACGCCGGGCAGCTGACCGAAAAGCGATGTCGCGACGACCAGGAGCAGCACAAACGCGTTGAGGTAGCCGACCCAGCTGAGATCCCCGCGACGCCACCAGGAGCTCACATAGAAAGGGAGCGCGTGGCGCAGGAGCCTGCCCTGGTTCGAAAGCGACGCGAACATTCGTGGCGCGCGGATGCCTGAGGTGACCAGAGCAGAACGCGTTGGCTCGGAATGCGCCTCGGCGGCCGGCGCAGCCATCGCTTTCAGGTACACCGACTCCAGCGTCGTCTCGTCCTCCTCGAGCTCGTGGAACGGCGCACCGTGCTCCGCGAGCAGGCCCTGAAGCCGGGCCGCGAAATCCGCCCGTTCCGCGGCGGGCGTCGGCCAGGGCAGTGTGTAGTGCAGGCGATCGCCGTCAAAGCTGTGATCGAGTGCTTGCTCGCTCAGCCAGCGCGCCACCGGCTCTGCCTTGGCGAGAGGACGGGCGAGACGAGCGATGAATTGCCTGCCTTTCCCGACCTGCTGGCGCAGCTCTTCCGGACTTCCATGGGTGACCACGACCCCGCGCCGCATGATGGCGATGCGGTCAGCCATCAGCTCCGCTTCGCTGAGAACGTGCGTTGTCACGATCAGGGCCGCACCGCGTTGCTTCTGCTCGTCGAGATACCTGCGCATGTCCGCCGCCGCCACCGGGTCGAGCCCGGCGGTCGGCTCATCGCAGAAGATCCAGTCGGGATCGTGAAGCGTGGCCCTGATCAGCGCCACCTTCTGCGCCATGCCGCGGGAGTACGCGGCGAGGACCGTGGTCTTGCGGTCCGCGAGCTCAAATCGTTCGAGCAATGCTGCGATGCGTTTGCCGCGAAGTTCCCTGGGGACGGCGTACAGGAATCCGAAGTGGTCGAGGTACTCCGGCGCCGTGTTGCGACCATAGAGCCGCGACTGGTCAGGCACCACGCCAAGCCGAGCCCGAATCGAATCAAGGTGCTCTGGCAGCCGCAGCCCGTCCAGCTCGACCAGGCCGCTATCTGGACGGAGGATGCCGCCGAGGCATCTGAGCGTCGTGGACTTGCCGGCGCCGTTCTGTCCGAGAAGCACAAGAATCTCACCCTGCTCGACGTGCAGGTCCACCCCGGCGACTGCCCTGACCTCGCCAAAGCTTTTGCGCAGGCCCTCGACGCGGATCATGGGAACCCTGGATTCCAGAAGATCAGATCTTTTCGAACGAGTCCACCGACATCACGAAAACTGTCGCGCCGCCGACCTCAACCTCGACCGGGAAGGCCATGAAGAACTCGCCGGGTTCAGCGAGCGGTGGCACCGGCGACAGATAGCGGCTGCGCTCATGGCAGTTGTCGTGGATGACCTTCAGCGCCTCCGTCACCTGCCCGTCGTCAACTCCGATCATCAACGTGACGTTGCCCTGCTGCAGGAAACCGCCCGTCGACGAGATTCGCGTGGAGCTGACGCCCTTGTCGGTCAACGCGGCCACTGCGCGCTGCGCGTCCTCTCCCTGTACGACGGCGATGATCAGCTTCAATCCATGCCCCCGACGAGCGGCTTGAGATGGTCGCGAACCTCGTAGTGGATCTTGTCCCGCGTGCCGGTCGCGTCGAGACGCACGAAGCGCTTTGGCTCCGCCGCCGCGAGCTTTTCGTAAGCCTCGGCGACCTTGCGGTGGAACTCGATCGATTCGCTCTCCATGCGGTCCTTGCGCTTCCCAGCCTCCTCGTGGCGGCTGAGTCCGGCCTCGACCGGTCCGTCCAACCAGAACGTGATGTCAGGTCGCGGGAAGGTTGGGGGCCAGACGGTCGGCAGACCTCTTGCCCCACCCTGGTAGGCGAGAGTTGAGTCGTGGTAGCGGTCGGCGATGACGATCTGGCCCGCCGCGAGCGCCGGCACGATGACCTCGGCAATGAGCTGGCGGCGTGACGCCATGAACAGGTACATCTCCGCCTCGGGGTCTATCTCCAGGCCCTTGTACAGGAGAACGTCGCGAATCTGCTCGCCCAGCTCGGTGCCTCCCGGCTCGCGAACCGCGACCGGGTCGTGCCTGGAGAGCCATTCGCCCAGCAGCTCGGCCTGCGTGGTCTTGCCCGAGCCCTCCGTGCCCTCAAAGGTGATGAACAGCCCCCGCTTAGCCACCAGGCGGAACTCTAACTAAGCGGGTTCCTCGGGCGACGGAGTTATGCGAAGCCGGCGCTGCGGCTCCTTGCCGGTGCTGCGGGCCGAGAGCTCGTTTTCAGCCACGAGCTGGTGCTGCAGGCGGCGCAAGTACGCATTCTGGGGCGAGATCTCGACCGGTCTCAGGGTCGTTTTGACCTGGCGGATGGCGGCGGCGGCCTCTGCCAGGGCGCGGGTCGTCGCCTCGTCCTGCTTGTCGACGCCGTAGATGCGTGAGAGCGCGTCCCGCACCTGGCTCGCCGAGTTGCTTTTGAGGATGTGAATCGGCAGCCCTCGGCTCTCAGCCTGGCGCAGGCTGTCGGGGCGCCGGCGGTAGTGGTTCTTCAGGGTCAGCACGGCGCCCGCGCCGTCGAGGTTGCCGAGCACCCGCACCGGCAGATCGAGCTCCTTGATCGACTGCTCGACGTGATGCCGGCTGACGCCGTACGGAAAGATGCCGAGCGGCTTGGCGGGTGAGCCCGTGGCAGGCGCCGGCTCGGAGGCCACCACGACCGGCGCGTCCACGTTCGAGATCACGCGACCCTCACGCGTGCGGACGCGGATCTTGGGTGTCTGCATCGGCCCGCGAAGCGCGGTGTCGACGACGTCGGCGAGCGGCATGTGAATCGCGACCCGATCGCGGTCCTGAATCTCGACCAGCACGTCAAATGTGGGCGGCGCCTTCCGCTCGAGCACAGACTTCTGGGTGCCGCGCCGCCGCGCCTCCTCGTCGGAGAGGGTCACGCTCTGGATGCCGCCCAGGAGGTCGTTGAGCGTCGGGTTCACGAGCAGGTTCTCGAGCGTCTGACCGTGCGCGGTCGCGATGAGCTGCACGCCGCGCTCCGCAATGGTCCGCGCCGCCGCCGCCTCGAGCTCTGTCCCGATCTCATCGATGACGATGACCTCGGGCATGTGGTTCTCGACCGCCTCGATCATCACGGCATGCTGCAGCAGCGGCGTCTTCACCTGCATGCGCCTGGCGCGCCCAATGCCGGGATGCGGGATATCGCCGTCGCCGCCGATCTCATTTGACGTATCGACGATCACGACCCGCTTGCGCAGCTCGTCGGCAAGCAGCCGCGCGCACTCCCGCAGCATTGTCGTTTTGCCAATACCGGGACGGCCGAGCAGCAAGATGCTCTGGCCGCTGACGACGATGTCGCGGATGATCTCGCCCGTTCCTGTCACCGCCCGGCCGACGCGCATGGTCAGGCCGACGATTCGTCCCGACCTGTTGCGTATCGCCGATACGCGATGAAGGGTGCGCTCGATGCCGGCGCGGTTGTCATCTCCGAACTGGCCGACATTGTTGGCCACGTGCTCGAGATCGGACGCGGAAACCGGATGATCCGCGAGCAGAATCTCGCGACCGGGTACCCGCGCCGCCGGCTCGCGACCGAGGTCGAGCACGATCTCCAGCAGTTCGCTCGGGTCGATCCGTTCGTGCAGCGCGCGCGCAAGCTCGGGCGGCAGGGCACGCGCGAGCAGCTCGACCTCCTCATCCCAGTTCGCGGCGCGAGACTGTTGCCTTGCCTCAGCCATCACCCGAAAGAAGGCACCAGTCCTTTCTCTCGCACCGGCTTAGGCACCCTCACCGCGAGCTCTTTGACGAGCAACAGCTGCGTCAGCAAGACGGTGAACCCACGCCCGCGAAGGGCGTCGATCATGTGCGAATCATAGTGACGGAGGCTCGACCAGGCGGGCGATTCTGACTCGCGGAGGAGTGAGATGCCGAAATCCGCGAGCTCGGCGGGCAGCGTATTTTCGGGCAGGGCCATGAACTGCAAAGTGTCAGGGCGGGCGCCGCTCCCACGCTGCATCCTGACCCAGCCGACGATCTCGATCCGATCCACCACGTGCCCTCCGGCCAATTCGCCTGAGTGCAGCGCCCTCCACTCGCGGTACGTGGGAGCCTCCAGCTGGGACACGCCCTGGGGGGTGACCTTGCGATACAGCTGGTAGAGCTTGCGGTCGTCGCCGCGCTTCACCGCCCGCAGTCCGTCCGGATATTGGTTCGAACGCTGCGACGGCTTTTCCGCGTAGACGACCTGCTCGGTCGCGTACTGGCGGAAACCCTGCGTGCGGAATGCGGGCAGCAGTGGGTCGCGGTCGGGAAGGCGAACGAACAAGCGCAGCGATCCGCGCTCGAGGGCCTGGTTGCACAGGTGCTGCACCAGGGCGGGCGCGACATCGTCGGGATCCGCTTCGTCAGCGACCTGGAGGTTGAGGACTTGCAGCACTCGGGCCCGCCGAAGGTCGAGACCGATCGGTTGGCCGGAGGCCTGGATGAAACCAACCACCTTGCCGTTCTCCTCCGCCACGTACATCAACGTCTCCTGGGATAGAGGCAGCAGAGCAGACAGGGTCGAGCTCAACAGCGTCCACAGCCGCGCGGCGGGCGGGGCCGCTTCGCTTAACCGAATGTCCGAAGAGCGGTGCATCTCTTCGATCCGCGCGAGGTCGAGCAGGCCGGCGGTGCGCACCTTCATCAGCTGGAACCGCTTGCAAGGCGCACGAACTCTCGGTGCAGCCGGAGGTCGCCGCTCAATTCTGGATGAAAGCCAAGCGCAACGATTCGCCCTTGCCGTACCGCCACCGGGTGGCCATCGTGCATCGCCATCACATGCACGTCGCCAACGCGTTCGACCAGCGGCGCGCGGATGAAGACGCCGGGAAATGTTTTGCCGTTGAGCCCTTCTATGTGAAGGGGCGCCTCGAAGCTTTCGACCTGCCGGCCGTATCCGTTGCGGCGCACACCGATGTCGAGCAGGCCGAGGCTGCGCTGGTCGGGCATTCCGTCGGTGATGTCCCGCGCGAGCAGGATCATCCCCGCACAGGTGGCAAGCGTCGCAAGCCCACCTTGAATTGCGTCACGGACCGGTTCGAGCAGGCCGGTCCGCTCCATCAGCATCGCCATGGTCGTGCTCTCGCCTCCGGGAAGCACGATCCCGTCGAGTCCGTCGAGGTCTTCACGCTCGCGCACCAATCGCGTGCGCGCGCCGGCGGATTCCAGAGCGCGCATGTGCTCAGCGAAGGCACCCTGCATCGCGAGGACCCCGATGAGCGGCGCCCGGAGCTTCACCGACCGGGGAGATCTACCAGCCTCGGGCAGCGAGAAGCTCGTCCTTCGGAATGGTCGGGATCTCGAGGCCGTGCATGGCCTTGCCGAGACCGGCGGAAACCTCGGCCAGGACCTCCGGCTTGTCGAAGTACGTGGTCGCCGCGACGATCGCCTTGGCACGCTTCAAGGGGTCCTCCGACTTGAAGATGCCTGACCCGACGAACACCCCGTCGACTCCCAGCTGCATCATCAGGGCCGCGTCGGCCGGCGTCGCGATGCCGCCGGCGGCGAAGTTGACGACTGGAAGGCGGCCGAGCTTCTGACACTCGGCGAGAACCTCAACGGGGGCGCCGATCTGCTTCGCCTCGTGCACAAGCTCCGCTTGGTTCATGCCTTGCAGGTTGCGGATCCCGGCGTTGACGGCCCGCGCGTGGCGTACGGCCTCGACGACATTGCCGGTGCCGGCCTCGCCTTTGGTCCGGATCATGGCCGCGCCTTCAGCGATGCGACGAGTCGCTTCGCCCAGGTCGCGGCAACCGCACACGAAAGGAACCTTGAAAGGGTGTTTGTCGATGTGGTTCTCTTCGTCAGCGGGGGTCAGGACCTCCGACTCGTCGATGTAGTCGATGCCAAGCTCTTCGAGGATCTGGGCCTCGACGAAGTGGCCGATCCTGCACTTGGCCATGACCGGGATCGTGACCGCGGCCATGATCGACTTGATCAGATCCGGGTCAGACATGCGCGCCACACCGCCTTCCTTGCGGATATCGGCGGGGACCCGCTCCAGGGCCATGACCGCGCATGCGCCCGCCTCCTGCGCGATGCGGGCGTGCTCGGCGGTGACGACGTCCATGATGACGCCGCCCTTCAGCATCTGGGCCAGCCCGGCCTTCACCTTGAAGGAACCCTTCACAGAGCCGTCTCCATTACCCGAACCGTTGCGTTCGGCCACGTTCGGAATTCTACGGGCCCCTCCGGCCCTTCGGGCCACCCCCATGAAGGAGAGGGCTCTGGACTAGAGGCGCTCCAGAACGAGTGTGCGCTTGCTTGCGTACTCGTGGTCCGAGAGCAGTCCGTCCCGGTGGAGCCGGGTCAGCATGTCCATCTCCTCGAGCACGTCGAGCAGCGGGGCCATCGTCCGCCGGGCCAGGTACGCGTCGGAGGCAGTGCCGGCCTCCTCGCCACGCGCGTCGAACTCGCGGACGAAAAAGAGCGCTTTGACGGCTGAAAACGGGATCCCGAGCTTGCGGATCGGGCTATCGCTCTGCTCCGCGTGGAGGTGGAGCACCACGCCGTAGCGGTGCCGCTCCAGGGTGCCGTCGAGATGGCCCCGAAGCACCTCCCCGTCCAGGAAGCGGATCGCCACCTTGCGGGTCGGCGTGTCGGCCAGCTCCTTGTCGCGCTGAAGCTCCACCCATTTCACGGCCGTGAGCGGGATCCAGGCCGTCTCGTTGTTCTCCAGGCCGCCGGCGTCATCGACCTCGACCAGGAAGTCAGGCTCGTCGAAATCGAGATCGCGGGCTACGCCCTCCACGGTCTCGTCGTCGAAGAACCGGACGACTATCCGAGCCATTTCACACCTACTGTACTAACCGTCATTTAGCTTCACTCCTGCGCTGGTCTTTGAGCCGTCGCCGCCCGATCCGGCGGGCACATTTGGTACATGTCGCTATGTGGCTGCGCACGGCTTCCGCCTGCGGCCGGCGCAGCTTGCCGGCGAGGTACGGGGCCAATAGTGGCAGGGCCTCCTCGTGCGTGAGCTCACCCTCGCGCTGCGAGGCCAGGTACTCCTCCTTGAACCGAAGGCGCGCCCGATACAGCAGAGTCTCGACTGCGCTTTCCGACATTTTCAGCGTGCGGGCGATCTGCCGGTAGCTCATATCCTGGAGCTCGCGAAGGGTGAGCACCAGGCGGTACTTCTCGGGCAGGCGCTGCGCCACCTGCCAGACCTGGCGGCGGGTCTCATTCGACTCCTGGACGAGCACCGGGTCAAAGGAGTGGGCCGTCGACGGAAGGTTGGTCATGAGCTCGGTTTCTTCCTCTTCCGTCGTCCCGTCGACGCGCAAGTCACGCTGCCGCCGGCGCAGCTCGTCGTAGCAGAGGTTCCTGGCCACGGTATGGACCCAGCCACCGAAGTTGAACGACTCGTCGACCCTCTCCATCATCCGGAGGGCCTTCATGAAGGTCTCCTGGGCGATGTCCTCAGCCAGCAGCGCGTCGCCCAGCTTGCGGCGGACGAGCCGGAAGATCGACGCGACATACCGCCGGTGGAGCTCTTCGAACGCGTGGGCATCTCCCTTCCGGTAGGCCCTGACGAGCTCGACGTCCGACGGCTCGCTCCCTTCCTTGCCGGCCGGCTTTGGCTTTACCTCGTCCATGAATGCCTGCGGCAGGCTACTACGGCGGCCCGCGTAAGCATCCGCGATGGCTCATTTATGGCCTGGCCCAGGTTCACTCCTTCATCCGTCAGCGTGACCACGGAGGTCACGCCCAACTTGCTCAACGCTTCCCATCCCGGCCCCTTGCCGCCCGCCAACAGCAAGACTGGGACGCCCACGGCCTGCGCGCGGCGCGCCACCTCGCCAGGCGCCTTCCCGTAAGCCGTCTGCTCGTCGACGCGGCCCTCGCCGGTGATCACAAGGTTGGCCCCCCGGAGCTTGGCGTCGAGCCCGGCCGCCTCGACCACGAGCGGCGCGCCGGGAAGGAGGACCGCGTCCAGGAAGGCGACCATGCCGGCCCCCGCCCCCCCTGCCGCGCCGGCGCCGGGAATGTCAGCCACCCGCTTGCCTAGATCCCGCTCGATGACTTCGGCCAGCCGGGCCAGCGCGGCGTCCAGCTCCCGAACGGCTGTCGCGTCGGCTCCTTTTTGCGGCCCGTAAACGGCGCTTGCTCCGAGCGGCCCCGTCAGGGGGTTTGTCACGTCGCAGGCCACCTTCACCCGGACCGCCTCCCACTGCCGGTCAAAGCCGGTGGCGTCGATGCGCTCCAGGCGCGACAAGGCGGCGCCGCCGCGCGGCAGGTCACGGCCTGTTCCGTCCAGCAGGCGGTAACCGATGGCCTGGGCCATACCCGCTCCGCCGTCGTTGGTGGCGGAACCCCCTATGCCCGCGATGATCGTGACTGCGCCGCTTCGCCGCGCCGCTTCGAGGAGCTGACCGAATCCATAGGTGGATGTTTTCCGCGGATCCCGTCGAGAGGGCGAAAGGAGCGTCAGGCCGCTGGCCGCGGCGAGCTCGACCACCGCGGTCCGCCCGGATTCGATCACGCCGTACTTCGCCGAGACCGGATCGCCGAGCGGTCCTTCCACGCCCGCGATCAGGTACTCACCATGGCTCGCCGAGACGAGCGCCTCGACCGTGCCGTCGCCACCGTCGGCGACCGGGACCTCGACGACTTCGGCGTCCGGAAAGACCTCGCGCACGCCGCGCGCGATCGCCGCGGCAGCTTCGGTGGCGGTCAGCGTCCCCTTGAAAGCATTCGGCGCAACCACCACTTTGTGCACGGCGCACGCACCTTACCCGGTTAGTCCGGACGAAGCGACACGGACTCCGACGCAAACCCCGGATAGTCCGGACTATCCGGGAGGGGGGCGGCGCTCTCAGTAGACCGGGATCGTCCAGTCCTTGTACTTCGGGGTGTCGCCGCGCACTGCGCTGAAGTAGATGTTCTGAAGCTCCTGGGTGAACTCGCCGACTTTGCCGTTGCCGACCGGCCGGCGGTCGACCTCGATCACGGGTGAGATCTGCGCGCCGGTGCCGCACAGCAGGAGCTCATCACATGTGTATAGCTCGGTGCGATCGATGCTTCGCTCGAGCACCGGGAGGTTCAGCTCCTCGCCGATCACCTTGATGAGCAGCTGCCGGGTCACGCCCTCGAGGATGTCGTCGGTCACCGGCGGCGTGATAAAGGCGCCGTCCTTGAGCATGAACACGTTTTCCGCCGAGCCCTCGGAAACGTGACCGTCGATCGACAGCACGATCGCTTCGTCGAACCCTCCCTCGACCGCCTCCGATTTGGCGAGGGCGGCCTGCGCGTAGGAACCCGTGATCTTGGCCCGGGCGGGCAGGGCCTGGTCGGGAACCCGCCGCCAGGAGCTGACCATGCATCTGATGCCGGCCTCGATCTCCACGTAGTTGCCAAAGGGAATCGCGTAGATGAAGAACCCGCGGTTCAGGTTGTGCAGGCGGACGCCGATCTCCTCACTTGACGTGTAGAGCAGCGGCCGGACGTACACGTCCGACTTGAACTCGTTGCGCCGCAGGAGATCAAGCGTGAAGTTCACGAGCTCTTCGGTCGAGTAAGGCAGCGTCATCCGCATGACATTGGCGGAGCGCTTCATCCGGTCGTAATGCGCGGCCGGCTCCAAGAGAAAGAGCTGGTTTTTTGGCGCGTTCCAGTACGCTCGGATCCCCTCGAACACAGCGGTTCCGTAGTGGAGCGCGTGGGTCATGAGGCCGAGCTTCACATCGTTGTAGCGCGCGAAATCTCCCTCGAAGAAGACCCAAGTGTTCGGGTGAGCGGCCGGTTTCTTCACCGCGGCCTTGGCTTTGGTGTCCACACCCATTGGCATTAAGTGTATTAGGGCGACCCGGTGCTCACCTGCACGGCCCAGGCTTCATCTGATATGAATCGCGACGTGAGCCTCTACGGCATCATCGCCGACCTCCGCCGTGAGCACCCGACCCCCGCCGCGATGCAGACGCTCGACGCGGTTGTCGCAGAGCTTGGCAAGACGCGGGACAACCTCAAGGAGGCGGTCGCCAACCTCGAGGGCAGGCCGCTCCCGCCTGGGGGCAAGCCGGTGCTCGAGGAGCTCGTTCAGCGCGCACGTCAGGAAGGTGTCTACGACCTCGATTACGGTCCCGACCCTTACGACAAGCCTCCCCCCGAGGCACTGGACGAAGGCACCGCCGGTATCGGAGCCCTCCTGGCGATCTCATCCGTCGCCGGCATCGCCCTCGCGATCGTCGCGGTGATCGTGGGCCTCAACGCCATCTTCAGCTCGGGCAGTGGCTGAGTACTCGTTCGACGTCGTGTCCGAGTTCGACCCGGCGGAGCTGACCAACGCCTTGGACCAGGCTCGCCGCGAGGTCAGCACGCGCTTCGACTTCAAAGACACGGCGACCGCCTACGACAATCGGGGTGATGTGATCGTCATCGAGTCGGCCAGCGAGGATCGCGCGAGGGCCGCGCTCCAGGTGCTGCGCGAAAAGGCGGCTCGCCGCCAGCTTTCACCGAAGCTCTTCAAGGCCGGCGACCCGAAGACGATCGGCAGGGGCCGCGGCCAGATCGAGGTCAACCTGAACGCCGGGATCACGGACGACCTCGCTCGCGACCTGCGGAAACGGATTCAAAACGTTTCGCCAAAGTTGCAGGTACGCATTCAGGGCGACCAGCTGCGTGTCACGTCCAAGGACAAGGACACGCTGCAGCTCGTGATCAAGGCGCTGCGCGAGGCGGAGGACATCCCCGTCCCGCTCCAGTTCACGAATTACCGCTAGCTTTCCAGCCTGACCGGAGCACCATGAGCGGCGTGGTCGTGATTCCCGCCATCGACATCCTCGCCGGTCGCTGCGTGCGGCTGACGCAGGGCGACTACAAACACCCGACCGTTTATTCGGATGATCCGGTCGAGATGGCCGCGAAGTTCATCGCAGCCGGCGCCCAGCGGCTGCACGTCGTGGACCTGGATGCGGCGCGTGGAAGCGGTCACAACAGGAGCGTGATCAGGCGGCTCCTGGAGGTTGGAGACCTGGGCCTGCAGGTGGCCGGAGGGGTGCGCAGCGTGGAGGCGGTCGATTCGCTCATCGACCACGGCGCCCATTGGGTCATCATGGGCACAGCCGCGGTCAAGGATTCACGGCTCTTCGAGAGCTGCGCCAGACGGCATCCGGGCCGCATCCTCGCGGCGCTCGACATCCGTGACAACAAGGCGGCGGTCGGCGGTTGGATGGACACCGCGCCGGTGGTGGTCGGCTCGTTGGTCGGCCGGTGGGACAAGTTGCCGCTGGCCGGGATCATCCTGACCTGCATCGACCGCGACGGGACCATGTCAGGACCCGATCTGGCGACGCTGACCAAGGTGCGCAAGATGACAGGCCACGAGCTCGGATACTCGGGCGGAATCGCTTCGATCGACGACATCGCCCACGCCGCGGAAGCCGGTGCCCAGGCGGTCATCCTTGGCAAGGCGATCTACGAAGGGCGGATCTCCCTCCGGGAGGCGCTGGCGACGACATGAATCGGGCCGCGGCTGTCGCCAGCGCCGCGCTGCTCCTGTTCGCGTGCGGCGGCCGCGAGTCGGCCGACGACCAGAGCCTGCACCAGGACATTCAGAACAACACGAGTGGCGCCGAGGTCACGTTCGACGCAACCGTCGTGAGCGACCCGGTGCAGAACGGCGATCACGAGCGATTTCAGGTCAAGACCACGACCGGCGAGATCCTCGAGGTGGATCACAACACCAACCTCGCACAAGGCGTCCCGGTGCACAAAGGAGACGGTGTCGTGATCCACGGCCGGCTCTACATCGATCCTGGGCCGCGCTACGGCATTCACTGCACTCATGTGCACACTTCGAGCGGCTGTCCCGATCCCGGCTGGATCGAGTACAACAACTCCTATTACGAATGAAATCGCCGAAGTTGACGGTTTGATCAAGTAGGAGGATCTACTTGATGCGCGCAGTAGTTTTCGAGCGGAACGGCGGGCCCGAGGTGCTCGAGTACAAAGAGGTGCCGGATCCCTCCCCGCGCGCCGGCGAGGTCGTGGTCGACGTCGAGGCGGTCGGCGTCAACTTCCGAGACGTGTATGAGCGCGAGGGCCGCGACTACGGCCAGAAGCCTCCTGCGATCGTCGGCGTCGAAGGCGCGGGCAAGGTCGTCGGGACCGATGAACGCGTGGCCTGGATGAACGTTCCCCACAGCTACGCCGAGCGCGTGGCCGCGAATCGCGACAACCTCGTTCCGATCCCGGACGGTGTTTCGTTCGAGCTTGCGGCCGCCGCCCTGCTCCAGGGGATCACGGCCCACTACCTCGCCTTCGACTCATATCCGATCCGGGAAGGCGATTGGGTCATCGTGCACGCGGCCGCCGGCGGCGTCGGGTTGCTGCTGACCCAGATCGCGAAGCTGCGCGGCGGGCACGTGATAGGCACGACCTCGACAGACGAAAAGGCAAATCTGGCTCGCCAGGCGGGCGCCGAAGAAGTGCTTCGTTACGAAGGATTTGCCGATCGCGCCCGCCAGATCGCCGGCGGCGAAGGGATCGCGGCTGTTTACGACGGCGTAGGCCAGACCACGTTTTATGAGGGTCTGAAAGCGATCAAGCCTTTCGGCAAGATCATCGTGTACGGCGCGGCGAGCGGCCAGCCCGACCCTCTCCCAGTCATGCTGCTGGCCAAGCACGGCTCGCTGTACGTGCAGCGGCCCACGATCCAGACCTATACGCGCACGCCGGATATGCTCCGCGAACGCGCGGGGCAGGTGTTCGACCTCATCCGGCAGGGCAAGCTCGAGGTACGGATAGGCACCCGCTATCCACTCGCGCAGGGGCGCCAGGCGCACACCGACCTGGAGGCTCGCAAGACGACCGGGAAAATCCTGCTGATTCCCTAGTGCCCGGCTCGCCTCGGTTTGCGAGCGACAACTGACGCTGTAGCCTGAGCGACCGGCCGGACGACAATCTCGTCTATGTCCACATGCGCGGGTCGCGTCACCGCGAACAGCACGCAATCCGCGACGTCCTCCGCCGTGAGCGGCTTGAGTCCCTCGTAGACAGCCCTGGCGGCCTTGCGGTCGCCGTGGAAGCGGACGACGCTGAACTCCGTCTCGACCAGCCCGGGCGCGATCTCTGTGATGCGAATAGGTTCTCCGTTCAGCTCCAGGCGGAGCGTCTTGGTGATGGCACGCACGGCGTGCTTCACTGCGGTGTAGCCGGCGCCGCCCTTGTATGTCTCGAACCCTGCGATCGAGCCTATGTTGACGATGTGGCCGTGCTTCGCCTTCCGGAGTAGCGGCAGACAGGCGCGTGTCATCCACATCAACCCCAGAACGTTCGTCTTCCACATCGTGATCCACTCGTCGTCGAGCGCCTTTTCCACGGGGTTGAGGCCGAGCGCCCCCCCGGCATTGTTGACGAGCACGTCGATCCGACCGAAGCGCTTCGACACCTCGCGCACGAAATCCCGGACGCTGTCCTCGTCTGTGACGTCGAGTCGCAGGGCCACTCCCTCCTCGCCCGCGACTCGCGTGAGGCGTTCCACACGGCGCGCTCCTACGACGACCTTGTAGCCCTGCCGACCCAACGCGATCGCGGTCGCGGCACCGATTCCTGAAGAAGCCCCCGTGATGACGGCGATTGGAGTCAGGTTCTTGCCCCCGATGTCAAACCGATGCCAAACCGGCTCCGTCCAAGCGTAACCTAGGGAAAATGCTGGACGGGGTGGTTGCCGCGATCGTCGTCCTACTCCTGGCGACTGGCGTCCTTGTCATGCTCGGGCCGCGCAACGTGGCCCGTCGGATCAGGTCTCTGCGCCGGCCCAGCAAGGTCGCCGCGCTGTTCGAGGCGCGTCGGCCCCGAGAGGTCATGCCCACCGCGCTCAATCCGAAAACACAGCGCGTGCTCCTCGCGGCGGCTCGCCTGGCGACCTGGATGCGCGCCCACGGCCACGAGGATGTATCGCGAGAGATTCGCAACGCAGCGGCACGCATGGCCGGCAACGAGCCCGCAGGCCTCTACGCGCTGCAGACGACCCTACGCCGGATCCGGATCGTCAACATCTCGGACAGCGCCGCGCAGGAACGCCTCCAGGCGCTCGTCGGCGAGCTCCGGACCGCTGTCCAGGACAGATTCGAGCAGCTCGAACTGCTTCCCTTCCGAAGGTCCTAGAAGGTCGAGATCGAAGCGGAGGCGGTTACTTCTTAGGTTTCGGGCCCTTACCTGACTCGATGTATCTCTTCAATGACTGCATGTTCTTGCGGATCCCATCCGCGTACTGGGGTCCAAGCAAGCCGCCCGCGAAACGCAGCAAGCCCGTGAGCTCGTAATCCATCTCGTAGACCAGGCGGGTCGATCCATCGTCGAGCGGCTTGTACGTATATGACCACGTTCCCTTGAGAGGGCCCTTGACGAATTTGCCGGCGCACTTTCTCGGTTTGTTGTAGACGGTCTGCTCGACCTCGACCTTCTCCCGGTGGCGGGCGATCTCGAGGTGGTAGCGATATCGCGTCCCTTTGCCCGGCGGACCGTCGTCGAGCTTCTCGACCTTCTCGAGGTACGACGTCCACTTCCTTGCGTTGATCACATCCTCGGCCACAACCGACCACACGCGATCCGGTGGCGCGGCGATCTCGACGGCTTCTGTGAGCTTGGCCACGATGCGATCATCGCATCTGGTGTCAATCGAAACCGGGGCGCCTGCCCGCATGCTCGGTGCGCTTCGTCATCGCAATTACCGGCTCTTTTTGTTCGGACAGATCGTCTCGACAGTCGGCACCTGGATGCAGACCGTGGCGCTTCCGTGGCTCGCCCTGCAGCTCACCCACAACGGGTTCCTCGTCGGACTCGTTCTGGCGGCTCAGTTTCTCCCGGTATTGATCGGCAGCCCGTTCGCGGGCGTGATCGCTGACCGCTACCGAAAGCGGAGTGTGCTGCTCCTGACTCAGTCAGCGTTCGTCGCACCTCCATTCGCCCTCTTTGCGTTGAGCGCGACCGGCCACGCCGAGTACTGGATGGTGATCATCGCGGCACTGGCGACCGGGACGATCAACGCCCTCGATGTCCCGACCCGCCAGGCCTTTCAGGTCGAGATGGTGGGCAAGCAAGACCTGATGAACGCAATCGCGCTCAACTCCTCGGTCTTCAATGCTTCCGCGGTCATCGGACCATCGATCGCCGGCCTGATCATCGCCGCCGCAGGCGTACCGGTCTGCTTCCTGCTCAACTCGATCAGCTACCTGGCCGCGATCGCGGCCTTGCTCTCGATGCGGGACCTCCCCCCGACGGCGCGGCGGCCTGAGGAGCAGCCGCTCCTGATCCGGCTCGCTCAGGGCCTGGCCTACGCCCGTGCCGAGCCGGTGGTCGGGATGCTGCTGATCGCGGTGGCGGTTTTCTCGTTGTTCGCGATGAACCGCACGACCTTGCTGCCGCTGTTCGCCGACGACGTGCTTCACGTCGGGGCGCGAGGGTTCGGATTTCTGCTCGCTTCAATGGGTTTGGGCGCGCTTTCCGGGGCGCTGACCCTGGCGTTCTTTCCACGGTTCGGGGTCGATCCGGGACGCCAGCTCTGGATGGCGGCCATCTGGGTCGCGGCGCTGCTCGAGTTTTCGCTTTCGCGTGTCTTCGTGATTTCGCTGGTCACGCTCTTCGTGGCCGGTTACTGCCAGATCTCCTTCGTCGCGGCGGCCAACAGCCGCATCCAGACGATCACGCCGGATCACCTGCGCGGGCGCGTGATGGCCCTCTACGCGGAGGCGTTGATCGGTGTCGGCCCCCTCGGTGCCACACAGGCCGGCGCTCTGGCCACGCTGTTCGGCGCGCCGTGGGCGATGGCAATCGGTGCGACCATCGCGGGCCTGGTCGTGCTGGCGATTCGCTTACTGGCCCCGCAGGTTTTTGGTCATCCGAGCCAGACTTCGAGCACCGCCGCGACGGCGAGCGCGGGCACGAGCCAGCGCAGCGCCCGGATGTAGTCGGCCAACGCGGCCAGGACTCGCGCGCTCCAACCGCCACGCTCGTCCATATGCATGGCTGTCGCGCCGACCTGGATGAGGAGGCCACCGGCGATGATCGCGGCGGGAATCTCCACCAGGCCGTTCGGCACGATCCCCGTCAGCGCGATCGTCCATGAGGAAAGCGCGGCGGCGAAACCCAGCAAGAACCCTGGCACAAAGGTGAGCAGGAATCCGCTCAGGCCCAGGGTGAGGATCGCGAGCACCGCCACGAGGAGGAATGCGAGGAGGTTATGGGCAAAGATCGCCAGCGCTGTTTCCAACGCGCCGCCGTCTCCGGCCGCCCGCACGAGGCTCGACAGCACAGGGCGCACCACAGACGGCGGGACGGCGCTGGTCGAACCGGCCAGGAAACCAGCCAGGGCGCCGATGGGAAAACCAGCCGCGGCGATAAGCATCGGGATTCGGCGCATCCAGAGGAGACGGAGGAATCCCGGACGCTGAGCGAACCCTGCTCGCACGGCACCGATCGCGCGTCGCAGCGGATGCCGGAGCCCGACGTCCCTGGCCAGCAGCGCCTCTCGCGAGAAACCGTTGAAGCCCATACGCAGCAGGACGATCGCGAGCACTGTCATCAGAAGCGCGAAGCACCACAGAAACTCGGCCCGCCCGAGCAGGATGAGCGCGGCCTCGACCTGGAGGACGACGGACATCGGCAGGATGATGAAAGACGCCATCACGTTGGCCGCGCGCATCGTGCGTGCGTTGAGACTGATGATCACCGCGCCTGCCACCATCGCGGCGACCTGGCAGATCGTTGATAACCCCAGCGCCAGGAGGATGTCCACCGGGAAGTAGCCCAGCCCAGCGAACGTGATCAGGCAGTAGACGATCAGGCCGCCGTAACACAGCGTCAGCGAGACGCACAGCACCGCCGCGATCTTGCCGGCGTAGATCTCCGCCTCGCGAAGAGGAGTCGAAAGCAAGACTTCGAGCGTCGTGCGTTCCCGTTCACCCACGAATGACTCGAGCGCAAGCACCAGCGAGAAGCTGGCGGGGATGAAGACCACAAAAAATGCGCCGACCAGGGACAGCCGGTTCACGACGGCGGTGCCGCCGCCGAACAGCGCCATGGCACGCACACCCGATCCGACGCCGATCGGAATCGCCAGCGTCAGCCCGACCATCGCGATGATCAGCCGCAGCTCGCTCACCGCATCGCGCAGGTCGCGACGCGCGACCAGGGCGACCTTACGCTGTTCGAGTTTCGGCCAGCTCACGGCGATCGCCTCCATGGTTGCCGACGATCGCGAGATAGATGTCCTGCAGCGTCGGCAGCTCGCGGACCTCCTGGCGGACCTTGAGACCTGACTCGCGACGTAGCTCGACCATGTTGCCGACCGCCAGAGCGCGGCCGGCGGACATGATTCCGATGTCGCCGGCGAGGTGCTCGGCCTCTTCCATGCTGTGGGTGCAGATGACGAGCGCGCAGCCGTCCTTCTGCAGATCCTGGAGGTAGCTCCATGCTCGTCGGGCACTGTCCGGATCCAACGCCGACGTCGGCTCGTCGGCGAGAACGAGCTTCGGCCGGTGGAGGGTGGCACGGATGAGCGCGACCTTCTGCCTCATGCCTTTGGAAAAGGTGCCGAGCCACCGGTCGCCTGCGCCACTGAGCTCGAACAGCTCGAGGAGCTCACCGATGCGGCGTCTGCGGACCGACGGCTCGATGTCGTAGATCGCGCCGAAGTAGTCCAGGTAAGCCCTGGCCGACATGCGCTCATAGAGACCGGGGACCTCAGGCATGAGTCCGACGCGCGCCCGGACGCCGGCGGGATCGTCGGACGCATCGATGCCGTCGACCCTGACCTCGCCCGCGCTTGGCACCAGCACACCGGCCATGCATCGCAGCGCGGTCGTCTTGCCCGCTCCGTTGCGGCCGAGCAGGATCAGGCATTGGCCCGCCTCGACGCGCACGGTGAGCTCTTGGAGCGCGGGCACATCGCCATAGCGCTTGGCCAGGTTGCGGACTTCCAGCACGGCTAGTGGATTGTGACGGTCGGCAGCTAGGAAGTTGGCGGTTTAGGCGGCGTTGGGAAGCTGACCTCCGCGCCGGGGCCGTACCTGCGAAAGGATCGGATGCCCCTCCAGAACATCGTCGCGAGGACGATCGCGAAAGCCGCGAGGCCGGTGAGCAGCACTCCAAATGGCGGAGCACCAAACCCCAGGGCGGCCAGGCCTGCGATGGCGGCGCCGACTGAGGCCACGATCACAGACAGCATGCCTGGCAAGGTCACGAAGCCGTGAAATACAGTCCCCAGGCCTGGGGCACTTGCCGCTTCGAGTCCCAGTGTTTGGAGCGCTCCGGGCAGGTCGTCATACGGGCTGGTGATGAAGTTCGGCGCGAGCTCTGGGTGCATCTCGAGGTAGGCATGGCGGATCCTGTTCATCCCGATCACCCATATGTAGTCGTCTTGGTTGAGCATCAACAGGCGCCGGACGGTGGCCACGCCCACGAAGAAGACGATCGTGAGCATGAATATCGCCACCGATATGAATGTCGGGCCGAAGCGATCCGCCTGCGCGACCAGGGCGAGGGAGATCACCGCGCCGGAGAGGACGGTGAGGAACATGCTCACGCGGCCGAGCGACTCCTGGTAGGTCAGGGAGCGCGTCGCGAGGAGGCTCCAGTGCTCGGTGGCCAGGATCTGGAGCGCTTCCGACTGCGGCCGCAAAGGAGGGACCTCAGTTGACATCTAGTCCCGAGGAAGATACCGGGGCAGCTCATCGAGCGATCCGAAGCCCTTAGCCGTAAGGAAGGCGCCAATGCCGTCGTGCACCTCGGCGATCGCATTCGGGTTGACGAACGTCGCGGTGCCGACCTGGACCGCGCTGCAGCCCGCGACGAGAAACTCGAGCGCATCTTCGGCTCGCATGATCCCGCCGATCCCGATGACGGGGATGCGCACTGCCCGCGCGGCCTGGTGGGCGAGGTGCACGGCCAGCGGGCGGATCGCCGGCCCGGACAGGCCGCCGGTGCGAAAGCTGAGGCGCGGTCCGTACGAGTTGATGTCGATAGACATCCCGACGAAGGTGTTTATCGCGCACAGGGCATCGGCGCCGGCCGACTCGACAGCGCGCGCGATGACGCCGATGTCGCCGACCATCGGCGTGAGCTTCACCCAGACCGGCAGCTTCGTGCGCTTGCGCACCGCCTCGGTTACAGCCGCTGCGGCGTGCGGATCGTTGCCGAAGTAGAGTCCCCCCTGCTCGACGTTCGGACACGAGATGTTGATCTCGAAACCGGCGATGCCGGCCACGCCATCGAGCCGCGCGGTGAGCTCGCCGTATTCCGAGGCCGACTCGCCGTTGATGTTGACCAGGACCGGGAAATCCCATTCCGCCCACCGCGGCGCGTAATCGCGGACAAGCGCTTCGGCGCCGGGCCCTTGCAAGCCGATCGCATTGAGCATCCCGCTCGGCGTCTCCGCGATGCGCGGTGGCGCGGTGCCCTCCCGCGCACGAAGGAAGATGCCCTTCGACACCATCGCGCCCAACGCGCCCCGGTCCAGCAGGGGAACCTCGGTGCCGTAGCCAAACGTGCCCGACGCGGCCAGCACGGGACCGCGGAGCTTCATCGCCCCCAGGGCAACCGACATGTCCACGGTCATATCGTCACCGCGTACGGAAGGTGCGACGGGAGCGCGGGCCAATCGACATCCGCGGCGCGGTAGACGGGACCTTCCTTGCACGCACGGTCATAGCCGCCGCGTTGGAGCGGGATCGCGCAGCCCAGGCAGACGCCGGTCCCACAGCCCATGTAGGTCTCCACCGCCACCTGCGCGCCAGGCCAGCGCCCGGCGACCGCGGCAAGCATCCGGTTAGGCCCGCAGGCGACGATCACGTCTGCGTCGGGCGCGGCCGCAACCGCCGTGCCTTGAATCCCTTGTGAGCCGTCGTCCGTCGCCCAGATCACAGTGTCGCCGTCGCTCTCGGCGCACAGCTCGGCGGCGGTTCGGGCACCGTGCACCCAGGTGATGTTCATGCCTGCCGCCCTTGCGTCCCTGGCCGCCAGAAGCATCGGCGCGACGCCGAGCCCGCCGCTGACCAGGACGGCTTGCCTGCCTCCATTCCCAAAGTCAAATCCTCGACCCAGAGGACCCAGGCAGCTGAGGCGATCCCCAGGCTCCATCGCGAGCAGCTGGGCGGTACCGGCGCCGACTACTTTCAAGACGATCTCGATGTCTTCGCCTTCTGCGCGGTAGACGGAGAACGGCCGGCGAAGAAGCGGCCCTCCGGGCCAGCCCAGGTTGACGAACTGGCCCGCACGCACTCCCGCCGCGATCTCCGGCGCTCGCATGCCGACGACGAAAGTCCCGCGGGCGACCTGGCGCTTGCCGGTCACCGGCGCGTCAAACGCGTACAGGGTTGGCCCTCGCCGCGCGCCATTCGTCGATGGTTCGTACCTCGAGCTCATCTGGCGCGGCAACCGCGGACTCGAGCAACGCCGTGGCGGTGTCCAGCGACGTGAGGCACGGGATGCGGCGCTCGACGGCGGCGCGACGGATCTCAAATCCATCCTTGAACACGGGGTTCCCGTCTCCTGGGTCCTCGTAGATGTTCGACATCGTATTGATGACGAGCTGCACCTCGCCGCGCACGATGACGTCAAGGACGGTAGGTCCCTCCTCTCCGATCTTGGCCACTACGCGAGGCGAGAATCCGGCAGCGCGCAATGCCCGCGCAGTGCCGTCCGTCGCGACGAGCCGGCAGCCTAGCTCGATCAACCGAGACACGATGGGGAAAAGCTCGGGCTTGTCGGCGTCGGCGATGGTCAGCAGCGCCGCGCTGCCGCGCTCGACATGCATGCCCGATGCGGCAAAGGCTTTGCGCAGTGCCCCGTTTAGGGTGCCCGCGATGCCGATGGCCTCCCCCGTGGATTTCATCTCTGGACCGAGGTAGGAGTCCACCGCAGGCAACTTGTTCATCGAGAAGACCGGAGCCTTCACGGCAACGAGATCGCGCGGCGGAACAAGGCCAGTCGACCATCCAAGGTCGGACAGCTTCTCGCCCAGCATCACCGCGGTCGCCAGCTTGACCATCGGCACCCCGGTGACCTTGGACAGGAACGGAACCGTGCGGGACGCGCGGGGATTGACCTCGAGCACGTAGACGTGACCCCGATGCAGCACGTACTGCACGTTGACGAGACCGCGGAGCCGAAGGTGACGAGCGATGCGGACGGTGTAGTCGACGATGTGGTCGATGTCGGCGCGCTCGAGGCCCTGCGCCGGGTAGACGGCGTACGAGTCGCCCGAGTGGACGCCCGCGCGCTCGACGTGCTGCATGACGCCCGGAATCACGACGGTGTCCCCGTCGGATATCGCGTCGACCTCCACCTCGGTGCCCTGCAGGTACTTGTCGACGAGGACCTGGCCGCGGGGCATCGCGCCGATCGCCCATACCATGTAGCGACGCAGTTCCTCGCGATTGCGGACTATCTCCATCGCCCGACCGCCCAGCACGTAGCTGGGCCGGACGAGCACCGGGTAGCCAGCCCGCTCCGCGATGGCCTCGGCCTCCTCAACCGTGGTTGTGGTGCCGCCCATCGGCTGGGGGACCCCGATCGCATCGAGCGAACGCGCGAACGCGCGCCGGTCCTCCGCCAGGTCGATCGCCTCGACGCTCGATCCCAGGATCGCGACGCCATGTTTGTCGAGCGGTTCGGCGAGGTTGATCGCCGTCTGGCCTCCGAACTGCACAAGAGCGCCGCCGGCACGCTCGATCCGCGCGACGTTCAACGCGCCGTCGATGTCCAGCGGCTCGAAGTACAGACGGTCGGACGTGTCGAAGTCGGTCGACACCGTCTCGGGGTTGGAGTTGACGAGCACAGCCCGCACCCCCGCGTCGCGCAGCGCCCAGGCCGCGTGGACAGAGCAGTAGTCGAACTCGATGCCCTGGCCGATGCGGATCGGTCCGGATCCGATGACCAGCGCCGTCCGGGCCTCGACCGGATGGCTTTCTGTCTCCTCTTCCCAGCACGAGTAGTAGTAGGGCGTCGCAGCCTCGAACTCGCCGGCGCACGTGTCGACGAGCTTGTAGGTCGGCGTCGCGGGCGGAATGGTTTCCCCGCGCAGGGCCGTGATCATCGCGTCGGAATAGCCGGCGCGCCTGAGCTCGCGGACGTCGCCCTCGACCTCGAGCCGCGCGATGTTGGCGAGGCGGTCGATGAACCACCTGTCAATGCCGCTCCTCCGCGCGAGCGAATCTGGCTCCATGCCGTTGCGCAGCGCCTCGAGCAGGGCGAAAAGACGTCGGTCGTTCGGCTGATCGATCGTCTCAGGGCCGAGCTCCCAGGTCGCCGGCACCTTCTGCTCGAGCGACCGCATCGCCTTCGTGAGCGCTGCCTCGAAAGTTCGCTCGACCGCCATCACCTCTCCGGTCGAAGCCATCTGCGTTCCGAGCCGGCGATCGCCCGCAGGGAACTTGTCAAACGGCCAGCGCGGGATCTTCACCACGCAGTAGTCGAGCGCCGGCTCGAAGGCGGCGAAGGTCCGGCCAGTGATCTCGTTCCGGATCTCCTCCAACCGCCTGCCGACCGCGACCTTTGCGGCCACGCGCGCGATCGGATAGCCGGTCGCCTTGGAAGCCAGCGCAGACGAGCGGCTCACGCGTGGGTTCACCTCGATCACGTAGTACTGCGAGCTCTTCGGATCCAGCGCGAACTGGACGTTGCAGCCACCTTCGATGCCCAGGGCGCGGATGATCCGAATCGCCGACGACCGGAGCATCTGGTGGTCGCGGTCGGACAGCGTCTGCGCGGGCGCGACCACGATCGAATCGCCCGTATGCACGCCCATGGGGTCGAGGTTCTCCATGTTGCAGACCGTGATGCAGGTGTCGGCGCTGTCGCGCATCACCTCGTACTCGATCTCCTTCCAGCCCCACAGCGACCGCTCGATCAGCACCTGATGGATCGGTGACGCCGCGAGGCCCCGCGCGGCGACCCGGTCGAGGTCGGCGTCAGTGGTGACGAAGCCGCCACCGGTGCCGCCGAGCGTATAGGCGGGGCGGATGACCAGCGGCAGGCCGTTCGCCGCCGCGAACTCCCGAACGTCCTCCATCGACTCGCACACCCGCGAGATGGGGACCGGCTCGCCGATCTCTTCCAGCATCTCCTTGAAGGCCTTCCGGTCCTCGGCTTTGCGGATCGTGTCGATGGTCGCGCCGAGCAGGCGAACGCCGTGGCGGTCGAGCACCCCGGCATTCGCGAGGTCGGTGGCCAGGTTGAGTCCGGTCTGCCCGCCCAGCGTCGGGAGCAGCGCGTCGGGCTGCTCGCGCGCGATGATGCGCTCGACCGCCTCGACGGTCAGGGGCTCGAGGTACACGCGGTCGGCGACGTCCTCGTCGGTCATGATCGTGGCGGGGTTGGAGTTGACCAGCACGGTCGCGATTCCTTCTTCGCGCAGTGCCTTGCACGCCTGCGTTCCGGCGTAGTCGAACTCCGCCGCCTGGCCGATCACGATGGGGCCCGAGCCGAGGATCAAAACCTTGCGCGGCTTCTCGCCTACCGCGCCGCCTCCGGCGACTGCCTTCGCGACCGGCGCCTGGCTGCGCACCATGTCGATGAATCGGTCGTAGAGGTGCTGGTTGTCCTGCGGCCCGGGACAGCCCTCGGGGTGGTACTGGACGCTGAAAGCCGGCAGCCGGCGGTGGCCGAGGCCCTCGACCGAGCCGTCGTTCAGATTGCGCTGGGCGACATAGAAGTCACCGGTCGGGAGCGAAGCCGCGTCGACCTGGAACTCGTGGTTCTGGCTGGTGATGTGCACCAGCCCGGTGTCGAGGTCCTTGACGGGGTGATTGGCGCCGTGGTGGCCGTAGGGCAGTCGCGACGTGGTCGCGCCCGCGGCGCGGCCAATGATCTGGTGACCGAGGCATATGCCGAACAGCGGGATCCTGCCCAGGGCGTGGCGAGCCAGCTCCACTGGACCTTCGAGCACGGCCGGGTCACCGGGTCCGTTCGCCAGGACGAGGCCCGCCGCTCCGGTCGCGTGCACGTCCGTCCAGGTGGCGGTGTGGGGCAGGACCACGACCTGGCAGCCTCGCTCACGCAGCGAGCGGAGGATGTTGGCCTTGACGCCGTAGTCGACGACGGCCACCAGCAGGCCGGCGCCATCGCTGTGCCGGCGGATGCGCAGCTCGGGCGGCAGCGGCTCAAGCCAGTCCTGCTTCCTTGTGCGCGATGCCTGAGCCACCAGGTCCTGTTCGGCGAGCGGGGTCACGCGCTTGGCGGCGGCCGCCAGCTCGGCAAGCCGCACCTCAGTTGGGGTAGTGGCCTCATGAACGAGCACCGCCCGCAGCGCACCGTGCTTCCGGATGTGGAGGGTGAGGGCCCGAGTGTCTATCTCCGTGATCGCGGGCACCGACCAGCGCTTCAGATACTCGTCCAGCGACGCCTCACTCGAGTGGTGGCTCGGCACGGGGCAGGCCCAGCGCACGACCAGGGCTCGCGCCCACGGCCGGGCCGACTCCGCATCCGCCTCGCGCACGCCATAGTTGCCCTGGAGCGGGTACGTCATGCAGATCATCTGCCCGGCGTAGGACGGATCGGTCAGCACCTCCTGATAGCCCGTCATCGCAGTGTTGAAGACGACCTCTCCCTCGCCGACGATATCGGCTCCCAGGGGCGCGCCCACGAAGGCGCGCCCGTCTTCCAGAACGAGTGCCGCGAACCTCTTCTCAGCCGGCAACTATCACCGCCTGGTCGATGCCGTCTTCTTCAGCAATCAAGACTTCGATCCGCTCCGCGTCCGCCGTGGGGACGTTCTTGCCGACGAAGTCCGGCCGGATCGGTAGCTCGCGATGACCCCGGTCCACCAGCACCGCGAGCTGGATTGCGCGGGGGCGACCCAGGTCCATCAAGGCATCCATCGCCGCGCGCGCTGTGCGGCCGTGGTGAATCACGTCGTCGACGAGAACGACGATCTTGCCGCCGATGTCAGGCACCTCGCTGCCGCGCCGCTGGCCGTCGGGCGGCCGGAGATGAAGGTCGTCGCGGTGCAGGGTCACGTCGAGCCGGCCAAAAGGCACCGGGTTCTTTTCGAGCTTGGTGAGGATCTCGGCGAGGCGTCGGGCAAGGACGTCGCCCTTGCTGACTATGCCCACGAGCACGATGTCCTCGACCCCGCGGTTGCGCTCGACGATCTCATGCGCGATGCGCGAGAGGGAGCGGCGGATCTGATCCGCATCCATCACGGTGGCCTTGAGCCGGCCTTCGGTGACGCTCATGCCGGACCGGTCACGACAGCAACTTGTCGAGCAGGGCCATGCGGATGTGCAGGCCGTTGCGGGCCTGCCGGAAGTAGGCCGCCCGTGGGTCCTCGTCCACCTCGGGCGAGATCTCGTCTACGCGCGGTAGCGGGTGCATGAGGATTGCGTACTTCCGCATAAGCGCCATCGAGCTCTTGTCCATCCGGTAGATGCCCTTGACCGCGCCGTACGCCTCGGGGTCCGTGAAGCGCTCCTTCTGAATCCTGGTCATGTAGACCACATCGACCTCAGGCAGCACAGCGTTCAGGTCTTCTGTTTCAACCCACGGCACGCCGTGCTCGTCGAGGTGCGACTTCAGGTCGTCGCGCATCGCCACCTGCGGCGGAGCGACGAACCACAGCTTGATGTCCTTGAACTTGCTCAGCAGGTAAGTCAACGAGCGCACCGTGCGGCCGTTGGCGAGGTCGCCTACCATCGCCACGCGGACGCCGTCGATCTTGCTGATCTCGGCACGGATCGTGTAGAGATCCAGCAGCGCCTGAGTCGGATGCTGGCCCGGACCGTCGCCCGCGTTGACGATCGGCACCGTGCTCACCGCCGCGGCGCGGCTGGCCGCGCCCTCCTCGCTATGACGCAGCACGATCACGTCGGCGTATCCGCTGACGATGCGGATGGAGTCCTCGAGCGTTTCCCCCTTTGCAGCCGAGGAGAACTCACGTGCGTTGTCGGTTCCCATCGTGCTGCCCCCGAGACGCAGCATCGCCGCCTCGAAGGAGAGGCGGGTCCTGGTCGAAGGTTCGTAGAACAGCGCGGCCATCACCTGACCGGCAAGGCGACCGATGAAGTGATGGGGTTCCCGCTTGATCTCATCGGAGCGTAAGAACAGCTCTTCGAGGAGAGATCGCGAAAATTGCTGACTCTCGATCACATGTCGGAGTCGCGCCGTGATGGCCACGAAAAAACCTCCTTCCCAGGCTCACCGGCCCGGACTTAAAGGAACCTCGGGCGAAAGTCTAGCAACAACCGGTACCTTAGGCGGGCGATGAACAAGCGACCCGGGCATGTGACGGTCACGACTGAGGTGGGCGTCTGCTCGTTCTGCGGCCGGCCCCGCAACCTGCGCCGCGAAGACCACCAGCTCGGCACGCTGGTGCGCACGATCGTGACCTGCGAAACGTGTCATCGGACGCTGTCGAGCTCGATGGGCGTCGCCTCAGCCGAATCCGAGACAGAAGCGGCGCCGGCCGAGGTCGTCACGGCAGTCAAGGACGAAGCGCCGCCCACGGCAACACCGAAACGTGCGCCGGCAAAGCGCGCTACGGCGGCTAAGAAACCGGCCGCTGCGGCCAAACCCAAAACCGCCGCGAGAGCAGCAACGCGAAAGAAGTGAGCCCTGTGGCGGTCAAGGTCGATCGCCTCGAAAAGTCCTTGGGGCCGAACAAGGTGCTGCGCGGCATCTCGTTCGAGGCTCACTCTGGCGAGATCTTCGGTCTGCTCGGGCCCAACGGGGCGGGTAAGACGACGACCCTTCGCGTGATCTGCACCCTGCTCACCCCCGACGCCGGCGCGGTGGAGGTCCTCGGGTTCGATACACGCAGCGTGCCGCAAGAGGTTCGCCGTCGCGTTGGTGTCGTCACGGCAGAGTTCGGCGTCTACCCGCGATTGACGGCGCGCGAGAACATTGCTTACTTCGCGGAGCTCAGCGGTGTGCTTGACGGTGAGGTCGGTCGCAGGGTCGACTCGGTCATCGAGCGCCTCGACATGGGCGCGTTTGCAAAGCAGCGCGCGGAGACTCTGTCCTCGGGACAGAAGCAGAAAGTGGCCATCGCGCGAGCGATCGTCCATGACCCGCCGGTGCTCATGTTCGACGAGCCCACCTCCAATCTCGACGTGCTGGCATCGCGAGAGATCCGTCAGTTCATGGTTGAGTCGAAGAGTCGCGGGAAGTGCGTCATCTTTTCGACGCACGTGCTGCACGACGCCGAGCGCCTCTGCGACCGGGTGACGATCATCCACCAGGGACGCGTGGTCGCGAGTGGCCCGACAGCGGATGTGCGAGGCGGATTTCAAGACCTCGAGGACTCGTTTCTATCCCTGGTCGAGGCCGTGAAATAGTGGGCTCGCTGGGAATCGTCTTCAGAAAAGAGATCCACGAGATCCTCCGCGATCGCCGGACGTTGATCGCGATCGCGCTGGCGGTGCTGGCGACGCCCACCGTTCTGTTCGTGATCTCCCAGGTTGCGACTCGGACTGCGACGCAGACCTACACGGTCGGCTATTCCGGCGACATCCCAACCGGACTCGACACACTGTTCGGCGCAACCGGCCTGAAGCTGGAGCGGGTCGACGACCCAGCCTCCGCCGCGAAAAAGCAGGTGGACATCGGCATCGTATTCACAGCGGCCGGAATCGAGGAGTACTACGACCCGTCGCGGCAGAGCGCGCAGATCGCCGACATCCGGTTGCAGACGATCCTGAGCAGGTACGACGCCGCGAAAATCGCGGCTTCGCTCCAGCAGAAGGGAGTCGATCCTTCGGTCCTCAACCCGCTGCCGGTCAACCTCCACCCGCTCAGCTCGCCGGTCAAGGCGGCCGGCAACTCGTTCCTGAGCTTTTTCCTGCCTTACATCCTGATCACGATGAGCCTCACCGGAGGGCTGTCGGCGGCGCTCGACACGTCCGCGGGCGAGCGCGAGCGGAAGACGCTCGAGAGCCTTCTTCTCACGCCGGCGCCGAGAGGTCAGGTGCTGATCGGAAAGATCCTCGCCGTGAGCCTGCTCAGCCTTGTCGCGGCGATCGCAGCCATCGCTTCGATGCTCATCGCCCTGAGCCAGATATCGTTCGGCATCAACGGCGGCGAGGATGCACGAGTCAGCCTGACGCCTCTGGCGGCAACCGTCATGGTCTGGCTCGCGGTGCTGCTGGCGGCTTCGTTCAGCTCACTGACCGTGGCCCTCGGCACGCTGGCGCGCAACTTCCGCCAGGGGCAGGCGTACGCCACCCCGCTGTACTTCATCACGATCTTTCCCGCCTCGATCATTTTGTTCATCCCGGACTTCAACCCGAGCCTGGCCTATTACCTGATCCCGATCCTGAACGCCGTTCTCGTCCTGCGCGACGCGATCATCCACAACAGCGTTTCCTGGGGACCCTTGATCGTGACCTCGGCGAGCCTCCTGCTGACCGGCGTGCTCTGTTTTTACGCGGCGTTGAGGATCTTCACGCGAGAGGCGCTTCTCGTCCGCTCGTAACCGGCCCCGAGTGGCAGACTGTTAGGAGTGATGACCCGCCGCCTTGAGGAGAGAGACCTTCGCAGCCTCGAGCGGAGAAGCATGTACGGGATCTTCCATCCGCTGGACGTCGAAGAGCGGCTGCCGCGGGAGCTGATCCACGAAGGGTGGCGCCAGCGGCTGTGCGAGATCCATTTCCTGGAGGTCACCGGAGCCCTTTACCTACCGGCTCTGATCATGGCCATGATCGCGTTGGGTTCGGCGCACGTGAACCCGCTGCTCGGCTTCGTGGTGATGTCTTCGCTGTTCATGGGCTTTCTCATCTACACGATCTCGGCCAGGTATCGCTAGGGCGTATAACCGTCGCATGACAGCAGCAGTGATCGTGGCGTTCGGCCGCTCCCCGATCGGACGGGCGCGCAAGGGCTCCCTCGTCGATGTCCGGCCGGACGACCTGGCGGCCCACGTGGTCACCAAGGTTCTCGACAAGGTCCCGGAGCTCGACCCGACCCAGATCGAGGATCTGATCTGCGGATGCGGCCTGCCAGGGGGCGAGCAGGGCCACAACATCGGACGGGTCGTTTCGATCCTCGCTCGGCTCGACGTTCCCGGCGTCACGGTCAACCGCTACTGCTCCTCATCGCTGATGACCACGCGAATGGCCGCGCACGCAATCGAGGCCGGCGAAGGGGACGTATTTCTGTCAGTCGGCGTCGAATGCGTTTCGCGCTACGGCAGCGGCTATCCGGACGCCCCTGACACGTACAACCCGAAGCTCGTGCCCGGCAACACGGAGGAATATCCCGACATCTACATCGCGATGGGTCAGACCGCGGAGAACGTCGCCTCCCGAGAGAAGATCAGCCGCGCGGAGCAGGATCGCTACGCGGTCAAGAGCCAGGCCGCAGCGGTCAAGGCGCGTGACAACGGCTTCTTCGACCGCGAGATCATCCCCGTCCCGCTGCCCAACGGTCAGCAGTTCTCCAAAGACGATGGGCCGAGGCCTGGCACGACGGTGGAGGTGCTCGGCACGCTGCAGCCCGCCTTTCGCGAGAACGGGACTGTCACCGCCGGCAACTCGTGTCCGCTCAACGACGGAGCGGCCGCGGTCGTGGTCATGTCCGACCGGCGTGCCAAGGAGCTCGGCATCAAACCGATCGCGCGCGTCCTCGCGACGGGACTGTCCGCGCTCGAGCCAGAGTTCATGGGTCTGGGCCCGATCGATGCCTCGAAGCAGGCCTTGAAGCGGGCCAAGATGACGATCGACGACATCGACATCGTCGAGATCAACGAGGCGTTCGCCGCGCAGGTCATCCCGTCGGCTCGGGGCATAGGCGTCGACCCGTTCAGCGACAAGCTGAACCCGCATGGCGGGGCGATCGCGCTGGGCCATCCGTTCGGCATGACCGGCGCGCGCATCCTGTGCACCCTGCTCAACGGCCTGCGCGAGACGGACAAGACCTTCGGCCTGGAGACGATGTGCGTCGGGGGCGGCCAGGGCATGGCGATGATCCTCGAGCGGCTGAACTAGCCGCTAGGCTCGGGCCGGCGCCGCAGCGGTAAGGCTGCTCAGCACTCGCTCGAGCAGCCCACGGAGCGTTTTCCTCTCCTCCGGCGACAGGTCCCTGAGGACTTCGTCCTCCAGGCTCTCGCGCGCCTTGTCGGCCCGCTCGAGGGCCCGGCGGCCCGCCGCGCTGAGCTCGACGATATGGCGCCGTCGGTCGTTGGGATCGCGACGCCTGACCGAGAACTGGGCGGCCTCGGTCTCGTTGAGGATCAGGACGACGCTGTTTGCGTCCATGAAGAGCGCGCTTTCCAGCTCCTGCTGGGTCACGCCCGGGTGGTCCCGGATGTAGCCGAGCGTCATGTAGGGCTTGAGCCGCATGCCGAGGAGCTCCTCGCTGGCCAGGCGGTGCACCGTCTTGTTGAGCTGCGTCACCAGCGACACGATGCCGGGATCCGGCCTCGGCCCGTCACTCTTCACGTCCATTGATCTTATCACCAACTCTTAATATTCCCGCCTCGCGGATATTCCATGCAATACAGATCATACCGATCCTGTTATAGTGATCATCCTCAGATCGGTTCGGTTGTTTTTGGAGGCTGCAATGTCAAATCTCAGAAGGTGGGCGGCTCTGGTCGTGGTCTGCTTCGGGCAGCTCATGATCATGCTCGACGGCACGATCGTGAACGTCGCGCTGCCTTACATCCAGCGCGACCTGGGCTTCTCCCAGGCCGGCTTGACCTGGGTGGTCAACGCCTACCTCATCGCCTACGGCAGCTTTCTGCTCGTGGCGGGAAGGATGGGTGACCTCATCGGCCGCCGCAAGGTTTTCCTGGCGGGGGTGTTCCTGTTCACCGTGGCGTCGGTCGGCACCGGGTTCGCGACAGGCGGGCAAAACCTCATCGTCGGCCGCTTCCTCCAGGGTCTGGGCGGATCGCTGTCCGCCGGGGTGATCATCGCGATCATCGTCACGGAGTTCCAGAAGCCGGCGGAGCGCGCACAGGCGATGAGCGTCTTCACGCTCGTGATCGCCGGCGGCGGCTCACTGGGCTTGCTCGCAGGCGGTTTGCTGACCCAGTGGATGAACTGGCACTGGATCTTCTTCATCAATCTGCCCATCGGCATCCTCACGCTGCTTCTGGGTGCGTGGCTGATCGAAGAGAACGAGGGTCTTGGGCTGAGCCAGGGCGTCGACCTGGCCGGCGCGGTCCTGATCACCGCATCGCTGATGCTCGGCGTGTACGGCATCGTGACCGCAGCCGACTATGGATGGACCTCCGCGCACACCCTTGGCTTCACGGGCGCGGCTGTGGGTCTGGGGGCGCTGTTCGTGCTGCTCGAGTCGCGGCTCCGTAACCCATTGATGCCGCTGCGCATCGTCGGCATCCGCTCGCTCACGGGCGCGAGCGGCGCGCGAGCACTCCTGTTTACGGGCCTGTTCACGAACTTCTTCGTCGGCGCGCTTTACCTGCAGCACGTCCGTGGATACAGCGCCTTCCAGACTGGTCTCGCATTCCTGCCGACGACGCTGATGATCGGCGTGATGTCGAGCGGGATCGCCGCCCGGCTCATGGCTCGCGTCGGCCCGCGCAACCTGCTGATCGCGGGATTGGCCATCATCATCGCCGCGCTGACAATCCTTGCCAACGCGGGTCCTGGCACCGGCTACGCGCCGGAGCTCCTGGCCGCTTACGTCCTGCTCGGCGCGGGTGCCGGATCCTCGTTCCTGCCGCTGCTCACCATCTCAATGTCCGAGGTGCCGCTGAAGGATGCCGGCTTGGGCTCCGGCTTCGGCAACGTGGTGATGCAGGTTGGAGGAGCGTTGGGGCTGGCGTCGGTCACGTCGATCTCGACCTCGAACTCGCAGGGATTCGCCGCCTTCCAGATGGCTTACGTCCTGGCGGCGATCTGCGTTGCAGCATCTCTGATCGTGGTGGTCACGGTGCTGCGCACGCACGCTGCGCAGGCCGCGGTCCAGGACCAGGCACGGGCTGAGGAGGCGGCCGCCTAAGCCCCCGGCTTTCGGGCGTAAAAGCGGCACGGCGGCGATTCCGCCGTGGTGTGGAAGTTCCAATGACGGCACCATGCGGTGCCGTCAAACTTCCGGCACGATCCGCATGTGACGCGGGGAGACTCAACTCGCGTCTTCTTCATGTGATGCTCCTCGCGCTCACCCGGAAACGCCTCCTCCAGGGGTCCGCGCAGACTCACGGCGTCAGCGTCTGAGTTTGTGGGGATATCACAGCTGCGACCTCACTTCCCACAGCTCCGGATAGAACCGTTTGCCAAGCGTCGAGCGAAGGTATCGCGCCCCACTGCTGCCGCCGGTGCCAGTCTTGCTTCCGATCTGGCGCTCGACCATCAAAACGTGGCGCGCACGCCAGTGGGCAAAGATCTCGTCATGGTCCAGCAGCGCCTCACAGAGATCGAAGAGGTCGCCGTGACGCTCGCGATCGCGGAAAACCTCGAGCAGCGACGGTGAGCCGCGCCGCCTGAGCAAAGCTCGGAACGCATCCTCCACTGATGGCGCATCGAGCCTTTCGCGCAGACGGTCCATCTCGGCCGGCGTTGCTTCCAGCCGGGCGACGTACTTCGGTTCCTTCAGGCCTGAGAGGAACTCGATCTCGCGAAACTGCACCGACTGAAACCCGCTCGCCGGGGCGAGCTTCGATCGGAACGCCAGAAAGTCCTGCGGCGACATGGTCTCCAGGACCTCGATCTGCTCGACGAGCAGCTTTTCGATGACGTACACGCGGTGGAGGTGGTGGCGTGCAAAGAAGACATCGTCGGCATCGATCCGATCCCGTGTCGCCTCGAGCTCGAACAACACGACCTTGAACCACAGCTCGTACACCTGGTGGGCGACGATGAACAAGAGCTCGTCGTGCTCGCGGCTTAGTCCCTGCTGGAGCTGCAGCAGCTCGGGCACCTTGAGGTACGCGCCGTAGGAAAGCTCCCGCCCCTCCTCCCCGAAACGCTGGCTCACGCGCGCCCTAGTGCCTGAAGTGGCGCCGGCCGGTCACCACCATCGCGATGCCGGCCGCGTCTGCGGCGGCGGTCACGTCGGCATCCTTCATCGAACCGCCGGGCTGGATCACGGCAGTGACGCCTGCGCGCGCGCCGAGCTCCAGGCCGTCGGGAAACGGGAAGAACGCATCCGACGCCAGGACCGACCCTCGAGAGCGATCCCCAGCCCGTTGGACCGCCAGCTGGACCGCCTCCACGCGCGACATCTGGCCCGCGCCGACGCCGACCGCGGCTCCGTCCTTGAACAGCACGATCGCGTTCGACTTCACGTGCTTGACCGCGATCCATGCGAGGCCGAGCTGCTTCCACTCCGCATCGGTGGGGGCGCGCAGCGTGGCGGTCTTGGTTGACGGCCGATCGAAGCCGGCGCGGTCCCATTCCTGGACCAGAAAGCCGCCCGGGACCGAGCGCACTTCGTAATCAAAAAGGCCCGACCGCGCGGGCGGAGCGGCGATCACGATCATGTTCTTGCGCCGGGCCAGCACGTCCTTGGCTTCGTCAAGGATCTCGGGGGCGATCACGACGTGCGTGACGATCTGGACGATCTGCTCGGCCGTCGACCGGTCGAGGGCGCGGTTCGTCGCCACGATGCCGCCGAATGCGGACACCTTGTCGCACTCGTATGCCATGCGATAGGCGATCGCGGTGTCGGCGGCCACGGCGAGTCCGCATGGGTTCATGTGCTTGACGATCGCCACGGCGGGTTCGGTGTAATCCATCACGAGCTGGAACGCGGCCGACGCGTCCTGGATGTTGTTGAACCCAAGCGGACCACCCTGCACCTGCTCGGCGCCGCCGATCCCGCCGGCGTCGGGGCCGAGACGGTAGAAAGCCGCCTTCTGGTGCTCATTCTCTCCGTACTTCAGGGGCTGAGCGAGAAGTCCCGCGATCGAGATCTCGGGTGGAAAGCCGTTGCCATCCTGGCGTCTCATGTATGCGGCGATCCAGGAGTCGTAGGCCGACGTATGCGCGTACGCCTCGGCGGCCAGGCGTCGCCGCGCGGGCTGATCGAGCGTGCCCTCGTTGAGCACGCCAAGAATCTCGGCGTATCGCTGCGGCCGCACGACCACGACGACCGACTCGTGATTCTTGGCTGCCGCCCTGATCATCGCCGGACCACCGATGTCGATCTGCTCGATGGCCTCATCAAAAGTGACGTCGGGACGCAGCACTGTGTCGACAAACGGGTAGAGGTTGCAGCAGACCAGGTCGATCTCCCGGAGCCCGTGCTGGGTCAGAGCGTCGATGTGTTCGCGCTTGTCCCGCCTGGCAAGGATGCCCGCATGCACGCCCGGGTGCAGCGTCTTGATCCGGCCGTCCATCATCTCGGGGAAGCCGGTGAGGTCGCTGACCGGCTGCGCGTCGAGCGCCGCATCCTGGAGGGCCTGCAAAGTGCTGCCGGTCGCGAACAGGTCGTAGTCCAGCCGCTTGAGGCCGCGGGCAAAGCCTGCGAGCCCGGTCTTGTCGCTAACGGACAGTAGGGCCGTTGGCAAGTTCCGCCTCCATCATCCGGATCGCCTTGGGCAGGATCCGGTACTCCGCCTCGTGCACACGCCGGCGCAGAGTCTCCACCGTATCGCCTTCGAGAATCGGGACAGCTTCCTGCAAGAGGATCGGGCCGGCGTCGAGATCGGCGGTCACTACGTGCGCGGTCGCGCCCGTCCGCCTGGCGCCGCCGGCCAGGGCTTGCTCGATGGCGTCCATCCCTCCCGCGAAGTCAGGCAGCAGCGACGGATGGATGTTGATGATCCGGCCCGCGAATGCATCGAGGAAGGGCCGCGTGTGGATCCTGTCATAGCCGGCGTCGACGACGATCTCGACGCCATGCTCGACAAGAAAGTCGCGCATCGCGGCGTCGCGGTGCTCGGCTGACGGATAGGACTTCTGGGAGAACTCGCCCAACGGGATCCCCTGCCGGCGGGCGAAATCCGCACCCCCGCAGCTCGGTCGGTTGGTGACCGCGGCCGCAACGTCGAAACCCAACTCCACCAGGTTGCGAAGGTTGGTCCCCTGGCCCGAGACCGCGACTCCGAGCTTCAGAGGAATGTGACCCGATCCGGGCCGGTCTGACCGACGACCTCGCCGACGACGGTCGCGCCGGACGGAACCTCCTCGCGATCGACGACAACGATCATGCCCAGACCCATGTTGAACGTTCCGTACATCTCGTCGTCGGCGATCCTGCCACGCTTGCGAATGAGCTCGAAGACGGGCGGGATCCGCCACGCCCGGCGCTCGAGGCGTGCGCCCAGTCCGTCGGGAAGGCAGCGTGGCAGGTTGCCCAGCACGCCGCCGCCCGTGATGTGCGCCGCGCTTTTCCACTGGACGAGCGCCAGGTCGTCGAGGTAGGAACGGTGGGGCTCGAGCAGGACCTCGCCCAGGGGCTTGCCCAGCTCCGGAAAGACGTGGCTCAGGGGCACGTCCTCGAACACCTTGCGCACGAGTGAGAAGCCGTTGGTGTGTAGCCCGTTTGATGGCAGCCCGATGAGCGCGTCCCCCGCCTTGACGGCGTCGCGCTTCGAGCCCGGCTCGACAAGGCCCACGATGAACCCGGCCAGGTCGTAGTCGCCCAGGGCGTAGACGCCTGGCATCTCGGCGGTCTCGCCACCTAGGAGAGCGCAGCCGGCGGCACGACACGCTGCCGTCATGCCATCCACCAGTTCCGTAAAGACGTCAGGCTCGAGCTTGCCTGTCGCGAAGTAGTCCAGGAAGAAAAGAGGCCGGGCCCCGGCGGTGGCGATGTCGTTGACACAGTGGTTGACGATATCGACGCCGATCCCTCGATGCGATGCGGCGGCGATCGCAACCTTGATCTTGGTCCCGACGCCGTCTGCGCTCGCGGCCAGGTGACCTCCGCCCGCCAGCGCGTACAGGCCGGCGAACGGGCCAACACCGACGGCCACCTCTTTGCCGTGCGTGGCCGCGATCAGTGGCTTGACCCGCTCCAGCGCGCGCTCGTAAGCCTCGATGTCGACGCCCGCCGCGGCATACGACAGACCCTCGCTCGACATTTCCTAGATTTTCGCGAGCAGCGGAGAGGGGGGCCCCGAGACGTGGTCTGACTTGAGTGGAAGCTCGAACTGCATCTTGTCCATCTCGAGCTGCTGCGGCACCGGCACCGGATAGGAGCCGTCGAAGCATGCGCGGCAGAACTCCTGCGCCGTGCCGCGCCCGATGGCGCGAATCAAGCCCGGGATGGAGAGGTAATGCAGCGAGTCGGCGCCGATCTGCTGCCGTACCTCGTCGACAGAGCGGCCCGCCGCGATCAGCTCTTTGGTTGAGCCGATGTCGACTCCCATGAAGCACGGGAAGCGCATCGGCGGGCTCGAGATTCGCATGTGGATCTCGCTCGCCCCGGCCGCGCGAAGGCGCTCGATGATGCGCCGCGAAGTCGTGCCGCGGACGATCGAATCGTCGACCGCAATCAGCCGCTTGCCCTTGATCGAGCGAGGCAGCGGATTGAGCTTCAGCATCACGCCCGCTTCGCGCAGAGACTGATCGGGCTGGATGAAAGTGCGGTTGATGTACCGGCTCTTCATCAGAGCCTCGCGAAAAGGAATCCCGGCCGCCTCGGCGTAGCCGATCGCCGCCGGAGTGCCGGAGTCAGGGAACGCGATCACCATGTCCGCGTCGACCGGCGCCTCTTGCGCGAGCTCGTGACCCATGCGGATGCGTGCGTCCTCGAGCTCACAGTTTTTGAGGATGGAGTCAGGTCGCGCGAAGTAGATGAACTCGAAGACGCACATCGCGTGCTTGCTCGATGCCTGAAAGGTGACGCTGTGCACGCCATGCTCGTCCATGACCACCATCTCGCCCGGCTGTACCTCGCGCACGAAGGTCGCGTGCACCGTGTCCAGCGCGCAAGTCTCAGAGGCCAGGACATGCGCCGGTTGTCCGGGCAGCGGGATGTAGCCGATGCACAGAGGCCGGAAGCCGAAGGGATCGCGCAGTGCAATCAGCTGGTTCGGCGTGATGATGCCGCACGAGTAGGCGCCGACGACTCGGGCGAAGGTGCGGCGGATGACGTCCTCCCACGAGCGCCCGTGAGTGTTCTCGATGAGACGCGCCATGACCTCGGTGTCGAGAGCCGTCTCAAACGCGACGCCCTGCTCCTGGAGCTGGGCGCGAAGCGCGTCGGCGTTCAACAGGTTGCCGTTGTGCGCGATGGCGCCGGGCCCGAGCGTCGGATGGTGAAACGGGAGCGGGTGCGCGTTTTCAGCCCGGCTGGAGCCGGTCGTCGAGTACCGCGTGTGACCGAGCGCGATGACCGAACCTTCGCCGAGGTTTTTGATCTCCGCCGGCGAGAAAACCTGCGCCACGAGCCCCATATCGCGGTGGACACGCACCGACGTTCCGTCGGAGACCGCGATGCCGGCCGATTCCTGGCCGCGGTGCTGCAGGGAGAAGAGGCCGAAGTACGTGAGGTTTGCCACGTCCACCCCGTTGTTGGCGCAGACCCCGAAGACTCCGCACATCTAGGTGATCATTGCCTCCCAGGCTTCGCGAAGCTCGCTGAGCGAGAGCTTCAGCTGGCCTTCGAACTCCAGGAAATCGCCGCCGGCGAGGCCGAGCAGGGACAGTTCTACGTGATGGCGGCGAGCCAGCGACTGCAGCTCCGGCATCGCGCGCGAGGGAACGCTGATGATGTAGCGGCTTGGCGACTCCCCAAAGAAGGCGGCGTCGAGCCGCAGCGGGGGCTCGGGCCGGACCGCTGGACAGCGCACCCCGATACCGCCGAGAAGGCAGCACTCTGCAAGCGCGACCAGCATTCCGCCATCGGCACAGTCGTGGGCCGAGTGGAGATGGCCGCTCTGCGCGGCCGCGAGCACCACGCGGTTCACCGCCTGCTCCCTCATCAGGTCGAGGGCGGGCGGCCGGCCCGCGACGTAGCCGTGCTCGACCTTCAAATACTCGCTTCCTCCGAGGTCGTTGTGACTCGACCCGATCAAGAGGACGAAGTCGCCCTCGGTACGCAGCCCCGCGCCGAGCTTGCGGGCGTAGTCATCGATCACACCGATCATCCCGATCACGGGCGTCGGATAGATCGCGGACTCGCCATTGGAGTCGTTGTACAGGCTGACGTTCCCGCTGACCACCGGCAGCTCGAGCGTGCGACACGCGTAGGCCATGCCCGCCACAGTCTCCTCGAGCTCCCAGTAGACCTCCGGCCGCTCCGGGTTCGCGAGATTCAGGCAGTCGGTGACAGCCAGCGGCCGCGCTCCCGTCGCGATGATGTTGCGTGCCGCTTCAGCGACGGCGAGCTGCGCGCCGAGATGCGGATCGAGGTGGCAGTAACGCGCGTTGCAGTCGGTCGTCACGGCGATCCCAAGGCGCGTGCCCTTGACCCGCAGCATCGCCGCATCCCCGCCGGGCGCGACCACCGTCGCATCGCCGACCATGTGGTCGTAGCGGCGGAACACGCCGCGGCGGCTCGAGAGGTTAGGGCTGGCGAGCAGGCGCAGCAGCGTCGCGCCGGGGTCGGCGAGCGGTGGGAGGGCATCGACCTCGAGCCCGAACGGCGGCTCGGGAGCGATGCCGACGAGGCGCCGCATCGGCGCGCCGTCGGTCAGCAGCTTGACCGGAAGGCGTGCCACGTGGTCCCGTCCGTCGACCACGGTCAGCTGGCCGTCGTCGGTGACCTGACCGATGACAGCTGACGTCAGGTCCCAAGCGTGGAAGATGCTCTCGACCTCCCTCTCCCGACCGCGCTGGACGACGACCAGCATCCGTTCCTGGGATTCCGAAAGCATCACGTCGTAAGGCGTCATGCCGCGCTCGCGTCGAGGAACGAGCGAGACGTCGATCTTGGCGCCGGCGCCTTCTACCCGACCAGCGCATTCGGCCACGGCCGATGTGAGCCCGGCGGCGCCCAGGTCCTGGATCGCGACCACCGCGTCGGTGTGCGCGAGATCCATGCAAGCCTCGAGCAGACATTTCTCGAGGAACGGGTTGCCGACCTGGACCGCAGGCCGCCGCTCGGCGCTGCTGTCGTCGAGCTCGAGCGAGGCGAACGACGCACCGTGGATTCCGTCGCGGCCGGTATCCGCTCCCACGAGCATCAAGCTGTTGCCGGTGCCTTCGGCCCGGGCCCGCATGAGCTGATCGGTTCGCACGAGGCCGACGCACATCGCGTTGACCAGCGGGTTGTTCACATAGCAATCCTCGAAATAGATCTCACCGCCGACGGTTGGGATTCCGATGCAGTTGCCGTAACCGCCTATGCCGGCGATAACGCCTTCGACGTGTCGCCTCGATTCCTGGGGAGGACCAAAACGCAGCGAGTTGAGAAGAGCGATGGGTCGCGCGCCCATGGCGATCACGTCGCGGATGATTCCGCCGACACCGGTCGCTGCTCCCTGGTACGGCTCGATGGCCGACGGGTGGTTGTGCGACTCGATCTTGAAAACGACGGCCCACCCCTCGCCGATGCTGACCGCGCCAGCGTTCTCACCCGGGCCTTGCACCACGGCTGGTCCGGCGGAAGGAAGACGGCGGAGCAGCGCCTTCGAGCTCTTGTACGAGCAATGCTCAGACCACAGAACGCCGAGCATGCCGAGCTCGACTTCGTTCGGTGCTCTTTTGAGCTGCCCGACGATGGCCCGGTACTCATCCGGAGTGAGCGCAACCTCGCGGAGCTTGCGTTCGTCCACCGATTTCACACTCAAGACATCAGCACCTTCAGCGCGTTGTCGGCCACCGAACGGAACAGCTTCAGGCCATCGGTGCCGCCGAGCTCGGCTTCCGAGCAGCGCTCGGGGTGCGGCATCATGCCGAGCACGTTGCCGCGCGCGTTGATGATGCCGGCGATATTGTGCAGCGAGCCGTTCGGGCTCGCGGAGGGCACAACTCGACCGCCTGGATCGCAGTAACGGAACACCACCTGGCCTCTCTGCTCCAGGCGTGAGAGTGTGGCAGGATCGGCAAAGTAGCTGCCTTCGCCGTGCGCGACGGGAACTCGCAGCACCTCGCGCTCCCGGCATGCCGCCGTGAAGGGAAGATCGGTTCGTTCGACCAGGAGGTTTGTCCACTCGCAGCGGAACTCGAGCGACGCGTTGCGGATGAGGGCGCCGGGGAGCAGCCCCGCCTCGCAGAGGACCTGGAACCCGTTGCAGATGCCCCAGACGAGGCCGCCGCGGTCGGCAAACTCGCCGATCTGCTCCATCACCGGCGCGAACCTGGCGATGGCACCCGTTCGCAGGTGGTCGCCGTACGCAAAACCGCCGGGCAGGATCACGCAGTCGCAACCTTTCAGATCAGCATCTTTGTGCCAGAGGTAGGTCAATTCCGCTCCGACAACCTGGTCGATGACCCAGCCGCAGTCCCGGTCGGACCACGTGCCGGGAAAAACTACGACTCCGAACTTCACCGGCGCTTGTGCTCCGGCTCGATGTCGAATCGGAAGTCCTCGATCACGTGGTTGGCCAGCAGCTGGCGGCACATCGCTTCGACGCGCTGCCGGGCCTCGTGCTCGCTGGAACCCTCGATGCTCACCTCGATGTACTTGCCGACCCGCACGTCGACCACCTCGCGAAAGCCGAGCGAAGCAAGGCCCTGTTTGACAGTGATGCCTTGCGGGTCGTTGACCACCGGTTTGGGGGTGACGATCACCCGCGCGATCATGGGACGGGCTCCAGCCGGGATCGCCGCATCATCTTTCGTTCCTCGGCTTGGGCGGGAACAGCGGCTTGCCGACGACGCGCTGGTACGCGGTCAGGTAGCGCAGGCGCGTCTGCGCCACGACGTCGTCCGGCAGGCGCGGCGGGTCCGATTCCTTGTCCCAGCCCGAATGAGTGAGCCAGTCACGGACGAACTGCTTGTCATACGAGTCAGGCGACGTGCCCGGGCGGTAGGTGGCGGCGTCCCAGTAGCGAGAGCTGTCGGGCGTGAGTACCTCGTCGATGAGGATGACGTCGTCTCCGACGGTGCCGAACTCGAATTTCGTGTCGGCGAGGATGAGCCCGCGGCGCGCCGCAAACTCGGACGCGTAGTTGTACAGCTCCAGGCTCGCATCGTGCAGCTTGGTGGCGAGCTCGTCGCCAAGGTCCTTTTTCATCTGGTCAAAGGTGATGTTCTCGTCGTGCCCGGCTTCCGCCTTCGTCGCCGGCGAGAAGATCGGAGTCGCCAGCTTTTCGCTCTCTCGCAGACCGGGCGGCATCTTCTCGCCCGCCAGTGTCTGCGATTCCTGGTATTCCTTCCATGCGCTGCCCGCCAGGTAGCCGCGGACGACGCACTCAAAGTCGATCCTCTTGGCCTTGCGCACGATCATGAAACGGCCGGCGAGCTCTTCTCGATAGTTCTTGAGCGCGGCCGGCAGGTCGGGAACCATCCCGGAGATCAAATGATTCGGCTGGAAGGTGTCTGTCTGGGAGAACCAGAAGATCGAGAGCTGGGTGAGCACCTTGCCCCGGTCGGGGATGCCGTTGGGGAGGACGTGGTCAAACGCTGAGATGCGGTCGGTGGCGACCATCAGCAGCTGATCAGCGCCGAGCTCATAAGTGTCCCGGACCTTGCCCCGCGCGAACAGCTTGAGCGGGAGCTCGGTATCGGTTACGGGAGGCCCGGCGATCACTTGGTGGTTACTCCCAAACCCAGACGCTCATAGGCCAGGTCCGTGTGCTCGAGGCCTGCCCACGGATCGAAGACTTGATCCATGCGCGCGCCGATGCGTTTGGTCACGTCCTCATTCTTCTCGAGCAGCTCCCTGAAACCATCGCCTGCATTCTCCATCGCCCGCATGGCCGCCTTCTGGACAACCAGGTAGGCATCTTCACGCGACAGGCCGCTATCGACGAGGGCGAGCAGCACGCGCTGCGAGAAAACCACGCCACCCGCGAACTGCAGGTTGGCAAGCATTCGCTCCGGCCGCACCTCGAGGCCCTTCAGGACCTTGCCCATCTCGAGCGCCATGTAATCGACCGCCGCACACGCGTCGGGGAAGGCGACGCGCTCCGCGGACGAGTGGCTGATGTCGCGCTCGTGCCACAAGGCGGTGTTCTCCAGCGCCGTCAGCAGGTTGCCGCGCACCACGCGCGCCAACCCGCAGACGCGTTCGGTCAGGACCGGGTTGCGCTTGTGCGGCATCGCCGAGCTTCCCTTCTGCTCCTTGCCGAACGGCTCGAACACCTCGCCGACCTCGGTCCGCTGCAGGAGGCGGATCTCGGTCGCGATTCGCTCCAGCGTCCCCGCGGCGATGGCGACCGCCGACATGAAGCTCGCGTGCCGGTCGCGCGACACGACCTGTGTCGAAACCTCATCGACCTTGAGGCCCAGCTCGCGGCATACGTGTTCCTCGACTCGAGGGTCGATCGTCGCGTGCGTTCCGACCGCTCCGCTGACCCGGCCGACCGCGGCTTCGTCAGCGGCCTGCTCCAGGCGCTCGATCGAGCGATCGAGCTCGGCCACCCAGCCCGCGACTTTGAACCCAAAGGTGGTGGGCTCGGCGACGATGCCGTGTGTCCGGCCGGCCATCAGCGTCTTGCGGTGCTTTAGCGCAAGGTCCGCCGCGGCCTCGCGGACGCCGGCGAGGTCGCCGGTAATGAGCCGCGCGGACTCCACCATCTGCACGGCCAGCGCCGTGTCGTTCAGGTCCTGGCTCGTCATCCCGATGTGGACGTAACGAGCCTCGGGCTGACCGATGGATTCGTTGAGGACCGTGAGGAACGCGATCACGTCGTGACCTACGCGTGACTCGACCTCAGCGATCTTCGTTGCGTCAAGCGTGCCCTTTCGGATCTTCGGCAGAGCGGACTCAGGGATCCGGCCAAGCGAGGCCCAGGCCTCGCAGGCGAGGACTTCGATCCGCAGCCACAGCTCGTACTTGTGCTCGTCTGACCAGACCGCGCGCATCGCGGGCGGCGTGTAGCGCTCGATCAAGAACGGCGATTCCCAGTCAACACTCGGGGACGGCAGGAATTATAAGGTGCGCCGGGAAGACAAGATTTAGTGACGGCGGGGCAACCGGGCCCTAGATATCGTGGTCATGCATGGCCGACGCAAGCCTTTAAGCGACTGGCTTGATAATCGATGGCTGCCCATGGACTTGATTCGTAACCAGCTTCGAGGGGCCCTCGTTTGAACCGGCGCAGGCTGAACGGCCAGTGAGCGACCCGTCACGCGACGAGGAGCGAGAGCTCGTCGAGCTCGCCAAGCGGGACCCACGCCAATTCGGGGCGCTCTATGACCGGCACTTTCAGCAGATTTACCGGTTCATTTATTCAAGAGTGAGGGAGCAAACCGCCGCGGAGGACGTCACTTCTGAAGTCTTCATGAAGGCTCTGAAGGCCATGCCCCGTTACCAGGACACGGGGCGGCCCTTTGCCGCGTGGCTGTACCAGATCGCGGTCAACGCGATCGCCGACCGCTACCGGACGCTGCGCCCCACTCACGCACTCGATGACTTCCACGACCTGTCGATCGGCGGCCCGGCGCTCGATGAGGTGGCGGCCAACCGCGACGAGGTGCGCCGGATCTGGGCCCTGGTCGAGGCGCTTCCGCACCAGCAACGGACCGCGCTGGTGCTCAAGTTCCAGGAAGACATGAAGATCGAGGACATCGCAGTCGCGATGGGCAAGTCCGCCGGCGCGGTGAAGCTGTTGATCCATCGTGGCGTGACTCGGCTGCGCGAGGGAGCGTCCACCTTGAGGCCTGTCGATTGAGCGCATTCCGCGACCCCGAGCTGGAAGACGTCCTACAGGACGATGAGCTTCGGCGCATAGCCGGGGTCCTGTCCTCCGCGCGGCAGGCCGATGCGCCCCTCGATGACGCCTTCAAGACCGGGCTGCGCCGGCAGCTCATGCATGAAGCCTGGGCGATGAGCGACGGCCGGTCCTCGTTGTGGCGCCGATTGTTCGGCCCGCCCGGCTTTGCGTGGGCCGGCGCGGCCGCGGGCCTGGTCCTCATCGCATCCGTCGTCGTCTGGACGGCGCTGCAGCAGCCTGGCGGGTTCAACCAGGTCTTCGTCCAGAGCCCGGTCGACGGCAAGAGCAGCGTGTCGCTGCAGCAGCCGATCCTCGTCTCCTTCAACCAGCCGATGGACCACCAGACCACCCAGGACGCGGTTCAGGTCGCACCCGCGACCAGCGTGATGTTCTCGTGGGACCAGAACAGCCGCACCCTCGCGGTCCAGCCGGCCAGCGGCAACCTTGCGCCCAACACCCAGTACCAGGTGACCATCGGTCCCGGCGCGAGGACTCAGGCGGGCCAACCCCTGGCCACACCGCAGACCATCACCTTCGTGACGCAGCCGCCCGCGCCGCCGACGCCGGCCGTCTCGCCGCGCCCGACGCCATCCGCGAACGCGCTCGGGGAGAAGCAGGTGACGGGCCTCAACGGTGCGTCATCTCTTGCAGCCCAGTGGTCCGCGGATTCATCCCTGCTCTACTTCGTCGACGGGAAGGGAGCGCTGGCCGTCGTGCCGGCGAAAGGCGGGGCCGTCACGGTGATCTCGCCGGATGGGGCGTCCGCACCGTCCCTTGCGCCGGCGGGCGATCGCCTCGCCTATATCCGCGGCGGCAAGATCGAGGTTCTGACGTTCGCCACGGGCAAAACGGACGAGGTCGCGCCCAAACCCGCGGCCACGCAGGTCGGTTGGTCCAAGGACGTGCTCGTCTGGGCCGCGGCCGACGGGATCTATACGCAAGATGGAGATGGCCAGAAGCAGCTCGCTCCCCTTCCCTCCACTGGAACCGTGACCGTGCTTTCGATCGCTCCAGACGGAGCTCACGCGGTTTACCGCCAGGATCACAGCCTCTTCGTCATGGACCTGGCCGGCGGCAAGAGCACGCAGCTCGGCCAGGCCGATGCGGGATTCGCAGGCTGGTCGCCAGGCGGCGCATTTCTCCTGTTTACGACCGCTGACGCTTTGATCGTGGCGGATCCGCAGGGCGTTTCCCAGGCCACCCTACCGCCCGGCGACGCCACCTGGTCGACGCAGGACGCGATCCTCGTCGGCACCGACACCGCCCTCTACCAGGTGCGATCCGATGGCACGGGCGGCAACCAGATCTCCAACGGCACGTACCACTCCCCGATCTGGGCGCCGAACGCCACTTCCTTCGCCTTCTTGCGAGCCAACGCGTTGTGGGTCGCCGCGGCGCCGGCCCTGCCACCCGAGCCCACCGCCCTCGATGAAGCAGGCCGCGTGGTCGCGTCATTCATGGACGCACGGTTGAAAGGCCAGTCCAGCGAGGCCACCCGCCTGCTCGACGACAACGGCAAGAAGGCATACGGAGACGACGCCCTGCATCTGTTGCCGACCGGCGATCCACGCTTCTCGCGCTACTACGTGCTCACGCAGGAGCTCGTCGGAAACCAGCCGGACACGGTGAGGTTTGTGGTGCGCCTGGTGCTGACCCACGGCAAGATCGATGTCAGCAACTACGAGGAGACGCTGACCCTCGTCCGCGACTCGAACAGCAAGGAATTCCGCATCGACCAGGCCACGGGGGGCGCCCACCGCGACCTCGGCAAGGGCGCTGAGGTCGTGAGCGTTGAGCTGGCTCGTGACAGCATCAAAGTCACGTTCGACAGCGACCTCGATCCAGGAACGATTTCGGACGGCGTGGTGTTGCTCGATTCGAAAGGCAAGCGCGTCGACGCCACGGCCACATACGCGAACCGTGCCGTCACGTTGACCGGCCTCGACCTCAAGGAGGGCGGTCATTACCGGCTCGCGGTGCTGAGCACGGTGCGCGACGTCCTCGGCCACAATGTGGCCGCCGAGTACAGCCTCGATCTGGTCGGGCCGTCGGCGAAGAAGCACGGAAGCAACAGACCGAGCGTGCCCCCGTCGCCCACGCCGGCGGCGCCCTCTTCGGCCTCGAGCTCGCCCTAGAAAGCGCCTCGCTAGATCAGCTTCAGAGCGCGCGCGGCGCGGCACAGCGCCGTGACCGAGCCCGAGTGCACGATCTCGCCTTCCAGCGCCGCGTTCAGAGCCTCGCTGAAAGGAATACGCAGCACCTCCATGTCCTGCTCGTAGGTCTCGGGGCTGCGCTCCGATTCGGTCAGCCTCTCGGCGAGAAAGAGATGCGCGCGGCCGGTGAGAAATGCCGCGCCGTGCACCACGCCGAGAGACGTGTATCGCGCAGCGACCAGCCCGGTCTCCTCGACCAGCTCGCGGCGAGCGCACTCGAGCGGGTCCTCATCACCGTCGAACGTCCCCGCAGGGACCTCCCACGACGACGTCTCCCACGCGTGACGCCACTGCCGGACGAGCATCGTGTCGCGGTTGTCAAACCATGGAACGACGAAAGCGGAATCTGGATTGGCGACCACCGTGTAGAGCGCTTCCGCACCATCCGGAAACTTGATCACATCGTCGCGCAGCTCGAAGTGCCCTGAGAGGCCGCGCAGGTTCGTACCCGTGATCTCGAACGGCCGGCCGCTTTTCGGATGCCTGAGCGGGGCTATTGCCGCACCACCGCCGCAACCGCTGCCGCCGCCGCGGCGACATGACGCGGGTCGGGTCCATAGTCGAAAGGCGACTGATCGCCGGCCAATGCCCTTGCAGCGTCGACCAGCTGGGGATGATCCTCGATGAACCGTGTGCTCAGGTTGCCGGCCAGGAAGTCCGGGTTGTCGAGGATCGCGCGGTGGTACGGGATCGTGGTTGCCGGTCCGACCACCACGAACTCGCGAAGGGCGCGGCGCGCCCGCGCGATTGCTTCGGCGCGGTCGCTGCCGTGGACGATGAGCTTGGCGACGAGCGAGTCGTAGTTCGGCGGCACGTCCGAACCTGGACCGAAGCCTGAATCGACGCGCACACCCGGACCGGCCGGCGCGACCCAACGCGAGATCCGACGCGGGTTGGGGATGAACTTGCGCAGCGGGTCCTCGGCGTTGATCCGCATCTCGATGGCGTGTCCCTTCCAGTCGATGTCCTGCTGTGCGAAACCGAGCTCGAGATCCGCGGCGACGCGAATCTGCTCCTTGACGAGGTCGATGCCCGTCACCGCCTCGGTGATCGGATGCTCGACCTGCAGCCGAGCGTTGACCTCGAGGAAGTAGAAGTCGCCGTCGCTGAAGATGAACTCGACCGTCCCGGCGTTGATGTAACCCGCCGCTTTCGCGGCGCGGATTGCCGCGTCGCCCATGGCCGCGCGAATCGCCGCGGTGAGGGCCGGCGAGGGCGTCTCTTCCATGATCTTCTGGTGCCTGCGCTGGATCGAGCATTCGCGCTCGCCCAGGTGCGCCGCGTTGCCGTGGCTGTCGCAGATCACCTGGATCTCGATGTGCCGCGGGTTGCGAACGTACCTCTCGAGGTACACGGTTGCATCGCCGAAGGCTGATCGCGCGGCCTGCGCGGTGCTTTCGATCGCAGACGCCAGCTCTGCTTCGGACTCGACGACCTTCATCCCGATGCCCCCGCCACCTCCTGATGGTTTGAGCATCACTGGGAAGCCGATCCTGCGCGCCGCATCCAGCGCCGACCCGGCGTCGACCGCGCCGCTGCCCGGCGTCACTGGCACGCCGTTTTGGGCGGCGAGCTGGCGCGCCGCAAGCTTGGAGCCCAGTGCGCGCATGGCCGAGGCGGGCGGGCCGATGAACTTGATCCCCGCCGCCTCGCAGGCGTCGGGAAACGCGGGTTTCTCGGCGAGAAATCCATATCCGGGATGGATCGCGTCGGCGCCACAGTCATGCGCGACCTTGACGATCCGATCCAGCTGCAGGTACGAATCGGAGGCGGCCGCACCACCTATGTGGTGAGCCTCGTCGGCATAACGGACGTGGATCGCGTTCCGGTCGGCGTCGGAATACACAGCGGCTGTCGCAATACCAAGCTCACGGCATGCACGCATGACGCGGATGGCGATCTCGCCGCGGTTGGCGACGAGAACTTTGTTGAAGAGTTTTTTCTTCAACCGATCGCGAGCAGCGGTTGGTTCGGGCTCACGACCTCCCCTTCCTTGACGTAAACCGCGTTGACCTTGCCGGCCACGGTGGTGACGATGTCGTTCTGCATCTTCATCGCCTCGAGCACGGCGACGACGTCACCGAGCTTCACCACGTCGCCCGCCTTGACCGGCACCTTGACGATGAGCCCCTGCATGGGAGCTATGACAGTTCCCTCGCCGGCTCTCGGCGGCGCGGGAGCGGAGCTCGTGCCTGACGGCGAAGCTGCCGGAGCCGCGACCACCGACAGCCCGGCCCCGCTCACCCGCACCTTGAAGACTTCGCCGTCGACCTCGACGTCGAACTCCGCCGCCTGGGCGCCGGCGGGAACCGGAACCGGATCCGGCGTGGGAACGGCCGGAGGCTCCAGGGCCTCGGCGCGCGGCGGTGAGGGTTTCTCGCCGTCCTTCCGCTCTGGCTGCGGGCCTCGCATGTAATCCGGAGCGAGGCTCGGGAACATCAGGTGGATGAGCACCGTGTCGTCGCTTGGGTCGTAACCGAGCTTGCGGACCTGCTGCCGGGCGCCCTCCACCTGCGGCTCGAGCAGATCGGCCGGGCGGATCGTGATCGGCTCCTCACGACCGAGGACCAGCCGCCTCAGCTCCGGGTCAGCCGGCACCGGCGGTCGGCCGTACAGGCCCTGGAGGTAATCCTTCAGCTCTTGCGTCACCGTCTCGTATCGGTCGCCGCCGATCACGTTGTAGACAGCCTGGGTCGCGATCATCTGCCGGATCGGCGCGACCAGCGGCGGGTAGCCGAGGTCCTGGCGGACGTGGTTCGCCTCCTCGAGCACCTCGCTCAAGCGATCCATCGCGTTGTGCGCGCTGAGCTGGCGGTGGATGTCCTCGAGCATGAAGCCCGGCATGTGGTAGCGCAGGATGCTTGCGTCGACGCGATCCGCCACCGGGCTCAGGTGCTCGATGTGGCGTCTTTTGAGCTCTTCGACGTCGTGCTGCACCTCCCACATCTTGTCGAGATCGAGGCCCGTGTCGTACTCACCGCCCTCGAGCGCCGCGACCACGCTCTCCGCTGCCGGCTGTGACGCGCCCCACGCGAGCGGCGAGATCGCGACGTCGAGAATCTCCGCGCCAGCCTCCACGGCGGCCATGTAAGCCATGGGCGCCATCCCGCTCGAGCAGTGAGAGTGCACGTCGATCGGAACCTTGACCATGGCCCTGAGCGCCGTCACCAACTCCCATGTGGCCTGAGGGCTGAGCAGCCCTGAGGTGTCTTTGATCACGATCTCGTGGCAGCCCATGTTGACCAGGCCCTTGGCGAGCGAACCCCAGAGCTCGAGGTTGTGCGCAGGCGAGATGGCGTAGCTCAGCGTGCCCTGGACCTTCTTCTTCGCCTTGAGCGCGGCGGCGATCGACGCCTCCATGTTGCGGAGATCGTTGAGCGGATCGAAGATCCGAAAGACGTCAACCCCGGCCTTCGCCGCGTGCTTGATGAACAGCTCGACTGCGTCATCGGCGAAGTTGCGCGTGGCGACGAGGTTCTGGCCGCGGATGAGCGCCTGGATCGGCGTGTTCGGCGTCGCCCTGTTCAGCTTGCGAAGAAAGTCCCAGGGGTCTTCATGGATCCGGAGCTGGGTCTCGAAAGTCGCGCCGCCAAATGCTTCCATGGCGGCAAAACCGATGGAGTCCATCTTGGCCGCGATAGGAACGATCTCATCGGTGCGGAGGTATCCGCCGAGAAGCGATTGCTGCGCGTCGCGGAACGTCGTGTCGATAAGACGGACACGAGCTTTCTTCTTGGCCACTACGCGGTAGCCAGAGCGGCGCGTTTCTCGCTGTGACGCTGCTCGACGTCCCTGTCCTGCAGTCCGATGATTCGCGCCGCCAGCCAGGCCGCGTTCTTCGCGCCGGCCTCACCGATGGCGACCGTTGCCACCGGGACGCCGGCGGGCATCTGGACGATCGAGTACAGCGAATCGAGGCCGCCAAGATGCTGCGTCGGCACCGGCACCCCGATCACCGGCAGATCCGTCCACGCCGCGACGACACCGGGCAGGTGCGCGGCACCTCCGGCGGCGGCGATGACAACCTTCAAACCGCGCGACCGGGCACCGGTCGCCCATTCCATGACGCCGCGCGGATTCCGGTGCGCGGAACAGATCTTGAGCTCGTGCGTCAATCCGAGGTCCTCCAGCACTTTGACGCAGGCCTCCATCAACGGAAGGTCTGACTTCGAGCCGAGGATGACGCCGACGACTGGCTGCATTACTCGGCCTCCTGAGCGATATCTGAGCGGAAGAAAGCCCCTTCGAATCGTACCTTCCGGGCCCCGGCCAGGGCGGTCTCCCTGGCTTGCGCCACAGTCTCACCCAACGCCACTGAGGTCACGACCCGCCCGCCGTCAGTCACGAGTCCGAGACCGGGTTCGAACCGGGTTCCAGCGTGGAAGATGAAAGCGCCGCGGGGCATTTCGACCAGCCCCTCGATGCGGTGGCCGAGCTTCATCGCGACATCGTCCGGGTAGTGCCCGGAGGCAACCACGACGCCAACACACGCCCGCGGGTCCCAGCGCAGGTCGGGGTGCGTCGCGAGGCCTCCCTTCGCCGCCGCAAGGGCCAGAGCAACGAAATCACTTTGCAGGCGGGGCAGCACAACCTGAGCCTCGGGGTCGCCGAACCTCGCGTTGAACTCGAGCGTGCGGATGCCTTGCGGGGTGAGCATCAAACCCGCGTAGAGAACGCCGCGGAACTCTTGGCCGGATTCTGCCAACGCGCGCACCGCCGGTCGCATGACGCGATCGACGACTTCCTGGACCATGGCGTCATCGACCCCTTTGGGGGGTGAGTAAGCGCCCATACCACCGGTGTTGGCCCCTACGTCGCCTTCGCGGGCGCGCTTGTAGTCTCGCGCCGGAGCCAGCGGGAGGACATCGGTCCCGTCGGTCACCGCCAGCAGCGACAGCTCAGGCCCATCGAGCCTCTCCTCGACCACGATCTTTGTGCCGCTGCGCCCAAAGCGCTGCTCGACGAGCATCGCATCGACCGCCTCATCCGACTCTTCAACGCCGGCGCACACGATCACGCCTTTGCCGCGCGCGAGGCCGTCGGCCTTGACTGCAACTCGTCCGTCGTGCCGTCGCGCCCACTCCTTCGCCGGCGCCGGTTGAGTGAACACCTCAAAGTCGGCGGTCGGAATCTCGGCGCGCTTCATCAAGTCTTTCGCGAATGACTTGCTCGACTCGATACGACCCGCGCCGCGGTCGGGGCCGAAGACGTTGAATCCCGCATGACGCAGCGCGTCTCCGACACCGGCCTCGACCGCGGCCTCGGGTCCCAGCACGATGAGCTCGAGCCTTTCGCGCTTGGCAAAATCCACGATCCGGACCACGTCGGCCGCGCCGATCGGGATGTTGCGGGCCATACCGCCTGTGCCGCCGTTGCCCGGCGCGCAATACACACGCTCGACGAGGTCGGACTGCACGCATTTCCAGGCCAGCACGTGCTCGCGCGCGCCCGAACCAATGACGAGGACCTTCATGCCGCCCTAGAGGTTAGACGCTCACTCCCACTCGATCGTGCCCGGCGGTTTCGACGTGATGTCGAAGACCACGCGGTTCACGCCCTTCACCTCGTTGACGATCCGGTTGCTGATCCGCGCCAGCACCTCATACGGCACGCGGGCCCAGTCCGCCGTCATCGCATCCTCGCTGGTGACCACACGTACGGCGACGACGTTGGCGTAAGTCCGAAAGTCGCCCATCACACCAACCGTCTCGAGCGGCGTCAGGACCGCAAACGACTGCCACACCTGCCGGTACAGACCGTTGCGCTTGATCTCGTCGACGACCACCCAGTCGGCGTTGCGAAGGATCTCGAGGCGGTCCGCGGTCACCTCGCCGAGGCACCGGATCGACAGGCCCGGGCCGGGAAACGGCTGGCGGTAGACCATCTCCTCGGGCATGCCGAGCTCGAGCCCGACGGCGCGCACCTCGTCCTTGAAAAGGTAGCGCAACGGCTCGATGAGCTGGAAACGTAGACCGGGCGGCAGTCCTCCGACGTTGTGGTGCGTCTTGATCTTCGAGGCGGTCGCCACAACGTCGGGCGCGGTCGACTCGATCACGTCGGGGTAGAGGGTACCCTGGGCGAGGAAGTCGATGTGACCCAAACTCGTCGCCTCGGCCTCGAAAACCGAGATGAACTCCCGGCCGACGATGCGCCGCTTCTGCTCCGGGTCGATCACGCCGCGAAGCGCGGTGAGGAAGCGCTCGGTTGCGTCGACATAACGGATGTCCATGTCGAGGTTCCCGTGCATCACGTCGAGGACCCGTTCCGGCTCCTCTTTGCGCAGCAAGCCGTTGTTGACGAAGACGCACGTGAGCTGATCGCCCACAGCGCGATGCACCAGCGTCGCCGCCACGGCCGAGTCGACGCCGCCTGACAGGGCGCAGATGACGCGACCGCCGACGACGTGGGCGCGGATGCTCTCCGTAGCCTCGGCGATGAACGAGCCGGGCGTCCACGAGGGCTTGCACTGGCAGACGCCGAAGAGGAAGTTGCGAAGGACCTCGCGGCCGCTCGGCGTGTGCACCACCTCGGGGTGGAACTGGATGCCGAAGATGCCCTTGCCGTCGGTGAAGGCCGCGACCGGTGAGTTGCCGCTGGTGGCGAGCAGGCGGAAGCCGGGAGGCATCTCGCTGACGTGGTCGCCGTGGCTCATCCAGACGGGAAGCTCGCCGTGCAGGCCACGAAAAAGCGCATTCGGGTCGCGCACCGACAGAAGGGCGGGGCCGTACTCCCGCGCGTGGCCCGGATCGACCTTGCCGCCGAGGTGATGGGCGATGAGCTGCATGCCGTAGCAGATGCCGAGCACCGGAACGCCCGCGCGCAGCGCATCGGGATCGACCTGCGGCGCGTCCGCGTCGTAGACGCTCGAAGGTCCGCCGCTCAGGATCAGCCCCGCGGGATGCCGCTTCTTGAGCTGTGCCCACGGCGTCGTCCCAGGCACGAGCTCGCAGTAGACGTTGGCCTCGCGGACGCGGCGCGCGATCAGCTGGCTGAACTGGGAGCCGAAGTCGAGCACGAAAACGGTCTGCAACCGCGCGCTGTTTTGAAGCTCTTCCCGCCGAACCGCGGCGGTCTGGCTCAGGACTTGCCCATCCCCACGTGCTGGGCCTGCTGGAAGACCTTCCCTTCGGAAACGATCGACGGGGCGATCACCATCTCAACGTGCTGGAACTCGGCGATGTCGCGTGCCCCGCAAACCCCAAGCGCCGAGCGCAGCGCGCCCGCGAAGTTCTGCGTGCCGTCGTCGACTCGAGCCGGGCCGAGCAGGATCTCGCGGAGAGTCGCCTTGGTGCCGACGTGGATGCGTGTCCCGCGCGGCAGGTTGGGGTCCGGCGTGGCCATTCCCCAGTTGAAGCCCTTGGACGCCGACTCTTCGGATCCCGCGAGCGGAGTCCCGATCATCACCGCATCGGCGCCGGACGCGAAAGCTTTGCAGACGTCGGCGCCGATTCGCATCCCGCCGTCCGTGATGACCGCCACCCGTACGCCACCGCGACGCATGTACTCGTCGCGGGCGGCCGCCACGTCCGCTGTCGCGGTGACCTGCGGGACGCCGACGCCGAGCACGCCGCGCGTCGTGCATGCCGCGCCGGGCCCGACCCCGACGAGGATGCCCGCGATGCCCGTCTCCATTAGCTCCAACGCGGTGTCGTACTGCACGCAGTTACCGACCACGACCGGGATATCGCACGCGCGTACCAACTCGTCAAAGGCGAGCTGGTGATACGAGCGCGACGAATGTCTCGCGGTCAGCACGGTGCCCTGGACGACAAGAACGTCGGCCCCGGCCTTCTGCACCAGCTCGGCTCGCTCCTCGGCCCGGGCGGGCACGGTGGATACGACGCAGGGCACACCCGCGGCCCTGATCGCCTTGATCCTTTCGCTGATCAGCTTTGGTTTCACCGGCTCGCGGTAAGCCTCTTTGAGGACGGCGTTCACCGAAGCCTTGTCCGCCTCGGCGATCTTCTCGATGACGGGCGCGGAATTTTCGTAGCGGGTGTGCACGCCGTCGAGATTGAGGACGGCCACGCCTCCCAACTTGCCCATCGCGACGGCGAAGTCGACGTCGACCACACCGTCCATGGCCGAACCCCAGAAAGGGAGCGGGAGGGCGAACCGCTCGCCCATCGAAAAAGTGATGTCGACTTCGTCTGGATTGAGCGTTACGCCACCCGGCACCAGCGCGACTTCGTCGAAGCCATACGCGCGGCGGGCACGGCGCCCGATCCCGATCTCGAGGCCGGTTTGCTCCCCGGAAGTTGCTTCTCGGGTTTCCATCCAGCTCTGATTCAGGGTGTGTTTACTCCATTGGAATGGGGCGGGTTCGGTGAATTATAGCTGGACACTAAGCTGGTGTCGGTGTACCGGACGCTCGAGTACCTGAATGGAATCTCCGACGATGATGTCAGCCGCCTGCGCGCTGTCGGCATCCACCACACCAACCAGCTCCTGCATCGCGCATCGCTCGATATCGACCGCAAACGTCTCTTCAAAAAGACCGGCATCACGAGCGAAAGGCTTCTCGAGTTCGCCCATCAATGCACGTTGCTCGAAGTCTCGGGCATGGAGCGATGGATCCCACTGGTCCGCAGGCTCGGCATCAACTCGATGAGGGATCTGCACGCGCAGCAGGCAAACAACCTGCACGCAAAGCTCATCGAGGCTATCGGGCTCGCCGGCGCGCCAGGCCTGACCGACGTCGAATACTGGATCAGCCAGGCGACCGCGCTCGACATCGTGGAGCACCCTGAGCCCGAGCGTCTTTTGCCGGCCGTCGAGTAGCCCGGCGGCGGCAGCTTTTCTCAGCCCTTGGGTCGGCGGGGACGGGAGACCGCTTGCAGCAGCTTCCGAGCGAGCGCCTTGGGTGGGGTCGCGGGCTTCTTCAGCCACGCAAGCACGCCGGCCGCGAAGACGCGGTCGATTGCGCCATCCTGGTCCCCGAGATAGTTGCTCAGGATGAAGACAGGTACCTTCGCCGTGCGAGTGTCTTTGCGCAGCACGTCCAGGACATCGACGGCGGTCATTCCGCGGAGTCGATAGTCGAGAACCAGGATATCCGGCACCTCGTGCTCGATAGCCTCGAACAACTCGGCCGCCTCAGTCGCCACCGCGACCCGGAACCCGCCCGCCTCCAGCCCAAGGCGGTACATCTCGGCGGTGTCCGGCTCATCGTCGAGGAGCATCGCAAAGGGTTGGCTGCGCTCGCGTTGATTGCCCGATAGGCCATCTGGAAGTTTTGCCGAACCTTCTGAACCCATTCGCGACCCCTCCAAGCCTACTGCCTACGCGATAGCTATGCAAGTCTTGGATTGTTGTTCTACAAATGATCCACAGAGTAGACTGGACACACTGGCGTGACTGAGCAGGACGATCCAGGCGTCTACAGCATCGGTGCCGTGGCGAAGATGCTTGATCTGCCCACCACGACGCTGCGCGCCTGGGAAGACCGCTACGAGGTGATCATCCCGAGGCGGAGCGAGGGCGCCCAGCGCCTTTACTCGAGGTCCCAGGTCGAGCAGCTGCGCTTCCTGAAAGACCAGATCGAAGCCGGCGCGAGCGCAGCCGATGCGCACCGGCTGCTGGCCCAGGAGCTGGGCGCGGGGCGTCTCCCGTCGAGCCCTGTCCCGAACCGCGACGCCCGGCCGCTGGTGCTGATTGCCGAGCGCGATGCGTACGCGGCGAGCCTGGCCGAATACTTCCTCCGCACCGAAGGCTGCGAGGTTGCCATCGCGCTCGACGCGACGCAGGCCGAGCTGTATTTCGATGAGCTGGGCCCCGACGTGGTCCTGATCGACCTTCTGATTTCAGGCGGGGCCGGATTTCGGCTGCTTGCTCATTTCGGCAAGAAGGGCTCGTCGCGGCTTCTCGCCGTCTCGGCCATCGACAGCGCCGAGGAGGCTGTGCGGGCGGGGGCGGCCGCATTTCTGCGCAAACCCGTTCAGCCGCTGCAGCTTGTGTCGACGATCCGTGATCTGCTCGGTACCAGCGCCCTCGTGCGTCCCACTCCGACACGACGCGTCTCGCCTTGACCGACCGGCTGTCCACCGGCAACGCGAAGCTCGACGCGATTCTCAAGGGCGGCCTGCCGAAGAATGCGATCAACCTGATCGTAGGCATACCGGGCAGCGGCAAGACGATCCTGAGCCAGCAGTTTGCGTTTCACAACGCCACTCGCGAACAGCCTGCCCTGTACCTGTCCACCCTGTCAGAGCCTCTGGACAAAATCCTCCGCTATGCGGAGACGCTCGAATTTTTCGATCCCGGGGCCATTCGCGATGGCCGGATCGTCTACCAGGACGTGGGCCAGATCCTCGGCGAGCACGGTCTTGGCGACGTGATCATTGCGATCGACCGCTACCTCAAGGAAGTCAGGCCCGGGGTCGTCGTGATCGACAGCTTTAGGGCATTTCATGCCCTGGCGAGGGACGAGACCACCTTCCGCCAGTTCCTGTTTGAGATGACCCGCCGGCTCACGGCCCACTCGACCACCTCGCTCTGGAACGCGCCATACCCCAGAGAGCAGGCGATCAAGGCAGCTGAATTTGCCGTCGCCGACGCAATCATCGCGCTCGACATCAAGCAGGTCGCCGAGCGAGAGCTGCGCGTGCTGCAGGTCATGAAGCTTCGAGGCGGCGACTTTCTCTCAGGCGAGCACGTCTACAAGATCAGCGCGGCGGGCGTGACAGTATTTCCGCGACTCGCCGACGAGCACGACGAGACTCGCTATGAGCTGGCTCACGGACGCGCCGAGAGCGGCATCGCCGCGCTGGACGACCTGCTCGGCCAAGGCGGCTATTGGGAGGGTGCGACCACCCTCATCGCGGGCCCGTCGGGCATCGGCAAGACGCTGATGGGCCTCCACTTCCTATATCACGGGGCGCACAACGGCGAGCCCGGCATCCTGGCGACGTTTCAGGAGAACGTCAGCCAGCTGTCACGGATCGTGAGCAGCTTCGGCTGGTCCATCGATGACCCACTCGTGCGCGTCCTGAGTCGGAGCCCTGTCAACTTGAACATCGACGAGTGGGTGTACGAGCTCCTGGACCTGATCGAATCAACGGGTTCCAGGCGGGTGGTGATCGACAGCCTGGCCGACTTGAGGGCGGCCGCCGGCGATCCGGTTCGTTTCCGGGAGTGGATGTTCTCGCTGATCCAACGCTGCGCCCGCGTCGGGATCAGCATCATGTTGATCTCTGAGGTGCCGGATCTGTTTCAACTCCGGCGCATCTCAGAGGAAGCGATCTCGCACCTGGCGGACAACGTCGTCCTGCTCCAGTACGTTCAGGAGGGCGCGGAGCTCAGCCGGGCCCTGACGGTCCTGAAAACGCGCGCCATGCCGCACCGTCCGTTGATCCACAAGTACGAGATCACCGAGCATGGGTTCGAGCTTGGCGGAGTCGTCCCGCTGGGGAGCGAGGGGTAGAAAGGCTGACGGGGGCGGGCCAAGTGGCCCGCCCCCTCATGTTCTCTTTTAGGCCAGGGTCGCCACGAAGACATCGGTCGGGTTGGTGTTGAGGGTCTGAGGCACTCGGCCCGTGTAGTTCGCATCGCCGCAAAACGTGCCCGTGTAGGGCTCGTCACAGTTCGTCTTCACGAACATGGCCTCGAACCCGCTGCCGCTCGGCTGCAGGCCTTCGTAGTCGCCGAGGAAGAAGCCTCGCGCGACCGGCGCCGACCTTTGGTCAAAGGACTTGGCCGTGATGCGCTGCTCCACCCATGGGCCGCCATCAGTCGAGATGCTGGCCCAGTAATCGGTGGGCAGGACGTCCGTCTGACCCGGCTGGAGGAAACGGTTGTCGTAATAGGTGATTGCGACTCGGGTGCCGTTGACGGCCACTGTCGGCGTGTAGGTGGGCAAGCCAGAATCGAGGTGGCGTACGACGGTCGGGCCGCTCCAGGTTGTGCCGCCGTTGCTCGAGGTCGTCAGGAGAATCTCGTCATCCCAGGCTCCCCGGCTTTGCTTCAGCTGCTTCTGGTACCTGGTCGAGCTCTCCCAGACAACGTATAGCTTGCCGTCACCGCCGATTGCGACTTCCTCCAGGCCGTCGCCGACGCGCAGCAGCTCGCCGGTGTTCGGGTCGCGTACGCCAAGGCTGTTAAACGGGGCGATGATCTGCGGCTGGGTCCAGGTGCTGCCGCCGTCGGTCGACTTGACGAAGGCCAGCTGCGCGTTGCTGCGCGTGCCCTGGAACGGCGTGTTGGGCGAGACGATGAGGTCGGTGAAGTCGTACAGGTCGCCGTTTGTCGGATCGACCACGATGATGTTGCCGATCGTTTGCTGGCGGTTCGCCGTGTTGATGATGATCTTGGCCTGACCCCAGGTCTGCCCGCCGTCGGTCGTCTTGGAGAAGTAGGCCGGACCGGTGTAGGCCTGGGCGTGCGGATTGTCATCCGGCTGGTCGGTCGGGCCGAGGAGAGTGTCCCAAACGGTGTAGGCCCACGTGTTGTGGATTGGATCGGCTGTCGTGGCGTTCTTGTCGGTGCTCTGATTGGTCTGGGTGAACACCGATCCAGGAATCGCCGTCATCGTCCAGTTGGCGCCGCCGTCGGTGGAACTACCCGCGACCACCGCATTGAAGTTGTTTGTGTTGTTGAACGAGAGCGCCGAAGCGTAGGCGATGTCTCCATCTTTGCTGAACGACACCCACGGGTCGGAGCTGCGCTGGTAGATGTGTAAGGGCGATGTCGCTGGGGTGTCGCACATGTCGCTCCCGAGAGTCGTCTGCTGCCAGCCTTTCACTTGGTCGAGATGGACGACGCCGATGCCATGACCGCCGCCATTCGACCAGCGATCCTGGTGAAACATCCCGATCATCTGGGTTCCGCTAACGGCGAGCGACGGTTCCACCTCGGCGCTGACGTAGTTCCTCCCTGTCTGAGTCCCGTTTGAGCAGTCGGCCAGCGGTGACGGTTCCTGCGACACGGCAGAGTCGGCGGCCAACCCGCCAATCGAACTGAGCAACGCGAGCGCGCTGGCGAGCGCGGATATCCAGACAGCTTTCCTTAGCAATTCACAATCCCCCTTTCAGTGCCTGAAGCAATCCCCCGCCGACAGTAGTCCCCTGACCTTAACCCCAGCCCATCCGGTCCCGCAACCACGCAACTGCGGCGCGCCCCTGCGCTGCCTGGAACGCCCGCACCGTTGGGATGCCTGGCGGCGCTGGGTCGAGCGCATGGACAACGAAGTAGCCGGCGAGAGCGCAAACAATCGCGTCGATCGCGTCTTTGGAAACGTCTCTCAGATCGAGCCGCCGAAGAAATGTCTCCGGATCTGGCCCGCCCTGCATCGCGATGCTCGGGGCCATCCCAACGAGGTCGACCCACCATGCGCCGGTGCGCGCCCAGGGCCAGTCGAGGACATAGAGCTGGTCACCCGCGATCAGGAGGTTGTCGGCGCGAGCGTCGAAGTGGAGCAGCGTCTCGCCCGCGGACGCCTCGGGCGCCCGGGCCTCCAGCTCGGCGAGACGCAGGAGATGTTTCATGCACCACGCGTCGAGCCGCGTTTCACTCTGCAGCAGCGCCACTTGCCAGCCGTTGATTTCCTGCTCGAAACCCTGAGCAGCGGTCTTGTCGACCGCGACCGGCGAGGGCGTGAGGTCGGCGGCCATCTTGGTGTACGTCGCGACGACAAGGGCCAGGTCGGCGTCGGTCCATGGCTCGAATGGATGCCGGCCCTCGATGTCCTGCAGCGCAAGCGCCACCCAGCCCCGCTGGTCGTAAGACCACAACAATCGGGGTACGGGAGCGACGGCTGGAAGCGCGGCGAGAATGCGTGCCTCCCGGCGGTGGATGCCTGGAGTGTCCGGATTCGCCTGCTCACTGACGGCCTTCATGAACACGCGCCGCCCGTCACTGAGGCGCAGTCGCGCCGCCAGGCCCGGTGAGAAACCCTGTGGTTGCGTCACCGCCTCGACGACGCGGGCGCCGAGGCGCTCTTCGAGCTCCGCACGAACCGGTCGGGGGACGTCTTCCCAATGGATCCGAACGCCTCTTGCGGGGACCGGGCTAGAGAAAGACGCCCCTCCGCAGCTTCAGGTTGTCGTAGATGCCGCGCTGGATCGTGTCTCGCACGTCGTCCGCCAGCGCCATCACCAGGTGCTGGTCGTCAGCAGCTGTCAACGGCAGACGCGCAACCTCGACCGCGGGATGGAACTGGATGCGCCACTTGCTCGGCAGCGGGATCATGCCGAGCGGGCCGAGCCATGGCCAGAAAGGAGTGATCGGGAAGTAGGGCAGGCCGAAAAGCCGTGCGACGGGAGCCAGGTCGCCGACCATGGGGTAAATCTCTTCCGAGCCGACGACCGAGATCGGGATGATCGGAGCCTGGGCGCGAATCGCGGTGGCGACGAATCCGCCCCGGCCGAAGCGGCGCAATCGGTATCGGTCCCTGAAGCTTTTGCCCGTGCCGCGAGTGCCTTCGGGAAACACCAGCACGAGCTCGTTGCGCTCGAGCAACCTGCGTGTGTCATCGGGATGACCGACCGCCTGCCCTGTGCGGCGGAGGAACCAGCTCATGACGGGCATGCCCATGAACTGGCTCGCAACCAACGCCCTGACATGCCGCGGATGGGAGTGCTCGGAGAAAACCGCGGTCTTGATCATGGTCCCGTCCCACGGCAGCACCCCCGCATGGTTTGCCACGAGCAGTGCACGGCCGGTCGCCGGGACGTTCTCGACTCCGGTCGTCTCGACCCGCCAGTAGTCGCGATAGAGAGTCTTGAAAATGCCAAGAAACGATTCCGTCCACTGTGGGTCGAAGCCGAAATCGTCAACCGCGTAATTCGGACCGCGCCGCGCAAGCTCGCGCTGCTGGTAGAGGAACTGGACCGCCTCCATGATTCGACCGACGTCGATCACCTCGCGGCCTGTCAGCTCTCGCAGCCGCGTCGAGAGCGAGCTGACCGCCTGCAGCGCGTACATCGGAGCCTGGCGCTGGAGGCGGCGGATGGGCTTCGGCAGGCGCAAGGCCTGGCGGGGCGCCACGACCTCCGCCTTCTGGCTGTTGCGCTTTCTTTCTCGGCTGGTGCTCTCGGCGATCAATTGCTCAGCTGCCGTTCGCGGCGCCGCCGCTGCTGGAGATAGACCTGCAGCTCGTATTCCTGTCGCGGGGAGGGGGCTTCGATCACCTCCACCTGCTTGCCACGTGCCAGCGCGTCCATGGCCTGACGCGTGCTGTATCCCGGGTGCCAATCAAATTCCGCCGGGAGTCGTGAGCAGTCCATCACCGAGCCGTAGGCTAAGACGTCCGCCAGGTGCGACGGCAGGTCCACGCCGGCCAACAACCTGAGTCCAAGCCTCGAAAACCAGCGAGCGTAGGGCGGCAGCACGGGGGCCGCGGTCCCACCCATGATGTCGATCGCCTGACTCAAAAGGACAACGCCATCGCCCGCCACGTTGAATGCGCCCGGGTGGTCGCCAACCGTCGCCCGCACGATCGCATCCGCCGCGTCGTCCTCGTGCAGCAGCTGCAATCTCGGGTCGAAACCCGCGAACGTCGGCACGACTGGAAGTGAAAGGTATCGGGCCAGGCTCGTCTCCTCGCTGACGCGCAGGCCGAGCCGCAGAACCGTCACTCCGCAGAGCTCATTACGCAGCGCAAACTCGCTGACCAGCTGTTCCATCTCGAGGACATCGCGCGTCACGCCCGAGGCGACCTTGTCCCAATTGATCATCTCCTCGGAGAAGAAAGAGGGATCGTTGGGGCCGGCGCCGTAAATCGCCTGGCTAGATTTCACGACGAGCTTGCGGACGGGGCTCGATGGCGGAGCGCAGCCGACCAGGACGTTCATCGTCCCGATCACATCGGTCTCGTGCACGGAACGGTCATCGTGCGCCGCGTCGACCATCACCGCGAGATGCACGACTGTATCGATGCGAAGCCGGCGGATCAGCTTTCCGATCACCGAGAGGCGCGTATCAGCGTGGACGAAGTCCATCTCCTCGAGCGCGCTGACGGGATCCGCCACATCGCAGCCGAAGAGCAAAGGCACTTGAGGCGCGAGCCGCCGCGCCACCTCGGCGCCGAGCGGGTTCGAGACACCGGTGACGAGGACGCGCTGAGGCCGAAAGGGGGTGGCCATCAACTCCTCAATCTAAGCCAGATCCGGGCGTCCCCAGGCGATTCAGTCGCGACTCCAGGCAGAACTCAATGTCAACAGGGGGGTCCCGCGGGGGGATCCTGATCCCCCCGCGCTCTCATGCCAGTGGAGCTGAAGCCCGGATTTACTCCGGGCGTCCCCAGGCGATTCAGCAGCGACTCCGGGCAAAACTCAATGTCAATGGGGGGTTCCGCGGGGGGATCCTGATCCCCCCGCGCTCCTATGCTGATCCCCCCGCGCTCTTAGGGATAGATGCCCCGCACTGTGGTGGCGTTGGCCACGCGCTGCACGGCCAGGGCATACGCGGCGTTGCGCATGTCGACTCGCTTGTTCACCGACGTGTGCAGGATCTCGTAGAAAGCGCGCGTGATCACGTGATGCAGCTTGGTGTTGATCTCTTCTTCCTCCCAGAAGAAGGCTTGCAGGTCCTGCACCCATTCGAAGTACGAGACGATGACGCCGCCCGAGTTGGCGAGTATGTCCGGGACGACGAACACGCCGCGCTCATGCAGGATCGGGTCGGCCTCGGGCGTGACGGCCGCGTTTGCTCCTTCGGTGATCAGGCGAGCCCGAATCCGGCCGGCGTTGTCCCCGGTGATCTGGTCCTGCACCGCCGCCGGCACGAGCACGGTCACCGGCAGCTCGAGCAGCTCCGCATTTGTGACCGCATCAGCTTTCTTGAATCCGCTCACGCCGCCGCGCACCTGGCGGTGCTCGTCAAGCGCGGCGAGGTCCAGCCCCTTCGGGTTGTAGACACCGCCCTTCGAGTCGCTGACTGCCACCACCCGTAGACCTGCCTCGGTCAACAGGCGCGTCGTGGATCGTCCCACCTGTCCGTAGCCCTGAACTGCGACGGTCGGTGTCTCCTCGTCGATGTGCAGGTACTTGAGCGCTTCGAGGGTCAGGTAGGTGGCACCCCGTCCCGGCGCCTCGACACGACCCTCCGAGCCGCCGACATCAACCGGCTTACCCGTGACTGAGGCCGTGACCGAGTGGCCCTGGTGCATCGACACCGTGTCCATGATCCAGGCCATGATCTGGGGGCTCGTGCCCATGTCCGGCGCGGGAATGTCCTTTTCCGGGCCGATGAGGATCGAGATCTCGGTCGCGTAACGCCGGGTCAGATGCTCCAGCTCGTTCTGCGACAACCGGTGCGGGTCGACGGCGACCGCACCCTTCGAGCCGCCGTAGGGGATGCCCACCGCGGCGCACTTCCACGTCATGAGCATCGCGAGCGCCTTGACGAGGTCGAGGTTGATGTCCGGGTGATAGCGGATGCCGCCCTTGGCGGGGCCGCGGCTGATGTTGTGCTGGACACGCCAACCGGTGAAGACGTGAACCGAGCCGTCGTCCATTCGGACCGGGAAGTGGACGGTCAGCTCCCGCTTGACTTCGCGTAGGCCGGCGCGGGCGTCATCGGAAAGACCGATCACGTCCGCCGCGGCATCGAAACGCCGCTGCGCGGTCTGGAAGGGGGAGGCGCGAATTTCGACCGCCATAAGGCGCCTTCCGATAGTAACTCCCGGCAGCCAGACGGGCTACCCCATCACCATCTCCGCGATCGGTGACTGCAACAGATGGGGGCCGACAGGCGCGTGCGCGCGACGCGACCTATCGAGTCGACCGCGACGTCGTGATTCGTTCCGTGATCAACGAGAGGCCTTTCGTTTACGCGATCGCGTCGTAGCTCCATCGGCAAAGCCGGCCTTCTTCAGCTGCGACGTGATCCGGTCGAGCCTGTCGTTGATGCGATCGAGGTCGTGGCGCGTCGGGATGCGGAGCCTCCGCAGCGCGCGCTCGATCGCCTCGTCAGCCATGATCTCGAGGCCTTCGCGACGGCGTTCGACCTGGCTGCGCAGATCAGCGGGCACGTTGAGCGTCTTCTTCACGTACTCGAGCAGCGCCTGCCCGCGATCATGAAGCATCTCACCGCCTGCGTCGATCATTCGGACTGGTCCGCGCTTCTCTTCCGAAAGGACGATCTGCGAAAGCGTGACCTGGGTCAGATCCTTGCCATTGTCGCGATCGACGACTTCAATCTCATGTCCCTCCCGCACCAGCTGCGCGATTCCTTCCAGGGTGATGTATCGGCTGGTGCGAGTGTCGTAGAGCTTGCGGTTTGCATACTTCTTGATAAGGTGTCTTGGCGGGGCTGTAGTCACAAGTCGGGGCCCATTCTAACGCGGTGCGTTATGCGCTCCGCGCTGCATCGTGATGGAGGTCATGTATGGCGAAGAGAAAGCGCACATCAAGACGATCCGGTCTGGTTGGACGAGCAGTGAGCGCAGGTCGCCGCGCGCTGCGCGAGGCGGAGAATCGGGTTCCTCCTGACCTGCGACGCCAGGTTGAGCGACGCATGAAAGACGCCGATAAGACGGCGCGAGCGGCGATCAAGCAGCTGCAGGCGCAGGTCAAGAAGGCAAGCACGCGGACCGACGTGAACAGCGTGCTCAAGCGCATCGACGTCCTGACCAAACAGGCGCGTCAGATTGCAAAGGGCGCCGGAACGCGTGCCGCGTCGACGCGACGGCGCGCGACAAAGACGACCAAGCGGGCCGCCGGCAGGACCAAGAAGGCCGCCGGCACCGCCCGGCGCAAGGTTGCCACCCGCGCCGCCTCGACCCGTCGCACCGCGGCGACCGCGACCCGGCGCGCGGCCACGACGCGCACGACCACGACGCGGCGCGCCCCGGCTAGACGGACGCGAGCCGCGGAAGAAAGCTCGCCGGCGATGCCCGAGATGGCGTCCTACAGTCCCGAGCCCGGCGGCGGCATGGGATCGGACGAAGGCCTGCCCGGCTAAGGGCCCGACTCTAAAGAGAACCGAAGACCCTCGTTCCGCCCAGGAGAACCGCTCTTGGGCGGAGCTCCTCCCAGTTGACGTCGGCGCCTTCGAGCGGATCTCCGCGATATACCTGCAGGTCCGCCAACAACCCAGGTTCCAGGGTGCCCTTGATCGTCTCCTCGAAGCTGGCGTAGGCGCCGCCCGACGTGTAGGCCCGCAAGGCGGCGAGGAGGCTGATCCCGTTGACCTGGTCTTCCACGGCAACCCGAATGCCGGGCCACGGACTGGGATCTGGCGTCACTGGAAGATCCGAGCTGAAGGCCACGGGAACGCCCGCCCGCATCAGCCCGCGGTGTGGTGCGAGGTCCTTACGATCGCGCACAGGAAAGAAGATCGTGGACGCGACGCGCCCGAAGCGCGCAGCCATTGGCTGCATCACCGCGACCATCCCAAGTCGAGCCAGCCTCGCCTGGAGGTCTGGCGGACAGATCGTGCAGTGCTCGACGCGGTGACGCAGATCAATCGCCCCAGCAGCTTCCACTGCGTCGCACATCGCTTCGATCGCCGCGTCTCCGATCGCGTGGGCGGCAACCTGCAAGCCCGCCGCGGAAGCTCGCGCCACCAGGTCGCGCAGATCCTCTCTTGTGATGCGCCACACCCCGCCGCCAGAGCGCATCGCCACGCGCTCGGCGCCTCCGTCGACGAACACCTTGATGGGGCCGGCCCGCACCATCGAGCCGCCGAAGCCGGCCCGAACGCCAATGCTTGTGGCCGCCTCGAGCAGCTCCCAGGAGAGGAACTCGTTGACCCGCACCTTGAGCCGGCCTTCGCACGCAAGTCGCTCGTAGGCGCGTAGGTCGTCGGCGAACCCGCGATTCACGGCGGCAGCCACAGACGTGATCCCGCGTGAGACCAGCAGGTCCTGCGCTTTCAGGACCCCTTCGATGCGCCGCTCCAGAGCCGGTGCGGGCTGCACGTCAGCGACGAGCCGCATCGCAGACTCGAGCAGCAGCCCGTTGGGCGCGCGGTTCAGATCGCGGCCGATGCGGCCTCCGGGCGGATTCGGCGTGTCGGTCTTGATGCCCGCGGCGGCGAGGGCCGCCGAATTGGCGACGCGGGCGTGGCCGCCACGCTCGTCGATGAAAGCAGGCCGCTCGCCGGTTACCCGATCGAGCTCCGTCCGGTGCGGCTGCCTGCGCTCGGTCAGCTCGTCGGTCCGGTACCCCATGCCTTGCTGCCAGTCACCGGCTTTGAGGCCTGTCGAGTGCTCCCTGAGGCGGTCGAGGATCTCGTCGATGCCGCGAACGCCGGTCAGGTCGGCGGCAAACCGGGTCAGCCCGTAATAGACGACGTGCGCGTGCGCGTCGTTGAATCCAGGCAGGACGGCCGAGCCGTTGAGGTCCACGACCCGGGTGCGGGGCCCTCGGAGGCTCATCACCTCGCGGCCGCCGCAGGCGATGACCTTGCCGCCGGCGATCGCCAGGTGGCTCTGGGGGTTGAGACCTGCGCGCCCCAGCGTGCGGATGCGTCCGCCCGCCAGGATCATTTCGGCCTTCACTCGGCCGTTAGATTAAGCGCGTGGCCGTCATCGATCTGCGCTCCGACACCGTCGCCATGCCCAGCCCGGAGATGCGCCAGGCCATGGTCACGGCTCCTCTGGGCGACGACGTGTTCGGCGATGACCCGACCACGAACAAGCTGCTGGAGGTCGCCGCCGAGCGAATGGGCAAGGCGGCGGCCATGTTCGTGCCAAGCGGCACGATGGGGAACCTGATCGGCATCGCGGTCAACGCGCGAAGCGGCGAGGAGCTCATCGCGGACGCCGATTCGCATGCCTTCTACTACGAGACCGGAGGCGCCGCCGCGGTTTGCGGGGTGCAGATCCGGCCGGTCGCGACCGAGCGCGGCGTCATGTCACCCCGGCAGGTCGAGGAGGCGGTGCGGCCGCGCGACGACCCGCATCAGCCGATCACAGCGGCGATCACATTCGAGAACACGCACAACCGGCATGGCGGCATCGTATGGCCGCTGGAAGATTTGCGCGCGGCAAGCGACGCGGCCCACTCGCAAGGTCTGCGCGTCCACCTGGACGGGGCTCGGATCTTCAACGCGGCCGTCGCCTTGGGCGTGAGCGCGGCGAAAATCGCGGCAGCCGCAGACACGGTGACCTTCTGTCTGTCCAAGGGCCTCGCCTGTCCAGTGGGCAGCATCTTCTGCGGCTCAGAGGACGACGTCGACCAGGCTCGCCGCTGGCGGAAGCGACTGGGTGGAGGCATGCGCCAGGTCGGCGTACTCGCGGCCGCAGGCCTGATCGCGCTCGACCACATGGTCGACCGCCTGGCCGAGGACCACTCCAACGCCCACACGCTGGCCGAGGGGCTGGCGGAGCTGCCAGGCGTGAGGTGCGATTTGAGCCGGGTTCAAACCAACCTCGTCTTCTTCGATCTGGACACGGTTCCCGCGCCTGCGTTCACCGACGAGTGCGCGAGGCGAGGCCTCCTCGGCGACTGGGTCGATCAGCACCGCATGCGCTTCGTCACTCACTACGGTGTCGACGCCGAGGACGTGCAATCGGCCCTGAAGATCTGCGAGGAAATCCTCAGCGCCTGATTCGCGTCACCTGAGAAGCGACGCCAGCAGGGTCGGGTCGATGTTGCCGCCGCTGACCACGGCCACCGTGATCGGACCGGGTTCCAGCTGCTCCAGCGCGGCATAGGGAAGCGCGCCGGCACCCTCGGCCACGACCTTCGCCGTCGCGGCGATCTCTGGGATGGCCGCCTTGAGCCGCGGCTCGGGCACGATCAGCCACCGGTCGACGCACTCTTTCATGAGCTCGAACATTCGCGGGTCGAACGGTGCGGTTGTTCCGTCGGCGATCGTCTCGGGTTTGATCGGCGCGTTTCGTTCGCCGGCGAAAACGCGCGGCCATAGGGCGTAACCGTCCGACTGGACGCCGATGACCTCGATGTCCGGACGTGAGCCTTTGAGCGCCGAGGCGACACCGCTGATCAGCGCGCCGCCGCCGACCGCGACCAAAACACGCGCCACTTCCGGCAGGTCCTCGAGGAGCTCGAGCCCAAGGCCGCCGTGCCCGGCTATCACCTCCTGGTCCGCGAACGGGTGGATGAATGTCTCGGGTTCGCCCCTCCATGCCTCGGTTGCAAGCCAGCTGAGAAGCTCTTCGCGCGGCATTTGAATCGGCCTCGCGCCCCAGCGCTTCATGCCGTCGATCTTGATCGGGGCGGTCGTGTCGTACGTCACCACCCTGCACGGGACCCCGAGATGATGGGCGACATATGCGCAGGCCTGAGCGGCGTTGCCCGCGCTGACCGTGATGAGGCCCGAACGCAGGCGCTCCTGAGGCAGTGCCAGCGCGGCGGCGAAGAAACCGCGGACCTTGAAGCTGCCGGTCGGTTGCAGACACTCCAGTTTGAGCAGCGCCCCTTCGACTGGTGTGAGCGGGGTACGCATGACGTGTGGGCGCGCCCGCTCCGCGGCGGCGCGAACCTTTTCCAGACTGACCAAGGTGGGGATAATCGTATTCGTGCCCATTTATGAGTACCGCTGCGACGCGTGCGGCAAGGAATCGTCGGCGCTGCTTGGCAGCTACTCCTCCGCCGACCCCGCGTGCCCGCACTGCGGCAAGCACGCACTCCGCAGGCTCGTGTCCACCTTCGCGACTTCGCACTCAGGTGAGGGTGGCGACGGCGGGAGCGACGACCTCGGGGGCGGGGATGACTTCGGCGGCGGGGATGACTTCGGCGGGGGCGGGGACTTCGGCGGAGGCGACGACGACTTCTAGCCGCTGAGGCCCAGGACTTCGTTCGCGGCTTTGATCAGCTCGCGACGGTGTGTCTCCTCGTGGGCGAAGATGCGGAACAGCGCCATGCGCACCGGGAGGCGCCGGAAAAGGTCCAGCACCCGGCTCTGCTGGTAGCGGTCCTCGAGCGGCTCGTAAAACAGGATGTCCGCGGTCTCGATCATCGGATTGAACGCGCGCGATTCCTGGGCGGCGACGTCGACCTCGAAAACGATGTCCCGAAGCTTGGCTGGCAGGTGCTTGCGCAGCTGGCGCGCGAACTGTTCGCGCGTGACCGAGAGCGCGGCGTTCGGAATGTCGCGTGCGTCGGTGTGGCCCTGGTAGATGAGCTTCCACTTCAGCTTGCGCGCCACCACGGCTGCCCACGCCTCTCCGAGCTCGCGTTGGCTCGCATCTCCTCGGCCGTGAGCCCACTGATCGACGTCCGACAGCAGCGACCACTCGGTCAGAGACTCGTAGCGGTCAAGCCTCTCTAGCGGGTTGCCGCCGAGCAGCAGCTCGATGGTCGGACGGAAAACTTCTCGCAGCTGGAGGTCGATCCGCCGCACCGTGCGGTGGAAGTACACCTGGTGATAGAGGTAAAGCCGCGAGTTGAGGAACATGTAGAGCGCTTCAGCCGCATGTGCGTGCAGCGTCAGGCCGCGCTCCGAGATGAATGAGTAGTGGATTATCCGCTGCACGTCGACGGGGCCGGCCGACACGCCACATATATAAGAGTCGCGAGGGACGTAGTCCATGTTGTCAGCTGAGTACGCCCCGACCAGGGCCGGTCGTAAGACGGCCAGCCACGGTGGAGGCTCGAAACCCTCGAGGTCTGCCGATGAGATGAGGTACGCGACCCATCGAGGATCGATTCGCTCGCCGCGCTCGAAGTCGGCGGCGGGTGAGGCGCCGATGTCGCCGATAAGGTCGGCCAGGGGACCAGTGATGAGAGCGCGCCCGATGACCTCGTGGTCGATGCCCCACGCATCGAGGTAGTTCTCGTCGAAGAAGTGACCGAAGGGACCATGGCCCACGTCATGCAACAACCCGGCCATGCGCATCGTCTCTTCGACCAACTGCCGCGACGGCAGTTCTCGGCACGTGAGCTTGAGCGATGGATAGAGATGTTTGGTCCACTCGCCGGCCAGGTGCATGGCACCCAGCGCGTGCTGGAATCGCGAATGCTCCGCCGTGGCGAACACCCACCAGGCGCTTTGCAGCTGGTGAATCCGGCGCAGGCGCTGCAGCCAGGCGCTGTCGACCAGATCCTGCTCCGCCGCGTGCCCGGCCACTCCGCCCGGCCCGCCCTTCGTGATGCGAAGGTATCGGTAGATGGGATCGCTGGACAGATTCACGCGCGAGTACTCGGAACGGACCTCGTTCACAAACCGATTATCGCGATGAAGTCGCTATTGACAGAGGGAGTCCAGCTCTTTAACAGCGGCCGCTACTGGGACGCCCACGAGGTCTGGGAGCGGGAGTGGACGCCCGATCGCAAAGGCTCTGACTCGGGTTTCTTCAAGGGATTGATCCAGGTCGCGGCAGGCTGCCTCCACTACACGCGGCACAACCGGCGCGGCGCCGTCAACAAGTGGCGGAGCGGAGCTGATTACCTGCGACCGTACCTACCCGATCACCGCGGAGTTCGTCTCGCTCCCCTCGTCGACGCGGTCGACGGTTATCTTGCCGCGATGAAAGGCCAGACATGGCCGGAGCTGACGATGCCCCGGATCGATCAGGAATAGGGCGGGAAGCGCCTTCCCGCGGCCGACTCGATGAGTCCGCCGTGGCCCAGACGCCGCAGATCACCGGCGTCCGCGCGGCCATATGCGAATACGAATGGCAGCAGCAGATCGAGCGAGCTGTTGCGGCCGAATCCTGCGCAGGAGGCCACGCCGACGACCGCCGCATCCCGCAAGCTTCCCAGCCACAGCATGCTCCCCGGATGCATTGGAGCGCCAAGCTGCAGGACCTGACCGCCCGCGTGTGCAAGCTCTGCGTACGCGGGATCGAGCGGGTCGATGGCAGACGCACCAGCGAACAGCACGAGCTCGGCGCCCGTATCCAACGCCTCGCGGTACGCGGCCGCGACCGCCTCCGGGGTGCGCGCCACCTCGCGCACGGCAAGCACATTCGCCCCGTACCAACCCAGCTTGGCGGTCACCGCCGCGCGAAACAGCTCGCGCGCTTTGGGCTTCAAGCGTTCGGTCGCGACCACGAATGTCTTCAACGGCCGGAACTCCAGCAGCTCCAACGCGCCTCCCTCCTCGCGGCACAACCGTTCCGCCTGCTCGATCAGCCCGCCCGGGACGGCGACCGGCGTCACCTTGCAGCCGGCAACTTCCTCCGCCTCGGCGACGGCCTGGCCGTCCATCAGCGTGAAAACGGAGATGTAGCCGAGCGAGTTGATCGCGTCGACAACATCGCCCCGCACGCGGACGAGGCCGCGCTTGCGGGCCACGACCCGAGCCTGGCTTTGCAGCGGCGGCCTGGCTTCAAGGCCCGGGCCCGCCAGCGCCGCCGCCAGCCTGCGAGCAGCCTCGTCTTCGTGCAGGTCGCCCGGCTCGAGCTCCACAAGGTGGATCTCGCCTCCCTGTCGCACTCGGTCGAGATGCCGGGCGCGGAGGACTGTGCCCTTGCGAAGGTCAGGCCCGAGGTCGTGGACGAGAACGCGTCCTTCAATGTCTGCTGGTGAGGCGGTATTTCCATCGAGACGTAGGGCACGCACCTACTGAGAGGATAGAGGCGGCATGAACCTGCCTCCGCTGCGGCTTTACAACACCTTCGCGCGTACGAAGGAGGTGCTGCAGCCGCTGAACCACGGAGTTGTGCGCCTCTACTCATGCGGACCGACCGTCTACAGATACGTGCACGTCGGCAACCTGCGCACGTTCATGCTGCCCGACCTCTTGTGTCGCAGCCTGGAGTACCTGGGCTACACCACAGAACGGGTCATGAACATCACCGACGTCGGGCACCTGACCGACGACACCTTCGATCGCGGCGAAGACAAGATGCTCGTCGCCGCCCGCCTCGAAAACAGGTCGACGGAGGAGATCGCGGCGCACTACACCGAGGCTTTCCTCGACGACGTCCGCAAGGTCAACATCCGCCCGGCCGCCAACTACCCACGCGCGACCGACTACATCCCGCGGATGCTCGAGCTGGTCGAGAAGCTCATCGAGCTAGGGCATGCGTATGAAGTGGAAGGCACGGTCTACTACGACATCGCGAGCTTTCCCGCGTATGGAAAGCTCTCGCGCAACTCAACCGAAAGATTGATGGCGGGCCATCGCGGCGAGCCAGACCCGCGCAAGCGGCATCCAGGCGACTTCGCGCTGTGGAAGTCCGCCGGCGCGCACCGAATGCAGGTCTGGCCGAGTCCCTGGGGACCGGGCTACCCCGGATGGCACATCGAGTGCTCGGCGATGTCGATGTCGCTCCTCGGTGAGCGATTCGACATCCACACCGGAGGCGCAGACAACGTGTTCCCACACCATGAGGCCGAGATCGCCCAGTCCGAGGGTGTGACCGGGCATCGCGTCGTGAACATATGGATGCACGGCGGCCTGCTCATGCTGTCCGGCGCGCGGATGGCGAAGTCGGCGGGCAACTTCTTTCGCATCACGGAGCTGGAGGACCGAGGGTTTGACCCGCTTGCCTTCCGGTACCTCGTGCTGCAGGCGAAGTATCGATCCCCGCTGAACTTCAGCACCGAAAGCCTGGCCGGAGCGGACCGAGCCCTGCGCCAGCTGCGGGAGCGAGTCGCGGATTGGTCGCATCTGGAGGGCGGCGTCGCGCCGGCAATGGATGAGTGGGATTCGCGATTTCGCAGCTCGATCTCAGACGACCTCGACCTCCCCGCCGTGATGGCGCTCGTCTCGGAGCTCGCCCGCTCGTCAGCGGCCCCGGCGACGAAGGCCGGCCTCTTGCTGGCTTGGGACCGGGTGCTCGGACTGGATTTACACCGTTCTGGACCGGAGCGCGACATGCCGCCCGGTGTGGCAGAGCTGCTAGCGGAGCGCGAGCGGGCGCGTGTGGCGAAGGACTTCGCGCGGTCGGACCAGCTTCGCGCACAGCTCGCGTCTCTCGGCGTTGACGTCATCGATACGACTGCGGGACAGCGCATAAAAAGGTAGGAGCCGAGCCATGCGGCCCGGCCCCACGAGAGGAAGGGGTCTCTAACAGCTCGACCGGCGGCTATCCGCCGCCCTTCGGCGCCAGGTGGGTTTTGGTCTTGCCATGGCCGTTCGCGTTGCCGTTCGCGTTGCCGTTCGCGTTGCCGTTGGCATTCCCGGCTCCGTGCGAGCCACTGTTTTCCTTGCCGTGCTGCTGCGCGGGGCTGGCGACCGCCGTCCCATGTTGGCTTGCGAACGAGCTGACGCAGTCGCCGATGCCGTGCTGGCCATCGGCCAGCTGCGCCTTGCAGCTGTCCACCTGCTGCTGCACCTGCCGGCCCCAGTCGGCGGGATTCAGGCTCCCCGTCGCGGAAGCCCCCGCGACAGTGACGGCCGCCGCGGCTACAGCAACGCCGGTGAGCAGCTTGACCGTAAGCGCAGCGCCGGCTCCTCCGAGAAGCGCCCGCGTGGCCTTGCGGCTCGCGGCCGGGCGGCGGTCGGGGACCGGCATGGCCGCGAGCGGGTCCAGGACCCGGTGCAGCTCCTGCTCCAGCTCGCGCTCGAGATCGCTCATTGGTAAGTAGCCATAACGCCGATCACCGCTCGGGCAACCATTTTCTCGGCTAGCGCTCCCTTCCCAAAACCGCCTGGAGCTGCTTGCGCGCCGCCCCCAGGCGGGAGGCGACCGTCTGTTCGGGCACGCCTAGCGCGGCGCCGATCTCGCGGTTGCTGTAGCCGTGGTAATACCGGAGCACCAGCGCGGCTGCCTGCTTGGGCGGGAGCTTCTTCAGCGCGCGGACGAGCTCCGATCTCTCGGCGACGGTCGATGGGTCGGGACCCGGCGCCGGGCGACCGAGGCGGCGGATCAGCTCGCCCGCCTGGCCCAGGCTCTGATGCCGCCGATCTGAGATTGCGACATTGATGGCGATCCGGTGCAACCACGCCTCAACCGGCGCGTCTGGCCGCCACGATGCCCAGTTCCGGTACGCGCGCTCGAACGTCTCCTGGGCGCAGTCCTCGGCCGTGGCGCGGTCGCGCACCATCGTGATCAAGGTGCCGAGGATGCGGTGATACGTGTTTCGGTAGAGGCGCTCGAAGTCAGCCTCTGATCCTGGTTCATACCGCTCCCGGGCGCTCGGCTCCTCTATTGACTCCGAACGAATGTTCGTCTAACCTCCCCGAACATATGTCCAGCCCTCCCCGCTTCGTCCCTGCCGACTTTCCAGGGGAAATAACGCTGGATCACGTGATTCCCGCCGCGTCGGCCGTCTTCGCCCCGCTTCCGGCTGACCTTCGCCCCGAGCTGGTCGCCGCACTCGGCAGGCGCGGCATCGAGCGCCTTTACTCGCACCAGGCCGAGGCCTACGAGGCGGTGAGGCGCGGCCGGCATCTGGTCGTCGTCACCCCGACCGCCAGTGGAAAGACGCTTTGCTACAACCTCCCGGTTCTTCAAAGAATGCTCGAGAGCCCTGAAAAACGCGCCCTGTATGTATACCCGACCAAGGCCCTGGCGCAAGACCAGCTGGCCGAGCTCGGCGCCCTGAAATCCGGACTCCCGATCGATGTCCGCGTCGACACGTACGACGGGGACACGCCTCCGGGCCGTCGCACGGCGATCCGCGAGGGCGGCCACATCGTCATGACCAACCCGGACATGCTCCACACCGGTCTGCTGCCCCATCACACGCGGTGGCGCCGCCTCTTCTCCAGCCTCGAATTCGTGGTCATCGACGAGCTCCACACCTATCGGGGGCTCTTCGGCAGCCAGGTGGCGAACGTGATCAGGCGGCTGAAGCGCATCTGTGCCTTCTATGGATCCAGCCCGACCTTTATCTGCGCCTCGGCGACGATCCGCAATCCGCGAGAGCTCGCGACGCGGCTTCTCGAGGAAGACAACATCGCCCTCGTCGACTGCAGCGGCGCGCCGCGCGGTGAAAAGCGACTGATCTTCTACAACCCGCCGCTGCTCAATCGCGACCTCGGTGTACGACGAAGCTCGATGCTCGAAGCCCGTCGCATCGCCGCGTCATGGATTCGCGCGGGCGTGCAGACGATCGTGTTCTGTCGCAGCCGGCTTGCGGTCGAGGTGATGCTCAGCTACCTGAGGCAGGACCTCGACCCTCGTCTCGATGCCCCTCGCCGCGTCCGCGGCTACCGCGCCGGCTACCTCCCTCTTCACCGCCGCGAGATCGAGTCGGGTCTGCGCAGCGGAGAGATCACGGGGGTTGTCAGCACCAACGCCCTCGAGCTCGGCATCGACATTGGAAGCCTGCAGTGCGCGGTGCTGGTCGGATATCCAGGGACGATCGCCTCGACGTGGCAGCAGCTCGGCCGCGCCGGCCGCAGGTCGGGATCAGTCGGCGTCTTCGTGGCGTCGAGCTCGCCTCTCGACCAGTTCATCGTCCGCCATCCCGAGTATTTCCTCGCCACCGACCCCGAGGAAGGGCTAATCGACCCCGACAACCTGCTCCTTCTGGCGGCTCACCTGCAGGCCGGCCTGTTCGAGCTCCCGTTCGTGGATGGCGAAAAGCTCGGCGCAGCTGATGTGAGAGAGCTGCTCGCGCTTTTCGAGGAGGACGGGTCCGCGACGCGTTCCGCGGGCCGCTGGTTCTGGAGCCGCCAGGCCTTCCCCGCCGAGGAGGTCCACCTGCGACGCATCCTCGCCGACAACGTGGTGATCATCGACACGTCGCATCCGCGGCCGCAGGTGATCGGCGAGATGGATCAGTTCACCGCGCCGGTGCTGCTGCACGAAGAGGCTGTCTACCTGCACGAGGGTGCGCAGTATCACGTCGATCGTCTCGACTGGAACGAGAAGAAGGCTTACGTGCGTCCGGTCGAGGTCGACTACTACACAGACGCGCTCGCATCCGTCAGCGTGCGCGTGCTCGACACGTTCGCCGGACCGGACGGGGAGGGCGTCACGCGAAGCCACGGCGAGGTCAAGATCACGAGCCTCGCGTCGATGTTCAAGAAGATCCGGTTTCACACCCACGAGAACATCGGCGCGGGGCCGATCCATCTGCCGGAGCAGACGCTGCACACGACGGGCTACTGGATCACGGTCGACGAAGGACTGTGGCGGTCTTTGGGTCGCGAGACGCTCGAGGCCGGGCTGCAGGGCATGGCCCACTCGCTTCGGCACATCGCGAGCCTGAGGCTGATGTGCGATCCGCGTGACCTCGGCTCGGTGGCTGAGGTGCGGTCCGTCACCACGCAGCTTCCGACCGTGACCGTGTACGAGGTCTACCCCGGCGGCGTCGGTTTCTCGCCACGTCTGTATGAGCTTCACCACGAGCTGCTCGTGGACGCCGCCCAGCTCGTACGCGACTGCCCCTGCGCGGCCGGCTGTCCCTCGTGCGTCGGGCCGCTGCATCTCGTGGAAGGAGCCAAAAACGCGTGTCTGCTACTTCTCTCCGCGAGCGCCTTACCCGTCTAGGCGCGCCGCCTCGTCCTAGACCGCAGCGGAGCTACGAGCTCCCTCGCGGTTTCGAGGAGGTGATGACGCCCTTCGGCGCCGCAGCGGTGCGCCAGGATGTGATCCCGCTGCCACCACTCGACCCCGACCCAGGTTCTGTCGCGTACTTCGACACCGAAACGACCGGCCTCGCGGGCGGAACGGGCACCTACGTCTTCGCCGCGGCTGTCGCGACACCGATCGACTGCGGTCTTCGCGTAGCTCAGGTCTTCCTACCGGAGCCGGGGATGGAATCGGCGTTTCTGCATGCCTTGCGTGAGGAGCTCGAGCCTGCCCGAGGGGTGGCGACTTTCAACGGAGGGTCGTTCGACCTTCCGGTGCTGCGCACGCGTTGGGTGATGGCGCGCATGCCTGGCGAGTTCTCGCATGCCGCGCATGTCGACCTGCTGACCCTCGTTCGCGCGCTGTACCGGCATCGCCTCGAAACGTGCACGTTGCGTTATGTCGAGCAGCGCGTCCTGGGCTACGAACGCGACGATCCGTTGCCCAGCGCCCTGGTGCCTGACGCCTATTTCGACTTCCTTCGCGCCGGCTCGCTTGATCTTCTCGAAGCGGCGCTCGAGCACAACCGCCTCGACGTGATCAGCCTGGTCCATCTTCACTCGCGTCTGCTTCGCCGTCTCCAGGGCGCCGACGTCGACATGGACGCGGATGACTGGCTCGCGCTCGGACGGCATCGATGGCGTCGTGGCGCCCGCGCCGACGGATGGCGGGCATTGCGCAACGCCACCGCATTCGCCAAAGGTGAAGCCGCCGCGACCGCCGGCCTGTTGATCACTCGTGGCCTGGTGCGGCGAGGTTCGATCCAAGCTGCCGACACGCTGCTCGACTGGCTCGAGGCAAGCGCCAGGCAAGACGTCCGCGTTTCAGTCGCACGGGCACGGCTCCTCGAGTGGCGCCGCCGCGAACCGGAGCTGGCGCTGGCCGTGGTCGAGGATGCGCAGCGTCGCATGCCCGAGGTGGCGGACGACCTCGAACACCGCCGGGCGCGGTTGCGCCGGAAGGTCGAGCTACGTCGCGGGGACGGGCTCCGGCGCGGACGAGACGGCAGGCAGCGCGATGTCCGGCAGGTTCAGCTCGAGGCCCCCATCCTGGACGGCACGGCCTAGCGCGTCGACGACGGCCGGGTCGAACTCGGTGCCTGATCCTTCCTTGACTTGGGCCAGGGCATCCGAAGGCGTCAGGCGCGCTGAGCCGCGGCCGGCGGTCAAAGCCTCGTAGCGCTCGGTGACCGCCAGGATTCGGGCCATCAGCGGAGGCTGCGCGGCCGGTCCGTCCGATTTGGCGGCGTCGTAGCGGTCGTGGTGGTGTCGTACGGCGGCCACGACGTCGCCCGGAAACTTCGCGCCGGCGACGATCTTCTCGCCTTCCTCGGGATGACCAGGCGCCTCGAAGCCATCGCCGCCCGCCGGCAGCGTCATGTGGCCGACATCGTGCAGGAACGCCGCGGCGCGCAGGTTTTCGATGTCGCTCGACGAAACTCCCGCCCGCCTACCGATTGCGTCAGCGATCGCAACCACGCGACTCGAGTGTCCCTGCGTGATCGGACTCCGGTGGTCGACCGCATGCGCGACAGCCACCATCACCTGCGGACCCGCCTCGGCGAGCATTGCGACGAGATTTCCGTCGGCGAGCTCGAGCTCGGTCACCAGCTGCGGGAACGTGCAGGGTCGGTCCTTGCCTTCACGTTTGGCCAGGTAAAGCGCCTGGTCCGCGGCCGCGACGAGCTCCGTCGCGGTGAACCCGTCCTCGGGATACGACGCCACCCCGACGCTGAATGTCAGGTGTTGACTGGGGATCGTCGAGACGGCAGCCGCATGGACGGCATCGACGATTCTGTACGCAAGGCGCTGCGCGGCGGCCCCGTTGGCGTCGGCAACGATGACAGCCAGCTCATCGCCGCCATACCGCGCTACCACGTCCTGTCCGCGAACGGTCGCCCGCACGATGCGTGCGCCCATCTGCAGCACGAGGTCCCCATGCTGGTGGCCCAGCTGGTCGTTCACCGACTTGAAGTGGTCGTAGTCGATCAATAGAAGGGACAGAGGCACGGCGCGGCGGTCGGGGCGCGCAAAGGCTGCGTCCAGGCGGCGACGAAACTCGCGCGCGTTGACGAGGCCGGTGAGCCCATCGGTGGTCGCCTCCTGCCGGCTCCGCTGGTAGCGCAACGCGTTCGCGACCGGCACGGCCGAGCTCCCGGTCAGTGCGTCAACCGCGAAGAGGTCCTGGTTCGTGAACACTCCTGTCGCCTGGCTGAGCGAGACGAGCACAGTCGCACCATCGCCCGACGCGATGGGTACGACCATGTTCTTGCGGTCCGACGAGAAGACTGCCTCACCGCTGCCTGCCGCCTGCCCGAGCTGGTGCTCGTCGATGACCTCTGCCTCGGGCACAGCCTCCTTTCCGTCGCGATTCGCCGCCGCAACTACGGAGAATCCGTCCTGGGACGAGACGATCACGCGACCGTGCTCGGCGGTGGTCATCTGCACCGCGTGGTCGACGAGCACGTCGAAGATGTCTTTGATGTCGGTGTCGCTGACCAGGTTCATGCTCAGCTCCCGCAGGGAGTCCGCCTGTGCCGCGCGCTCCACTGCCGCCCGCCTTTCACGTTCCAGCTCTCGAGTCATGTAGCCGGTCGACAGCGCGACCACCAGGAACAGGAACATCTTGCCGATGGTCGCGTTCGGGTCGACGTAGAAGTTGGCCGGCGTGAAGCTCCCCCCGATAAATAGGTAGAGGAGTGAGATGACCAGCGCGGAGAGGAAGCTCGCGGTCGCGCCGAACCGCACGGCGGTTGTGATCACCGCCAGGAAGAGAGCGAGGAAGAACGGGCTGTTGAAGCCGTTCGACAGGTACACGACGGCGGCCGCGAAAAAGATGTCGAGGACCATCGTGGTCAGGCTGAACTGCTTTCCGGGCCGGTAGCCGCGGACGAGCAGAACCTGGACGGTCACGTTGAGAACCGCCCAGCCGAAAAGGACCACGTCGATGACGACCTTCTCCTCGGGCGTCGACGAGGGGTTCAAGTTATTCAGCGCGCCGATGACGATGAGGAAGAGCCATCGAAAGACGAGGGCGACTCGCTCGCCCGCGCGACGACGGTCCGCGTCAAACGTCGCGTCGATGGCTTTGGCGCGGACGTCCTGCCAGCGAGGGGTTTGTTTCCGCATCACGGGTTGCTCAGACATCACCGTGCGGGAGGCTCCGAAAGAGTCGTCAGCTTCAAGCGAGTCGTAATGATGACTCCTAAGAATGCGAATTCAGCGCAATCCGCGCAGTCGCCAGAAAGCACGGCCGGCGGCCGAGATCGGCGGCCAGTCGGCCTCAAAGGCAACCCCCGCCCACCTCCTGATCAGCTAGGCGACCCTCAGCGGCTGAGCCGCCTGAGCCGGCGGCGTTGACACATTCATTGCTTTTTTCGCGAACGAAAACAGCTTTTTCCGCGTTAGAGCCGAACAGAATGCATGCCCGGTTGCTTAAATGTCGCTGCTATGCAAGCTGAAGCTCGAGCGCGCGCCCAGCGGAGGCGGCGCGGCCAGTCCCTGGTCGAGTTCGCCATCTCGTCGACCGTGCTGCTCCTGCTGGCGATGGGTTTGATCGACCTCTCGCGCGCGTTCTACTACTCCGTCTCCCTGCAGGGCGCGGCGCGGGAGGGCGCGCGGCACGGCGCATGGTTCAACACCCCGGCCCGCACCAACAACTTTCTCGATGACGCGGACGTCATGACCGCAGTCAAGCAGGGCCTGTACGGCGCGGGATTCAAGGACAGCCAGATCAACCTGGTCACCGCCGCGGGCTGCCTGGCTCCGACCGACAGCAACTCCGCCACCAACAAGCCTTATCCGGCCGCTGCCTACCCTGCCACCTCGCAGAGCGTGAACGTGTACATCTGCTACACCGACCCGAACGGCAGCAGGTTCGGTAGCAGACCAAGTGCTCCGGGCGACAACTCGTGGAGGCTGGGCGACCTCAACGTGTCGATACTGATGAACTTCCAGCTGATCACGCCGTTGATCCAGGGCCTTTTCGGCAACGGCCTCAACCTTGCCTACAACGAGCACTTCACGATCCAGGGCAAGCCGTGATGAAGCGACTCCTTGCCTGCGCGCGAAGTCAGCGATCGCAAGGCCTGACCGAGTTCGCGCTCATCGCGCCCGTCATCTTGCTGCTGACCTTCGGCATCATCGATTTCGGCCGTGCGCTCTACATATATATAACCCTGCAGCAGGCGGCCAACGAGGGTGCCCGCGTCGCGGTGCGCGCCTCCTACTTCATCGATCCCAACGGCGCTTCGCACAACTGGCCCAAGAACAGCGATGTCCTGTCCGCCGTTCAAGGCCATGCCGTCGCAGCGATTCTTGGCAACCCATGTCCCAACGGACCAATACCGAATGGTGGCAATCCGCAGGGTGCCCCGAGCGTGCCGCCGAGCAACACGGGCTGGGTTTTCATCACCGACCCGAGTGCAGCCGGAAACGCAACGCCCAACGCCCCCCGTGGGCAGCTCCCGTACAACCCCCCGCCCGCAGGCTGCAACGACGCGGTCGCGGCGGACGGAAATCAACCTCTCAAAGTGACCCTGTGGTACACGTTTCAGCCGATCACACCAGTGATCCAGCAAGTCATCGGCAACAACATCGTCATCACTGCATATGCTGTTTACCGAGCCGAGTACTCCAACTAAGCGCGCCAAGCGCAATCTGCAGGCGGGTCAGGCCATCGTCCTGATCGCGCTCCTGATCCTTGTGCTGTTCGGCATGCTCGGCCTCGCCATCGACTCCGGCCGCGGCTACGTCGACCGGCGCGACCAGCAGACCGCGGTCGACGCCGCCGCCCTCGCGGCCGGTGACTGGTACGAGAACTTCCAGGACCTCAACGGACTGGTCGTCCCGAAGTCGGTCGCTCTGTATCAAACCGATCTGCGTATCTACACCGGTTATCAGACGGCCAGCCACACCAGCACCCTGGTGGGTACGAACGCGAACCTGCCCCAGGACACGTACACGTACACATTCGCCGGCGCGTACACGTTGACGATCGTCGCCACCGACACGCAGTTCAACGGTTACGAGTTCGAGTACACGAGCAGCCACAACCTGGCCCTCGCCTTCATCCAGATCTTCGGGGGCTCGACGACCGTCCCCATCTCGGCCACCGCGACCGCGATCGTGGGCAACCAGAGGCAAACCCCCGCGCTCCTGACCCTGAGCAACGGCTCGTGCGCGACCAAGCTGACCGGAGCCGCACAGCTGACGGTGTTGGGCGACGTCTACACGAACGGCACAGCCTGCCTCGACTCCAACTTGCATGAGGCGGGCAACTGTTACGGCGCCGCCGGCTCCAACTGCGGCGTCGCGCAGTACTACTGCTACAACTCGACGCCTGGCTTCATCCCCTACGCGCCAAACCCAGTCTGCAGGCCAGGCGACACGCAGGGCACCGGAATCGTGCCGGCGCCGAGCCTGCCGGACCCCGGCTACCTGGCCCCGTCGGTCGGCTACTACGCGGCGAACCAGTCATACAACCAGGACAACCGCGGCTCCTATACCGAGATGTTCCCAGGCCAGTACGCCGGCCAGTTCCACCTGTCGGGTGGCTCGGCCAGCTGCGCCTTCCTCGAACCGGGGGTCTACCAGTGGACGGGCGGCTACAAGTCAGACGCCAACGGCAGCCTGCTCTCGAACGAGCTCAAGGCACCCGAAGAGGAGCTTTGGTCGGCGCCCGGCACCACCGGCGTTGCCAACCCGCAGTTCTGGGACATGAACGGGGTCAACTGCGCCGGGCACTTCAACCTGACTGTGGTTCCGGCGCCTGGTTTCGGGATCAAGCACCAGGGCGGCAGCGGCAACTGGGGCGTCGAGGTGACGTCGGTCCGTTACGACCGGTTCATCGACCCCAACATCGCGCCGAACCCCTGCTACAACTCGCCCGGCTGCCGGCGTGAGAGCGCCCCCTCGTCCTGCCAGGCGGTGAGCACCGTCGACGGCAACAACAGCGGCATCGATGTGAACATCACCAAGAACGCGCCTGGCGCGCAGTACTACAACGTCTACATCAACCCGAACGGATGTGACGGCGTCCCCAACAACTTCTCGTTCGTCGGCCGCCACCTGGCGCCCGGTTTCATCGATGGCGGCGGGCCTCCGGCCGCGGCTTTGGGTCCTTACCCGAGCGGGGCGAACATGACATTGATCAACGGGGTCAACGGTTGGCCGTGCGGAGTCCCCACCGTGACCATTTGCGGCATCGTGTTCAACAACATGTCCCCGACAGCTCAGTGCTTCGCGCAGACGCGAGCCAAGCTGTGCCAGGCCCCTGACGACGAGCTCAAGCCGCAGTGCTTCAGCAACTGCCCGCCGCCGGCGAACCTCCTGTCGCAGGAGAACGGGCCTATGTCGCTGCAGTACCCGCCGTACGGCGGCGGCGATGTGTCGAACGAGAACTACTGCCAGATATCACCCAATCCGGGCAATATCAACTCGCCGTGTCAGAGCGCCCAGATCACGCCTGGAGCGGTTCAGTTCTACTTCCCCAACGGCGCGTGCTTCGACCAGAACTCGCAGGGCGCGACGTACGTCTTCTCCGGCGAGCAGTACAACTGGATCGTCATCTATTCGCCGCCCGGCAGCTCTTGCTCCAATTCGATGAACGGCGGCGCGTCGACCCAGTTCATCGGCACGATCTACACGCCTTCGGCCGACTGGAGCATCAACGGAGGGAACCGCTCGCCGCTCGCCGGCCAGGTGATCTCCTACACCGCCACGGTCAGCGGTTCGGCGCAGGTCGGCATCGACTTCAACCCGAACTACGCGCCCGCGCCGCCCGCCGCCCGGCTGATCAACTGAGCTAGACGGGCCTGGCCTCGTAGCCGAGCGCCTTCAGCGCCTCGTCGATCCACTGGATCGCCATGTCTTGCGTGTTGGGCCAGACGTCCGGCGAGGCGTCGGCCGCAGCGGTGTCGATGATCACTCGGCCGGCCACCCGCAACAGCCGCCTCACCAGAGGCGCCGCCTCGGGCACGCTGAACTCGAGGCTCTCGAGCGCCCGGGAGAGCACGAAGCACGCGGCGTTGAACGTCTCGGCATCGATTGCCGTACTATTCGCCAACCGTTCCGCAAGCTCGGCCCTGAGATCGGAGGAATCCATGCGCCGGGCTATTATTCATTTTGGGGCTGCCGTGGATCTAACCGAACCTGTTTTGCTGACGCCTGAGGGCCTCGAGAAGCTGAAGCGAGATCTCGAGGTGGCCCTGCGCCGCCGTGCCGAGGCCGGCGAGCGGCTGAAGGAAGCCTTCCAGCCAGGCGACATCGAGGACAACCCCGAATACGAGCAGGCGAAGGAGGAAGTCGGGCTCCTCGACAGTCGGATCTACGAGCTGCAGGAGATGATCGGGCGGGCCCAGATCATCCGCGACACGCACTCGAGCGTGGTCGGACCGGGCTCGACGATCGAGGTCGTCGACAACCAGGGCGACAGCGAGACGTACCACCTGGTCGGCGCCGTCGAGAGCGACCCGTCGGCTGGCAGGATCTCGGTTGACTCACCGGTCGGACGCGCCCTGGTCGGCCACAAGAAGGGCGACCGGGTGACGGTCAGCGTACCGTCGGGCACGCTGACACTCACAATCAAGGCGGTCAAGTAGAGCCACGTCCGCTCTGGGGACCGACCAGGCCGCGGGCCAAGTCATCGATCCTGAGGCCATTGCCGACCGGACCACGGTCGGCGTCTTCTTCCGCCAGGCGGCGCGGTATGGCGACCGCGCGCTGATCCACCACCGGGTGGGCGACGACTGGAAGGTCGAAAGCTGGAACGGGATGCGCCGCGACATCCTGGCGGTCGCGTCGGCGCTCGTCGAAGCGGGCGTCAAGCGAGGAGACAGCGTGATCATCCTCTCCGAGAACCGCCTCGAGTGGCTCCACTGCGACTTCGGCATCCAGTCGGTCGGCGCCATCACAGTGCCTGTCTATCCGAACACGCCGCCGGAGATCGCCAAGACCATCGCGGCCGACTCAAATGCGGTGCTGGCGATCGCGTCCGGCGCCTCCCTGGCCGCGAAGCTGCAGGTGGGCGCAGCTCTGCGCAAGGTCGTGACGATGGACGGCGAGGTTGCAGAGTGGATCCGCCGGGGACCGACCCAGATGGCCGAGATAAGCACGCGCCTGGCCGCCATCCAGCCGGACGACCTCTGCACCATCGTCTATACCGCAGGCACGACCGGAGTGCCGAAGGGCGTCGAGCTCCGCCATCGGAACCTGGTCGATATCAGCCGCGCCGCCGTCAAGGTGCACCCGATCTCCGAGCAGGACTCTTCGCTCTCGTGGCTTCCTTACGCGCACGTCTTCGGCCGGATCAACGAGATCTTCGTCGGCATCGTGTACGGCGGTCAGACGTGGATCTCGCATGGACCGGAGCATCTGGCCGAAGAGCTGCAGCAGGTCAAACCAACCATCATGTGCAGCGTCCCGCGCGTCTACGAAAAGATGTATGCGGCCGTCATGGCCCGAGTCCACGAGGCCAGTCCGGCCCGACGGGCCATCTTCAAATGGGCGGTGCGGACCGGCGCGCGATACTTGCGCGCTTCCAATCCCGGGCCGATCGTGCGGTCCCAGCGCGCGGTGGCTGATCGACTGGTGCTCGCTTCGCTGCGCATGAGGCTGACGGGCGGCCGGCTGCGCTTTTTCATCAGCGGCGGCGCCGGCCTTGCGCGTGAGATCGAGGAGTTCTTCTGGTCGATCGGCGTCCCCATCCTCAACGGTTGGGGCTTGTCCGAGACTTCGTCAGGCGTGTGCTCGAACACGCTTCATGAGCACCGTTTTCTCACCGTTGGCAAACCGTTTCCCGGCGTGGAGCTGAGGATCGCGGAGGACGGCGAGATTCTCGTCAATGGCCCAGGCAACATGCGCGGCTATCACAACCAGCCCAAAGCCACGGCTGAGGTGATGCGAGACGGCTGGTTCTATACGGGGGACATCGGCGAGCTCGACGGCGACGGCTTCCTCCGGATCACCGACCGCAAGAAGTCGCTGTTCAAGACCTCGGGTGGCAAGTACATCGCGCCGCAGCAGCTGGAGCACGCGCTCTTGAGCGACCCGCTCATCGCCCGCTCGGTCATCGTTGGCGAGGGGCGACCATACGTGAGCGCGCTGATCATCCCCGACTGGGATGCGGCGAGAAAGCAAGGCATGGACGAGCCCACGATCAGGGCGCGGATCCAGCAGACCGTCGACGGCGTCAACGCCAAATTGGGCCCGTGGGAGACGATCAAATACTTCACATTGCTCCCGCACGACTTCACCGAAGCCGCCGGGGAGCTTTCCTTGAAGCTGGACGTCAAACGCAAGGTGATCGCGGAACGCTACAAAGACCAGATCGAAGCCATGTACACAGGGAAAGCAAAAGGCTCGTAGATTTGCAGCGTGGCTGGTCCGATCGACCTATCTGAGCTCCATGCAGCCCTCGACCGCCTCCGTCCGCAGCTCTGCCACTGCGGCCTGAAGGGCGAATGCCTGGGCTGCAAGGGAATCGAGATGGTCCGCGTCCAGGCCGAAGCCGTCGCCGCCGCCGCGAGCCAGCCGATCCTCATCCAGGTCGCCCAGGAATCGGCCATGAATGACATGACACAGCGGTTCCAGGCGATGTCCGAGCGCCTGATGTCGGATCCTGAGATCCGCCACTCCGCGGAGCAGATGCAGGAGCGGCTGATGGCCGATCCGGAAACCCGTCAGCTCCTCGAGGAGCTGATGCGCCGTTTGGGCGGAACTCCGCCTCCCGAGGAGCTGAACTAGACCGTCAGGGCTTCGGAGTCGCCGCGGTGGCCGGCCTGTGCTTGGGAACCGTGCTCCACAACGGCAGCGGCCCGGTCTGCAGGCGGCTCACGATCGCCTTCGCCTGATCAGCCGTCAGCTTCTTGTCGGTGACCGCCTTGTCGAGGGTGGGTTTCAAGTTGTTGATCAGCTTGGTGCGGAAATCCGCCTCCGAAACCTTCTGCGCTGTCGCGACTTGAGACAGCGACTGGCCGCCGGCCAGGTCGGTCTTCAGCTGTGCCTCGCTGATGCCCAGCGCCGCCGCGGCGGCGGTGACGTACTGCTGCATGTAGGCCTCGATCTGAGCCTTCGGGGCGCTGCCCCGGTGAATCGTGCTCGGCAGCACGCAAGGCGTCTGGCTCGAGAGCTTCTTCTTCAGCGCGTCCGCCTGCGCCTGGGTGATCTGCCCGCTCTTGACCTCGTCCGCCAGCGTGTCGGCGATGGCTTTTTGGAAGGCGGTGTTGATCTCGGCCTGGCTCTTGGAGATCGCCACAGCGAAGTGCTTCATGAAGTTGCCGCAGACAGTTGACGACGTGCTCGCCTGAGCCGCCGCAAGGCTGGCGTCGCCCTGGGGTGCGCCCGCCGTGTGGAATCCAAAGCCGATGCCCGCAGCCGAGGCTGTGACGATGACGGCCGAACCCGCCACCGCGACCGCTCCTACGGCAAGCCCGATGACGCGCAGATAACGCTGCTTCCCAAATCGTTTGATCATGCGTTTCACTCTCACACCAACCGCGCGCGGCCATCTTCATGGTTTTGTAAGTCCCTTCTCGGACGCCGTCTTATAGTCGCCTCATGGAGGCGCCTCCCACCTCCGGCTGGAGCGGCAAACACGCCGTCGAGCTGTACGTCCGCACGTACACGACGATGCTGCAGAGCTCGGGCGAGATCAAGGTCGAGTCGTTGGTCCAGGCCCATCTCGGCATGGGCTCCGTGCTCCACCCGCTCGCCGCGCAGCCGCAAACGGACATGGGCGCACTGCTTTACACCGTGCGGCGTCTGCCGACCGCGATCAGCCACTGCCGGCGCGTGATCATGGGCCAGAGCCCGCAGGGGTTCAAGGCTGTGCTGGACGCCGACATCCTGTCGTGGGAGGCGGTCAAGGCCCCTGCCCGCCGGCGGCGCTGGTACCACGACGGAGATAACACGCTCGCGGTGCTGATCGCATCCACGTCAGACATCGACGACCTCGTGCCGACGCTTGTTGCGTTCCAGATCGAATGGAACAAGCTGCACCGCTTGCTGCAGGATGTCGATCTCTCGGATGAAGACGCCAGGCAAGCCGCGGGTGCGTCGCCCGACGACTGGCGCCGCCTGCATGAAGCGTGGGGAGAAAGTTTCGACGCCAACCTCGCGGCGATCAAGCGCGACGAATGCCGCATCGTGCTTCGCCTCATAGGCGGCAGCCACCTCGGGTTCGCGCGCAACGCAAGCCGCTGGTGGCTGCCCATCGCCGCAGCGATGGACGGGCTCGGCGCGCGCGATGCGCCAATCTATTTCGTTTCCTCGAACGCGCACAGCCTGGTCAACGTCCTGACAGGTGTGGCGCGCCGGATTGAAAACGAGATCGTGGATTGGGTCGGACGATCGGATACGGAGCTCGACGATGAGCGGCACAAGCTGGAGGCGGGGCACAGCCGCGCCTCGCGACAGAACTGGCTCTACTACGGCGCGCGCCAGGTCTTCGACGCGCATCCGGAGCGAGAACGCCTTCGCAAGTGGCGCGCTGAGCTGGAGGCGGCCAACGGCGTGCGCCACATCCCGGCGGTGGGCACCGGCGTCGATTCCGCGGCGCAGGTGTTCATGCTGTCCAAGCTCGACGCCTCAGCAATCGATCCTCGCGTCGGTACGGTCGACGAGCGCAAGCTGCGCGAGTCCGGCGCCTGCATCCTCAACGTCGACTACCCTTTGGGCGAGGCCGCGTACCACATCCTGCGCCAGGTCGCCGAACAGGCCGCCTGGGTGGCCGGCGTGTATGTGCTCGGCAAGGCCGCGACCCTCAACGCCGACGTCGGCGATGTGATGATCCCCAACGTCGTCTACAACGAGCACTCTGGAAATACGTACTGGCTCGACAACTGCTTCACCGCCGGGGACGTGCAGCCCAATCTCGTTTACGGCTCGGCGCTCGACAATCAGAGAGCGGTCACAGTTCGCGGCACCTTCCTGCAGAACCGCGATTACCTGGATTTCTACTACCAGGGCCGGTACACGGTGGTCGAGATGGAAGCGGGCCCCTACCTCGACGCGTGCTACGAAATCGGCCAGCCCGATAGGTATCCGGTCAATGAGAGCGTCAACATGGCGCAGGCTCATTTCGACCTCGGCATCGTCCACTACGCATCCGACACGCCCTACACCCAGGCGCGCACTCTTGGGGCGCGCGGCATGAGCTATCGGGGGATGGACTCGACGTACGCGTCCGCTATCGCGGTGGCGCGGAGGATCCTGCAGCGCGAGGAGGCGCTGGTCTCGCAGAAGTAAAGGTGAGGTGTGCATGCGGGTGGTTGTGCTCGCCCGCACCGTGGTGAATTTCGCCGCAGGGATGGCAGCTCTCGACCTGGATCGTCGTGTGCCCGATCGCAAACTGACTGCACAGGCGGCCTTCCAGATCTCGGACCACGTGCTCGGCGTCGCCGAGTGAGGTGTCGGCGATCACGATGTGGCAGCTGAGAGCCACGTCCTCGGACGACAGGGCCCACACGTGGAGGTCATGAACGCCCGTCACCAGGTCGGTGCCGCTGATCTCAGACGAGACCTCGGCCATGTTGATGTCGGGTGGGGTGCCCTCCATCAAAAGGTTGACCGTCTCGCGAACGATGCCCCACGCGCCGTAAGCGATCAGTGCGGCGATGGCAAGCGAGAGCAGCGGGTCGATGTAGAGCCAGCCGGTAAGTAGGATCACCCCGCCCGCGATCACGACGGCCGCTGATGCGGCGACATCTCCCGTTACGTGAAGCAGCGCGGCGCGGAGGTTGAGGTTGTTGACCTCTGCGCGGAGCGTGAGGAGAACGAAGACATTGATGGCGATCGCCACCAGTGCTGTCGCGATGACAGTACCGCCCTGCACCGGCTCGGGGGCCATCAATCGGCGCACCGCTTCAAATCCGATCGCCAGCACGATGACGATCAGGGCCACCGCATTCAGGAGCGCCGCCAGGATGCCGACTCGCTGGTAGCCATAGCTGCGGCGCTGGTCGGCGGGTCGTTTTGACTGCTCGATGGCAAACCACGCCAGGCCCAGCGCGAAAACGTCGGTCAGGACGTGGCCGGCATCCGAAAGCAGGGCCAAGGAGTGCGACAGAAGCCCGCCCGCAAGCTCGACGACCAGGATCACCAGGGTCAGGCCAAGCGCGAACCGGAGCCTGGTCCCGCCGCGGTTCACGCCTTCCATATCCCTAATTTACCCGTCGCGCCACCAATCCTCTCCGCGTTCCAGGTATGCGAGCAGCATTCCGTGGCGAAGCCCTTCGTGGCTGACCTGAAGGAGGGCAAGGCCGTACCAGTCGAGCAGCAGGAGGAGCGCTTCGACCCCTCCCCGCATTGCTTTCACGCGGTTCGCCGGAAGTCCGACTGCAGCCGCCACATGCCGAGCCCGGTGGCCGTCGAGCCGTGCCTCGCACACCAGCAGGTCGGCGGTGGTAAGGACGGCCGGCGGGTTGCGCCGCGCCAGCACCTGGGGCAGGTTGGAGGCGGTGCCGCCGGTGGCAACGAGACGCTCGACCTCGCCGTCCGGGGCGTGGGTCAGCTCCCGCAGCGCCGCCTTGCGCAGGCGGGCACGCTCCTCAGGTTTGGGCGGGTCAGACAGGTAGGTGCCGGCCAGCACGCCCGACCCGATGGGCAGCGCCACCGACCGGAGCATCTGGCGTCCGCGCGCGATAACGATCTCGGTCGATCCGCCACCCAGGTCGACCAGCGCCCACTCTCGGCGGACGGCGTGGCGGCTGGCGGCGCCGAGGAAGCTCAGCGCTGCCTCACGTCGGGCCGAGACGATGCGGACCGGAACGCCAAGCACGGCGCTCGCCTGACGGACGAAAGCCGCGCCGTCGGACGCCTGCCGGACAGCCTGGGTGGCGCAGGCGAGCAGCTCGTCGTAGCCGTGCGAGCGAGCCTGGCCGATGACCTTGCGTATGGCGCGCAGCGCTGCGGGCGCACGGCTGCCGATCACTCCGCTGCGCGCGACCTGGGGACCGAGCTCCGGCATCTCGACGTAGTGCGCTACGTCCTCGAGCTTCCCGCGCAGAACATCCGCGACCAGGACGTGAACCGTGTTGGAGCCGACGTCGAGCGCAGCAAGACGCATTGCAACGGAACTCTAGAATCTCCATCGTTGGCCAAGCGGACCCGTACGGAGCGCGACTCGATGGGCGAGATGCAGGTCCCGGCCGACGCCTACTACGGCGCGTCGACTCAGCGGGCCGTTCTCAACTTTCCGATCTCTGGCGAACCCATGCCGCGCCGCTTCATCCGCGCCCTGGGCATGGTCAAGCGCGCCGCGGCTCAGACCAACCGAGAGCTCGGCCTCTTACCCCGGCGGCGCGCGCGAGCCATCACCGCGGCCGCACAGGAGATCATCGACGGAAAGCACGACGACCAGTTTCCTATCGACATCTACCAGACCGGCTCCGGGACCTCGACCAACACAAACGCGAACGAGGTCATCGCCAACCGCGCGACCGAGATCATCGGCGGCGAACGGGGCTCCAAGCTCGTCCACCCCAACGACCACGTCAACCTCGGCCAGTCCTCGAACGACGTCATCCCCACCGCCATCCAGCTCGCCGCCGCCATGGCCATCCAGGACGAGCTGATCCCCGCCCTGGAACGTCTGGAACGCGCGCTGGAAGCGAAGAGCAAGGAGTTCTGGCCGGTGATCAAGACCGGCCGCACCCACCTCCAGGACGCAACGCCGATCAGGTTGGGCCAGGAGTTCAAGGGCTACGCGGGGCAGGTCGAGGAGTCGATCCGGCGCGCCCGAGGCGCGATCGATGAGCTGGCTCGGGTGCCGCTCGGCGGGACCGCCGTCGGGACGGGGCTCAACTCCCATCCGCTTTACGCACGGAGTGTGGCGGCCCGACTCGCGAAGGCAAGCCGGATCCCAGTCAAGGAATCGCCGAACCATTTCCACGCCCAGGCCACCCTCGATGTCCTCGTCGCCGCCCATGGCGCGCTGCGCACCATAGGCACCAGCCTGTGGAAGATCGGCTCGGACATCCGGCTCATGGGCACCGGCCCGATCGCCGGCCTTGGCGAGCTGCGCCTGGCCGAAACGCAGCCCGGCTCGAGCATCATGCCCGGCAAGGTCAACCCGGTCATCGTCGAGTCGATGTTGATGGTGATCGCCCGCGTCTACGGCAACGACACGACGGTGGCCGTATGCGGCCAGGCCGGCAGCTTGTTCGAGCTCAACGTGATGATGCCCGTCGCCGGGGCAGCCATCCTCGAGTCGATCACGCTGCTGGCGGCCGCCACCCGCAACTTCTCCGAGCGGTGCGTGGAAGGTCTCCAGGCAACCGACCGCGGTCCCGAGCTGGTCGAGCGCAGCCCGATGCTCGCGACGGCGCTCACCCCTGTGATCGGGTACGACGAGGCGGCCAAGCTGGCCAAGGAGTCGATGCGGACCGGCCGGTCGATACGCCAGCTTGCGCGCGCGCGCGGCGTCACTGAAAAGCAGCTCAACAAGGTGCTCGACCTGGGCAAGATGACCAAACCAGGGCTTGAAGGTCCGGGCGGCGGCGGCTAACTTTCGAATCTGATGCGACTGGAGCATCCGCTCCGACGCTTTCGCCTCGCGGGCGGGCTGCTCGCGATCGTGATCACGATCGGCGTCACCGGCTACATGACCATCGACGGCTGGTCGCTGCTGGACTCTTTCTACATGGTCATCATCACGATCAGCACGGTCGGCTACACCGAGGTTCACCCGCAGGGAGCAACGGGACGCCTCTTCACGTCAGGCCTCATCGTCGTGGGCGTCGGGACGATGCTTTACGGCTTCGGCGTTTTCGCGGAGACTCTGGCGGACAATGCGTTTGGCAGATACAGGAGAGATCGCCAGTTGCAACGAGACCTGAACCAGCTGCGCGACCACTTCATCATCTGCGGCTACGGCCGCATCGGGACACAGGTCGTCGCCGAATTCGAAGAGCACAGGGTCCCCTACGTCGTGATCGACCAGACAGAGGAAGCCCTCGAGAGGATCCGCGCGGAAGGCCGGCTTCACATCGCTGGCGACGCCGCGAAGGAGGAGATCCTCAGACAGGCCGGCATCGAACGCGCCAAAGGCTTGGTCTCCGCCGTCGACTCCGATGAGCGTGCCGTCTACATCGTGCTGGCCGCGCGTGCTTTCAACCCCAACCTGTACATCGTCGCGCGCGCGGGGCGTCCAGACTCCATCCGGCGCCTGGAGCTGGCCGGCGCGACGCGGACGATCTCGCCTTACGTGATGGCGGGTCATCGCATGGCCGAGCTGGCGATCCGGCCTGCCATGGTCGATGTGTTGGACACACTGCACCACGGCGAGGCGGGTATCGGTGTCGAGGAGATGGTGGTGACGTCGGGCACGAAGGCCGAGGGCAAGACGCTGGAGGCAGCCGGGTTGCTCCGGTCCGACGCCGCCAGAGTGCTGGCCGTGCGCAAGCGCGATGGAACGGTCAACGTAAATCCTCCCGCAACCGCCCGGCTCGAGGATGGTGACCTCGTGATCGCCCTGGGCACGGAGGATCAGCTCTTCGCCACGGCGTCGCTGCTGAGATAGACCCACCGGGCGGCCGCGAAATCTGCGCTTAAAGTGAAGCCGTGAAGCGACTCGAGCAGCGCCCGGAGCTCGTCGCTCTGGGCTCCGTGGCCATCGGGGTGGCGCTGGTCCTGGCCAAGCTGGTCGTCGGACTGCTGACCGGAAGCCTGGGCATCCTCAGCGAGGCGGCGCACTCCTTCCTCGACCTTGCCGCCAGCGCTTTCACGCTCGTCGCCGTACGCACGTCCCGCAAGCCGGCCGACACCGAGCACCCGTACGGGCACGGCCGAACCGAGAACCTCGCCGCATTCGCGGAAGGTTTGCTGCTCCTGATCACGGCCGCCTACATCGCATTCGAGGCGGTCCGCCGCCTGGTCGGCGGTGGCCCTGCGGTCAACCCTGCGGGCTATGCCTTTGGGCTGCTGATCGCGGCGCTTGTGATCGAGGCGGGGCGGGCGGCCGTGCTGCGGCGCGTCGGCAAGCTTGCCTCCAGCGAGGCTCTCCTCGCGGACGCGACCAACCGGCTGGCGGACGTACTGGCGACGCTCGGAGTCATCGCCGGGTTGATCGGCGTTCGCTTGGGCCTGAGCTGGGCCGACTCGGTGGCGGCGATCCTCGTGGCGGGCATCATCGCTCGGGCGGCCGCCCAGATCGCCTGGCGTTCTGGCGACATCCTCATCGACCGCGCCCCGGCAGGTGCCGAAGAGGAGCTGCGCCGCGCAATCCGTGACGTAGACGGCGTCCGCGAGGTCCGGTCCGTTCGGGTGCGGCGCTCGGGGCCGAACCTCATCGGCGACGCCAGCATCGCCACCGGCCGCATGCTCTCGGTCGAGGCCGCGAGCGCGCTCGTCGAGGACGTCAAGGACCGCGCGCGCTCGGTGCTGCCGGGGCTAGACCTTGCGGTGTCCGTGGAGGGACAGAAGCAGGGCGCCGACCTTGTCGAGAGGATTCACGCTGCGGCCGCGCGGAACGGCGGCGTGCGCGATCTGCACAACGTGACGGTGGAGCGTGAGGCCGACGGGTCGCTGCACCTGACGATGCACGCGAAGCTGCCGGGCAACCAGACGCTGGACAAAGCCTCGCGCACCAGCCGATCCCTGGAGCGTTCGATTCGCGCCGAGCTTCCGGAGGTGACTCGCATCGACATCCACCTGGAGCCGATGGAACCGGAGGTGGTGCCCGGCCAGGACGTGACGGCGCGCAACGTCCAGCTCGCCGAGCGCATCCGCGCCGTCGTGGAGTCACATCCAGAGGTCCGGCGCTGCCTCGACGTCGAGCTGAGCGATCGCGACAACCGCATCCACGCCCACGTCGTCGCCGAGGTCGCGGGAGAGATCAGCCTGGAGCACGCGCACAGGATCGAGAGCGAGCTGGAGGAGATGATCCGGCGCGAGATCCCTGAGACGCACGAGGTCGTGACACGCGTCACGGCATGAGGGCGCCGGGCGTGATCAGGCCTGGTCGCGCCCAGGATTTGCCGCAGCTGCTCGAGCTCTGGCGACGAGAGGTGACCGAGGGGCGCCAGGACATGATTCCGAACGAGGCGCGGCTGAGCCGGATGCTCGGACGGTTCGACTGGGAAGCCAAGTCGCGAGTGCTCGAGCACGACGGTGGCATCATCGGCTCGGTGCTGGTGATGAGCCGCCCATCCCCGGAAGGCGTGATGACGAACGTCTACGCCGCCGGCGATCCGGGCGTCTTTGCGGACCTCGTGAGCTGGGGCGTCCAGCTCTCGCGCGCGGCGGGGGCCTCGATCAGCCAGGTCTTCGTCGCGAAAGGAGCAGGTCGCGGCTTGGACGCGCTGGGACTCGAGCTGGTCCGGCCATGGTGGCGGATGGACAGGACGCTCGACACACTGCCAGAGTCGCGGCCGGTCGCCGGCTACTCACTTGCTGACGCGACCACGGTCCGGCAGGGCGTCTGGAGCGAGATGTTCAACCGCACGTTTGCCGACCACTGGCGATTTGCGCCGCGAGCGGAAGAGGAGATCCTCGGCGACCGTCCTCCCCAGCTCTCCTTGATGGCAATCGTCGAGGCGGATAGCTCTCCCGCCGCGATCACACTGGGTGAGGTCGAAGACTACGGCGCGGACCCGAGACCGCAACCGGTTGGTTTGGTGAGCTCGGTGGGGACGATGCCGGAGCACCGGCGGAGGGGACTCGCCGGCTGGTTGGTGGCCGAGGTTCTGCGCCGGCTGCGTGCGGCCGGAGCCCGCCACGCGTCCCTGTACGTGGACGGTATGAGCCCGATGAAGGCGTACAACGTGTACCGCAAGCTCGGCTTCGAGGTGGTGTCCGAGGCCGAGGTCTGGGAAGCTACCTTCCCCTGAACTGAGGCCCGCAGCTGCATGTTGCACAGTGGGCAGTCCGCCTCGAGTGTGCGGCGCTCACCGGATCACCCGCGCCTCCTTGAGCAAAAGGACAGCGTTAGGGAGCACGACAATCAGAAGGAACGCGACAAACAGGACCCCGGCGAGGACGAGGACCGCGGGTGCTGCCCTGCGCGCTGCCTTGGCCACCGCCTCGGCCATGGCATCGCCGTCCTCCTTACTCCACATCGTCTCGCCTCCCTTCAATGGCGAACACCTAATGAGCCCCAGGTCCCGCCGGCCCCAAATTTCCAGTCCACCAATGAACGCCACCGTGACTAGAACACGTGCCGCTGCGCGTCTTGGAATAGCTCCACGTCCCATCAGCGCAGACCGCACTCGCGCCAGCCGCCTTCGCATCCGCATACGGATCTTGAGCGGGTTGAGGCTTGACAGCTGCCGCCGGAGTCGGGGATTGAGGCTGGACAGCCGCCGCCGGCATCGGCGACTCTGCCGCAACTTTGGGAGCCGCTGAAGCGGCCAAGCCCGCGGTCGAGGGTGACGACTCATGGCTTGGCGTCGAGGTCGCCATGTCATCGCAGGCGGCCAACGCCAGCAACAACGGAAACAGACACAGGAGGCCCCGCGTGATCAAGGTGGCCACAGGCTAGACCTTCTTCGGCTAGCCGGCACCAAGGAATATCACTAACCGTTCCGTATCTATTTGTCTCTGACCTTTCGTGCCGTTTTTGAACCCGAAAACTGGCTCTCGCCCTCCGGCCAACCGTGCGGATCGGACTCGGTAGAGGGGCACGGTCGTGGGGGAAATTCTGGGAAGCTTCCTTCCAGTGAAGCTGCGGTTCGTGATCGCGATCGGGGTGTGCATGATCGTGGGATTTTCGGCATGCGAGTCGGGGCGGACGGGCTCTACCCAACAGGCGGGGACGCAACGTCCTATCCCAAAGCCACCGCCTTCGCTGGCCACCGCCATCAGCCGCTCGGTCGACCTGGGTCCCGCGGATGGATCGACGACCGTGCACCTGAGCTTCGGCCTCAAGGTTCGCAACGAGGATCTGCTCGGACGCTTGATTGCCTCTGGCAGGACGGTCAATCCGGACGCTTACGCCGCCGACTTCGGTCCGGATCCCGCCCTCGTGGCCCGCGCCCTGCAGGCGCTCGACGCCGCAGGCCTGAAGACAGGCTGGCAAGGGCCATCGAACATCGTCGCCGCCGACGGCCCCGCCCCCGCCGCCGCCGCGCTGCTCGCCATCGGCATCGAAAGCTACCGCCTGCCTGACGGGACGACGTTTTACGCCGCGCGTGACCAGCCGCGCCTTCCGCCCGCTCTGGCCGCAGTCGTCACCAATGTGAGCGGTCTCGACGACTACCGACGGACACGCGGATACGCCGTGCGGCCTGGCGGCCTGATCCCCACCGACGTCCTGAGCTACTACAACATCAAGTCGCTGCGCGACGCCGGCCTCGACGGCACGGGGCAAACCATCATGCTGCCCGAGATCGACGACCTCCCGAACTTCAGCGACCTCGAGAAGTTCGCGACCAAGTACGGCCTTCCGGCGTTCGCGTCGGTGCTGACCGTGAAGCGTGACCCAAGCTGGGGCACGCCGGAGAAGGCCCAGGGCGAAACCGTGCTCGACCTCGAGATCGTCCACGCGGTGGCGCCCAAGGCCAAGCTGGTCGTCTACCTCTCCGCACCGGACTTCGGCCATGGCGACCGGGCCTTCGACCAGCTTGTGACCGACCGCCCCGGATCGATCATCTCGGAGAGCCTGGGCTCGTGCGAGCCTGACACGCCGAGCGGCGCCCGCAACGTCTACGCGGCGATCGAAGATCGCGCCGTTGCCGTGGGCATATCGCACTTCGTCGCAAGCGGAGACAACGGGGCGTACACGTGCGGCGTCGACCAGGATCCCGCGGGCAGTTTTCCCTCCACCCTGCCGACAGTCACCGCGGTCGGTGGCACTAGCGTCTTCGAATCCGAGCAGGGCGTCTACTTCAAGGAATACGCGTGGAGCAGCCCGCTCGACCAGAGCGGCGGCGGTGGAGGTGCAAGCCAGTTCTACGCGATTCCGACCTACCAGAAGAACGAGTCCAAGCCGGCCGGTCGAGGCAATCGCCAGGTGCCTGACATCGCCGCTGACGGCGATCCCTCGACTGGCTTCCACGTCATCTTCGGCGGCCGCGACGGCCAGGTAGGCGGCACCTCGGCCGCGACCCCGCTGTGGGCCGGGACCGTGGCGCTGATCAACCAGGACCTGAAGCAGAAAGGCCTGCGCGAGGTCGGATTCGCGAACCCGGCGCTGTACTGGATGGGCGAGAACGGCTCCAAGCTTTCGCCACAGCCTTTCCACGACGTGAGCGCCGGCAACAACCTTGGGTTCGATGCCGCCGCCGGGTGGGACTTCGCCACCGGTTGGGGCAGCATGGACGCGAGTGCCCTGGACCTGGCTTGGGTCCGCTACATCCAAGGCGGCGGAGGATGAAGGCGCGAGGACCCGATCGCCGGTCCGGCGGGGGTCGTCGGGCAGGCGAGATTGGTGTGAGGCCGATTTCAGGGCCGCCTCTTGTCACATGCCCCCACTGCGGCCACGCCATCCCGGCCGGAGACTTCTGCGGTCACTGCGGCGCGCACCTCGCCACCGGAAGCGTTCGCCGGACCCACGCGTTCGCCGCGGTGCCCTCCGAGCGCGTCGCTCATCTATCGATCATCACGACCCTGTTCCCTCACCTGCCGCATCGCGGCGGCAGGCCGTTTCTTGTCGCCCTGCTCGGAGGCGGGACTCTTGTCTTGATCCTGGCCGCGCTCCATCTTTTCGCACCCGCGACGGTCACGGCGCTGCTTGTGCTCCCAATCCTCTATCTGATCTACCTGTACGAGGTCGAGGTCTACGAGTCAGAGCCCTGGCTGGTGATCGGCGCCACGATGGTGATCGGGGCTCTGCTTGGCCTCGCGTTCACCGACGCGACGGGTGTTTCCCTGTCCCAGCTCGTGCTGACCGGCGACCGGGAGACCGGCTTCGTCCTGGCGGGAATCGCGATCCCCATCCTCGCGCAGGTGCTGATGCTCGCCGGTCCTCTCTTCCTTTATCTGTTCCGCGAACGCTTGCGCGAGCCTCTCGACGGTCTTACATTCGGCGCCGCGTCGGGCCTCGGCTTCTCGCTCGCGAGCTCGCTCACCGATTTCTGGCCTCTGCTCAGTGGACCGCTCGTCGCCACTGGATCGCCTCTGGACTGGGCGATACGCCTCGCGCGAGCGGGACTTCTCGTCTCGCTGGTCAATGCATGCACCACGGCCCTGATCACCGCGGCGCTGTGGCTCCACCGCTACGACAGGCGCCACGCCGGACGCCCGTGGCACTCGAGCATCGTCGCCGCTGTGGCCGTGGCCCTTGGCGTGCAGGTGGCCCTTGGCATGATCTCCTTCGTCGTGCAGGATCTGTTGCTCGACGTGGCGATCCTGGGCCTTGTCGCAGCGGCTCTACTTCTCTACGTTCGGCTCGTCATCCACGACGCGCTGCTCGTCGAGGGCGCCGAACATGAGATCGGCCCCGACGCGCCCTGTCCCGAGTGCCATCGGGTCGTGCCGACGATGGCGTTCTGTCCGGCCTGTGGAGCGGCGCGCTCGGCCGGCTCAAAGCAGGGTCGCGCCAACTTTGCCGGAAACGCCTGATGGCATCGCAGCTCTTCTGCGGCCGGTGCGGGGCTCCGCTGGCGCCAGGCGCGACATTCTGCGGTCGGTGCGGGACGCGCGTTGCGACGGCTGCAGTGGCGCAGCCGGTGTATCGCTACGCGCCGCCGACATACCCCGCAGCGCGTCAGTACAAGCTTGCCCCGGCGATGATCGCAGGCGGCCTCGTCTTGATCCTGATCGTGGTGGCGGTCATCGTCGGAGGGATTGCCGCGGCGCAGTTTGCAGGTGGGGGCCATGCGCCGTGCACGGCGAACTGTTCGCCGAAGTTCGTGACGCCCCTGGCCGAAGAGGCGTCGTTTCGCAGCTCGGCTTACAAGTTCCAGGTCAACTATTCATCCGCGTGGACGGTGCGCACGCAGGACGCCAAAGGCATCACGCTCGGTACCAGACTCGGGTCGGTCGAGGTGGCCGGCTTGAGCGGTGGGAATCCTGACCAGGCCGTGGCATCGGCCGTTTCCGCCCTGCCGTCATCGAAGTGGCAGGACGTGACGCTCGTCATGAACCTGAAAGGCGCTCACCTCGGCGAACAGGACGGCGTCGGCGCGGTCTATGCCGCCAACCTCGTCGGGTCGTCTCAGACGGCGACTAAAGTGCGGTTCGCGGTCATCGCGGCGACAAAAGGGGGCGTGACGGTGGTCGTATTCGCGGTCGACCCCGCCGATCCAAAGAACTCGCCAAGCGGACTGCCAGAAGCCCAGGATTTCGACTACGTGTGCACTGAGTTCACGTGGGGCTAGACGCGCTCCAGAGCTAGCCGGGCGCCGAATCCGAGGAGCACGATTCCCGTCACGCGCTGCATCCAGCGGCGAACTCGAGGCCCGGTAATGGCCTCGCGCAGCCGGGTCACGAACAGCCCGTAGAGGTTCATCCACAGATAACCGATCACGGCGAATGTCACTCCCAGCTCGAGAAGTCGGGGCAAGACCGCCTGGCCCGGCAGCACGAACTGCGGGAGAAACGTGACAAAGAAAACGCCCAGCTTCGGGTTGCTTATCGCGGAAAGGAAGCCCTGGCGGAAGACCGCGTGGGCGGGAGCGGCGGGCGGCGCTTCGGCCAGAAGGTCGCCGGCCGGATGCCGCGATTCGAGCAGTGCGCGAATCCCGAGATAGCCGAGGTAGCAGGCGCCGACCAGCTTCAGCGCGAAGAGCACGTCGCCAGACGTGCGCAGCAGCGCTGAGAGGCCAACTGCGGTCGCGGTCACCCACGTGATGAGCGCGAGCGCGATTCCGCTGGTGGTCAACAGGACTCCACGACGCCCATGCGCCAGAGCGTTCTTGGTCACCACGGCCATGTCCGGCCCGGGCGTGACCGAAAGCAGAATCGAGACGCCCGCGAACGCGATGAGCTGGGTGTCGATCATGCGGGCTCAGGCAGCTCGAACGAGATCTCGTAGACGCCGCCGGCGAGCCTGGCCTGGTGGATCCAGCCTATCTTGCGCAGAAGGCCGAGCATCTCGCGATTCTCGGGCAGCACGATGAGCGAGAACGTCTTGATGCCGTGCGCTCGTGCGACCCGGGCCAGCTCCGCGAGCAGGACGCTGCCGAGCCCTCGCCGCTGGTACTCGTCGATCACCGCCACCGCGACCTCGGCGACGTCGGTGCCGCGAGCCCGGTCGTATCGCGCCACCCCCACGATGCGCTCCTTTCCGGTCGGCCGGTGGCTTGTCGCGACGATCGCAAATCGGTCGTTGTAATCCACGACCGCCAGCCGGTGCGCGAGAGCGTCTGACATCCGCTTGATGGGCGAGAAGAACCGAAAGTAGACGGTGCGCTCCGACATCGCGGCAACAGCCTCGTGGAGGAGCGCCTCATCTTCCGCCACGATCGGGCGGAGATGCAGCTTCGTGCCATCCCGGACCTCGATGGTTCGAGGCTCGAAACCGGTTGAGACCATGACAACAAAAGGTAACCTGCCCGCTTGGTGACCTCATCCGCCCGCTGGCGCAATCTCGGCACGGCCGCCGGAGCGGCTGCCGCCGTGCCGTTCGCGGCCTACGACCTCTACCAGTGGGCCGCCGCCTACGTCGCCGACCGCTTCCACAACGACTTCACCTTTTACCTCGCGGCGGCGCGAATCGGACTCGCGCATGGCTGGCCAAACATCTACGACCTCAACCTTCAGCAGGCGGAGCTCGACGCGCTCGGATCGGGAATCAAGATCGCCGAGCTCGCTCGTTACATCAGCCCGCCACCCGTGGCCTGGGCGGCGGTGCCCCTGACGCCGCTTCCTTACGCGGTCGCTTACGGGGCCTGGAGCATCTTGCTCTTGGGCGCCCTGGCGCTTACGTGGTACTGGGCCGCGCCTGGCTCGGGTCCCGCGCGGATCGTCCACCTCGCCGCCGCGGTCGGGTGGCTTCCGGTCATCTACGCGCTGCAGCTGGGCCAGCCGGGAATTTTCGTGGCCCTGGGAGTGGCGGCCTCCTACTGGCTGCTGCGCACGAACCGGCCGCTGTGGGCTGGTATCGCCCTTGGCGCGATGATGCTCAAGCCGCAGCTGGCGTTCCTCGCCCCGCTTGCGCTGCTGGCCGCACGACGCGACAAAGCCGCCGTGGGCAGCGTGATGGGCCTTGGCGCGCTGGCCGGCGCGTCGGCTTTCGCGCTCGGGCCCGCGGGCATCGCGGCCTATCGCGACCTGTTGAGCTTTGCCGCCGGCGTCCCAGTCAACCGCGAGCTCACGCTCGCGTACTTTGCGGGCGACCTCAACGTAACGCGCGCCATCCAGGCCGGGATCGCAATCTGGTCGCTGTTTCTCGCTTACCGGATGCGGCGTCGCGGACCGGAGTGGCCGTTTGTGTGCGCAATCGTCGGAGGCATGCTCGCGACTCCATACGTCCACCTCGATGACCTGGTGATGCTCGGTCTCGCCGCCTGGCTGTGCCTGCGCGCAAACCCGCCGTCGTGGACCTGGGCGTACGCCCTCGCCGGCGTCATCGCGGTCGAAGGCACTCCGATCTGGGGCCCGGCTCCTCTGATCGCCGCCGAGCTCTGCGCGGTCGGATTGCTGTCAGTCGCGGCGCTCAAACATGACAACCGCGACGCCGAGCAGCACGACGCCGAACGCCAGCATGATCCCGGCCTCCATCGGGATCGAGAGCACCTGGCCACCGATCGTCAACCCGAGGCTGTTGACGTTGGGCAGCCCTGAGTTGGAAAGCGCCACGCGCCGGATCGGATCGATTCCGTAGGAAGCGGGGTCGATCCTGGTCAACACTGTCATCCAACCGGGCAGGTTGGTCAGTGGAAACAACGCTCCCGACAGAAAGAACATCGGCATCATCAGGAAGTTCATCACGACCTGGAAGCCCTGCAGCGACTTCATCATCGAAGCGATAGCGACGCCGAACGACGCGAGCCCGAACGCGAGCACCGCGGCAAGGGGGACAAGCTCGACCACGGTGAGCACGCTCAGCTTCACGCCGACGAACGGCGCGAGCACGAGCAGTATCAAGCCCTGGATCATCGCCTGCGTTGTGCCCCCAAGCGCCTTGCCGACGGCGACCGCCCAGCGGTCGATGGGCGCCACGAGGACCTCTTTGAGGAATCCGAACTCGCGATCCCAGACGATCGACATCGCTCCGAAGATCGCGGTGAACAGGATGGACATGCCGATGATGCCGGGATACATGAACTGGATGTAGGAGATCCCGCTCCCACGCCCGAACGCTCCGCCCAACGACGAGCTGAGGCCGGAGCCGAAGACCACCAGGAACAGGAGCGGCTGCGCGAGCGACGCGACGAGGCGCCAGCGGTCGCGCCAGTAGCGGAGGATGTCGCGGTACCAGATGATGTAGATCGCCCGAAGGCTCGCCATGCGCGTGTCGATCGGCGCGGCCGGCGCCGTGGCGATGGTGGGCGCTGCCGTTTCCACAGTCATCTGCGTCGCCCCATCCAGCGGCTCGCCAGCGCACGGTTCCAGTCCCTCGAGCTGACCTCCTCCTCGCGGATGGCCCGACCCGTCAGCTTCAGGAAAACGTCGTCCAGGCTCGGCCGGCGCAGGGACACCGTGTCGACTGGCGCGCTGAGCTCGCGCACGAGTCGCGGCACGAATGCCTTGCCATCGGGCACCTCCATGCGCAGGCTGCCGTTGTCACGCGTCGCTGTGACACCCAACAGCGTGTTGATCTCGCGCGCCGCGTCGTCAGGCTGCGTCGAGGTGATCGTCACGACGTCTCCCCCCACCATCTGCTTCAGCTCCTCCGGGGTGCCGAGGGCGACGATCTTGCCTCGGTCGATGATCGCGATCCGGTCGCAATACTCGGCCTCGTCCATGTAGTGGGTCGTCATGAAGATCGTCACGCCCTTGGCGCTGCGCAGCTCGTTGAGGTGCGTCCAGATGCTCTTTCGCGTCTGCGGGTCGAGGCCGAGCGTCGGCTCGTCGAGGAAAAGGATCTGCGGCTGATGCAGCATGCCGCGGGCAATCTCCAGGCGCCGCTTCATTCCGCCCGAGTAAGTCTTGACAGGCGAGGCCGCGCGGTCGGCAAGCTGCAGCAGATTGAGCATCTCGTCGATGCGCCGTCGCCGGTCTGGCGCCGGGACGCTGTACACGAACGCGTGAAACTCGAGGTTCTCGCGGCCGGTCAGCTGCTCATCGAGCGATGGATCCTGAAATACGAGCCCGATGCGCTGCCTGACTGCGGCAGGGTCGTGGACGACGTCGATGCCTGCCACGCGCGCGACCCCGGCGGTCGGGGTAAGCAGCGTGCACAGCATCGAGATCGTGGTCGACTTGCCGGCACCGTTCGGTCCGAGAAATCCGAAGATCTCGCCCGCGCGAACCTCCAGGTCGATGCCCGCGACCGCAACGAGGTCGCCATATTTCTTGACGAGGCCCTTGGCCTCGATCACGGTGTCCGTCACGCCCTCACCTCCTGAGCCATCTTCCAGTCTTACCTATTCAGATTCCGGGCGTTTTTGAGCAGCCGCCGCAGCATCGTGCTCAACTGCTCGACCTCATGCTGTTGAACACCCCGAGCGTGGCGTTGCGTGCGGCGACGCGCAGATCGCACCACAACGCCAGCTCGAGCCCACCGGCCACGGCGTAGCCCTCGATCGCCGCGACCACCGGTTTGCTCAAAGACATGCGGGTCGGCCCCATCGGGCCGTCGCCGACCTCGCTAAGGCGGTTCCCCGAGCCCGCGGCAAGGGCTTTCAGGTCGAAGCCGGCGCAAAACGTCCCTTCGGCGCCGGTGAGCACCGCGACGGCAAGCCGCGGGTCCGATTCGAACCGGGCAAAGCTCTCCGCCAAGGCCGCGGCGGTGTCGGAGTCGACGGCGTTGCGGACCTCGGGCCGGTCGATGGTGACGGTGAGGACCGCCCCATCGACCCCGCTGCGGACCGTCTTAGAGCGCCCCTCGCTCGTGGTCGTCTTCCATATATGGGTAGCGGTGGTTGGTGGGCGGCGCATACGTCTCTTTGATGATCCGCGGGCTCACCCAGCGGATCAGGTTCAGGAATGACCCGGCCTTGTCATTGGTGCCGGAGGCGCGGGCGCCTCCGAACGGCTGAAGGCCCACGACCGCGCCGGTCGGCTTGTCGTTGATATAGAAGTTCCCGGCGGCGTTGACCAGCTTCTCCGAGGCCTTGCGGATGGCCTGCCTATCAGTCGCGAATACCGCGCCGGTGAGTCCGTAAGGACTCGTCCGGTCGCACAGGTCGAGAGTCTCGTCGAACTTGCCGTCCGCGTACGGGTAGACCGTCAAGATCGGCCCGAAGAGCTCCTCGCGGAGAAGCTTGAAGTCAGGGTCGGTGGTCTCGATGACCGTCGGACGGATGAACCATCCGACCTTGTCGTCACCCTTGCCGCCGGCGATGACTTTCGCGCTCTCCTGCTTGCGCGCGTATTCGATCGCGTTCATGTGATTCGCGTAGGCGCGGCCGTCGATCACGGCGCCCATGAAGTTGCGGAAGTCGGCGACGTCGCCTTGCGGGATCGCCTCCACGATGTCGACCAGCTCGGACTTCATCGTCTTCCACATCGACTGCGGGATGTAGGCGCGCGACGCGGCGGAGCATTTCTGGCCCTGGTACTCGAAGGCACCGCGCACCAGCGCCGTGCGCAGCGCCTCAGCGTCCGCGGACTCGTGAGCCATCACGAAATCCTTGCCACCCGTCTCCCCCACCAGCCGCGGGTACGTCCGGTACCGGTCGATGTTCTGACCGACCTCGCGCCACATGTTCTGGAAAACCTGGGTCGAGCCGGTGAAGTGGATGCCCGCCAGCTCGCGATGGTTCAGCACCTTGTCCGAGATCTCGGACGCGCTGCCGCTGACCATGTTGATCACGCCCGGCGGCATCCCGGCCTCGAGCAGCAGCTCCATGAGGAAATGGCTCACGAGCAGGGTTTGCGTCGCCGGCTTGAACACCACGGTGTTGCCCATCAGCATCGGCGCGGTCGGAAGGTTGCCTGCGATCGACGTGAAGTTGAAAGGGCTGACCGCAAAGATGAAACCCTCCAGCGGCCGGTACTCCATGCGATTCCAAGCCGTTCCGTCGTTGTACGGCTGGTTGCGGAGCAGCTGGTCCGCGAAGAACGCGTTGTAGCGCCAGAAATCGATGGTTTCGCAGGCCGCGTCGATCTCGGCCTGGTGGACCGTCTTCGATTGCCCCAGCATCGTCGCGGCATTGATCGTGTCGCGCCACGGGCCAGCGAGCAGGGCAGCGGCACGCAGCAGCACGGCCGCGCGGTCGTGGAACGAGGTCGCGGCCCACATCTTTCGCGCTGCGAGCGCAGCGTTGATCGCATCGTCGATGTCCTTGGCGCCTCCAACTGCGTACTCCGCGATCGCGAGCTCGTGCCGGTGCGGGCAGCGGATATCGCCGCGCGATGCTCCCCATCGCCGCTCGCCGCCGATCTGCATCGGTACCTCGGTCCGGGCGTCCGTCAGCTCGGCCAGGCGGGCCTTCAGGGGTTTGCGGTGGGGGTCGGCGGCGGAGTAGGAGCGAACCGGTTCGTTGGTCGGCTGCGGGACCTGAAAATGTCCGTCGGCGGTCATCTGCTTCCTCCGCTTGTGTGCTGCTGCGCCAGGTTCGATGATGCGCCAAACGGGGTGCCGACGTAACCCTTGGCTGTATCCCAGCAGGTGGCTGTCGAGTATCTGGACGCGAACTCGACCGCGGCGCTGGATCGAGTTGGTCGCACGGTGGCCCTGCTTCGACGGCGCGGCTACGCCCTGCCGGTTACCCGCCTGGCGGAGCTTTGCCTTCGCGGCTCGGTGTCTGCGGACCAGATCCGGCGTGCCGTCGCCGCAAGCCCCGATCTTGCCATCGCTGAAGGCCTGGTCATCGAACGTGACTCGCACAGCAGGGTCGGCGAAATCCGGAGCAGGTCCCAGACGCACGAGGCCGATTCGGGTCGGTACATTGACCTGACGCTGGCCTTCGTCCGGCGGCTGGTTGCGATCGCCCCCTTCATCAGGAGCGTGTCAATCGCCGGCTCGCTGGCGAGCGGCGGCTTTCGAGCGACCGACGATGTCGATCTCAACCTGATCGTCGACGACGGCCACCGACATCTGGCTTATGTCGTGGTCAACTTCCTCGGGATTCTCCACGCGCTGGGGCATCGCTCCAAGCCGATTGACGACCTCAGCCGACGGCCCATCGCCCCGCGGCTTATGACCGCGAACCTCATCCTCGAGTCGTCGCAGTGCCGTCCGCTGCAAAGACTCGACGAGGACATGGCCTTCGAGCTTTTGGTCGCGGAGCCGGTGTTCGGAATCGATGCGGTCGACGAGATCATCGACGGAAATCCCGGGTTGCTCGACCACTTTCCGCAGCTCGCGCAACGCGATGCGCCGCTGCTCATGGATGGCCCGGCTGTGCGTCTGCCGAAAATGCTCTTTCCCGGATTTCTCGACACCCCCGCGCGACACCTCGGCGAAATGGCCTGGCGCTACATGCAGTGGACGCGGCGCCACCACCCCGATGCGCTTGCGCGTGTGGCTTACGTGCGCTCGACGATGCGGCCGTATGCCCTCTTCGACTCACGTTGATCGCCTCGACCGCGGTCGCGGTCCTGGCGGCGACGAGCCTGTGCCTGTTGGCCTTCGGCCTCAACCTCTTTTACCTGACGGTGCGCGCGCTCCGGCTGCGTCACCCCGCGGCCCCGCGTCTGATCAGTTCCAGCGAGCCACGCGTCTGCATCCAGATCCCCGTCTACAACGAGCGCTACGTCGTCGAGCGTGTCATCGACGCGGTCTGCGCAATCGACTGGCCGCGCGATCGGCTTGAGGTCCAGGTGCTCGATGACTCCGACGACGAGACGGTCGGCATTCTCGCCAGTCGTGTCACGCAGTGGCGCCGCAAGGGTGTCGGCGTAACTCAGCTGCGCCGAGGGACGCGCGCCGGGTTCAAAGCGGGCGCTCTCGCGTACGGCATGGCACAAACGGAAGCGCCGTTCATCGCCATCTTCGACGCCGACTTTGTCCCGCCTCAGGATTTTCTGCGGCGAACGATCGGCGCATTCGACGATCCCTCGATCGCTTTCGCGCAAGCGCGCTGGGGCCATCTCGATGAGGGCTATTCGCTCTTCACGCGGTTACAGGCGATGGCGATCGACTTTCATTTCCTGGTCGAGCAAGCGGTGCGATCCGCCCGCGGCTACTTCACCAACTTCACCGGCACGGCCGGGGTGTGGCGCCGAACAGCGATTCAGGACGCGGGCGGTTGGAGCGCCAGAACGCTCACAGAGGACCTGGACCTCAGCTACCGCGCGCAGCTGCGAGGTTGGAAGGCCGCCTACATCGAAGACCTGGTCGTGCCTGAGGAGCTGCCGGTATCGATCGACGCGTACCGGCGGCAGCAATCGCGCTGGGCGACTGGCAGCTTCCAGTCCGCGTTCAGGCTCCTCGTGCCTGTCCTTCGCAGCCGCAACCCTGCGGCAGTAAAGCTGCAGGCAAGCGTCCATCTGCTGGCTTACGCGGTCGGACCGCTGATGCTGCTGCAGCTCATGTGCTACCCGCCCCTGCTTCTGACCGGAGCGCGCTTCGGCATTCCAGGACGGCTGGCCGATTTTTCGATGGTCCTCGTGCTGGTTGCGGTGTCTCCGTGGTTCGGCTTCATGGTCGCCCAGATACGCCGAGGGCGTGGTTGGTGGATGGGCCTGCCGTCACTGCTGTGCCAGGTCGTGGGCGCCGGGATGTCGCTTAACACCATGATCGCCATGGTCCGCGCCACCAGGCGTGGCGGCGTCTTCGTCCGCACGCCGAAGCACCGCATCGTTCAACGAGGCCAGGAGTGGCGCGATCAGGCATACGTGCGGACCGGTGACCCCCGCGTTGCGCTGGAGGCTGTCCTGGGTTTCGGGGCCTTCGCCATCGTGCCATTCGCGATCGCCAGGGGGCAGGCGATGCTCGCGGTGTACGCCGCCGTCTTCGCCCTCGGGTTTGTCGTTGTAGCCGGCCTCAGCGCGATCGAATTCCTCCAGGTGCTGACCCTTCGCCGCCTGGGCAACCGAGCTCTCACTCTCGTGCGAGCGATCGGGCCCGCGGTGGGGTTGATCGCGCTCGCGGCCGTCTTGCTGGTGGTCGCTGCGCAGATGCCCGAACCGTTCGAGGACGGCTACGGGCACTGGCTGATCGCGGCCAATCTGGCGGCGACTGGAATCCTGCACGACCCACTGTTCGGCATGGAGGACAGCTGGCTGCCCGGCTACCAGGTGCTCGCAGCGGCGGTGCTCAAGGTCTCGGGCCTGTGGCAGCTGGGCCTGCTGAAGGTGCTGGGTGCCGCTCTCGGCCTCGGCACGTTGGCCTGCGTCTACACGCTCGCCCCGAATGTGCGCCAGGCACGCCTGGCTGTCGCCCTGCTCGTGCTCAATCCAGTGTTCCTGTTCACCTCCGGTTCGGCGGTGGCGGAGCCGATGCTGACCGCGCTCCTTATGGCCGGCGCGCTGGCCGCGGTCCGCGGTCGCATGAAGCTCGCGGCACTGCTTGCAATCCTTGCGTGCGTGACATCCACCAAGGCCTGGATCTGGATCGCGGCCGCCGTGACGTACGGGGTGATCGAGACGGTTCGGTCCAGGTCGGCCGGCAGCTCGCGCACGCGGGCGGTGGCGTGGGCCATGCCCGCTCTGGTGGTGCTCGTTTTCTTGCAGCTCGGCTTCGCGCCTGCGGGTCATTCCGTGGCCCGCGGCACCGTAGAAGCGGTGTCAGCCTCCGCCCGGGGCAGCCTTCCGGCCGGCGCCCTCTCGCGGCTCGCGGAGCTGGCGATGACCTATGGCATCGCCGCGCTCCCCTTGATCGCCTTCGGCGTCGTGGGAGTCGCGCTCGCGCCGCGCCGCCATAACACCGCGATGTGGCGCTTCGTTTACGCACCGTCGTTCGTCTACCTCGCCGCAGTGTTCGGCTTGGTCGCGGGGGGCGCCTACAGCGGCAGCCACCGCTACCTCTACCCCGCCTTGCCCGCAATCGCGCTGCTCGCTGCGGCGGCCCTCGACAGATACGCCCGCGCGGTCAGGGTGGCCTCGATCGCGGCGACCGCCCTGCTCGCCGTCGGGTTCGTCCCGGTCTTCTCGGCGTTCGCCGCCCAGGACGCGGGCCTGGTACTGGCCGGCCGCGCATCCTCGTGCGCGCCCGGGATGCTGATCACCGACTCGCCCGTAGCCGCCTACTACAGCGGCAAATCGCCAAACCAGATCGCGGGCTCACAGGTTTTGCCGTCCGACCGCGGTCAAGCGCTGGACTGGATGCGATCGCACGGCGTCGGCACCCTGGTTCTCGAAGACATCAGCTACTACCGGGCTACGACCGTGTTCCCCGACCTCGCCCGCGGATCGGCGACCGCGCCGTTCACTGCGCTCGGAGATCAGGCGCGCTACAACGTGAGCGGCGGCAAGGCCGCTTACGCCTATGAAGTCGGCGCGTCCTGCCGCGCCGAGGAGCTGTTCCCAGGAGTCGAAGCCTCTATGTGGCCCATGCCCGCGGCAGGCAAGACGTCACCGCTCGCCAAGGGCGTGACACTGCGCGTGGGCAGCAGCGTGGCGGCCGGCGAGGGCATGGGATTCGGCGTGCCGATCGTCCACTACACCGATGGCTGGGTTTACTCCCGAACTTTCGATGACGTGGACCTTTCCACCGCAGGCGCCACAGTCTGGAAGCGAACCTTCCGCCTCGATGAGATTGGCGGCGACGCTGCTCACCGCTACCAGTTCCTGCCGACGGCCTCACGCGGAGAGATAGCCGTGACGTACACGATCCGCAGCTACGGCGTAACGATCAGCGTCGCGCCGGTCTGGCTCGCACCCGGGTACTCGGAGTTCGGGATCCTCAACGAGCAGTCGGCGGCGTTCGACGACTTCGCCGCCGATCGACAGCCGACGCTCACCGGCGCCGCGCTGGGCCGCTGGGTCGCCGTCCAGGGACGATGGGCACGCCTGCGCTCCGGATCGCTCGGCGTGGAGTGGTCCGTCCCCGCGCTGCAGGGCGCCGAGCTCTACGGCGGACGCGAGCTGGCTCCGCCGGACTTCAACTGGGCCGGACTCGACTACATCTTCCCGGAGTCTTTCGCCGGCACAACCTATCGGATCGTGGTGCAGGAGGCGAGATGAACGAACGAGCCGATGTCGTACTGGTTTACCCGCAGCGCGCACCCAGGCAGGGACGCCACTGGATCATGCCGTCACTCGGCCTGATGTATCTGAGCGCCTCGCTTCGCAATGCCGGCTACACCGTGAGACACATCGATCACACGTTCCGCGAACGGCGGGATGTGCTCGATGAGATCGAGCATCTTCAGCCGTCGGTGATCGGCATCTACTGCATGATCACGATGCAGGACGAGGCGCTCTCGCTCGCCGCGCAGGTGCGCGGCAAGGCGCTGACGGTTGTCGGAGGGCCGTATCCGTCGGGTGAGCCCGAGACGTTCGTCGATCAGTTCGATCTCGTCGCGGTCGGCGAGGGCGAAGAGACGATCGTCTCCATCATGGAGCACCTCGATGACCAGCGCTTCGAAGAGATCCCAGGAGTCGTGTTCAAGCGCGACGGCCAGGTGGTGAAGAGCACCGCGCGGCAGCGGAGCAAGGACATGTCGCACCTGCCGCTGCCTTATCGCGGCGATATCCCGAATGATGAGTACATCCGCTACTGGCGGAAGCATTGGAAGGATGCGACCACACCCCTGATGTCTACCCGCGGTTGCCCCTTCCGCTGCGACTTCTGCCACAAGTCGGTTTTCGGCGACCTCTTCAGCGCGCGGCCGATCGAGTCCGTGGTGGCCGAGATGCGCGAGATCTCGGAGTTGGGCTACGACCACATCTGGATGTCCGACGACCTCTTCACGCTCAACTACAAGCGCACGCTCGAGCTGGCAAAAGCGATCGAGGACGCACACCTCCCCCTGACCTGGGAGTGTCTCAGCCGCGTTACGCACGTCGACCGGCCGCTGTTCGAGCAGATGCGACGCGCGGGCTGTACGCGCATCTTCTTCGGCATCGAGTCAGGCGATGAGGGCGTGCTCAAGCAGATGAAGAAGGGGATCACGCCGGAGGGCGCCCGGACAGCTGTCGAGGCATGCGTCGGCGCAGGAATCAAGGCAGCGGGCTTTTTCATGGTTGGCTACATCGGCGAGACCACCGACTCACTGATCCGCAGCGTCAACTTCTCGAGCAGCCTGCCGCTCGACTATGTGAGCTACACGATCGCCTATCCGCTTCCAGGCACGGGCTTTTACGAGCGAGTGCGCGAGCGCCGGCTCCACGGCGAATGGCACAAGGTGAGGCACAATCGCCTGCTCTTCAACACCGACTTCTCCGAGCATAAGCTTCGCGCGGCAATCCTCAAGGGCGCGATCCAACACCGGCTCAACCGGATGCACATGCGGCCGGCGGCGCGGGCATTTCAGCTCGCGACCGATCCTGTGCTCCGCCTGATGAGGTAGCTACGATCACCGCCTTGCAGGAAGTCTGGCCGAGCCTTTTCCGCATCGTCGTGGGCCTCTACTGGCTTTACTTCGCGAGCCAGAAGTGGCAGGGCGTCGGGTGGATGAAACCGCTGATTGAGTCCACAGGTCGGATCAACCCGATCCCTGGCCTGCATGAGCTGCTCGTTTCCGTCGTCGCGCCGAACTGGCTTCCGTTCGCCCTTGCGCAGGCTGCCGGTGAGACGCTCGCCGCCGTGCTGCTGATCCTCGGTTTGGCCACGCGCTGGGCGGGAGTCCTTGGATTCCTGCTCGCGGCGAACCTCGCGCTCACCGTCGCATTCGGCGTCAGCGATGACGGTTTTCGGTGGCTCTACTACCTCGCCGTGCTGGTCAACGCGCAGGTCATCGTCTCGGGACCGGGTCCGATTGCGCTCGGACGCATCGGCTGGGTCCCGGCCTGGCTCCGCTAAGCCTGGATCCACCGGCCACGCGGCTCCGCGGCGGATCGCTGGATCCGGGCTGAGTCCGATAGGCTAGTCGCCGTGAGCGTCGACGCTGAGGGATACGGATTCCCCGAGCACCAGCGGACGCTGGCCCGTCTGATGGAGGACATCCGCATCCTGTCACCGGCCGGCGTCGAGCGCGCGGCTCAGGGTTGGGACCGCCATGCGCGTCTGCATGGGCTGCAGGCGATACACGACGCCGAGAAGGCGGCGATTCACGCTATCGAGAAGGCGGATCGCGGATCAGCGTGGGATGAGGTCCGCCGGAACCTCTTCGGCCTGACCGAGTCCGGCCAGGCGCTTGTCAGCTGGAAGGCCGAGCACGGCGAGATCGGGCACAAGGCGGAGGACGCCGCGTTCATGGCTGCCCTCGGTCTGGTAGCGGGCAACCTGATCCATGAGGAGCAGGCCAAGACGCTGCTGCGCCCGCTGTCCGAAGCTCTGCCCTGGCTCCTGCCGGAGGAGAACCAACCGGTCGCGTAGAGAGGCCTAGGGAGCCGGACTCCCGACGAGCTCTGCCAGATCCGCGCCCTGGAGTGCCGCGGTGTCATACGGGCGCCTGCTCTCGATGAGCTTGCCTCCCAGCTCGTTTGTCTTCGCGTCGTTCATCGACAGCACGCCTTCCACGATGCCGTCGCGTAGATAGAACACGGAGAAGTTCAGCGCCTCGCGATTGCCGCGCCATACCGCCGCGTCGTCACCGGAGGCATGGCCGCGATACTCGAGGCTGACGTCGTACTGGTCCGACCAGAAGTACGGAAGCTTGGTGTACGGGACGTGCCCACCGACGATGGATGCGGCGATGCCGCGACCCTGGCCTTTGGCGACTTCCCAGTGCTCGACCCGGATCGACCTACCCAAGACCGGGTGCTTGTGCAGCGCGATGTCGCCGCCGACATAGACGTCCTCCGCCGCCCGGAGGCCTTCGTCGACGCGAACTCCTCCGCCGTCGATCGGCAGGCCCAAAGTCTTTGGCAGATCGAGGTTCGGCTCGATCCCGACCGCGATCAACGCCAGGTCCACCTCATGGCGGGATCCGTCCGAAAGCGTGACGCCAACGACACGATCGCCATCGGTGTGCCAGCGCTCGATTTTCGCGCCGGTGCGTAGATCGACCCCACGGTCGCGATGGATTCGCGCGTAGATCTCTCCGACCTCCTGGCCAAGGGCACGCTGAAGAGGCACTGGCAGAGCCTCTACGATCAACACGTCCCTGCCGAGCTTGCGCGCCGAAGCGGCGACCTCGGCCCCGATAAACCCGGCGCCCACCAGCATCACCCGCGACGCGCGACCGAGCGCGTCGCGAATCGATTGGCTGTCGCGCAGCGAGCGCAGCGTGAGCACGTTTCCCGCCTCCGGAATATCAGGCAGACGTCTCGGCGTGCCACCGAGGCCGAGGACGAGCACGTCGAACGCAACCTCGTCGCCACCGGACAGCTTCAGCTTGCGCTCGCTCAGCGAGCCTCCGGTCACGCGCTGGCCCAGCCGCAGTTCAATCCGTTCTTTCGAGTAATCAGCATCGTCATGGAGGAAGACCTTCGGTAGGTCGACCTCGCCACGGAGGAACTCTTTCGAAAGGTAAGGACGGTCATACGGCCGGTCCTCGTCCGCGCTGATGATCGCGATCTCGCCCTCGAAACCGCGCTTGCGCAGAGCGAACGCCGCCGCGTCACCAGTGCCGCCACCCCCGACGACGACCGCGCGCGTCATCTACCTTTCAAACGATACGCGGGCGTGGTGCAGCCAGCCGTGCGGATCGGAAGCCGCCCCGCGCTGGATCTCGACGAGCGCCTGGCGCAGTCGCATGCTCACCTCGCCTGGACCACCGTTACCGATCGTCCACGACGCCCGCGCAGACTTCACCGCCGCCACTGGAGTGATCACGGCTGCGGTCCCGCATGCAAAGACCTCGGTCAGGGAGCCGTCCTCGCAACCAGCGCGCCACTCGTCGACGTTGATCCGTCCTTCCTCTGTTTCGTAACCAAGGTCACGCCCGAGGGTCAGCAGAGAGTCTCGGGTGATCCCCGGGAGCAGCGTTCCCGTCAGGGCTGGGGTCATCACGCGGGCCGTGTCTCCGTGACCGAACACGAAACACAAGTTCATGCCGCCCATCTCCTCGACCCAGCGGTGCTCGAATGAGTCGAGCCACACGACCTGATCGCAGCCGTGCTCGGCGGCCTGAGCCTGGGCCAGGAGACCGCCGGCGTAGTTACCGCCTGTTTTTGCTGCCCCGGTGCCGCCTGGCGCGGCGCGGCTGTAGTCCTCCGTCAGCCAGACGGTGACCGGCTTCACCCCCCGCGGAAAGTACGGGCCGGACGGCGAGGCGATCAGAAGGAAGGTGACATCGTCGGCCGGGTGAACGGACAGGGACACCTCGCTCGCATACATCAGCGGTCGCAGGTACAGGCTGTGGTCGGGCGCCGAGGGAACCCACGCGTGGTCCGCCTCGACCAAGAGATCGATTGCTTCAAGGAAGGTCTCCTCCGGAAGCTCGGGCAGCGCAAGGCGGCGCGCCGAGCGGCGGAAGCGGGAGGCGTGGGCGTCCGGCCGGAACGCCGCGACGCCACCATCCGCCTGCCGGAACGCCTTCAGGCCCTCGAACACCGCCTGGGCGTAGTGCAGGACTGCGGTGCCCGGGTCGAGGGAAAGCGGCGCATAGGCGGTGAGCTCGGCGTCGTGCCAGCCGCGCTCGGCGTTCCAGCGTATGCGGACCATGTGCTCCGTGAAGATCGCGCCAAAGCCAGGTTTCGCCAGCAGCCGCTCGCGTTCCGGGGCGGGCAGCCGGGTTGGAACGCGGTTGAGCTGGAACTGCAGGGACGAGGTGCGCGAGCTCACGCTGCGCCAACACTACCTTCCCACGGTGCTCTGCCGCCGGGTAGAAAGAGGCCGAGTCTTGCGACCCGGCCTCGCGAGAGGAAGGAAGGGGTTCTTGCTTAGAGCAGGGGCGCAGCGGCGACCGGGACGGTCACCACCGCGGGCTCGACGGCCGGAATTACCTCCGCCGAAAGCTCGATGACGGCCAGAATCGGCTTCTGCGGCCTGCTAAGCCGCCCCCTCCGAGAGGGTGGCCGGCGAACGACCACCGGGTCGAGCATCTGTCGCAGCTTCAGCTCCAGGAACCTGTCGAAGTAGTTCATCTGTAGCAGAAACGCCTCCCACAAGGGGAGTACCTGAGACCCGAGAACTATTTCGAGCCGGACCGTGGGAAGGGCTCGACGCTACCCCGCGGAACGCTCCGAGGACGAGCCTACGCCGCCCGCCTGCTGGGGTGAACAGCCTCTTCATCGTATCCGTCGCGTGCCTCGCGGATCTCCGCCACCGCATCGTTGTGGTTCAGGTTGTGGGCGAGCTTGACGAGCCGGAGACGGGTTGGTCCCGGGCCGAGAACCCGGGCCGCCATCACCACGAATGGCCTGACCAGTACGCTGCTCGCCGAACCGTTCACGCGGAGAAGGGCTCGTCGCGCAACCATCGCGATTAGAGAACGCCGCCGAATCGCCGAGTACCGCCGAACCGAAGTCTGCATGGCCATCCTCTTCCCGCGCATGAGGAGCCTCACTGAAGCAACCAGTGAGCGCCCCCTCGACCCATCAACGCCGGTTCGAGAAGCAGTACTCGCGCGTACATGCAAGATGCTTCGCTTGCATACGGACGACGGAAGTAAACTGATGTTTAGGCGTGCTAGTGCACCCCAAGGGGGGAGTTACCTGGAAACACTCGGCGTAGACGCCGGATCCGGCGACGTCCTGGACGCGTTTCAGTCCGCGTCATCAGACCTGGCTCGTTTCAAGACCGTGCCGGAAATCGCAGAAGCTTCTCTGCGCCTGGCTCTGGCGCTGACCAGGTCGACAGTCGCCTTTCTCGCCCTGGAAGGTGAGGGCGGCGGCGGGAGGAGGCACGTCTTCTCGATGGCGAGCGACCCGATGCAACGCTTGCCCGAGGACGAGATCGAAAGGATCTTTGCAGCGGCATCGGCCGTTGCCGCGCCGACGGCCAACGCCACCTGGTCCGGCGTAACCGACACGTCCTCGCCAGTGATCCGTTCGACGTGTGCCCAGGCGCTGCAGGCTGCTGGCCAGACGCTGGGCATGTTCGGCGTCGCCAGCCCCACCGGCCACACCGCGGTCCAGCAGCGCACGTTCGCCGCCTTCGCCAACCAAGTCGCTGCGGCGCTGGCCCTGGCTCAGCTGGATGAGCGGCGCAAGGAGATGGTCGATGCGCTGGTGAACCTCCGGGCCGACCTGGACCGCAGCGAGCGACAGCGTCTCATCAACGAAGAGCGAGCGCTGAGCGCGGAGCGTGTGGAGCAAGCGCATGATGCCTCGGTCAACGCCCTGCTTGCGATCTCGCGTCATGCCCGAACCGGGCACGATCTCGCCGACTTCTATCGCCGCCTGACGCGCAGCATCGCCGAGCTCGTGATCGCCCCCAGAGTGCTCTTCTGGCAGCTCAGCGACGAGGGAATGTTGATTCCGCTCGCGGGGGCTCACGGCATCGACGACGAGTTTCTCGGCAGACTGCATCCGGTGGCGTCCGGCCCCGATCAAGACGACGTGGCAAGTCGGGTCGTATTCCACGACCTCATGTTTCGAGCCGCCCGGTCGGATGATTCGAGCGACTTCCAGTACGTGCTCGACGCTCTCAATGTCCAGAGCGCGATCGCCGTGCCTTGGCGCGCCGGCGACCAGCGTCTGGGCCTGGTCGCCGCGTACGACTCGCGGCGAACCGACGGATTTTCGCGCGAGGACGCCTGGGTGCTGCAAAAGGCTGGCCTTGCGGCGGGCCTGGTGTGGCAGCTCAAGTACGCCGAGACCGACCTCAAGAAGACTGCGGAGAGGCTCGAGAAGGTGGACGCCGCGCGGCAGGTCCTGCTGAAGAGCGTCTCGACCGCGGTCGACAAGGCGCACAAGAGAATCGCCGGCGACCTGCACGATGACGCCCTTCAGAAGTTGACCGCCGCCGAGATCCAGCTACAGCGTCTGCAGGATCCCAACGGCGACTACCCGGAGCTCCTGGCCGGGGCTCAGGTCCTTCTTTTGCAAACCGAGGAGGCGCTCCGCCGGCTGCTCTTCGAAGTTCGCCCGCCCGCGCTCGAGGTCCCGGGCGGCTTCATCGAGACGATCCGCGAGCGGATACGGATGCTGAAATCGCTCACGGGTGCGGAGGTCGAGCTGGACCTGGACGTGCCCGACGATCTGTCATACGAGTTTCGCTCGATGTTGTTCAGGCAGCTCACCGAGGCGATGACCAACATCGAGAAGCACGCGGCGGCCACGCGAGTGAGGCTCTCGCTGCGGGTGGACGAAGGCGGCCTGCACGGCCTGGTGAAGGACGACGGACGTGGATTCGTTGTCGCGGAGCGCGATCGGCTGCCCGGCCACCTCGGCTTGCTGGCTCTGAACGAGCGCGCTCTGCTCGCCGGCGGTTGGAACAAGATTCAGAGCGAGCCTGGGCTTGGTACGACCGTGGAGTTCTGGCTACCCCTCTCAGAATCTAAGGTTTAGGTGTGAAGGCCGAGCCGACGCGGGTGCTGGTCGTCGAGGACCACCAGGTTGTGGCCGAGGGCCTCGCCGCGCTGATCAACGACCAGAAGGACATGAAGGTGATCGGCCACGCGGGCTCGGTCTCCGAATCTATAGCCCGGGCGGCCGAGCTGAAGCCCGACCTCGTACTTATGGACTTCCGGCTCATCGACGGCACCGGCGCTGACGCGGCCTCCGGGATCCGGCAGCTGCGGCCGGAGACCAAGCTCATCTTCCTGACCCGCGAAGACAGCGACGCTGCGCGGTTTGCCGCGCTCGAGGCTGGAGCCAGCGCCTTCATCCACAAGTCGCGCGCCGCGCAAGACGTGGTCGATGCGATCCGGACCGTGGCAGGGGGCGGCTCGCTCTTCACGCCCCGCGGAATCGCCCAGCTGTTGAACAATCGCCGCGAGGTCGAGGCGCAGCTCGAGAGGCTGACCGCACGCGAGAAAGAGGTCTTGCGGCTGATGGCCGAGGGCATGGCGAGCCGCGAGATCGCAAGCAAGCTTGGGATCAGCTACACGACCGTCCGCACGCACATCCGCAGCCTCGGCAGCAAGCTCGGGGTGCATTCCAAGCTCGAGGCGATCGTCAAGGCGCGCGAGCTCGCGATCGTCGAGTAGGGAGCTAAGCTCCGGAAACGCGCCGGCGCCCGCCCGCCCGACCAAGGATTCGGATCGAGGGCGCCGGTTGGTCCTCCTGCTGCCAGCGCCGGACGGTCTTGCGCCGCCGCTTGTCCTCGTAGAGGTCGGTGTCGGCGCCCTGGTACACGGCCTGCCAGTCCTGTCCCGGGCGCCAGGCCGCGATGCCCAGGCTCACATCGACATGCTCGGGAGCACGCATGCCCATGGCCGCATGCTCGACCGCCCGTCGCAACCGCGTCGCGACGTCTCGCGCCCGGTCCAGGTCGGTTTCGGGCATGGCGACCGCGAACTCGTCGCCGCCGACCCGCGCGCAGACGTCTGAGGCGCGGACTACTCGCAGCAGCTGCTGCGCGACCAGTCTCAGCGCGGTGTCGCCCGCGCTGTGGCCGAGGCGGTCATTGATCCGTTTCAGATTGTCGAGGTCGATCATCATCAGCGACAGGCGACGGCCGTGGCGCTCCGCGAGCGCGACCTCTCGCTCCATCACCCGCTCGAACTCGCGACGGTTGGCGAGACCGGTCAGATGATCGGTCCGCGCTTCACTCGCAAACTGGCGCGCGCGCTCGATCGCGATGGCGACCTGGTCAGCGACAGCGGCCATAAAGAGCAGATCGGCGGCGTTGAACAACCGATCGACACTCGTGCCGACCGTCATCATGCCGACCGTTCTCCCGCGAACACGAAGGTGCGCACGCAGCGCGTTCCACTCCGGCCCGGAAACTCGGTCGACCTGGGATTCCGATCTTCCGACCGCCGTGGCAGCCGCCTTTACGTGCGGACCGACCTGGCGCGCAAACCCGTCGATCTGGTCCTGGTCCAGACCGACTGTGTGGACCAGCCTGTAGGAGGAGCGCTCGCGCAGCCAAAGGCCGCCCGTGCTGAGCCGAAGCACGGCAAGGGACTCGACCAACGCGACCTCGGCGGTCTCATGAAGGTCGAGCGAGCGACCCATCGCGGTGACGATGGCGGCGAGGCCATACATCTCGCTTTCGCGTGCGCGGTGCTCTTCGCCGACGTGCTCGAGGTAGCCGCGCGCGATCGCGGCGGTGAGACGCTCCGTTACATTCTCCAACCGGCTCTGCGCCAACGCGATGATCTCGTCGTAGTGCGGCTTGCCCTGGATTGGGCGCGAGAGCAGCTCGATGGTCGCCCGCCGGTACACAGCCAACACGTCAATGAGTGACTCGAGGGGCAGGTCTTGAGCCGCGCGCAACCGGCCGTAGTCGCGTGACCGCTGCTCGAACTCAGCCCACGGCAGATCGAGGTCTGTACGAAGCCCCGCGAGCATCATCTCGATGAACCCGGCTGAGGTCGTGACGAGGTCCTCGCCAGTCTTCTCGCCCAGCGCGATCAGTTCCGGCGCCCGTGCCCGCATCACCTCGAGCGCCTTGCGTCCGCTCTCTCGCGAGTCGACGCCGAGACCACTCGCCAAGGTGGCCAGCACGTCGATCGCGTAGCTTCCACCCGAGCCGGCGCCTGGATTCATCCCTCTTAGAAACGTCGGCGAGCAGCCAGGCACCTGCTACTGCAACTGCGTGAGTCAAAATCCGCCCAACCGTACGGCGACCAGAGCGGCCCTCGTGGCGGAGAGTTATGCCAGGTGAGCGTCGCTCACCGAGTCATGGGGGAGAAGGATTGAAGATGGCAGAGCCAATCTCCGCAGGGACAGCCGGCGAGGCGCGTGAACCTGCGAACACATATGAAGCCGGCAACGAAGCGGACTTCGAGCGTCTCTATCAAGCTTCGTACGGAAAGATTCTGGGCACCTTGACCGCGATGCTCGGCGACCGAGCCGCGGCCGAGGACTGCGCGCAAGACGCATTCGAACGCGCTTACAAAAAGTGGGCTACCTGGCAGCCGATAGCACCCGCTGAGGCGTGGGTGCACCGCATCGCGATCAACGCGGCGGTCTCGTACCAGCGCAAGATGCGGCTGCGCGAGGTCGGCGAGGTCATCCGCCGCCTGGGCCGCCCCGGCCTGGCTCCCGACCCGCAGGAGATCGTGGAGCACCGCGACCTCGCTGCGGCGCTGGCCAAGCTGCCGCCGAAGCAGGCGGCGGCGATCGTGCTGCGGCACTACCACGGCTACACCAACCGCGCCATCGCGCAGGCGCTCGGCATTCCCGAGCGGACGGTGGCCTCCAGGCTCGCGGTCGCCAAGGAGCGGCTGCGCGTCATGCTCAAGCACTCGTACGGTCCTCAGGCGATGCTCGAAGAGACATCGCCCGCCGAGCGTGGCTTTGCCGTAGCTGACTGAACCAAACAAAAAGCGTCGATCGCGGCAAGAGCCGCGACCAATCGAATCAGGCCGGCTGCGGTCGAGCGGCGGGCCGGAACCTCTTCATCAATCGCACGAGGCGTCTGCGGAGGGGACTCCATTCCCCGACCCGGTCCTGCGGGTCATCGCGTCGCTCGTATCGAGGCGCGTTGGAGATGGCGCAGAGCCGGCAGCCGCAGCCATGACCGGTGTCGGGGAGCTGCTTGCCATCCTTGTCGAACCGAGCCTGCATCTCTCCCAGATCCTCAGCAGTGAGTGCCCGGCATGTAGTACGCCATCTGCCCCTTACACGACTGGTGAATCAGGCCCGGTGGCTCGGGGTACCACTCATCGCCCATTCCCATCGTGTCAAGCGCCTGCTGCATGAAGGTGTGCCACATCGGCGCGGCGATGTAGTAGCTGTCCGAGCCCTTCGTCATCTTCACGTTCCAGTTTGCGTTCCCACCCCACACGGCAGTGACGAGATGCGGCGTATATCCAACCGTCCACGCGTCTGCGAAGGAGTCAGAGGTTCCGGTCTTGACGCCGACGTGACGTCCGCGAAGGGTGAGCAGAGAGTTGCGCCCGAAGATCATGGCCCGGTTGTTGTCGTTGGACATGATCGCCTGCATGATGAAGGCGACTCGAGCGTCCAGGACTCGCTTGCCGGGATCCAGCTCATGCATGTAGAGGAGCTGATCGCCGCGCGTGATGACGTCGATGGCGTACGGCTGGCGCAGAAGACCTTGCGTCGCCAGGACGGATGCCCCGGTTGCCATCTGCAGCGGGGTCTCACCGTACCCGCCCAGGGTCAGGGACGGACCAAATGTGTTGACCGGGTCATCGGTCGTGTAGTTCGGGAAGCCGTTGGCGTCGGTCCCGTGGAGCTGGTACGGAGGAGCGCCCATGGCACGCGCCATCGCGACCACGGTCGACACGCCGATCCCGAGCTCGACCTTGACCGCGGGTATGTTCAACGAGTTGCCCATGCAAGCCTGCAGCTGGCAGGTGCCGTGGAGCCTGCCGTCATAGTTCTGCGGCGCGTACACCTCGCCAGACATCGGGTCCCTATACGAGATCCTGCTGTCCGCGATCGGCGTTGTCATCGTGAACTTGCCGCTCGCGATGGCGGCCGTGTACGTGAAGATCTTCATCGACGATCCCGGGTTGCGCGGCGGCCACACGGCCAGGTTGTACTGGCCACCGTAGGCGCCTGGGTTCGCCGAGCCGACCATCGTCAGGATCGCACCCGTAGTCGGATCGAGCGCAACCATAGCGCCCTGCGTCACGTTGCGGCCGCGCAGCGCATTGATGTTGTCGGTCACGACCCGCTGACCGAGGTCCTGCAGCGGCGCGTTCAGAGTCGTGATGACCCGCATCCCGCCCGTGTACGTCGCGTCGGTGCCGAACTTGTTGATCAGCAACCCGGTCACGTAGCGGACGAAGGATGGCGCCACCATGTGGTTTTCCGGCAAGAACATGTGGCTGGGCGGCGAGAGGTCTTCGGCGAAGGCCGCGGCCGCGTCGGCCGCGGTGACCTTGCCATCGCGGATCATCGCGTCCAGCACCGTCTTCTGCCTGTCCTTGGCGGACTTCCAGTTCACGAGTGGGTTGTAAATCGTCGGCCCTCGAATCACCCCGGCCAGCATGGATGCCTGGGCTAGATCGAGCTCCTTCGTTTGCTTGTGGAAGTAGATCTTCGAGGCGGCAGCCGTGCCCCAAGCCGTGTTGGCGAAGAACACGCTGTTCAGATACCACTCCAGGATCTGCGGCTTCGTGTACCGGCGCTCGATCTCAAACGCCAGGAGCGCCTCCCGCATCTTCCTGTCGAGCGTCGCCTCGTTGCCGACGAGCCGAAGCTTGACGAGCTGTTGCGTGATGGTCGACGCGCCCTGCGCGGTCGAGCGCGACTGCCAGTCGACCACCGAGGCGCGCACAATGCCCTGGGGGTCGATACCCGGCTCCTGATAGAAGTTGCGATCTTCGATCGAGATGACGGCCTCAGGCAGCAACGTCCCCATATCGGAGAGCGGCTCGTAGTAGTTCTGATAGCCCGGCGGATGAAGGTCCGCGAGCAAAGTCTTGTTATCCGCCGCATAGATCAAGGTGTCCTCCGGCACAGTCGAGGTCACCTGGGTTGGGTCGGGCAGCTTGTCCGCGAAGGCGATGTAACCGGGTGAGGTGATGATCAGGCTCGGGATGACGATCGCCAGCAGGACCACGACACGGACTATCCAGCCGGCGGGACGGGCGACCCTGCCCTTGGTCAGGACCTGCGGCGCGCTCGCGCGCCGCCGCATGCCGTTTGGTCTACGAGGCCAGACGATCTGATTGCTGCGGTTCAGCGACATCATCCTCTCCGTGCGGGGGCTGCATGGGGCCGGCGCTCATCGGGCCGTACCATCCGATCGACTGCGCGCTCAAAAGGGCCTGAATGTCGACAATCCGGCCGAGCCGCAGCCTGTCGGGCCGAAGGCCGCGCTGGGCTGCCCGCGCCGCGTCCGTCGCCCTGACGGCGAGACCGTTGATGGCAGGCTCGCCCGCCGCGGCGTACCAGGAGCGCGCTGCGAACTGCAGGTGCGCGCTGGCGTCGCGAAGCGACTCCAGGCGAGCCCGCGACTCAACGCGTCCGGCCTCCGCCGCATTGGCGAGGCGCCGCGCCTGGCGCGGCAGCATCACGTCGCGGAACCAGATCGCGGCATCGAGCATCCTGGTCAACGCAGCCGCTCCAGCGATGGCCAACCCGGCCGCGACCCTCCGATTCAGATCGACGATGGGATCCATCACGACCACGCCGTTCCGGGCGGGCGCTGGTGCCGCGACCGGGAGCTCCATCCACTCGCGCAGCCTGACGCGCGGCTGCCAGGCGCGCCCCCGTCGCATGGAGCCAATGAGCATGAGGGCGAAGATGTCGACGCCCGCGGTGATGACCATCCAGCTCGCGATCGAAAACCTATGCTCGGCGATCCAGATTCCGACGCCCCCGAACATCAGCCCGATAAGCGTGCTTACGATCTGGTCGGCGCCCCAAACCGCCGACGAGGTGAGCTCTCGAGCGTTCGGATTTGTAACGCTCATGACGCCGAGAACGCAAGCCGTCACAAGAGCGATCCAGAGGAACACCTCGACGGCCTTCGGGATCGACCTCCTGACGGGCGGCACAAATGTGGCCGCGACCATGCCGGTGAAGAGGGCGATCGAGAACTGGAGTAGGAGCGGGACTTCCACGCCTAAAAGAACGCGCCCGCGGGGGGGAGTATTGGGGAGCGACCAGCAGCCCCTCGCCTCCGTACAGTGCCGGGCCGAGGCCGAAGGCCGCTGGTTGAGAAAGTAGGGACGAATTGTTCACATTCACTTGCCTGCGCGTTGTCTGGATGGCGCGGACGCTGACCCGCTCGGCGTCCTCGCCCTCGACTCTGGCAACAACACCATGGCAGTGCTTCTCATCATCCTGGGCGCGACCATCGGGCTCTCGATTCGGGCGGGCCTGTACGGAAGGCGGTGGAACATCGCAGATGCCGACACGGGCGAAGATTCAGGCCTCATCGACACGTGCGCGCGCACCTTCCTTCTCGTCCTTCTTTCCCTGCTCGGCCTGCTCGCCCTGGGTGTCATGTACGGGAACGTCCTCGGGGTCCGCGCCAGCCCCTAGACCCGGCAAAGCCCCTGGACCCGGGATCCGGTTACCGGCTGTCGACTCGACGTTATAGCTGACAGAGGCAGCCCTCTACCCCGGGCTGCTTCTTACTTCCTGCTTCAGCCGGCGGGCCTGGTGCCAAGAATGCCGGCTTTTGAGGCGGTTTCAGGCCAATTCACAAGGCTTGAAGCTATTTAACCCGCCCGCCGTAGGTGCACTGGCATGCCAACCGTAGGTTGGCCCCATCTTCTCCCGCCACCTCTTGGTGGGTGCGCGGCAAACGGGGGTATCAGTGCACGTCTTTCGACAGCTTCTACTCAGTATCCGGTCGCGCCCCAAGGCCCATCTGGTGGTTGCCTTCGTCGTGGCCTCCAACCATCTGAGCATCGTGGGCGTGGCGGCTGCCCCGGCGGTGAACCTGGCGGCAGTCCGCGGCCAGGGCACCGAGACCGAGTGCGCGGCCGCTGCCGCCACCCCGACGCAATGCGGGGTGGTCTCGACCAACGGTATGCAGCTCAGCCTGCCGGAAGGCAGCCAGGCCTGTCCTCACTCAGGCGCGGCGGTCGCATGCAGCGCGAATCAATTCTCTTCGATGCAGCCTGGTGCATCTTCGACTCCGGACGGCCAGACAGCTTGCTCGGTTCCAGACGGCATCGTGGCGCCATCGAGCGTCGCCGCATGCACGGACGCCGGCCTTCCGGCTGTGGTGGAGGGTGCAGGCTCTGACAACCTTGGCGCCCCGAGCGTGCCTATCGTTTTGCCGAGCGTGCCGATGCAGTCACTCCGGCCAAGCGCCGCCGTCTTGCCGCCGGCGCGCCTGGAGCTGACCACGACCTCGCCGGCACCAGTGCCGGACCAGAGCATCGTGCTGGTCGCGACGGCGAGCGTTAGCGTGACGGGAACCAACCGCGCGATCGAGATTTTCGACGAGACGACCAGCACCCTGGCGGGTGCTTGTTTGGCGGGAAGCCAGTGCAGCGTCGCCTATTCGGCCAAGTCCGGCATCCACACATTCGCTGCGTTCATCACACCACCGACGTCACAGTTGCCGGCCAATGGTTCGGCCATCGCCTCGAACCGGCTGAACGCGAAATGGCTCGCCGTCAGCCTTGCCGTCTCCACAATCGCTGTCGGCCCCGGAAAGCCGGTGACCCTCACGGCGACGTCGACCGTTCCTGTCGAGAAGCTGGGGTACGACCTCCAAATTTTCGATCTCAACACCAACGCCAAGCTCACGTACTGCCGGCAGGGAACCAGCTGCAGCAGCGCGTTGGCCCAGCCGACCAGCGGAGCGCGTGCCTTGATCGCGGTGCTTGGCAAGCCTTCGCAAACGTTCCCACCACCGGAAGCGCAAGCCCAGTCTCAGCTGGTGTCGCCAGTGTGGCTGTCAGTGGGCCTCGAGGGCCACTGGAATGGCCAGGCCGGCAGCATCGTGTATCTCACGGCGACCGCAAATGCCGACCTCTCGAGCACGCCCTGGAGCCTCGGTATCTTCGACGAGCAGGGTCACCTCGTCGCGCCGCCATGCAAGTCAGGAAGCACCTGCGGCGCTGAGGTGGTCGCCTCAGGCGCGAAGCCGCATTTCACCGCGGCCATCGGCGCCGTCCCTCCAACCAATACAGGAAACCCGTTTGCCCAGCTCATGCAAAAGCTGTCTGGTCCGGCGTCGCTCATCAACATTCAGACACGTTCAGCATCCATCGAACCGACCCACATGATGTGGGGGGTCGACTCCTGCAAGGCATTTACAACGGATCCGAATGGGGGCAACGGACTGTACCCCCAGATCGTGCAGAACATGGGAACGCCCGACTTCTGGGGTCGCTACCTGACCGACACCGTGTGTCCCGGCATCAGCTGGACCGAAGTGTTCGTTGCCAAAGCGAGGCACATGGGAATCCTGCCCATCTACAACGACTACAACTGCTCCAGCGTGGTTGGCTACGACGTGGGGAGGGCCTACGCCGACGAAGCCATCTCCGCGGCGACCTTCCTCCGGATTCCGCAAGGGGTCGGCCTCGCGATCGACATCGAGCCGCCTGGTGACGCTTGTCCGGGAGCAGTCAACGTGGACCCCGGTTTCGTTGAAGGATGGTTCGACGGAGTTAAAGCGGCCCACTACGCTCCCATCTATTACGGCAACGGGACGGCCGGAAGCGAGTTCGCGAACGCATTCTGCGGCGCGGTGGCCGCAAACCCTCAGATCGCACGTGACTCGTTTCTCTGGTCGTTTCAACCATCGCTGCTCGGCAACTTCGCGAAAGCAAGCGCCCCGGGCTTCGGACCATACAACCCAGGTTGCGGCGGGAATCTCGTGGGCTGGCAGTATCAGATCGGGAGCTACAGCGTCAACCCGGATGTCGATCACGACCTGATGCTCTCGGTCATGCCCCTCTGGTATCCGTCCTGATTTAAGCGACCGACTACCTCCCCAGAGCGCCCGGGTGCCGACGTGGCCCCGGGCGTTTTCATTCGTAGCCCCAATTCAGCGCTTACAACCAGGCAAGGGAGTACCCAAATGGAACGCAAGGAAACCGACATCGAGCGCGACCCGGTGACGGGACGCGTGCACGAGCACCGGAGCGTGCGGTCTGAAGAGCCAATGGACCCGGCCGCGGCGCCGAGCACGTCGGAGGTCGTAAGCACCTTCAACCCCGGCTTTCGCGCGGTGGAGCTGATCTATCTCGCTTTCGGAGTGATCGACGGGCTGCTCGTCATCCGGCTCGTCTTGAAGCTGCTCGGCGCCAATCCCCATGCCGGCTTCACGCGATGGACGTACGGCGTGACGGACTTCTTCCTGGCGCCGTTCCTGAACCTCCTTCCCACGATCGGCAACGAGCAGTCGCAGCTCGAGATGTCCGTCGTGGTGGCGATCCTCGTTTACGCGCTGATCGGCTGGGTGCTGGCTCGGCTGGTCGCCATCATCTTCTACCGCAACGTCACCGTGGCGCGCCGCTCGGGCCGCTGGGGACCGGGAGGTTACTAGCCGTCTGAACTTCGGCTAGCCTGCCCGGAGCCCGGGTGCGGCCGCGAGGTCGCGGATGTCCTGCACCTGGCGCGTGATCCAGCGCGCGATGTCATTGGTCCGCACCACCTCGCGCGCCCCCTCGTTGCGACGCCGTTTTTCCTCGATGCCCATCACGATCGCCTGGTGCATCGCGTTCGCGGTGGCCTCGATGTCGAATGGGTTCACCGACAGCACGTGCTGAGAAAGCTCTTCATGCGCGCCAACGTTCTCCGACAGCACGATCACGCCGTCCGTACGGTTCACCAGCGCGCCTTCTTTGGCCACCAGATTGAGGCCGTCGTAGACGGAGTTGACCACCAGCACGTCGAAGCTGCGCATCGCCGCCATTGCCTTGCGCACGCTCTCGCCCAGCTCGAGGCGGATCGGAAGCCAACCCTGCGCGCCGTACTGGGCGTTGATGCGCAGCACGGTCTGGCGCACCTTGCGGACATAGTTCCGGTAAGCAGCGACGTCCTGGCGCGATGGTTGCAGGAAGGCCCAGAACTGGACCCTGCCTCTGAGCTCCGGATGGTGGGCCAGCAGCTTCTCGTAGGCGAGAAAGCCGCGCACGATGTTCTTCGACGGGTCGGTGCGGTCGATGCGCACAATGAGGTGTTCAGGCCGCCAGTCACGCAGCTTCCGCTCCTCGACCATGACGCCGTGCGAGTAGGAGAGCCGTGTCGTGCCAGCGACATCGATCGAGATGGGATAGGCGCGCGCGTAGACAACACGTCCGTCCACGAGCACGGCCTTCTCGCGCTCATCCACGGCAAGGCCCGCGTTCTCCTCGCACGTCATGAGGAAGTTACGCACGTCGAGGCTCGTCTGGAAACCGACGATATCGCAGCCCAGAAGGCCGTAAAGGATCGCATCGCGCATCTCGCGCGGCAGGACCTTCCAGTACTGCGGCGTCGGCCACGGGATGTGCACGAAGTGCTGGATGGTCGCGCCGTGCAGCTGCTCGCGTATGAGCTTCGGCACCAGATAGAGCTGGTAGTCGTGGACCATGACAAGCGGCCGGGCTGGTAGCCCCCTCGCCACCTCGACGACCTTGCGCGCAACCTGCTTGTTGACCTCGACGTAGCCGTTTTTCCATGCGCGGTGGATCCGGCCGTTGATGACGGGCTGGTTGGCGAGGTCCCAGAGATAGTGCTGGACGAACCAAAGCACCGGGTTCGCGATCACGGAGTAGTACTGCTCGTACTGTTCCGGCGTTGGCGTGGCGTAGTGCAGCCGCGTTTCGCTGCGGAGCAGCGGAGCCTTCCACGTGGTGCCGTGCTCGTCGATGAGCGCCCGCTCGCCGTCGGTTCGAGCACACGCCACCCAGTCGGCCGCGGCCACCTCCGCGAGCGTCAGCAGCGCCGTGATGACGCCGCCGGCGCCGCGCGTGAAGCCGCCCTCGGATCGTGGTTCGTGCGGGGCGCGGTTGGCGACCACGATGGTTGAGCTGTGCGGCAGCGTGCGCGTCACGTAGGCGCGAAGCGACGAGCCGGGCCCTCGGCGTTCGACGCTGTCCAGGAACGGAGTCTCAGGACTTCTCATGGCAAGCATCAGCTCGGAGATGGCTGCGGGGCCGCCGCTGGCGCCGGGCTGGCGGACGGCGACGGTGGTGGCGAGGCCGGTGGCGACGCCGAGGGCGAGGCTGAGGGGAGAATCGACGGCAGCACCGAAGGCAGTACGGTGGGACTCCCGCTCGGCGAAGGGCTCGGAGACGCCGAAGGCGTCGGCGACGCGCAGGCCCCCTGCAGGAACGGATCCTGAGGGTCGCCGCCGCACCCTTGCACCACCCCCGCCGGCCGCTGGTACCAGCCGCGCATGTTCGTCGGCAGCCCGTTCACGAAGCGCTTCATGATCGTGAGGCCGACGTTCTCGCCGTAGGCGCGGATGAGCCCGCCACCGCCGTCGGGCGCGGTGTTGCCGATCCAAACGCCCGCGACGATGTCCGGGTTGTAGGCCATGATCCAGGAGTCCGGGATCCCACCCTTGCCGTTGTCGCTGGTGCCGGTCTTGCTCGCCATCTGGCGGTTCCAGCCGAAACGCCAGGTGTTCTGATAGTTCTTGAGCACGTCCGTCATCAGGAACGCCTCAGCAGGCGTGAGAACCGTGGTGCTGGATGGGTTCTCGTACTTGAAGACGGTGTGGCCGCTCGAGTCCTGCACCTCATTGATCACGCGCAGATCGACGCGCTGGCCGTTGTTGGCGAAAGTCTGGTAGCCCTGCACGTGCTCGTAAAGGGTCACCACGCTCGCCCCGATCGCGGTTGAGAGATACGGCTCGAGCTTGCTCTTGATCCCCATCGCGTGGGCGAGGTCGATGACGTTGTTCATACCTTCCATCTGGCCCACCTGCACCGCCGGGATGTTGCGCGAGTACAGAATCGCGGTACTGGCCTTGATGTCGCCCATGCCGCCGTTGTCGAAATCGTGCGGCGTGTAGCCGTTGAAGTTGGTCAGCTTGTCGTGGAGGACCGTGGCCCACGTGATCTTGTGGTCGCGCAACGCCGCCTCATAAACGTACGGCTTGAAAGACGATCCGGGCTGGCGCGGCGACATCACAACGTCGAACTGGCCACCGATCGAGTCGTTCCCATAGTCGGCCGAGCCGACCCAGGCGCGCACCTCTCCTGTCTTCGGATCCGCCGCCATCAGCGCGGAGTTGTTGACGTTGAAGCGAGCGAGGTCTTGCACGCCGTTGGCGACGGCGTCCTGCGCCACTTTCTGCAGCTCGAGGTCGAGCGTCGTGCGCACCACGATCCCGCCCTGCTGCACGGCGGCCGTGCCGAACGACTTCTCCAGGTCGATGAGCACGTGGTCGACGAAGTGCGGCGCCTTGCTCTGGCGCGCGGTCGATTGGATGTGGAGCTCGGAGCGGATGTCCTCCTTGGCGGCTTTGTCGGCTTCGTCGGGGCTGAGAGCCCCCGTCGCCACCATGCCCTGGAGGACGTAGAGCTCACGACCCTGTGCCAGGTCGTAATGGACCAGCGGGTCATATGCGGCCGGGGCCTGGATCAAGCCCGCAAGAAACGCGGCCTGTGCCGGAGAGATGTCTTTTGCGTCCTTGTTGAAATACGTCCGGGCTGCCGCGCCCACGCCATAAGCACCATGTCCGAAATAGATGCGGTTCAGGTACATGCCGAGGATCTCGTCTTTGGAGTAGCGCTGCTCGAGCGCGACTGCGAGGACGACCTCCTGGACTTTTCGCGTGATCGATTTTTCAGGCGTGAGCAGCTGGATCTTCACCAGCTGCTGTGTGATCGTGCTGCCCCCCTCATGCAGCCCGCGTGACGTGATGTCGACCCACGCGGCGCGGGCAGTCGACATCGGGTCGATCGCGCCGTGGCTGTAGAAGTTGCGGTCTTCCGCCGCGAGGACGGCCTTGGGCGCGTAGGCGCCCATCTCTTTGAGCTGGAGCGTCACGTGGTAGTGGCCGGCCGGGCTCCAGTCTTCGATCAGCTTGCCGTTGCGGTCGAGCACCATGACGTCGCCCGCGGCGAGCACGTTCTGGCTCGGATCGGGCAGATCCTTGATCGCCCACAACACGTAGACGGTCGTGGCGATCAACAAGGCTCCGACCAGCGCGGCGATCCACGCTTTCTTGGCCCACAGCCAAGCGATGGGACGGCGCCAGAGCGCGTGCTGGTCGCGGCCCGTGACCGGTCCGGTTGACACCCTTCGCGCTCCTCCTCCGAGCGCTCATCTGGGCGGTACAGTGCCGCGTCTTGAGCGCTACGTCAGGACAACGCTCGCTAAATTGGCGCTACCCGAGGCTCGAGTTCAGCTGAACTCGACCGCGATATAGCCGTAGCCGTTCGGAGCGACGACCCACGCGGTCGCGACGTAGTGGTATGGACCCATGATGTTGGCGTAGTGGTCGGGGCTGGCCATGAACATCGAGTTGAGCTTCGCATCGTTGATCCCGCCGGACCAGTCGCCGATGTTCTCGCCGGCCTGGCGACCCAGGCCGCAGGACAGGTCCGCCTGCGGTCCGTTGGTGTGTGAAAGGGAGCCCTGAGCGGCGATCCGTTTCGCATTCGCGACCGCCACGTTGTAGAGGCACCCGCTCCAGGTCAGCGGACCCAATCCGTGTGCAGCCCTGTCCTGGTTGATCAGCGCCTGCTGCGTGGAGTTGACCACGGCGGCCGGCCTGGCCGGCGGGCGGGACGCCGCGGGCGCGGCGGCTGGAGGCGCCGGAGCGGCGGTCGGGTCTGGGCTTGGAGTCGGCGGCAGGACCTTATGCGGAGGATCGGGCGCGGGGTCGTTGGCGCCGATCGTGGGGCCGGCAGCGTGTCGGGACGCCGTCAGTCCTGGTGAGGCGGTGGAGTGATGACGCGCGAGCGTGATCGCGCCGACGCTCGTGGCGACGGCGACGGCGATCAGGAGTCCCCCCAGCCAAGATGCAAGTCGCATGGCAGACGGCAGAGTCTGGGGGCCTAGCGGGTGCCACGCGCGTACCTGTTCGGTTAAGGCTTGTAAAAGAGATCGATAGGCCTGTCTTTGAGGTTGAACTCAGGCTTGAGTCGGGAGGCGGCTCTTCAGGCGCTCGAACGCCAGGACCAGGAAAGTCTCAGCGATCCGCTCCCACCCATGGGTCTGAGCCCACATGAACGCCATCGCGCGCAGGGCCAGCTGCAGCGACTCGTACACGCCGAACCGCTGGAGGGTTGCGTATGGCCGGAGCTCCCGATACCGGTGGAGGAACCGCGCCCGGATCTCTTCCGCGGCGACGGACTCCCTCCAGTCCCTCGGTGACGACGGGACGAGATAGGCGCAGAACTTGCCCAGGTCGTAGCTTGTTTCCGCGGTCGCGAAGTAGTCGAAGTCGAGCAGCGTGTACTGATCGTTGTGATGGATGAACTGGTCGTACTTCATGTCGCCGTGGGTCGGCAGCCAGTCTTCTTCGGACGTCTTGCGCACGCGCTCGCGCATGTGCGTGATCAGGTCCTTCAGCAGGAAGTGCCCGTTCGGGAGCACATAGGCGAACTGCTGCAGAACTTTCTCGAGACGGACGAACTCGTTTTCGATCCGGATCACCTGATCGGAATGGACCCCGGATTCGTGGATGACCGCGAGGGCGTCTGCCGCCGCGACCCCGGTCATTGCGAAGGCCGCGCTCGTACGCTTGCCGGAAATCGGCTTGCCGCGGACTCCTTCCTCGAGCAGCAGGCCCATGTCCTCGACGTAGCCCAAGGGCCGGGGTAGGTTGAGCAGTCCCGGATAGCGCGCGGCCGCCCTCCAAAGTCCATTCACGACCTGAAACGTCCTCAGGCCGCGCCCGCCCGGCTGGACCTTGCCGTACACCGTGCCCGGCATGCTCCCGGTGTCAGTCGTGTAGCGAAGGATGGCGCCCACCTCGGGCACGTAGCGAACGCGCTCGATTTCGAGGTGACGAGCTGCCGCCAGGACATCGCCCGGGCTGTCGACGCCCAGAAGGATGCTGGACATGCGGACCGGATCGTTGGCGAGCGGCAGGTTGGGCATCGTGGGGTCGAAGGGATAGAACCAGTACGCATGCTGCGTCTCGGGAAACAGGGTCGGATAACCGATTCCGTTGATCGGGTCGCTGCGGTTGCCGGCGCCGTGGCGCTCGAGGCGCGCCGCCAGCTTTGCCCAGGCCTCGGGGTTCAGGGCGCCTTTCGCGACGAGGCGCAAGTCGCGCTCTTCCTCGTCCTTATTAATGTGGCTCACGCCGACTTTGAACAGCGACCAGTACGAGTCGGGCGGTTCCAGCCTGTTGCCTCGCCGCCGCACGGAGTCGACCTGCCAGCCGGTTCCGGCGAGCAAATCCTCGGCATAAGCGGCGACCGAGTCTTCACTCGTCGCCGCGTCCATGGTTACAAGCGATGCAGTTTGCGTTTCCATTGCAAGCGTATTGCCCTACTAGGGAACGCTGAGCGGGGCGTTCTGCGACATATCCCCTTGGGCTGAAGGGGTTGGTGTCCAGGATGGCGGCGAGGCAATCGCTCATTTCCACGTGGAGGTGGGCATTTGGAAGCGTTCGGCGAGTTTGTAGCCAGTCGACCCGCGCTCGCGCGGCGCCTGGCCGTCAACGCGTTCGTCCTTATGGCCGGACTTCTCCTCATGCTTGCTCGCACGTCTCCGGCTCTGGCAGCGGACAACTCGCACGGCCAGGGCAAAGCACGCGATCATACGAGTGCTTCCGCGATGGCTCCTCGCCATGACAGCCCAACGGCGAAGAACGAGAGTCACATTGGCGGCGGTGACGGCGACAGCAGCGGAGGGAAAGGCAAGGGCGGGGGCGGGACGGCTAGCAGCAGCCAAAAGAGCGCAGGCAGCAGCAGCCAGACGAGCGGGACCAGTCAGTCGAGTCCGAAGAGCAGCGGGAGCCAGGCGGCTCAAAGCAGCGGGAACGCGTCCGCGGGCGCGAACAGCAGCGCCACGGCGAATGGCAGCGCCAAGGCCAGCGGAAGCGCCAGCGCTGGAAGCAGCGACAAGTCCTCGACGTCCTCCGGCAACAAGACGACGGCCAGCGGCGCCAGCAAGGCGAACGGCAGCGCCGGCGCCTCGACGACCGCATCCGGTAACGCGCAGCACAAGGAAGCCGGCGAAGGCAACTCCGACTCGCGCGGGGATGTTGCGGGCGGCAAGTCAGGTAACGGCGACGACCGCACCAAGGCCAGCAAGTCGAACGAAGCCGACGCCGACAGTGAAAGCACGGGCGCGAGCACGGGCAACACCACCGGAAGCACCGCGACGACCGGTAGCGCGGGAGCGGGCGCGGACACCAGCACGGGCGCCAGCACGGGCAACACCACGGGGAGCACAGCCTCGGGCAGCGTCGGGGCGGGGAACAACAACAGCGTCGGGGCGAGCACCGGCAACACCACCGGTACCACCGGGACGGTGAACAACCAGACCACGGGCAGCGTGGCCAGCTCCGGCTCGGCCAACGGCACCACGCCGACCGTATCCAACCAGACCACGGGCAGCGTGGCCAGCTCCGGCTCGGCCAACGCCAGCACGCCGACCGTCTCTAACCAGACCACGGGCAGCGTGGCCAGCTCCGGCTCGGCCAACGCCAGCACGCCGACCGTCTCTAACCAGACCACGGGCAGCGTGGCCAGCTCCGGCTCG